>Ga0187846_10000058_pt1 | contig 64623 bp, 59 predicted proteins | sample TC_taG_FD_161473 | JGI IMG/M metagenome (GOLD analysis project Ga0187846, IMG submission 161473) | Biofilm microbial communities from the roof of an iron ore cave, State of Minas Gerais, Brazil - TC_06 Biofilm (v2) | ecosystem: Environmental > Terrestrial > Deep subsurface > Cave > Wall biofilm... | reverse complement strand
GGCATCCCGACCACCTACGTATCAGCGAAGGCAACGCTAGACTGTGGGGCAAAACTTGGGGCGATGGGGTATGTTGAACCACGTACAGTCGTTGGGGCCTGTAACTAGTTGATCGACTGAACGCTTGTGCACATACAAGGAAAGAGGTTCAAATCCTCTCACCCCGACCACCCTCTCCTTTCACCGCCGTACTGCCTGGGTCGCGACCGCGCCGTGCAGCACCTGCCGGCGTGCGCATAGGCCACCTATAATCGCGAACCGCGCCGCGTCGGAAACGGCGCGACCGTCGCTCATGGGCAAATTGCTGATATTGCTGCTTGCGGTCATCGGCGCCTACTATCTCTGGCGCATGGTGACGCGCGCCGACGAGCCCGCTCGGAAGGGGAAGCCGCGCGCGACGCGGGCCGACGGGGAGCGCATGGTCGACTGCACCCAGTGCGGGATCCATCTCCCGATTTCCGAAGCGATCGAATCGCAGGGACGCTATTTCTGCTCCGAGGAGCACCGGCGCCTGTTCGGCCCATGAGCAAGCTTTCGCTCCCCGCCGCCGCCGTGGCGGTGCCGGCGGCCGCGGACCCTGCGGCGCACAGAGTGACCGACTCGTTTTGGATGTCGCTGCGGTACTTCAACGGCTATCGCATCCTCATCGCCGCGCTTTTTCTCACCCTGGCGCTCCTGTACGGCGACACGCTGGGATTCGGCAACCACAATCCGCGGCTCTTCGCGGTCGTGGGCACCGCGTATCTGCTGATCGCCATCGGCTTTCATGTCGTCCTGGAGCGCTTCCCGCGCCAGTTCGACGCGCAGCTCACGACTCACTTCTGCACCGACGTGGTGGCCACTACGCTCCTCATGTACGCCAGCGGCGGATTCCGCAGCGGGCTCGCGGTGATGCTCCTGATCTCGATCGCGGCGGCGTCGCTCGTGAGCCGCCGCCGCCACCTGATGTTCTTCTACGCCGCGCTCGCATCGATCGGCGTACTCGCCGAGCAGTCGATATGGGTCGTGGCCTACGATGAGAGCAGCAGCGGTTTCTTGCCGCCCGCACTGATCTCGATGGGCTACTTCGCCACGGCGCTGATTACCAACCAGCTCGCGCAGCGCGTCACGGCCAACGAGCGCGTCGCCCGCGAGCGCGGGATCGACCTCGCGAATCAGCTCCGCATCAACCAGCTCGTGATCCAAGACGTCCAGGACGGGGTGCTGGTCGTCGATGCGAACGGCCTCGTGCGCAGCCACAACCCGCGCGTCGAGGCGCTGCTCGGGCGCCCGGAGCTCGAGCGCGGCCAGATCGAGGCCTACTCGGTGGGGCTTGCGAGTGCGCTCGCGGAATGGCGCGCCCGCAAGGCGCGCCCGACGGCAACGCTCGCGCCCCCCGACTCGGCCACTGTCGTGCAAGTGCGCTTCGTCGAGGTTGGGGTCGAGGGGGCGAGCTTCACCGTCATCTACCTCGAGGACATCTCGAAGCTGGAGGACCAGGCGCGCCAGGTCAAGCTCGCCGCACTCGGGCGGCTGACGGCCAATATTGCGCATGAGATCCGCAATCCGCTGGCCGCGATGACCCACGCGACCGACCTGCTGGCAGAGGAGAACCGCCAGCCGGGACGCGAGCGGCTGACTCGCATCATCCGCGACAACGCGCGGCGGCTGGATCGGATGGTGAAAGACGTGCTCGAGCTCAATCGGCGCGACCGGGTCCATGCCGAGCCGATTCGCCTCGGCGCGTTTATCTCGTCGTTCCTCGATGAGTTCGCGCAAAACGAGGCGGTTGATCGCAACGGCTTTGCGCCCGAGGTCGGCGGCGACGGGGTGGTCGAGTTCGATCGGGTGCACCTCAATCAGGTGCTGTGGAACCTCGTGCGCAACGCCTGGCGTCACTCGCGCAAACTGCCCGGCAGCGTGCGGCTCAGGCTGCAGCGCCAAGGCAATCGACTAGAATTGCACGTGATCGACGACGGGCCGGGCGTGCCGAAGCAACTGCAGAGTCAGCTGTTCGAGCCGTTCTTCACGACCTACAGCGGTGGCACGGGGCTCGGCCTGTACATCGCGCGCGAGCTGTGTGCGGCAAACGGCGCGCTCATCGATCATGTGGCGCAGGGCGCGGGTGCCGACTTTCGCATCTCCTGGCTGAGGGTAGGCGGATGAACCGACCGGAGCGACGCGCTGCTGCCGCGAAGGCCTCGGTGCTGGTGGTCGACGACGAGGCCGATATCCGCGAGCTGCTCGAGCTCACCCTGATTCGGATGGGGCTCGGCGTGGGATGTGCCGGCTCGGTGGCCGAGGCGCTGGCCCAGCTGAAGGCGCAGACCTTCGATCTTTGCCTCACCGACATGCGACTCCCCGACGGTGATGGTCTCGAGCTCGTGCGCCATATCGGCGCCAACTGTGCCGATCTCCCGGTCGCAGTGATCACCGCTCACGGCAGTACCGAGAACGCGGTCGCGGCGTTGAAGGCGGGCGCGTTCGACTATGTCTCCAAACCGCTCTCGCTCGAGCAGCTCCGCACGCTGGTCAAATCGGCGCTCAATCTGCCCCAGAAGGCGGCGCCGAAGCCGGTGGCGGGCGGCGCCTACGGACTCCTCGGCGATAGCCCGCCGATCCAGCAAGTTCGGGCGCTGATCGACAAGCTCGCGCGTAGTCAGGCGCCGGTGTACATCACCGGCGAGTCGGGGAGCGGCAAGGAGCTCGCGGCGCGCCTGATCCACGGCGGCGGCGCGCGGCGGGAGCGCGCGTTCGTGCCGGTGAACTGCGGCGCGATCCCGGAGACGCTGATGGAGAGCGAGTTCTTCGGCTACCGCAAGGGCGCCTTCACCGGTGCCGACTCGGACCGCGAGGGTTTCTTCCACGTGGCGAACGGTGGGACGCTCTTCCTCGATGAGGTGGCCGACCTGCCGCTGCCGATGCAGGTGAAGCTGCTCCGCGCGATCCAAGAGAAGCGCATCCGCAAGGTCGGCGCGACCAGCGAGGACCCGCTCGACGTACGAATCATCTGCGCGACCCACCAGAACCTCGCCGCGCTGGTAGAGGCCGGGAAGTTTCGCCAAGACCTCTACTACCGGCTGGCCGTGATCGAGCTCAGGATGCCGCCGCTGCGCGAGTGCCGCGAGGACATCCCGGTGCTCGCGCGCGCGATCCTTGTTCGGCTGGGCGAAGAGGCGGGGGGGCCGGTCCTGCGACTGTCGAAGGGGGCGCTCGACGCGCTGATCGCCTACGACTTTCCAGGTAATACGCGCGAGCTGGAGAACATACTGGAACGCGCGATCGCGTTGTCGGGTAGCGAAGAAATCCGTCCCGACGACCTGCAACTCGCGCCGCCCAAGCTCGCCGACGAGCCGGCGGCGCCCAACGCCAAGTGGCCGCTGCAGGAGTATCTGGATCGCATCGAGCGCGAGGCGATCCTGGAAGCGCTCGACAAGACGCGGTTCAACCGGACCGCTGCCGCGAAGCTGCTGGGGATCACCTTCCGCGCCCTCCGCTACAGGATGGAGCGGCTCGGGATTCAGTGAAGGTGGCCCCACGTGCGGCCCGGCCGGTGCGGCCGGAAGCGGCAGCGGCGACCCGGCGCGGGCGGCAGGCGCTGACGATCGACGCGTCCGGGCGGCTCGCCGGCGCCCGCTTCGTCGCCTCGCCCAACTGCGACGATCGTCCGCCCGGCGCCGAGATCACGCTGCTGGTCGTCCACAACATCAGCCTGCCGCCGAACGAGTTCGGCGGCGACGATGTGCTGCGGTTCTTCAGCAACGAGCTGGATTACTCGACCCACTCCTACTACGAGGGGCTGCGCGAGGTCCGCGTGTCGGCGCACTTCTTCATCCGCCGCACCGGGGAGCTGATCCAGCTCGTCCCGTGCGCTCGGCGCGCCTGGCACGCCGGCGCGTCGAGCTGGCGCGGCCGCGATCGGTGCAACGATTTCTCGATCGGCGTCGAGCTGGAGGGGACCGACACCGCGCCCTACCCGGCCGAGCAGTACCGGCAGCTCGCCCGGCTCGCCGCCGCGCTCCGCTGCCGCTATCCGATTGACGATGTCGTGGGGCACTGCAACATCGCGCCCGGCCGCAAGACTGATCCGGGTCCGGCCTTCGACTGGACCCGCTTTCGCTCGCTCGTTCGCCGCTACCGCTAAGGGTCGGCGCGCTCGCCCGGCGCCGCGGCGATCGGCGCGCGCGCGGGGCGTGTCAGCCAGACGCGACGCAATCGACGCCAAATCGGCGGCCAGAAAATACCGAGAAAGATCTTGCAACCCTAAAAGTCACGCACTAGAATCAGTGCCGGACACTGAAAAGCACGCTATATATAGTGGTCCCGGTACAGACATAGTACAAAGAAGCATTGAGTAAGTAGTGGTCCGCGAACTGGACCGAGCGGTTCGGTAGCCCGGCCAGCCCATAACACACCAAACGAGGAGACGACCATGCAGCTTGCCGGCGAAGCCATCCCGACCCAGCCCGTCGTCAGGGCCAGTCGCCCGGAGGCTTTAACCGGCGGAGAGGGGTCGTTGCTCTCCCAATACAAAATCATCCGTCGCAACGGCGCGGTGGTCGCATTCGAGCCGTCGAAGATATCCGTCGCAATGACCAAAGCGTTCCTCGCCGTGAACGGCGGGCAGGGGGCGACCTCGGCGCGGATCCGCGAGCTGGTCGCGCAACTCGCCGGTGTCGTGGTGGGCGCGCTAATCCGGCGGCAGCCGGCGGGCGGCACCTTCCACATCGAGGACATCCAGGATCAGGTCGAGCTCGCCCTGATGCGCTCCGGCGAGCACGACGTCGCCCGCGCCTATGTGCTGTACCGGGAGAAGCGCGCCCAGGCGCGGGCGCAAGAGGCGGCGCAGAAGAAAGCGGCTGTCGCCCAGCCGGTGCTGCACGTCGTGGAAGAGGGTGCGCGCCGAGCGCTCGACCTGGGGCGATTGACGGATCTGGTGCGGTCGGCGTGCGTCGGCCTCGCGGTCGACCCGCAGCTCATCGTCCAAGAGACGCTGAAGAACCTGTACGACGGCATACCGATGGACGAGGTACGCAAATCGGCGGTGCTCTCGGCGCGGGCGTTGATCGAGAAGGACCCCGCGTACAGCTACGTCACCGCCCGCCTGCTCCTCGACACGGTCCGGCTGGAGGTACTGGGCGAGGAGGTCTCGCACGCGGAGATGTCGACCCGCTATGCCGACTACTTTCCGCAGTTCATCCAGCAGGGCATCCAGACCGAACTCCTGGACGAGCGCCTGGCACGTTTCGATCTGCTCAAGCTGGGCGCGGCGCTCGACGCCGACCGCGACCTGAAGTTCGGGTACCTGGGCCTGCAGACCCTCTACGACCGGTACTTCCTCCACGTCGATGGCGGGCGCATCGAGCTGCCGCAGGCATTCTTCATGCGCGTGGCCATGGGCCTCGCCCTGAACGAGATCAACAAGGAAGAGCGTGCGATCGAGTTCTATGGCGTGCTGTCGAGCTTCGAGTTCATGAGCTCGACGCCGACCTTGTTTAACTCCGGAACGCGGCGGTCCCAGCTGTCGAGTTGTTACTTGACCACGGTGTCGGACGATCTGGACGGGATCTACGAGGCGATCAAAGACAATGCGTTGCTCGCCAAGTACGCCGGCGGGCTCGGCAACGACTGGACCCCGGTGCGCGCGCTCGGCAGCCACATCAAGGGCACGAACGGGAAGTCGCAGGGGGTGGTGCCGTTCCTGAAGGTGGTGAACGATACGGCGGTGGCGGTGAACCAGTGCTTCGCACCCGATACGTCGGTGCTCACCGCTGACGGCATCAAAGCCATCAAAGACGTGGCTGTGGGCGATCTCGTGCTGGGGCAGCGCGGTGAGTACCGCGAAGTGATTGACCACATGGTCTACAACCAGACCGATTCGATGGTCGAGATCGACGTGAAGCACTCGGTGCGGCCTTTGAAGGTAACCGCTGGCCATCCGTTTTGGGCGATCAAAGACGTGCCGATGGAGCAGAGCGTCTCGCGCACGCTGGCTTGGCTGGAGAAAGGCAAGATCCAGCCCGAATGGATCGAGGCAGGACGGCTGGAAAAGGGCGATTACATAGCCCAGGTCATTCCCAGCGAAGTGGTACCTGCGCCCGGACTGAGCGAAGACGACGCGCATCTCTATGGCATTTTGTTGGGCGATGGGCATCTTTCCGCCGGCGGTCGTGAATGGGGGATTTCCGGCAATCCTGGCAAAGACGTGCATATGCAGTTTGTCCGCGACTACCTGCGCAGTCGAGGCATTCATTTCTGGGAAACCACCTGCGGCGAGACCTACGGCCAGATCGTATGGGCGGCTGGCTACGGCTTGGCGCGAGAGGGGTCGACCGGTCGCTACGTGCGCGCGGGCGAGTCGACATTTCCGTTTGCCGGGGACGACCTCTATGACGCCAATCGGAACAAGCGTATCGCACGAAAATTCGCGCACCTTCCGCGGCTTCAAGCGCGCGCGCTCATCCGGGGGCTCCTCGAAACCGATGGTGGTGTAAGTCGTGGCAAGGAAATCTATTTCACCAACACTTCCTATGCCCTCATCGAGGGCTTGCGTTACCAGCTATTGCGACTGGGTGTACCGAGCGCGGGGCAATACCGGGAGCGCGAGCAGCACCACGCAGGCAGACGGGCCGATGGTTCACCAGTAAAGTTCGATTGCACAACAAAAGCATACGATCTGCGCATTCCAGCGGTACCGGAAATTGCGGCGCTGGTGGGATGCCGAGCGATCAACAAGCGCAATTGGTTCGAATGGAACGGAGCCATTTTCACCCGTGTCCGTGCCCGCAGAGCCATGCAGTGCGTGCCCTTCGTATGCGATCTTAAGGTGGAGGGTGATCCCACCTACATGACCACTTCGGCACTGGTGCACAACGGCGGCAAGCGCAAGGGCGCGGTGTGCTCCTACCTCGAAACCTGGCATCTCGATATCGAGGAGTTTCTCGAGCTGCGCAAGAACACCGGCGATGACCGGCGTCGGACCCACGACATGAACACGGCCAACTGGATTCCGGACCTGTTCATGCGGCGCCTGATGGAGAACGGCGAGTGGACGCTGTTCTCGCCTTCGGACGTCCCGGGACTGCACGACAAATTTGGTCGCGCGTTCGAGAAGGCCTACGTGGCCTACGAAGAGCAGGCCGCTCTGGGCGAGATCAAGCTGTACAAGAAGGTTCTGGCGGTGCAGCTGTGGCGCAAGATGATCTCGATGCTGTTCGAGACCGGGCATCCTTGGATCACGTTCAAGGATCCTTGCAATCTTCGCTCGCCGCAGCAGCATGTCGGCGTGGTGCACAGCTCCAATCTGTGCACCGAGATCACGCTCAACACCAACGACCGCGAGATCGCGGTGTGCAACTTGGGATCGGTCAACCTTGTCGCCCACATGAGCGCGGGCGTGCTCGACCACGCCAAGCTGAAGCGCACCGTGACGGCGGCGATGCGCATGCTCGACAACGTTATCGACATCAACTACTACGCGGTGTCGAAGGCGCGCAACTCCAACCTCAAGCACCGGCCGGTCGGGCTCGGGATCATGGGCTTCCAGGACTGCCTCCACCTGTTGCGCGTGCCGTATGCCTCAGCCGAAGCGGTGGCGTTCGCCGACCGGTCGATGGAGGCCGCCGCCTACTATGCGTTTTGGGCATCCACCGAGCTCGCCGAAGAGCGTGGCCGGTACTCGAGCTTCAAGGGTTCGCTGTGGGATCGCGGGATCCTGCCGCAGGACACGCTTGCGCTCCTGAGAGAGGAGCGCGGCGGGTTCGTCGAGATCGATGCTTCGGAGTCGCTCGACTGGAACGCACTGCGCGAGCGGGTCAAGCGGCACGGCATGCGCAATTCGAACTGCCTGGCAATTGCCCCGACTGCGACCATCGCCAACATCATCGGGGTGTCGCCGTCGATCGAGCCGACCTACCAGAATCTGTACGTGAAATCGAATCTGTCGGGGGAGTTCACGATCGTCAACGAATATCTGGTGGCGGACCTCAAAGCGCTCGGGCTGTGGGACGAGGTCATGATCGCAGATCTCAAGTACTTCGATGGCAGCTTGGCAAAGATCGATCGCGTGCCGGCCAATCTGCGCGCGCTCTACGCCACCGCGTTCGAGGTCGACCCGTCGTGGCTGGTCGAGGCGGCGGCACGGCGGCAGAAATGGATTGACCAGTCGCAGTCGCTGAATCTCTATCTGGCGAGCGCGTCAGGTAAGAAGCTCGACGACACCTACAAGGTCGCTTGGCTGCGCGGTCTCAAGACGACTTACTACCTGCGCACGCTCGGCGCCACGCACGCCGAGAAATCGACGGTCAAGGCGGGTCAGTTGAACGCCGTGCCGAACGAGGGCAGTCTGGTAAGCGGGCTTGCGGCCGAGCCGATGCTGTGCGCCATTGGGAATCCGGAATGCGAGGCGTGCCAGTGACGCCAACAAACGAAGCGCAGCGGAGGATGGCAATGCTGAAGTTCGAGAACGATGCGGCGCTCACCGGGGGGGTGGGGCTGCCGACGATGCCGGCGTTTGGCACGCAACCGATCCCCGGGCTCGTCCGGGCGAGCCCGGCCGCGTCGGCCCCCCGGCTCGACGATCGTCCCCCCGCCGCCCCGGATCATCGGGTGCGCGTCGAGGACAAGCGCATCATCAACGGGCGCACCGACGTCAATCAACTGGTCCCGTTCAAGTACAAGTGGGCCTGGGACAAGTACCTGGGGGCGTGCGCGAATCACTGGATGCCGCAAGAGATCAACATGAGCCGCGACATCGCCCTGTGGAAGGATCCGAGCGGCCTCACCGAGGACGAGCGCCGGATCATCAAGCGCAACCTCGGGTTCTTCGTCACGGCGGACTCGCTCGCGGCCAACAACATCGTGCTCGGGACCTATCGTCATATCACGGCGCCCGAGTGCCGGCAGTACCTGTTGCGCCAAGCCTTCGAGGAGGCGATCCACACGCACGCCTACCAGTACATCGTCGAAAGTCTCGCGCTGGACGAAGGGGAGGTGTTCAACGCCTACCGCGAGATCCAGTGCATCCGGGACAAGGACGAGTTCCTGATCCCGTTCATCGACACCCTGACCGACCCGGCGTTTAGGACCGGCACTCCCGAGGCGGACCGCAAGCTCCTCACCAGCTTGATCGTCTTCGCTTGCATCATGGAGGGGCTGTTCTTCTACGTCGGATTCACGCAGATCCTCGCCCTCGGCCGACAGAACAAGATGACCGGCGCCGCCGAGCAGTACCAGTACATCCTGCGCGACGAATCCATGCACTGCAACTTTGGTATAGATCTGATCAACCAGATCAAGCTCGAGAACCCGCACTTGTGGACGCCCGAATTCCGGGAGGAGGTGCAGGGGTTGATCAAGACCGCGGTCGAGCTCGAGTACCGCTACGCCGAAGACACGATGCCCCGCGGCGTGTTGGGGCTGAACGCGCCGATGTTCAGGGAGTATCTGCGGTATATCGCGAACCGTCGTTGCCAGCAGATCGGCGTCGAGCAGCTCTACGCCGGCGCGACGAACCCGTTCCCGTGGATGAGCGAGATGACCGATCTCAAGAAGGAACGCAACTTTTTCGAGACGCGGGTGCTCGAGTACCAGACAGGAGGCGCGCTCAGCTGGGACTAGACGGCGGTCGATCGACGGGCTTGTCGGGCGTTGCAGCTTCACTCGGGCCAACGCACCGCGCGAGCGCTCACGGGGCGATGGCGCGCAGGCTTCAGGCGAGGCGCGACGCGCGCGAGGCGGTGGAGAGGTCGGACCCACCCCGGACGCCGGCACGGTTGTAGGCGCGTCGCGCGTCCGCGTGCAGGATTCGGCGGCCGGGGCTCACTCCGGCAGCCGGATAGCCGGGCTGGTTGAGCCGGGTGCAGTGGGTGCACGTTAACTTTAGAAGGAGTACCGGTATGGCGATGAAGAAGAAAGGAAAGAAGTCTGCGAAGAAGCCGGCCAAGAAGGCTGCCAAGAAAAAGAAAAAAGCTGCGAAGCGTAGATCGTTAGCCAAGAAGAAACCGGCCACGAGGAAGTCCGCGAAGAAAAAGGCGGCCCCGAAGGCCGCCAAAAAGAAAGCTGCGAAGAAACCCGCCAAGAAGAAGGCCAAGAAACCCATGACGGCGGCCATGCCAACGGCGAAACCGGCGGCGCCTGCGCCGACGGCGGCTCCTGCAGCCCCGTCGACTGCGGCAGCGCCTGGGGCGAAAACTGCCCTAAATCCCGCTGCGGCGTGGCCGTTCCCGACCGGGTCGCGGCCCTAGGCGGTGGTCGAACCGTCTGCGGTCGGGCTTTGTGCAGGCAAAGCCCGAGCCGCAGACATTCGGCACTTGAAGTACCTGTCCCCCGGCTTTGCGTCAGGGAACGATGCATATTCTACAGTCAGCCAACGGCGGGGCCGGGGGGCCTTTCCCAAAAATTTTCTTATTGTGCGCCGCGGGATGACCGCGAGGTAGCGGCGGGTCCAGGGCCGGGCCAGGGTGGGGTAAGTGCCTGAGGCGGCACTGATTGCGCCGCCGCTTGACATCCCATAACTCCTTCAATATAATAATATTTCAAGCAATCAGGGCACTGTACCCGATTGCGATCGCTGCCACCGCCGCGTCGTCCCACAAGGAGACGCAGCATTCTCGACGCAGGCTCGGGCGCGATTCATAAAGGTCCGAACGGCCTAACGGGGCCGTACTCCGGACCGGGGTTCAAGCGGGGACTGGGACGGTTTGGCGCGCTCGCCAAGCAACTGGCGGGTCGCAATGCGGCCGGCGCGGCGCAAGCGACGGCTTTGCTGACGGAGGTGAGCATGACACGGCTTCACGTGGCGGCACACGGGCGCGGCAGCTGGGAGGCGATCAGGACCGCGGTGCAGAACGGCCTGGCCGGCTTTGGTCTGCTGGTGCTCGCGTTCATGATGCTCGACGGCAGCCGATTCGTGCCGCTCAGTGCCGCGCAGGCCGGCGCATTCGTGTTCGGCCGGGTGACGCCGGAAGCCCCGAAAGAAGATGTCGTGGTCGATGAGGCGCGGGATCCGCAGCATCAGGTATTGGCGGGCTATCTCGCGCGGCGCTATCGCGTCGCCTCCGACGCGACGGTGGATCTCGTGAGCGAGGCCTACACCGTCGGGCGCGTCGTCGGCCTGGATCCGCTGCTCATCCTGGCAGTGATCTCGGTCGAATCGCGGTTCAATCCGATTGCGGAAAGCGACTACGGCGCGAAAGGGTTGATGCAGGTCGTGCCCCGATTCCATCAAGCGAAGCTCGTCGAACACGGCGGCGAACCGGCGGTGCTCGACCCGCGGACCAACATCCTCGTGGGCGCCCAGATCCTGCAGGAATACATCCAGCGCACCGGTAACCTTCAGGCCGGTCTGCAACTCTACGCCGGCGCTACGGATGACCCGGCGCAGGGCTACGCCCACCGGGTGATCGCCGAGCGCCAGCGGCTGCGCCAGCTTACCCGTCCCGGGCAGTCGAGCGCCGGCGTCTGATCGCCCGGCGCTCGCGCCGGCGCGAGCGCTCCCTAGCCGCGCAGGACGCAAGCCAGCCGCTCCACGCCTTGCTCGAGGTCGGCCAGCGATCGCGTATAGGCAAAGCGCACGTGCGCGCGTGCGCGGTGCGTCCCGAAATCGATTCCCGGGGTGATCGCGACGCCGCTCTCCTCGAGCACCCGCAGCGCAAAGGCTTCGCTGTCCGCGGCAAACCGTTCGCATCCGGCGTAGACGTAGAAAGCGCCCTCGGGCATCAGCGGCACGCTGAATCCGAGATCCCGTAGCGCCGGTACCAGGAAATCGCGTCGACGCTGGAACTCCGCTCGGCGCTCCTCCAGAATTGCGATGGTCGCGGGGTGGAACGCGGCGAGGGCCGCGTGCTGCGCCGGCGCGGACACGCAGATGAACGCGTTTTGGGCGAACCGCTCCATCTCGCGCACGTATTCGGGCGGCGCGACCAGCCAACCGAGCCGCCAGCCGGTCATGTTGAAATACTTCGAGAAGCTGTTGGCGACGAACAGATCGGCCGAAAGCCCGAGCGCGCTCGGGTGACTGGGCCTACCGTAGGTGAGCCCCAAATAGATCTCGTCGACCAACGTGAAACCGCCGCGCCGCTCCACCTCGGCGATGATCGCCGGCAGCGTGTCCGGGGGCACCATCGCCCCGGTTGGGTTCGACGGCGAGGCAATCATGACGCCGCGCGTGCGCCGACCCCAGTTCTTCGTGATCGCGTCGCGCGCGAGCTGATAGCTCGTCCGCTCGTCGACCGGGATGGTCTTTGCGACGCCCTCGAACATGCGCACGAAATGCCGGTTGCACGGGTAGCATGGGTCCGGCATCAGCACCTCGTCGCCCGGATCGATCAACGCCCCCATGGCGATCAGAAACGCCCCCGAGGCGCCAGCGGTGATCATGATGCGCTCGGGTTCAACCTCCACGCCGCACCGTTCGGCGTAGAACTGCGCGAGCGCGTCGCGCAAGGGCCAAATGCCGAGCGAGTTGGTGTAGCCCATCGGTTCCCGCTTGAGCGCTTCGATCGCCGCATCGATCACCGGTTGCGGTGCGGAGAAATCGGGCTGCCCGATCTCCATGTGGATCACGCGGCGTCCTTGCGCTTCGAGCTCGAACGCCCGCCGCTGCACCTCCATCACGTGGAACGGCTCGATTGCTGCCATCCGCCGCGCGAGGCGCAGACGCGCGAGGCTGGCGGCGGCAGGAGCAGATGTCACGCTGGGCGCCGCCTCGAACCGATGCCGGCTGCCAGCACTCGTTCGACCCCGGCCGCTGCCATGTCTTCCCACGCCGCCGCCAGCGAGCCGCCGGTGTCGATGGCGCGGCACGCGTCCTCGACCACCACGGTCCGGAACCCGGCGCGGCGCGCGTCCACCGCCGACCAGGCGACGCAGAAGTCGGTCGCGAGTCCGCACACAAAGACCCGCTCGAGCCCGCGTTCGCGCAGATAACCGGCGAGGCCGGTGGCATGTTTCCGGTCCGCCTCGGCGAACGCCGAGTAACTGTCAACCGCCGGGTGGTAACCCTTGCGCACCACGAGCTGCGCATGCGCGACGGCCAGGCCGGGATGCAGGGCCGCGCCCGCGGTGCCTTGCACGCAGTGGTCCGGCCACAGGATCTGTTCGCCGTAGTCGAGCCGAATCCGTTCGAACGGCTGCTTGCCGGCATGCGACGAGGCGAAGGAGATGTGTCGGGGCGGATGCCAGTCCTGGGTGAGGACGACATTGGCGAAGCGTTGGGCGAGCGCGTTGATCACCGGCACCACCTCGTCGCCGCGCGGCACGGCGAGCGCGCCGCCCGGCATGAAGTCGTGCTGCACGTCGACGACGAGGAGCACGTCGCCATCACCCATTCCGCCCTCGGCCCTCCGACAGATCGTGGCGCCATTATAGGGGCCACCGTTCGCGGGCGATGGACGATTGGGCGTCTATAATCGAGCGCCGAACCACTAGCTGTGTCCCGCAAAGGGCCCGCCATGGAAGACCCCCTCCTGAAAGCAGCGCTTGACTATCACCGCCTACCTCGTCCCGGCAAGATATCGGTCACGCCGACCAAGGGCCTGCTCAATCAGCACGATCTCGCGCTCGCTTACACCCCGGGCGTTGCCTTGGCGTGCGAGGAAATCGTCCGCGATCCGGCCGAGGCGAGCGCGCTCACCGCGCGCGCGAACTTGGTGGCAGTGATCACCAACGGCACTGCCGTGCTCGGCCTCGGCGCAATCGGTCCGCTCGGCGCGAAACCGGTGATGGAAGGCAAGGCGGTGCTGTTCAAGAAGTTCGCCGGCATTGATGTCTTCGACCTGGAAGTGAGCGAGCGCGATCCCGACAAGCTGGTCGACATCATCGCCTCGCTCGAGCCGACGTTCGGCGGGATCAACCTGGAAGACATCAAGGCCCCGGAGTGTTTCTATATCGAGCGCAAGCTGCGCGAACGCATGCAGATCCCGGTGTTCCACGATGATCAGCACGGCACCGCGATCATCGTCGGCGCGGCCGTGACCAACGGCCTGCGCGTCGTCGGCAAGGACATCTCGCAGGTGAAGCTGGTCGTCTCCGGCGCCGGTGCCGCGGCGCTCGCCTGCCTGGACCTCCTGGTCAGCCTGGGACTGCGAATGGAGAACATCTGGGTGTCCGACATCGCCGGTGTGGTGTACCAGGGCCGCAAGGAGGAGATGGATCCGAACAAGGCGCGTTACGCGCGCAAGACGGCGGCGCGCGCGCTGGGCGAGATCATCGAAGGCGCCGATGTCTTTCTTGGTGTTTCGGCAGGCGGCGTGCTGAAGCCCGCGATGGTCACGGCGATGGCGGAGCGGCCGCTGATCCTCGCCCTCGCCAACCCGACGCCGGAGATCATGCCGGATGTCGCGCGATCGGCGCGGCCCGACGCGGTCATCGCGACCGGCCGCTCCGACTATCCGAACCAGGTCAACAACGTCCTGTGTTTCCCGTTCATCTTCCGCGGCGCGCTCGACGTCGGAGCGACTCAGATCAACGAGGCGATGAAGATTGCGGCGGTCAAGGCGATAGCCGAGCTCGCGATGGCCGAACAGTCCGAGCTGGTGACGGCCGCCTATGGCGAAACGAATCTGAGGTTCGGCCCGGACTATTTGATCCCGCGGCCGTTCGACCCGCGCCTGATCGTGCAGATCGCGCCGGCGGTGGCGAAAGCGGCAGTCGACTCCGGGGTCGCGACGCGGCCGATCAGCGACTTCGACGCCTACCGCGATTCGCTGCAGCAGTTCGTCTACAACACCGGCTTCATCATGAAACCCCTGTTCGCCGCGGCGAAGCAGGCGCCGCGGCGGGTCGTATACGCCGAGGGCGAGGACGAGCGTGTGCTGCGCGCGGTGCAGGTGGTCGTCGACGAAGCGCTCGCGCAGCCGATCCTGATCGGGCGGCCGGCGGTGATCGAGCGCCAGATCGAACGCTTCGGACTGCGGCTCAAACCCGGGGTCGACTTCGAGCTCACCAATATCGAGTACGACCCGCGCTACAAGGAGTACTGGCAGGAGTACCACCGTCTCACCGAGCGGCGCGGCGTCTCGATCCAGTACGCGAAGATCGAAATGCGCCGCCGCGCGACCGCGATCGGCGCGATGTCGATCCACCGCGGCGAGGCCGACGGAATGCTGTGCGGCACCTTCGGCACGCACGATCTGCATCTGCACTATATCGATCAGATCCTGGGACGCAAACCCGGAGTGAAGCACTACTACGCGATGAACGTGCTGATCCTCCCCAAGCGGACGGTTTTCATCTGCGACACTTACGTGAACTTCGACCCGAGCGCCGAGCAACTGGCCGAGATGACGGTGCTCGCCGCCGAAGAGATGCGTCGCTTCGGCATCACGCCGAAGGTGGCGCTGTTGTCGCACTCGAGCTTCGGCACGAGCGACCGGCCGACGGCGGTCAAGATGCGCGAGGCGCTGCGGCTCATCAACGAGCGGGCGCCGAACATCGAGGCGGAGGGCGAGATGCACGGCGACGCCGCGCTGTCACAGGAGACCCGCATGCGCGCCTTCCCACGCTCGCGGCTGAAGGGCGAGGCGAACCTGCTCATCATGCCGACACTCGACGCCGCGAACGTCGCCTTCAACCTGCTCAAGACTGCGGCTGCCGACGGCGTCACCATCGGACCGATCCTGCTCGGCTGCGCCCGGGCGGCGCACATCGTCACGCCGTCGGCGACCGTGCGGCGGCTGGTGAACATGACGGCGCTCGCGGTCGCCGACGCCAACGCGCAAAGAACGCTTTTCTCGGCGTGAAGGGCTTTCCCCTGCACAAATGCTCGAATTCGGTGCTTTGCGCCTGACAAATTCGGACACCGGACGCTAAACTCCCGGCGCGCAGGTCCCACGCGGGGTGCTTCGGCGCGTGGCGGCGCGCCGGGCAATGACTACGACCAAGAAAACAGGCCTGATCCTCACGGGCGGCGGCGCCCGCGCCGCCTATCAGGTGGGCGTCCTGAAGGCGGTGAGCGAACTGCTCGGGCACCCCAGCCACAACCCGTTCCCGATCCTGTGCGGCACCTCCGCCGGCGCCCTCAATGCTGCGGCGCTCGCGATGCGCGCCGACGATTTCGCCGCGTCGGTCCGCCACCTGGTCGAGGTGTGGGAGAGCTTCCGCTGCCGCAACGTCTACCGCTCGGACTGGCCGGGCGTGATGCGCACCGGCGCCCGCTGGCTCAGTGCGCTCGCGCTGCTCAACCGGGACAACCCGGTGTCGCTCCTCGACAACGCGCCGTTGCGGAAGCTCCTCGCCCGGACCATGGACTTCGAGCGCATCCGGGCGAACATCGATGCCGGCGTGCTGTATGCCGTGTCGGTCACCGCGTCCGGGTATACGTCCGGCCAGAGCGTCAGTTTTTACCAAGGCGGATCGGGGCTGGAGGACTGGCAGCGCTCGCAGCGCCTCGGCTCGGCGACGCCGCTCAACTTGGACCTGCTGCTTGCCTCGAGCGCGATCCCGTTCATCTTCCCGGCGGTCAAGGTGCATCGCGAGTTCTTCGGCGACGGCTCGATGCGCCAGATCGCGCCGATCAGCCCGGCGCTCCATTTGGGTGCCGAGCGGGTACTGGTCATCGGCACCGGACGCCAGTCGAGCGAGCCGGCGCGGGTGCGCTCCAATTTCTATCCCTCGCTCGCGCAGATCGCCGGCCACGCGCTGAACTCGATCTTCCTCGACAGCCTCGCGGTCGATATCGAGCGGCTCGAGCGGATCAACAAGACGCTGCAATGCATCGCCCCGGAAAAGGCGAAAGCGTTGGGGCTGGTGCTGCGCCCAATAGACGTCCTATTCATGAACCCGAGCCAACCGCTCGAGCGCATCGCCGCGCGCCACCTGCAGCACTTCCCGCGCGCGGTGCGATTCCTGCTGCGCGCGGTCGGCGCGATGAATCGCCACGGGTCGAACCTGGCGAGCTATCTCCTGTTCGAGTCACCGTTCACCCGGGCGCTGATCAACCTCGGATACGAAGACGCCATGGAACGGCGCGACGAGGTGCTGGCGTTTTTGCGGCCTGCGGCCTAAACTCGAAACCTCTTCCACCGCCTTCCGGCGCGCGCGAGCGATGAGCGAGCAGACCCCGTTCCCGGATCCGTTCGAGTTTCTCAACAAGATGTGGGCGACGATGGGACTGCCCATGGCGGGCGCCGTCGCGCCGCCCGCCAATGTCGACGAGATCGACCGCCGCATCGCCGATCTCAAATCGGTCGAGCAATGGCTCGGCATGAACCTGAACATCCTGCGCATGAGCATCCAAGGGCTCGAGATGCAGAAGGCGACGCTCGCCGCACTGCGGGCGATGCAGCTGCAGCCGGATGCAAAGACCCCGCCGGCCGACGCTCAGGCGAGCCGCAACCCGGCGGCGAGTGCGGCCGAGGCATGGTGGAGTCTGCTGCAGCAGACCCAGCGCGCCGCTGACCCGCAGAGCGAGAAGAAGGCGAAATGACCGCACGGCGGGCGGTGACAGCCGCGTTCGGGCTGGGCCATGCCAGGGCCGAGCGGTGGCAGGACGCGGCGCAGGACGCACTGCGCCAGATCGGCCCGGTCGTGCCGGGGGCGAACCTCGGATTCCTTTACGTGAGCGACCGGCTTGGCGGCGCCGCGCAGGAAATTCTCGATCACGTCAAGCAGGCGACCGGTATCGCCGACTGGGTTGGCTCGGTCGGCGTCGGCGTGCTCGCGACCGGCATCGAGTATTTCGACGAACCGGCCCTGGCGATGATGCTCGCCGCACTGCCGGCGGGCGAGTTCAGCGTGTTCTCCGGTAGGTCGCGCCCGCCACCGCTCGGCGCGAGGACACCGAGCGGGGCGCCGGCCGCGCACTTCGCGATCGTCCACGGCGATCCGAACACGGACGACGTGCCGGAGCTGATCGAGGACATGTCGTCGAAGCTCGCGAGCGGCTACCTCGTCGGCGGGCTGTCGAGTTCGCGCAGCGCGGCGTTCCAGGTCGCGAACGAGGTGCTGCAGGGTGGCCTGTCGGGTGTTGTTCTTTCCTCGCGCATCGGCGTTGCGACGCGGCTCACTCAAGGATGCATGCCGCTGCAGCGCGGCGTGCGCGGCGAGGCGTACCGCCGCCACGTGGTGACGCACGGCGAGCGCAACGTCATCGCGACGCTCGACGGCCGCCCGGCGCTCGACGTGCTCAAGGAAGAGCTCGGCGAGGCGGCGGCGCGCGAATGGCCGCAAGTGGCGCGGCTCATTCACGTCGGGCTGCCGGTGGACGGCTCCGACACCGGGGACTACCTGGTGCGCAACCTCGTCGGCATCGACCCGCAGAGCGGGCTGATCGCGATCGGCGCCCGCGTCGAGCCGGGCATGGCGATCGTCTTCTGCCGGCGCGACGGCGCCTCGGCGCGCGCGGATCTCGCGCGGATGCTCGACAGCATCGCCGCGGAGTTCGACGACCCGCCGCGGGGCGGACTGTATTTCTCCTGCCTCGGTCGCGGCGAACAACTGTTCGACCGCCGCTCGGCGGAGCTCGGCATGATCCGCCAGCGGCTCGGGGAAGTGCCGCTGGTCGGGTTCTTCTGCAACGGCGAAATCTCGCATGACCGGTTGTACGGCTACACCGGCGTGTTGACGCTGTTCCGTTGAATGGCAGGTGGCGGGCGGGTCGCGGTCGTAACCGGCGCCGGCCGCGGTATCGGACGCGAGATCGCGCGCGCGCTCGCGCGCCAGCAGATCTTGGTGGTCTTGACCGCGCGCGATGCGGCACAGGGCCAAGCGGCGGTCGCCGCGCTCGAAGCCGAAGGGCTGCCGGTAGCATTCCACGCGCTGGACGTGCGCAACGCCGAGCAGGTGCGCGGGCTCGCCCGCCGGCTTGAGCGCGAGTACGATCGTCTGGACATCCTGGTGAACAACGCCGGCGTGCTGCTCGACCCGAAGGGTGCGCGGCTGTCGAGCGTCGATCCGCGCATCGCGCGCGACACGCTCGAGGTCAACGTTCTCGGACCGCTGATCATGGTGCAGGCGCTGCTGCCACTGATGCGCAAGGGGGGCTACGGCCGGATCGTGAATGTGTCGAGCGAGCTCGGGCAGCTCGAGTCGATGGGCGCCGGAACGCCCGCCTATCGCATCTCGAAGGCGGCGTTGAACGCGCTCACCCGCACGCTCGCGGCCGAGCTCGAAGGAACGGGCATCAAGGCGAACGCGATGTCGCCGGGCTGGGTCCGAACCGACATGGGCGGTGAGGCGGCGCCGCGCAGCGTGGAAGAGGGCGCCGACACCGCGGTATGGCTCGCGACGCTGGCCGCGGACGGTCCCTCCGGCGGGTTCTTCAAGGACCGCCGGCGCATTGCGTGGTAGTGAGATGAACCGCCAAGACATCCAGCGCGCCGCGGGTTCCGGCCTGTTCGCGGCTGCTGTCCTGGCGCCCTCAGGAGCTTCCCTTTTCGAACGCGGCACTAGGAGATGACATGCCCAAAGCGATCCGATTCCATCAGCCAGGCGGCCCCGACGTCCTCGTGTGGGACGATGTCCAGGTCGGGGATCCGGGTCCCGGCGAAGTGCGCGTGCGCCATCACGCCGTGGGCGTCAACTACATCGATGTCTATCAGCGAGCGGGCCTGTACAAGGTGCCGCTGCCGAGCGGCGTTGGCAGCGAAGGCGCCGGGGTGGTGGAGGCGCTCGGCGCCGGCGTCGCCGACCTCAAGACCGGCGACCGCGTTGCGTACGCTTCGGCGCCGATCGGGGCGTATTCGGAAGTGCGCTTGTATCCCGCTAACCGGCTGGTGAAGCTGCCGCCGGCGATCTCGTTCGAGACCGCAGCGGCGATGATGCTCAAGGGCATGACCGTGCAGTATCTGATCAGGCGGACATTCAAGGTTCAGCGGGGCATGACCGTCCTGTGGCAGGCGGCTGCGGGCGGCGTAGGCCTCATCGCGTGCCAGTGGCTGAAGTCGCTGGGCGTGACGGTGATCGGCACCGTCGGCTCGGACGCCAAGGCCGCCGTCGCAAAAGCGCACGGCTGCGACTACCCGGTCGTCTACACGCGCGAGAACTTCGTCGAGCGCGTGAAAGAAATCACCGCCGGCAAAGGTGTGCCCGTGGTCTACGATTCGGTCGGCAAGGACGTCTTCACCGGGTCGATCGATTCGCTGTCGCCGCTTGGCATGTATGTGAACTTCGGCAATGCATCCGGCCCGGTACCACCGGTCGAGCCGCTGCTCCTGTCGCAGAAGGGGTCCTTGTACATGACCCGGCCGACGCTCGTGACCTACACCGCAAAGCGCGATGACCTGCTCGCGAGCGCGAACGAGCTGTTCGAAGTCGTGCAGTCCGGCACGGTGAAGATCGAGATCGACCAACGCCGTGCGCTCAAAGACGCGGCGCAGGCGCATCGCGATCTCGAGGCGCGCAAGACCACCGGGTCCACGATACTGCTGCCGTAGCCGCAAAGGGGGGACGCGGTGGCGAACGCGGGCGTGCGGACCGAACTCTATCCCGACATCGAACCGCACGCGACAGGCATGCTGCCGCTCGACGCGATCCACACCATGTATTGGGAGAGCTCCGGTCGGCCCGACGGCATTCCGGTCGTGTTCCTCCACGGCGGGCCCGGCGCCGGCTCGACCCCGAAGCATCGCCGCTTCTTCGATCCGGCGGCGTACCGCATCGTCCTCTATGACCAACGCGGCGCCGGCCGCTCGCCGCCGCTCGGCGAGCTGCGCGACAACACGACGCCCCATCTCATCGATGATCTCGAGCGGCTGCGGCGTCACGTCGGGGTCGAGCGCTGGCTCGTCTTCGGCGGCTCGTGGGGTTCGACGCTCGCGCTCGCCTATGCCGAAGCGCATCCCGACCGCTGCCTGGGACTCGTGCTGCGCGGGATCTTCCTCTGTCGCAGAAGCGAGATCGACTGGTTCCTGTATGGGTTGCGCAGCGTCTTTCCGGAGCCGTGGGAGCGATTTGCAGGATTCCTGCCGCCGGCCGAGCGCGCCGACTTGCTCGGCAGCTACTACCGGCGCTTGAGCAACCCCGACCCGAGCGTGCACCGGCCGGCAGCGAAGGCGTGGAGCGTGTACGAAGGGTCGTGCTCGACGCTGCTGCCGTCGCCGGAGACAGTCGACTACTTCGCTTCGGACGCCGTGGCCCTCGGGCTCGCGCGTATGGAAGCGCACTACTTCGCGCATGACATTTTCTTGCCCGAGAATTCGCTGCTCGCGAACGCGCACCTCCTGCGCCCCATTCCCGGCGCGATCGTTCAGGGGCGCTATGACATGGTGTGCCCGCTCGTCTCGGCGCACGAGCTGAACGCGAATTGGCCCGAAGCCGAGTATCACGTCATCTCGGACGCGGGGCACTCGGCGTGGGAGACGGGGATCCGCACTGCGCTGGTGGCGGTCTGCGAGCGATTCAAGGAGCGCCTCGACGCAAAATCCTGCTGATAGCGCAAGGGCTGGTGCACGTGGGGTAGTCAAATTCCTGTCGCAGCGGGCGGCGTCGCTGTTCCCGAAACGTCGCGAGCCACCCGATAGTTGCCACGAGGAAATGCGCCTGCCAGCACACCCGGACCGCCTCAGGAAGGTCGGCCTCGAACACCCGCCGGCGCGGGTAGGTGCTGCCGGCCGCCGGCGTCGGCTCGCCGCGGCGCTGCGCCTCGCCGAATGACGAGGCGCGCAATTTCGCACGGTCGCGAGCGCCGCGGCGGGCGGAGCGTGCGCGTTTGCGCGTAAAATCTACATGGCGTTACCGCCGCTCGCTCCCTCGTCTCGCGCCGCCGTGCACTCCCTGCACCATCCAAGTTTGTATTCCGAGTCCTGGCTGCGCGAGCGTTTCGCGACGCCGTGGAAATTCGAGCCGGTGACCGTCGGCGACGGACACCTCTTTAACAGGGCGCGAGCGATCCGGCCGGCGGCGGTGCTGATCCCGGTCGTGGCCCGAGACGATGGGCTGACGATCCTCTTCACTCGCCGCACCGCGCATCTGCCCGAGCACGCCGGCCAGATCAGCTTCCCCGGAGGGCGGGCGGAGCCCGGCGACGCGAGCGTGCGCGACACCGCGCTGCGCGAGACGATCGAGGAGATCGGACTGGTGCCGGAGCGGGTCGAAGTGCTCGGCCATCTCAACGACTACACCACGGTCACCGGCTACCGTGTGACGCCGGTGGTCGGCCTGGTGAACCCGCCGTTCGCCTTGCGAGTGGACCAAATCGAGGTCGCGGAGGTGTTCGAAGTTCCGCTCGCGTTCCTGCTCGACCCGGCGAACCACCAGCAAAACTGCGTCGTCCAGGAGGGCCGCGAGCGGCGCTACTATGCGATACCGTACGAGCGCTACTACATCTGGGGCGCGACCGCCGGGATGCTGATGAATCTGTACGCGTATCTCACGCGCGCGCACTAGCGCCCGGGGATCCGGTAATCGGTCCGCGGCGCCACGCTGCGCGCGCCTCCCCGCGCGCGGCGGAAGCGAGCGGCCGACTATAATAGGGCGCCCGCCCGCGCCTTTCGCAGGAACCCCGCATGAGTTTTCTCGCGCTTCTGATCGCGCTCGCGCTCGAGCAATGGCGTCCGCTCGTCGACCGGCGCGCGGTGTTCGCACCGGTCACCGCCTACGCGAGCGTCCTGGAGCGTCACTTCGACCCTAGCGCGGCGCAACAAGGCGCGATCGCGTGGGGACTGGCGGTGGTCCCGCTGGTGCTCGGGAGCTGGGCGTTGTACGCGATACTGTCTGCGGTACACCCGGTGCTCGGCCTCGTGTTCGACGTCGCGGCGCTGTACGTGACGATGGGATTCCGTCAGCACAGCCACTACTTCACCGACATCCACAAGGCGCTGAAAGAGGGCGACCTCGGAACGGCGCGGCGGCTGCTCGGCGAATGGCGTGGTCATCCGTGCGATACGCTGTCCGCGCCGGAGGTCGCGCGGCTCACCATCGAAGGTGCGCTGACCGTGTCGCACCGCCACGTCTTCGGCGTAATGTTTTGGTTCGTATTGCTCCCCGGACCGACCGGCGCCGTGCTGTATCGAATGGCGCTGTTCCTTACCCACCGGTGGGGCGGCACGGCGCGGGCGGGCCAGTCTGGACCGATGCTCGATGTGACGCTTGCGGGAGAACCTGGCCGCCAGCGGCCGGAGGAGCGCCCGGACACGGCCGAGGGGCACTTCGATGAGTTTGCGCGCCAGGCGTTCTACGCCATCGATTGGTTGCCGGTGCGGGTCACTGCGGCGTCGTTTGCGATCGTCGGTGACTTCGAAGATGCGGCGTACTGCTGGCGCACGCAGGCGGCGCGCTGGCCTGACCCGTTGCTCGGGGTGGTGCTCGCCGCAGGTGCCGGAGCGCTAGGGGTGCGCCTCGGGACGCCGATCGCGCGCGGCGGCGTCATCGAGGATCGGCCCGAGCTCGGGCTCGGGGAGGAGCCCGATACGGCGTTTCTGGACAGCACGGTCGGACTGGTCTGGCGCGCGCTGTCGCTCTGGCTGGTGCTGCTGCTCGTGCTGAGCATCGCCCGCGCGTTCGGCTAGCTCGACTGCGCACGCGCTGCGCCGCATTTCCAACAGGCGTTGAACTGGCCCTCGAGATGCTCGCCGCAGCTCGCGCAGGTCCACGGCGCGCGCACCGGCGGTCCTTGCCGCCACGCGCGCAACACCGCCTCCGCCGGCGAGCGATCTTCCTCGCGCAGGAGATGCAGCTCGAGTGCGCACTCGGTGAATGGGATCTCGCCGGCGAGCCGGGCGAGGAATTCGTTCTTGACCCAACAGCGGATACCCTCGGACTCGAGCACGTTCTTGAGATGGTAGATCTCGAGCAGGTTGAGCGAGCTGAGCAGCGGCTTCATGTCGCTTGCGCCTCGGCGTCGAGGATGCGATGCAGCAGATCGAGGCGCCGCGGATGCACGGCGCCGGATTCGACGGCCGCACGCACCGCACAGCCGGGCTCGGCACGATGGTGGCAGTCGCGGAAGCGGCAGTGGCCGAGGAATGGCACGAGTTCGCGAAACGAGCGCTCGATGTCGGCGGCGGACAGCTGCGCGAGGCCGAACTCTTGTACGCCCGGCGAATCGATGATCGAGCTCGACTCGTCCAGCCGGTACAGCCGCGTGTGGCTCGTCGTGTGGCGTCCGGAATCGAGAAAGCGCGAGATCGCCTGGGTCGCGGCGTCGGCGTCGGGAACCAGCGCGTTGACGATCGTCGACTTGCCCATGCCGGACTGGCCGATGAGCGCCGTCGTCTTGCCGACGAGCCGTGCGCGCAGCGGCGCCACCTCGGTTCGCGCACTGATCTCGATGATTTCGTAGCCCGCGGACCGGAACGGCGCGAGTCGTTCCCGCGCGGCAGCGGTGGCGGCAAGATCGGTCTTGTTGAGCACGATGAGGGCGCCTATTCCCTGACACTCGGCGGCGACCAGTGCGCGCGAGACCAGTTCGTCGCTCATGCTCGGCTCCCCGGCCGCAATCACCGCTACCTGGGTCGCATTGGCCGCGATCAGCTTTTGGCGGTGCGCGGTCGCGCGCAGGAGGAGCGTCGAGCGCGGGCCGGCGGCTTCGATCACGCCTTCACCGGGGCTGGTGCGCGCGACGAAGACGTGATCGCCGCAGGCGTACGGCCGGCGCTTGCCGCGCGGGACGCAGCCCACGAGCTCGCCGGTCGAGGCGCGGACCAGAAATCGGCGGCCAAACGCGGCCACCACCAGGCCCGACATGCGGGTTGCGACCTCGGTCAAGCCGACTCGGCGAGCGTCTGCAGCCGTGCGATGCGCAGCGCCGCGGGCGGATGCGAGTCGTAGAACGCGGAGTACACCGGGTCCGGCGTGAGGGTGCTGGCGTTGTCCTCGTAGAGCTTCACCAGCGCGCGCACGAGCTCCGGCGCGCTCGCATGCGCGGCGGCGTACCGGTCGGCCTCGTACTCATGTTTGCGCGAGTAGAGGCTCCCGATCGGGTGCAGGAGGAACGTGAATACGGGCGCCACCATGAAGAACAGCAGCAGCGCGAGGGCGGTGCTGCGGCGATCGGCACCGAGCCCCTGGTAGAACCACGGCTGGTCGATGAGGTAACCGAGCACCGCGAGGAACCCGAGACCCGCGGCGAACAGCCACGCGGCGCCTTTCCAGACGTGGCGGCGCTTGAAGTGCCCGAGTTCGTGCGCGAGCACCGCCTCGATCTCGGCCGGTGCGAGGCGCGAGAGCAGCGTGTCGAAGAACACGATCCGCTTCGCCGCGCCGAAGCCGGTGAAGTAGGCGTTGCCGTGGCTCGAGCGCTTCGAACCGTCCATCACGAACAACCCCTTCGACTTGAAGCCGCACTTGCGCAGCAGGGCCTCGATCCGCGTCTTGAGCGTCTGGTCTTCGAGCGGCGTGAACCGGTTGAAGAGCGGCGCGATTACCGTCGGGAGGATAAACAGCATCAGCAGGCTGTACGCAATCCACACGATCCATACGTACAGCCACCACCATTCTCCCATCCGCGCCATGAGCCACAGCACGCACAGGACGAGCGGCGCGCCGAGCGCGAGGCCGAGCGCGATCTGCTTGACGAGGTCGGTCACGAACAGCCGTGGGGTCATGCGGTTGAAGCCGAAGCGCGCCTCGATCACGAACGCGCGGTAGATCGAAAACGGCAGATCGACCAGCCCATTGATCGCGGCGACGCTCAGGATGAGCAGGATGCCGTGTGCGTAACCCCCCGGCTCGAAGATCCGGGCCCAGGCATCGAACAGCGACTGCAGCCCGCCGCCGAGCGTGAATCCGAGCAGGACCACCGCCGAGACGAGCGCGCTTGCGATCCCGAGCCGAGTCTTGGCGGCGGTGTAGTCCGCTGCCTTCTGGTGCGCGAGGAGATCTACCCGCTGCGCGAACTCGGCCGGCACGGCGCCGCGGTTGGCCATGACGTGGCGGACGTGCCGGCGCGCGAGCCACAAGCGCGTTCCGGTGGCCACCGCGAGCGCGGTGAGGAAGGCGATCGTAAGCGTGTGCATCGCTGGTGCGGGGATTCGTGTGCGACAATGCGATTCTAGTAAAGACTGAGCAAAATCAAAAGCATGTCCCAAGACGCCAACCGGCTGATCTGGCTCGACATGGAAATGACCGGACTCGACCCAGACCGCGACCGCATCCTGGAAGTTGCGATTGTGATCACCGATTCAGCGCTCGCACCCGTCGCCGAGGCGCCGGTGCTGGTGGTGCACCAGCCAGACACCGTACTCGATTCCATGGACGAATGGAACAAGTCCACGCACAGCCGGTCCGGTCTCATCGACCGCGTGCGGACATCGGGTCTCACCGATAGCGATGTCGCGCAGCGGCTGATCGCGTTTCTTGCCGATCAGGTCCCGGCGCGCGCGTCGCCGATGTGCGGCAACTCGATCTGCCAAGACCGACGGTTTCTCGCGCGCTGGATGCCGCCGCTCGAAGCGTATTTTCACTATCGCAACCTCGACGTCTCGACGCTGAAGGAGCTCGCGCGGCGCTGGCGACCCGAGCTCGCGCGCGGCTTGGCGAAGCACGGCAAGCACGAGGCGCTCGCCGACATCTACGAGTCGATCGAAGAGCTGAAGTACTACCGCGAGAGATTTCTCCGCCTCGAGGACTAGGTTCGAGCGCGGGGCGCAAATTCTCGATCCGCTAATCCCGATCGAGCGGCACCATCTTTCCCGGATTGAGCAGGTTGTCGGGATCGAATGTGCGCTTGATCGCGATCATGAGGTCGACCGCATCGCCGAGTTCCCGCTTGAGCGACTCGATCTTGCCGATGCCGATCCCGTGCTCGCCGGTGCAGGTGCCCTCCATGGCGAGCGCGCGATCGACCACCCGCTGATTGAACGCCTTCGCCTCGTCGAGGTCGGCGCGATCGTCGGGTCGCACCAGGATCACGCAGTGGAAGTTGCCGTCGCCCACGTGGCCGAACATCGGGATCGGCATCGACGCCCGCGCGATGTCCACCGCCGTTTGAACCATGCACTCGGTCAGGCGCGAGATCGGAACGCACACATCGGTCGAGACCGCGCGCGCGCCGGGCCGCAGCTGCAGGCTCGCGAAATACGCCTGGTGCCGCGCCGACCACAGGCGACTGCGGTCCTCCGGCTTGGTGGCCCATTCGAAGCCCTCGCCGCCGTGCTCGCTCGCGATCTCCTGCACCAATTGGGCTTGCTCGACGACGCCCTGCTCGGTGCCGTGGAACTCGAGGAATAGAGTGGGCCGCTCACGGTAGCTCGTCTTGCTGTGGGCGTTGATCGCCTTCATGGTCGTCGCGCACAGCGCCTCGCTGCGCGCGATCGGGATGCCAGTCTGCAGCGTCTGGATCACGGTGCTCACTGCGCCGCCGATGTCCGCGAACGAGCACACCGCGGCCGACATCGCCTCGGGCAGCGGGTACAGGCGCACCGTCACCTCGGTGATGATGCCGAGCGTGCCCTCCGAGCCGACGAAAAGCCGCGTCAAATCGTAGCCGGCGGCCGACTTGCGCGCGCGCCGTGCGGTCTTGATGATGCGGCCATCCGCCGTCACCACCGTGAGTGCGAGCACGTTCTCGCGCATCGTGCCGTAGCGCACGGCATTGGTGCCCGAGGCGCGGGTGGCGGCCATGCCGCCGAGCGTGGCATCGGCGCCGGGATCGATCGGAAAGAAGAGCCCGGTATGGCGGATCTCTTCGTTCAACGCCTTGCGCGTGACGCCGGCCTGCACGGTCGCATCGAGGTCTTCGACATGCACGGCGCGGACCTGGTTCATCCGGCTCATGTCGATGCACACCCCGCCGTGCGTCGCGAGTACGTGTCCCTCGACCGACGTGCCGACGCCGAACGCGATGATCGGCGTGTGATAACGGCGGCACAGCCGGACGATGTCGCGCACTTCCTCGGTCGAATCTGGAAACGCGACCGCATCGGGCGGTGCGTGGGGGAAATATGATTCGTCCTTGCCGTGGTGCTCGCGTATACCGCGCGCGGTCGTGACGCGCTCGCCTAGAAGCTGTTGCAGGTCGGCGTATAGCGCCGCGTCGAGCTCGCGTGCCTTGTTCATCGTCTGCGCTCCGGGTGGACGGTTTCGCGTCGGCACCTACTCCAGATCGATCTTGCCGTCGAATCGAACCGAGAGCTTGAGCGCCGGGATTTCCAAGGTCACGTGAGCGGGGAAGGACTCGTTGCCCTTGATCGCGCCCGACTCGCGCGCCGTCGCCACCGCGTGCTCGATCGAGCGCTGCGAGCTCACGCCGACGAGCTTTAGGAACTTGCGGATGGAGAGGTTGAAGGTATCTTCGTTCATCGAAAGTCTCCGCACCTGCTGCAGCTGAGATTAGTCCTGGGATCTGCGCGCGTCAACGACCCGGCGGGCGCACGCTTGACTGCGCGCGTGCGCCAAACGCTCGCGCTGTAGCGCGAGCGGCATCATCCGCTCGCGATGCGGCGGTATAACCGGTAGCGCTCGCGGTCGCGCGGGCGGTTTCCGTCCCAGACCCGGCGCCAGTTCGGGCCGGGGTCGACGGTCGGCTCGCTTGCGCTTGACTGGACGAGCAAATACGGGCATTCGGCGCCGCCATACAGCTCGACTCGGCGCGTCACCAGGCCGGCGTGATAGTGGAACACCGCGCGCTGGGTTGCGCCCAGACCGAGGCTTTCGACGCAGAGCACCCGCGTCGGCAGGGCCTGCTGTAGGCTCGCGGCAACCCCCCGGTAGCTCTTGCTGTAATCGATCCAGTCGAGCCACAGCGTCGACGCGAGGCCCCAGATGAGGGTCATGCCTGCGGCCCAGTGAGTGAGGCTCCGCAGCGTCGAGCGCTGCGCGCGCAAGCACAGGACTGCCCACGCCGCGGTGAGCGCGATCGCGACCGCCAGCGGCAGTGGGCGCACCGCCAGCACGAATCCGGGCTCGAGGCGCGCGGCGGTATGCGCGAGCTGCTCGGGAAACCCGAGCAGGGTGACGAGCCACATCACCCACATGTACGCTGCCGCGAGCGAGAAGGTCATGACCGCGAACCAGGTGAGCGCGTTCGCGGCACCGCGGCGCAGCGCGATCGCCGCCGCACCGGCCGGGATGGAGAGCGGCACGAGCAGGGCGAGGGCATCGATGTCGCTCGGATCGGCCATGAAGAGCAGGAGCACGAACGAGACGATGCTCGCGACCAACGGCACTGCGAAGCCGGGTTCGCGCAGGTGCCGGCGGTATTCCCACGTCGCCCAAAAGGTGAGCGGCCATACGGGCCATGCCGCCCAGGCGAGGGTCTTCACCGCGTACACGAACTCGGCACCGTGCGGCAGATGGCTCACGTTGGCGAGCTGCCACGCGATCCAGCCTTCGAAATAGCCCGGCGCGCGCTCGGCGAGGAGCCAAGGCCAGATGATGACGAACGGCGCGAGCAGCAACATACCCAGGCCGACTGCGATCGCAAACTGGCGTTGGCGGAACGGCGCCGAGAGCGGCAACACGAGGAGCGCCGCAGCAAACGGCTGCACCGAGGCGGCAAGCCCCTTCGCGAGAAACGCGACGCCGGTCCCGAGCGCGAAGAACAGCGCCGCCTTGTACGGTTTCTTGTGCGAGATCGCGACGCCATAGTAAGCGGCCGCCAGTCCGGCGAGCATCGCCGTCTCCGCGGCCGTCTCGTGCGCGTGCCAAAGCAGGCCTACCGATCCCATCAGCGCGAGCATCGACAGATCGCCCTGCGCCTTCCCGTACAGTTCGCGCCCGGCGAGGCGCACGCACCACAGCGCCACGAGAACGAACAGCGCGCTCGCGAACCGTACGGCGTCGTGGGGCGGCAGGAGCCCGCCGAACGCTTTGACGGCCAGTGCCGCAACCCAGTAGAAGAGCGGACCGTCCTCGTAGAACGGCTCGCCGGCGAGCGTCGGGAGCAACCAATCGCCGCTCGCGAGCAGCTGGTGGACGACGCCGATGCCGATCGCATCTTGCGTTTTCCAAGGGTCGTGTCCGACCAGACCCGGGAGGAGAAAGGCCGCGACCAAGAGCGCGAGCGGCCAGGAGGCGAGCGGAAGCGCGATCCGGCGCGTGAGCAGCGAGCGAAGCGTCGCGGGCAATTGGTTCAGCACCTCGGTTCCGCCTGCTGCGGGCGTGGGACGCAAGCGAAGCATAATGCGCGCCATTCTAACGCCCGGTCGGCGGCGCTCCGCACCGGCCGGCGCGAAAACACCAAGGGCAGCCGCAGCTGCCCCTGGTCCGGTTGCGGCCGCGGGTCCGTCAGGTCGCGGTCGACGCTTTGGCAGAGGGCTTCGTAGCGGCTTTCGCCGGCTTGGTGTACTTCTGGCGGAACTTCTCGACCCGGCCGGCCGTATCGACGATCTTCTGGCGACCGGTATAGAACGGATGGCAGGACGAGCACACCTCGACATGCAAGTCCTTGCCGAGCGTCGAGCGCGTCTTGAACGTGCTGCCGCACGAGCAGATGACGTTGATTTCCTTGTACGCGGGGTGGATCTTCGGTTTCATGGCTGGACCTCCGGATTCGGCTTGGACCCGCGCGATCGGTGTTGCGACCGGCGTTGCAAGCCTCGGGTTCATGGGGAACGGCGAATTATCGCAGAACGACGCCGCGCTGGCAAAGGCGTTCGGCGCGAAGGCGCGAACTACGTTGCTGGGGCAGCGGCGGGCGCCATCGTGGGGCGCGTCGCGCTCTCGCGATGGTAGATGTCGTAGAGCAACAGGTCGCGCGGCGCGTTCGCCTCCGCGACCGGCTCCACGCCATGGAAGGAATTTGCCGTCTTCAGGAAAGCGAACATCGCGTTCGGCACGTACGGCATGGTGCGCACGCGTTCGAAATCGTCGAACGGATGATGACGCGTCCCGGGGCACGTGAACTGTCGGTCCGTCGGAACGTAGATCGAAGTCCCGAGGTGCGGCCGACTCGCGTCGCGCGGCAGATAGAACAGCGCCGAGATCACCTTCCGCGGGGCGTCGGTGTGCGGGCCGAGATCGTAACCGGTGTCGTCGCGCACGAGCATTCCCTCGTGATAGAACTCCACGTTCCCGACGTTCCCGAACCGCTCCTCCAACAGCGGCTTGAAGCGGTACAGCAGCATGTTCGTGAACTCGCCCAGGAACAGTGTCCGACCGAGGTGGTCCCACGCGGTGCGCGCACGCTCCGGCAGTTTGGCCACCGCTTCCGGCCGCAACATCATGATCGACCGGGTGGTGCCGTACCGCTTGGTCACCGGACGCACGTCGCTGATCGGCGCGTACGCATCACGCTCCGGCAGGTGGCTCACCAGTTCCTCGTAGAACTCGCGCGGAAAGACCTCCGGCACGTAAAGATGCGGGAACGGGTAAGAGGCGAGCGGCGCGTTGCCTACCGCGTACAGGAGGTGCAGCTCAACGCTTGCATGCAGACATGTCCGGCGCAGCCCTTAAAGATTCCGCCCTGCCGCTCGACCGCGGCGACCTCGGACCGGATCACAGCGAAGAGTCCGCTCCGACCAACTCCTCACCCATCGCCAGCGGTCGGGGGACATCCGGTTCGCATCGGTCGCCTTCGGACGCACGCTCGAGATCCTGCAGCGTGGTGCGAGCGCCGACGGTCCAGCTTGACCCGAACCCGCGATCGAGCTCCGGGTTCGAGCGGAGCGGCGCACCGCGATCGATTATCCTCGAACCGTGCTGCAGTCGCAATGCGCGGGCAGCCCAGATCGCGTTGCGCTCGCGCGGCGCCGTGCGGTGCGGCGGGGCTGCGACCGACCGGCGCGCGGACGCCGGCGTCAGGGGCCGGACAGGAGCGCGTTGATCTGCGCGGCGTCGTTCGGAAACAGATTGAGCATGCCCGGCTTGTCGTAGCCGAGCACGGCATAGTCGAGCGCGAGGAATTCGGCGACGATTTCGTCCAGGCGCTCCGACAGCACGCGCGAGCGCGGGTCGAGATTCCGCACCACGGCAAGTCCGGTCGGCGCGGTCGCGATGGTGTTGATTGCGAGATCGGGTCGGTATTTCTTTAGGGCGAGTATCAACCGCCAGCAATCGCCGCTCCAGAACACGGTGCTGCGCACGCGCTCGGCAGTGCGCCGGTCGAGCGGGTAGCAATCATGGAGGAGTATGGTCGCGCGCGGGTCTGCCAGGTGCTCGACGGCGGCAAAATCGCGCAGGGCAACCTCGACATGGTGCATGCCGTCGATGAAGGCGAGTTCGATGCGCGACTGGCCGAATAGCGCGGCGACGTCGTGCGCGAAGAACTCATCGCTCGTCGCCTTGATGATCTGGACGTTGGATCCCAGGGGAAGCCTGATCTTCGGTTCGGGGTCGACGCCGACCGCCCGGGTTTGCGAACCCGCGAGCGCGATCGTCTTGCCGCTTGCGACACCGATCTCCAAGTAGGTGCGCGGCTTGAGGCGGGCGTGGACTGCCGCGAGGACTTGCATGTAGTACGGACCGGGCAGCGCCATGCTCGCCATCATCTGGTGCGCGGGCCAGCAATCGGGATCGGCGAGGAGGGCGGCTTCGCACTCGCGCCACGCGCCCGCGCTGTCGCCGAGCGCGAGGCGCTGCGCGGCGGCCCGCAGAAATTGATCGGCATTCATGGGCGTCGCGTCGCTCGCGCGAGCATACTGCGCCGGCGTCGCGTTAGACAAATCGCGGCCCACGGTCGAGCGGTGAGGGGCGCGCCCCGAACAGCCGGAAAATCCCAACCGCTCCTTCACGGCGAGCGTTCACGCCGGAGGCTCACTCCTCCCGCGCGGCGCCTCGGGCGCGATCCTACGTGGCGGTCGCCCGCCGGCGGCGAGCTCAAAGAGCTGTCCCGCAGACCGGACGGGCGGGACGCGATGCTCGGCCCCGAGCATCGTCAGGCCCCTGTTCATCCCTGAGCCGAACTGACAATGCGCTGGAGTTCGATCGCCGCCGGGTCGCCCGGGTTCCTTAGCCTGCCGTGCAGCGCGTTCAATACCGCATTCGGCGATGCCGGGGGTTGAGCGCTGTGCCGTGGCGGCAGTCCCATGACGCCCAGCGCGCGGTACAGGAGGTGAATGAGGCCGGCGTCCAGCAGGTCCACGCGGACGCTGGCGCCGTTTGCGTCGCAGGCGGCGATCAATGCGGCGCGAAAAGCCGCCAGGCGCGGTGCGAACTCGGGGGCAAGTATGAGGTAGGGGAAGTGCTCGGGCGAGCGTTCCCTGACCAGGGTCGCCGACCACTTGTTCGGGTGAACCTCGCGCACGTAGTGCAGATCGTCGACGAACACAATCGGCCCGCTGAGCGCTGCGAGGCAGCTCTCAAGATACTGCCAGAACTGGACGTTGGACAGCGCTCGACGGTGTACGAGAAGTTGGCGATCAACTCTTCCCGCCGACGCAGCGCGTACAGCACGGAGGAATAGGATTCGAGTTGTGCGATCAGCCGCTCAAACGGGCTCGAGTACTGGTTGGCGGTCTTCAGCAGCAGCGAAATCTGTCCGGTGTCGAGGCGCAGGTGGAGGTTCAAGCCCAGGGCGGCGACGCAGCCGGCGGTGCGTTCCATCTCCCCGACCAGCCGGTCCAGCATGGCGACCACCAGAAAATCATCGTCGGCGTGAAGATGGACGTAAGGGGTCTCGGCCGCGGCTGTGCACCGGCTCAGGCGCGTGAGGAAATGCGTATCCGGTGCATGCCACAGCACGTTGATGTCGAGTTCGCCGTGTCGCTTGGTGATCTCGGCGATGGCGTGCGCATGCTCCGGCGGGCTGTGATCGCTGACGATGATCGGCCCGCGAAACCCGGCGCGGCTGAGCTGACGCAGGGCGCGCGCGTAGAGCGGTGCGCGGTGATGGACCGTCGGGATGATCAACGTCACCGCTGATCTGTTGCGCTGGTCGAGCGGCGTCATCGCTTGGACCCTGGTCCACGACCGCTGGATGCGGAACGCTTGCCGATGATCGAACGGGAACTTGAAACGCGCCACTGGCCAAGTGGCGCCCGGCGACGCCGCCCGCGCCGCCCGGTCACCGCGCCGCGTGCGGCGCTGGTCGCGCAGCGGCTGGCCGCGCGCGCGGGACCTGCCGGCGTGGTCGGCCGAATCACCGCCACCCTACCCGCGCGGAGCTAGCCGCGGCGCATCGAATCGAAGAAGTCGCCGTTCGACTTGGTCGCCTTGATCTTGTCGACCAGAAACTCAGCGGCTTCCAGATCGTCCATGGGATAGAGCAATTTGCGCAGCACCCATACCTTCTGCAGGATCGGCTGCTCGATCAGCAGCTCCTCGCGCCGCGTGCCGGAGCGGTTGACGTTGATCGCCGGAAAGATCCGCTTCTCGTACATGCGCCGGTCGAGATGGATCTCCATGTTGCCGGTGCCCTTGAACTCCTCGTAGATCACGTCGTCCATCCGCGAGCCGGTGTCGATGAGCGCGGTGGCGAGGATGGTCAGGCTGCCGCCCTCCTCGATGTTGCGCGCGGCGCCGAAGAAGCGCTTCGGCCGCTGCAGCGCATTCGCGTCCACGCCGCCGGTCAGCACCTTGCCCGATGCCGGCACGACGGTGTTGTAGGCGCGCGCGAGGCGCGTGATCGAGTCGAGCAGGATCACCACGTCTTTCTTGTGCTCGACCAGGCGCTTCGCCTTTTCGATCACCATCTCCGCGACCTGGACGTGGCGCTGCGCCGGCTCGTCGAAGGTCGAGGCGACCACCTCGCCCTTCACGGTGCGGGTCATCTCGGTCACTTCTTCGGGACGCTCGTCGATCAGCAGCACGATCAGCACGACGTCGGGATAGTTGGCGGTGATGGCGTGTGCGAGCTGCTGCATCAGCACCGTCTTGCCGGCCTTGGGCGGCGACACGATCAGGCCGCGCTGACCCTTGCCGGTCGGGGCGATGATGTCGATGATGCGCGCGGTGATGTTTTCCTCGGCTTTGATGTCGCGCTCGAGCTTGAGCAGCTCGTCGGGGTGCAGCGGCGTGAGGTTCTCGAACAGGATCTTGTGCTTCGACGCCTCGGGCGGCTCGGCGTTGACCTTGTCGACCTTGACCAGCGCGAAGTAGCGCTCGCCGTCCTTCGGCGTGCGGATCTCACCTTCGATCGTGTCGCCGGTATGCAGGTTGAAGCGCCTGATCTGCGACGGGGAGACGTAGATGTCGTCGGTCGAAGCGAGGTAGGACGTGTCGGGCGAGCGCAGGAAACCGAAGCCGTCCGGCAGCACCTCGAGCGTGCCGTCGCCGTAGATCGCCTCGCCCTTCTTGGCGCGGTTCTTGAGCAGCGCGAAGATCAGTTCCTGCTTGCGCATGCGGTTCGCGCCGTCGATCTCGTTCGCCTGCGCCATTTCGATCAGCTGGCTGACGTGGAGCTGCTTTAGTTCGGAAAGATGCATGGGGGTTGCAGTCTGATTGGAATGCGCCCTCGAAGGGATCCGGACGGCAGGGGATGGCACGCCGGGAACCGGCGCGGAGACCGCGCGCGATGGTAGCGCGGATTCTCTTTCTTGCCTAGCGGGGGAGGGACGGGGTTGGGTCAGAGATGTTGCGGTCGGGAATGGCGGGTCGGCTGCGATCGTATGGTCTGGCCTAGATATTACTGTCGAGAAAGGCGGTCAGCTGCGATTTCGAGAGCGCGCCGACCTTCATCGCCTCCATGTTGCCGTTTTTGAACAGCATCAGCGTCGGAATGCCCCGGATGTTGTACTTCTTCGGCACCTCGATGTTGTCGTCGACGTTGAGCTTCGCCACCTTGAGCTTGCCGCCGTACTCCTTGGCGACTTCGTCCAGGATCGGCGCAATCGCTTTGCACGGGCCGCACCATTCGGCCCAGTAGTCGACCAGCACCGGCACTTCCGCCCGGAGCACCTCCGGCTCGAACGTGTCGTCGGTCACGTGCATGATTTGCTCGCTCATGGAATCCTCTTCGGCTGGCTCTTTGCGGGAGGCGCGGGCGGCGGTTCGCCGCCAGACGGGCGTTCTTTATGAATATGCTAGCAAAAAACGCCGCTTCAAGCGAAGGTCTGCGCGCGCGCCGCTTGCCGCTCGCTTCCCATTGATGGCTAAGGACTATTTTCCGGGCCGCGCCGAGAAGGCGCGCGCCCCGCGTGCTACCATCGACGCGGAACCCAGCTCCCGCATCGCGGCCGGTGGGGTATATGGCATACGTGGTCACCGAAAGCTGCATCAAGTGCAAGTACACCGACTGCGTCGATGTCTGCCCGGTCGACTGCTTTCGCGAGGGGCCGAATATGCTCGTGATCGACCCCGCCGAGTGCATCGACTGCACGCTGTGCGTGCCCGAATGCCCGGTCGAGGCGATCTATGCCGAAGAGGACGTTCCGCCCGAGCAGCGCCGGTTCATCCCGCTCAACGCCGAGCTCGCGCAGCGCTGGCCGCTGCTCGTCGAACGCAAGAACGCGCCCACCGACGCCGACCAGTGGGCCAAAGTGCAGGACAAGGCGCATCTGCTCGAGCGCTGAGGTTGCCCGCCGGAGCCGGTGCGCCCGCTGCGCCGCTAAGATGGGGTTTGCACCGGTCCGGGCGTGGTCTAACATCGAACTAGGACTCGCGCTGCGGACCCGCCAACGAAGGAGGGGATGCCATGCTCACCAAGGAAATCCTCAGGATCAAGGGCAACGCGCTGTATACCATTACCCCCGAGGGTCGGCTGTGGGACGCGGTGGGGTCCATGGTGGAGAACGACATCGGCTCGCTGGTGGTGATGGACCATGGCCACCTGGTGGGGATGCTGACCTTCCGCGAGGTGCTGGCCGCCTTGCATCGGTTCCACGAGGCGTTCGCCGACCTCAAGGTGCAGGATGTGATGGTGAAGGAGCCGCAGTCCGTCGGCGCCGACATGGAGGTCGATGACCTGCGCCGCACGATGATCGACACCCACGTGCGCTACATGCCGGTCATGGACGGTGCGACGCTGGTCGGCATCTTGTCGTTCCACGACGTCGCCAAGGCGGTGCTCGAGGAGCAGAGCTTCGAGAACCGTATGCTCAAGGGCTATATCAAGAACTGGCCCGAGTAGGGCGCGCGGCACGCGCGCGTTACCGGCGGCGCCCCCCGCGCAGCTGGATGGCGTCGCGCCGGGGGCGGCGAGCGGTCGAGGCCGCCTCGCCCGATCCAGCCGGCCGCAACCGCCCGCCCTTAGCGGCGTCCGCTTCGCCCCCACACGTAGCGGACGAGGCGCTGCCAGCGCGCCTGCGGCTGGGCGACCGGGCGGCGCGTCGTCTGCGCCGCGCGATCCCGCTCGGCGCTGCGCTTCACCTGCTCGTGCACCTGGCGCAGGCTGAGGCCGCCGGGCCCCTTGAGTTGGTCGGCATCGTCGGTAGGCATGGCTCGTTGCAAGGCGCGCGCAGACCCCCAATGCTAAACTCGATTGCGAGCCAAAGCGAGCGCGCTCCATGTCCGGCAACACCCTCGGCAAGCTGTTCTGCGTGACCTCGTTCGGCGAGAGCCACGGGCCCGCGTACGGCGGCGTGGTCGACGGCTGCCCGCCGGGGATGAAGCTTGCCGCCGAGGACATTCAGCGGGAGTTGGACCGCCGCAAGCCGGGCACCTCGCGCCACGTCACGCAGCGGCGCGAGTCGGACACGATCGAAATTCTGTCCGGGGTATTCGACGGCGAGACCACCGGCACGCCGATCGGCTTTGTCATCCGCAACGAGGACCAGCGCGCCAAGGACTACGGCGCGATCGCCGAGACGTTCCGTCCCGGGCACGCCGACTACACCTACTGGCAGAAATACGGCATCCGCGACTATCGCGGCGGCGGCCGCGCCTCGGCGCGCGAGACCACGGTGCGCGTGGCCGCCGGCGCGATCGCGAAGAAATGGCTCCGCGAGCAGCATCGGGTCACGATCCGCGGCTATCTCGCACAGCTTGGGCCGACGGCGATCCCGTTTCAATCGTGGGACTGCGTCGACCAAAACCCGTTCTTCGCCGCCAACCTCGAGATCGTCCCGCAGCTCGAGCAATTCATGGATCAGCTGCGCGACGCGGGTGACTCGTGCGGCGCGAAGGTGACGGTCGTCGCCGAAGGCGTGAGCGTCGGCTGGGGCGAGCCGGTGTATGACCGGCTCGATGCCGACATCGCCTATGCGATGATGGGTATCAACGCCGTGAAGGGGGTCGAGATCGGCGCGGGGTTCGCAGCGGTTGCGCAGCGCGGCAGCGAGCACGGTGATGAGCTCACCCCGGAAGGGTTCCTGTCGAACAACGCCGGCGGCATGCTCGGCGGCATCTCGACCGGCCAGGACATCGTCGTCCACCTCGCGCTGAAGCCGACTTCCAGCATCCGCATCCCGCGCCGGTCGATCAACAAGCAAGGCGAGCCGGTGACCGTGGCGACGACCGGCCGCCACGATCCCTGCGTCGGCATCCGCGCGACGCCGATCGCCGAGGCCATGCTCGCAATCGTGCTCATGGATCACGCGTTGCGCCACCGAGCGCAGTGCGCGCAGGTGACGACGCCAACGCCCAAGATCGGCGGCCGGGCGAGCTAGTCGATCCGGGCGCTCCCGCGGCCCGCCAGCTTCTCCACCGCCAAGTACGCGTACAGCAGCCGCAGATCCAACTCGATCCCGGCGCGTGCGGCGTCGGTCGAATGCCGGTCCCACGCGCCCTGGGCGCGCTCGAGCTGCCCGGAAAGGATGTTGCCGACAAGGGAGGCGGTCAACAGGAACTGCTTGTGGCGCGACGTGAGGCTGCGATCCCGGGCGAGGAGCTCGTCGGCGTATTGCGCCATCGCCGCGGCGTCGCGTCGTCCGACGGCGCGGAACAACCGCACCCAGGTCTGATCCTGCGGCTCGAGGCGGGCGTAGCACGGCGCGCGCTCGAACCGTGACCAGATCGCGTCGGCCTCGGCCGGGTCGAGCACCGGATTGATTGCCCGCGCGACTTGGAACAGCGACTGGAGCCACACCTCGAAGCTCTGCGCGTCGATGCAATCGAGGCCGCGCATTTTCGAGAGCTCGAGATTCTTCTCCAGCTCGACCGGGATGCCGCGCGGCGTCGGCGGCTGGTCGGCGAGGTAGAAGTCGCGCGCGTAGCGCGCGCGGCGCGCGAGCTCGATCCGTTCGAGGAAGTCGTCGCCGTCATAGGAGGGCGGCCGCATCAGCTGCTGGCGGCTCTCCAGCATGGCGACGATTGGCACGCCGACCGCGCCGAGGCTCGTGAGTTCGCCGGCCCCGCTTTGCATGAAACGGTACTTCGCGGCGTGCAGGTCAAGGTAGGGGTGGTAGTCGGAGTTCACCGGCGCACCGTAGGACAGAAACAGCGGCTGGAGCGATGTCATGCCGCCCAGCCGGCGGATGTCCAGATCGCCAACGCGCTGCACGTGCACCCGCCGCAGCTCGTTCCCGATCGCCGGGATCTGGAATAGATCGGCGAGCGGCTGCCGGAGCGTCTGCGAATCGCCGGCCACGATCAGCAGGTCGGAATCGGTCGCGGCGTAGATCGCGTAGTCCGGGAAGTTCTCGGCCAGCGCGCGCAGCACCGATGCGACCAGACTGATGTCGATCTCGTACAGCTGAAACCACTGCACCAGTACCCCGCCGGGATTCAGGTAGCGGCGAACATGGCGGTAGAACTCGGTCGTGAACAGGCTCGCGACGCCGCTCACCCACGGGTTCGAGGGTTCCGACACGATGATGTCGTAGCGCTCGTTATGGGTCGAGAAATAGGTCTTCGCGTCGTCGAAGACGATGTGACTGCGCGGATCGGCGTAGGCGTTCGCGTTGCGCGCCGCGAACGCGCGCGACGCCTGCGCCATCGCCGGCTCGATTTCGATCGTGTCCACCCGCTCGAGTGCCGGGCTCGCGAGCATGGTGTGCGTCGTGAGACCGGTGCCGATGCCGATGATCGCCGCCCGCTTCGCGTCGGGCCGGTAGGCGAGCGGTAGCGCCGCGGTGAGCACCATCGTCACCTCGTCCGAGATGCGCGGGCCCTCACCGAGGTTGATCGCGCCGTCGGATTTGCCGTTGGTGCGCAAGCTCAGACCCTCGGGAAACTGCATCAGGCTGACCGAGGTGGTCTTGCCGTCCTGGTAGAACTTGAGTTCGGCGTCTTGGGCCGAGTAGACGTCGCCGCGGCGGAATACGCCCGAGGCCATCTTGTACCGGTCCAGGCTGACGCCTAGGCCGGCGGCGCCGAACGCAACGGCTGCGATCAGCGTCGCGCCGAGGGCAAGACGCGGCGCGGGCGCACTGGCGCCGCCGGGGACCGCGCCGCGCGCCGCGAGGCGCCACAGGAGCAGGAGGCCGAGCCCCACGTCGAGCGCCGCCCCTGCGGTGATCAGGCCTTGCAGCCCGAGGAGCGGCAGCCCGACGTGCGCGGCGAGCATCACGCCGGCGATCGAGCCGAGCGTGTTCGAGGCGTACACCGCGCCGATCGAGCGCTCGCCGTGGCCGCCGCGCAGCAGCGCGTAGGTGATGAGCGGCAGCGTCATGCCGGCACAGAACGCCGCCGGGAACATGATCGCGAGCGCGATGCCATGGCTTGCGACCAGGAAAATGCCGTAGCCCGCCGCGGTCTTCGCCGTGCCGCGCATTACGAGCTGCATCGCGTCGAACATCGTGCCGTAGAGCGGGAGCGTCGCGAGGGCGAGCAGGCCCATCGCGATCTGGACCGCCCCGAGGAACGCGGCCGGGTCGCGCGTGCCGTCGATGCGCCGGCGCATCCAGTAGCCGCCGCAGGCCAGCCCGAGGATGAACGCCGAGAGCATCAGCTCGAACGAGTGCGTCGCCGCGCCGAGCACGAGCGTGAGCATCCGGATCCAGCCGATCTCGTACATGAACGACGCGGTCCCGGTGAGCGCCGCGACGGCGAGCAGCAGGCGCCATGGTGCGTCGGGGCGCGACCGCGTCTCGCTCTGCCGCGCGGCGCTCGGCGCCGGTTCGGGGTCGCGCCCGGGGGCGATCGCCCACATCGCGCCCGCGAGCGCCAAGTTCAGCGCGCCGGCCGCGCGGATCGTCCCGGGAAGACCGAGCGCATCGAGCATCACGAACCCGGCCGCGAGCACGCCGATCGCGGCGCCGAAGCTGTTCGTGAAATAGAGCATCGCGAGCGCCGCCCCAGGCCGCTCGGGGTAGCGGCGCAGCAGCCCCGCGCTCAGCAGCGGAAAGGTCGCGCCGAGTGCCACCGACTGCGGCAGGATGAGCGCCGCGCCGAGCGCCCACTTGTAGACCGCGGCGGCGTAATCGGCACCGAGCGCGGGCAGGACGCTGTCGTACGCGGCGTCGGTGGCGAGCACGAACAGCGGATGGAACGCGAGCGCCGCGCACCCGATTGCGCCTTCCACCAGGGCATAGGCGCGCAGGAGGTTTCGCGCGCGTCCGGACAGCCGACTCGCGAGCCACGAACCGGCCGCCATGCCGCCCATGAAGAGCGCGAGCACCAGCGTCTGCGCATAGGCGGCGTGCCCAAGAAAAAGCGTGAGGTAACGGCTCCAGATCGATTCGTAGATGAGGCCGGCGAACCCGGAGAGCGCGAATAGCCCGAACAGCAGTCCGCGGCGGTAGGACCGGGAGGACGAGCGCGCGGGCGGCACTGACTGGAGCGTCCGAGTCGGGATGCGCCGCCGCTTTAGGGCGTGCGATCCTCCTCGGTTGCGGCCGCAGCCGGTTCGGCCGCCGCGGCGCCCAGCGCATCTGGCGCCGCGTCGCCCCACTTGCCGATCAAGCTGTAGCCGACCGCGAGCAGCGTCGGGCCGAGAAAGATGCCGACGAACCCGAACGCGAGCACGCCGCCGAACACGCCGAGCAGCACCAGCACGAACGGCATCGCCGCGCCGCGGCTGATCAGCAGCGGCTTCACGAAGTTGTCGATGCTGCTCACGACCAGTACGCCCCACAGGAGCATGAACACGCCCCAGCCGATCTCGCCGTTGCTAAACAGCCACACCGCGGCGCCGCCCCACACCAGCGGCGGGCCGACCGGCACGAGCGACAGCAGAAAGGTCGCGGCGCCAAGCAGGAGCGCCGACGGGACGCCGGCGACCAGGAACCCGATCGTCGCCGCCACCGCCTGCGCGAGTGCGGTGCCCACCAGCCCGTACATCACACCGACCACGGTGTTGCCGATGGTCGACAACATCGGGTCAGCGAGCGCACCGGCGAGCCGGCTGGTCGCGCCGCGAATCGTCGCCACCAGCGGATCGCCGTCGCGATACAGGAAGAAACCGATGAACACCGCGAGCGTGAGCTGAACGATGCCGCCGGCGAGCACGCCGCCGACCGCCACCAGGAATGCGCGCGTCGGCTCGAGGAGCCGCTTGACGAGGCCGAGCAACTCGTCCCGGTTGTCGAAGATGCGGTGCCAGTAGGCGTCGATCTGCTCGCCGAATACCGGGAGGCGGACCAGCCACGCCGGCGGGTCCGGCGGCCCCGCTGCGAACAGCCCCTTCGCGCTTTCGACCGCGCTCGGTATGTCGTCCACCAGCGAGGTGACGAGGAGCACGAAGGGGACCAGTCCGGCGATCGCGAGGATCAACGTCATCACGCCTGCGGCGAGTGTGTGGCGGCCGTGGAGCCGGCGGCGCAGCCACGCATACGTGGGCCACGTGGACAGGCAGACCGACGCGGCGAAGAGCGTCGCGGTCAGGAACGGCCGCAGGACCAGAAAGCAGCCGATGATCAGGATCGCGATCGCCGCGATCCGGGCAGTGAGTTCGATGCGGCGGTCCACGGCGACGGCGATCGAGAGGCGCAAGCAGGATCGCGAGTGTAAGGGAACGCGCGCGACGGCGTCCAACCAGGGCGTCCGATCGCGGCATGCGACAATGACCGCCCCTCGGCTCCGCGAGCCTGCCGTGTCGACCTCCGCCGCGATCCCGTACTGGCGGCTCGCCGGGATCTACTTCGGCTACTTTGCTTTCGTCGGCGCGTTCGCGCCGTACTTCGGACTGTACTTGGAGTCGATTGGCCAGTCGGCCTGGCAAATCGGCCTGCTGCTCTCGCTCATGCAGCTCACGCGCATCGTCGCGCCGTACCTGTGGGCGGCGCTCGCCGATCGGCACGGCTGGCGCGCGCGGCTGCTCGCGGCCACGCTCGGCGGCGCGGTGCTCGCCTACGCCGGCGTGTTCGCAACGGCGAGCTTCGCCGGATTGGCGGCGGTCCTGGCGGCGCTCGGGTTCCTGCTGGGTGCGACGATGCCGCTCGCCGAGTCGATCACCCTCGCCGGGCTGCGCGACCGGATCGAGCGCTACGGCGGCATCCGCTTGTGGGGGTCGGTGGGGTTCATCGCCGCGGTGCTCGGCTGCGGCTGGCTGCTCGACCGGGTCGCGATCGGGCGCCTGCTCTGGCTGATCCTCGCGCCGCTCGCCGCGACGTTCGCGCTCGCGCTGACGCTCCGCGACGCCCGGTCGCGCCCGTCGGGCGCGCACGAAGCGTTGTGGCCGCACGTCCTGCGTCCAGAGGTCGTGGCGCTGCTCGCGGCGAATGTCCTGATGAACATCGCGCACGGTCCGCTGTACGCGTTCTACAGCATCTACCTCGCCGGCGCAGGCTACAGCTTGACTGCGATCGGGGCGCTGTGGTCGCTCGGCGTGCTGGCCGAGATCACGGTGTTTGTGGCGGCCCCGGCATGGATGAAGCGGTTCGCCGCCATCGACATCCTGCTGGCGAGCTTCGCCTTGGCGGTCGTCCGGTTCGCGCTGATCGGCTGGGGCGTGGCGAGCCCGCTCGCGCTCGCGCTCGCGCAGCTCGCGCACGCCGCGAGCTTCGGGGCCTGCCACATGGCCTCGCTCGCGCTCATCAACGGCTGGTTCAGCGGGACGCGGCAAGTACGCGGGCAAGCCGTGTATCTCTCCTGCGCGTTCGGCGTCGGCGGCTTTGTCGGTGTGGTGGCGAGCGGCGCGGCGTGGGAGGCGATCGGCCCGGCCTGGACCTTCACCGCAGCGAGCGGCGCCGCGGCGGCCGGGTGGCTCCTCCTCGTGCGCCGGGCGAAATTGTTGCGACCGGTCGCGCGGGGCGCCGCCGACGCGCGGACGCCGCTGTAGGCGCCGCGACGCGGGGCGCGCCACGGATCCAGTATGGCTTGCCGCCCGTGCGGCGCCGGGAGCCCCGCATCGCGCCCGCCCGCCCGCCGCCGGTCCGGGAGGGGCCTTCCGCTATAATCGTGCTACTCCTTCGCCCGAACCAAGGGGGCGACGTTCCCTTGCGTAGTTCGTTCGGAGGTTGACACCGCCGCCCGGGAAATCCGCACCATGGTGCCGCAGACCCTTTACGACAAGCTTTGGGCGAGCCACGCCGTGCGCGTCGAGGAGGACGGCACGACGCTCCTCTACATCGATCGCCATCTCGTACACGAGGTGACGAGCCCGCAGGCGTTCGAAGGCCTCAAGCTCGCCGGGCGCAAGGTGTGGCGACCGGGTTCGGTGGTCGCGACCGCCGACCACAATACCCCGACCGCGGACTGGGACCAGGGCATCGCCGATCCGATCGCGCGGCTGCAGGTCGAGACGCTCGACGCGAACATCCGCGCCCACGGCGCGAAAGCCTACTTCCCGTTCCGCGACCGCAACCAGGGCATCGTCCATGTGATCGGTCCCGAGCAGGGCGCGACGCTGCCCGGCATGACGGTGGTTTGCGGCGACAGTCATACCAGCACGCACGGCGCTTTCGCTTGCCTCGCGCACGGCATCGGCACCTCCGAAGTGGAGCACGTGCTCGCGACCCAGTGCCTGCTCGCGAAGAAGTTGCGCAACATGCTGGTGCTGGTAGAGGGCGCGCTGCCGCGCGGCGTGACGGCCAAGGATGTGGCGCTCGCGATCATCGGCACCATCGGGGCCGCAGGCGGGACGGGCTACGCGATCGAGTACGCCGGGAGCGTGGTGCGCAGCCTGTCGATGGCCGGCCGCATGACCCTGTGCAACATGTCGATCGAGGCCGGCGCCCGCTGCGGGATGGTGGCCGTCGACGAGCAGACGATCGACTACCTCAAGGGGCGCCCGATGGCGCCGAAGGGCGAGCTGTGGGCGCGTGCCGTCACCGCTTGGCGAACGCTCGCGAGCGACGACAACGCCAAGTTCGACCGCGTCGTGAAGCTGGACGCGCGGGCCATCAAGCCGCAGGTGACGTGGGGCACCTCGCCCGAGATGGTGCTGCCGATCGACGGCCGCGTGCCCGATCCGGACCAGGAGAAGGACGCCCTCAAGCGGGGCGGCATCGAGCGCGCCCTCGGGTACATGGGGCTCCAGCCGAACACGCCGATGACCGACATCCGGATCGACAAAGTGTTCATCGGCTCGTGCACCAACTCGCGCATCGAAGACCTGCGGGCCGCCGCCGCGGTGGTGCGCGGGCGGCGCATCGCCCGGAACGTGAAGCTCGCGCTGGTCGTGCCGGGTTCGGGGCCGGTGAAGGTACAGGCCGAACGCGAAGGCCTGGACCGCATCTTCCGCGACGCCGGATTCGAGTGGCGCGAGCCGGGATGCTCGATGTGCCTCGGCATGAATCCTGACCAGCTCGCGCCCGGGGAACGGTGCGCTTCGACTTCGAACCGCAACTTCGAGGGCCGGCAGGGTCCCGGCGGGCGAACCCACTTGGTCAGTCCGGAAATGGCCGCCGCCGCGGCGATCGAAGGCCATTTCGTCGACATCCGGCAATGGCGCTAGCGCACCACCGGAGATAGGTCCGGCGCGTCCGGACCGCGGGGACCCAAAGCATGGAGAAGTTCACGCTATTGAACGGGGTGGTGGCGGCGCTCGATCGGGCCAATGTCGACACCGACCAAATCATCCCCAAACAATTCCTGAAGTCGATCAAACGCTCGGGATTCGGGCCGAATCTATTCGACGCGTGGCGCTACCTGGACATCGGCGCGCCGGGCGCAGACTCCGCGCGGCGGCCTCTCAACCCCGACTTCGCGCTGAACCAGCCGCGCTACCAAGGCGCCACGATCCTGCTCGCGCGCCAGAACTTCGGCTGCGGGTCCTCGCGCGAGCACGCGCCCTGGGCCTTGCTCGACTACGGCTTGCGGGCCGTCATCGCGCCCTCTTACGGCGACATCTTCTACAGCAACTGCCTGAAGAACGGCCTGTTGCCGATCGTGCTCCGCGACTCGGAGGTCGACGCGCTGTTCCACGATGTCGCGGCCTTTCCCGGCTTTCGGCTAATCGTGGACCTCGCGCGCCAGGAGGTCGCCTATCTCGACGCGAGCCGCGTGTTCGCGTTCGAGATCGACCCCTTCCGCAAGCACTGCCTGTTAAACGGCCTCGATGACATCGGCCTCACGCTGCGCCACGCCGACCAGATCCGCGCGTTCGAGGCGCAGCGGCAGGCCGAGCAGCCGTGGCTGTTCACGTAACGGGCGGCGCCGAGGTCGCGGTAGATGCCCCTGCCCAGCGGCGCACATGAAGATCGCAGTCCTCCCCGGCGACGGCATCGGTCCGGAGATCGTCGCCCAGGCGCTGAAGGTCCTGCGCGCGCTCGCACCGCCGGGGCTCGAGCTCGAAACGGCCGCGGTTGGCGGCGCGGGCTATGACGCGGCCGGCGATCCGCTGCCCGAGCAGACGCTCGCCCTCGCGCGGCGGGCCGACGCGATCCTGTTCGGTGCGGTGGGCGGCTGGCAGTACGACCGGCTCCCGCGCCCGCAGCGGCCGGAGCAAGCGCTCCTGCGGCTGCGCCAGGAACTCGGCTTATTTGCCAATCTGCGGCCGGCGACGGTGTACCCCGAGCTCGCCGCCGCCTCGACGCTCAAGCCCGAGGCCGTCGCCGGGCTGGACCTCCTGATCGTGCGCGAGCTGACCGGCGACGTTTACTTCGGCGCACCGCGCGGCATCAGGACCCGGGTGGACGGCGCGCGCGAGGGGTTCGACACCATGTGCTACAGCGAGCCGGAGGTTCGGCGCATCGCGCACTGCGGCTTCCGCGCCGCGCGCCAGCGGGCGCGCAAGCTCTGCTCGGTGGACAAGGCAAATGTGCTCGAGACCTCGCAGCTGTGGCGGGAGGTGGTGACCGCGGTCGGCGCCGACTACCCGGAGGTCGAGCTCTCCCACCTGTACGTCGACAATGCGGCCATGCAGCTCGTGCGCGCCCCGAAGCAGTTCGACGTGATCGTGACCGGGAACCTGTTCGGCGACATCCTGTCCGATCAGGCGTCGATGCTCACCGGTTCAATCGGGATGCTGCCGTCGGCGTCGCTCGATGACCGCGGCAAGGGCCTCTATGAGCCGATCCACGGCTCGGCGCCAGACCTCGCAGGCCAAAATGTTGCCAACCCGCTCGCGACAATCCTTTCGGTGGCGATGATGTTGCGCTATACCTTCAATCAGGACGCGCTGGCGGAGCGCATCGAGCAGGCGGTGCGGCGCGTGCTCGCGACGGGACTGCGCACCGCCGACATCCAGGGGCCGGGGGGGACACTGGTCGGGACGGCGGCGATGGGCGATGCGGTGGTGGCGGCGCTCTGACGGGCTCGGGATCGACGAGGACGGAAACGATGAGACGCGTGGGTTTCGTGGGCTGGCGCGGGATGGTCGGCTCGGTGCTGCTGCAGCGCATGCGCGAGGAGCGCGACTTCGAGCAGATCGAGCCGGTGTTCTTCAGCACCTCGAATGTGGGCGGGACCGCGCCGGAACTCGGTCGGACGGCCGAGCCGCTGCAGGACGCGCGCTCGGTCGATCGCCTCGCGGCGACCGATATCGTGATCACCTGCCAGGGTAGCGAGTACACGAACGAGATGCACCCGCGGCTCCGCGCCGCGGGCTGGAGCGGCTACTGGATCGACGCGGCCTCGGCGCTGCGGATGAAACGCGACGCGGTGATCATCCTCGATCCGGTCAACCAGGACCTGATCAAGGACGGCCTCGCGCGCGGCATTAAGGACTACATCGGCGGCAACTGCACGGTGAGCCTGATGCTGATGGCGGCGCATGGTCTCTTCAAGCACGGGCTGGTCGAGTGGATGACCGCGATGACCTATCAGGCGGCCTCCGGCGCCGGCGCGCAGCACATGCGCGAGCTGCTGGCCCAGATGGGCGCCGCGCACGGCGCGGCGCAGGAGCTGCTCGCCGACCCGGCATCGGCGATCCTCGAGATCGATCGGCGCGTCGCCGACGCGCTGCGCTCGGCGGCGCTGCCTAAGGAACATTTCGGCGTGCCGCTCGCCGGCAGCCTGATCGCGTGGATCGACCAGGATCTCGGCAACGGACAGAGCCGCGAGGAATGGAAGGCGCACGCCGAGGGCAACAAGATTCTCGGCCGCAGCGACAATCCGATCCCGCTCGACGGCGTGTGCGTTCGGATCGGCGCGATGCGCTGCCACAGCCAAGCCCTGACCATCAAGCTCGCGCGGGACGTACCGCTCGACGAGGTGAGCGCGGCGCTCGCGGCCGCGAATCCCTGGGTGCGGGTCGTTCCCAACGAGCGCGACGCGACGCTGCGCGAGCTCTCGCCGGCCGCCGTCACCGGCTCGCTGCGCGTGGCGATCGGCAGGCTACGCAAACTTGCAATGGGGCCGCAGTATCTCGCGGCGTTTACGGTCGGCGACCAGCTGCTGTGGGGTGCGGCGGAGCCGTTGCGCCGGATGCTGCGCATCGTGCTCGAGCAAGATGCCGCGCGCGGGCGGGCCAGCGCGCGACCGGCGGCGGCGACGGCTTGATGCGCCGCGCGCGATGCCTCGCACACCGCCGGCGCGACATGCCAAAATGACTGCCAAATAGTTGGCTTGGAAGCGATTCTGAGGAGGAGCCTTAGCTTGCATGGCTAACTCCCTGATGCTATGTTAGTTACCCTGGTCAATGTCCCCGAGGGGGGCGCAGTGCAAAATCGAACGGTTAGAACGCGATTGCTCGCGCTTGCGGGACTCCTGCTGTTGCCGGTCGCTGCGCTCGCGGCAGGGCTGGGCAAGCTCACGGTTCTGTCCGGGCTGGGTCAGCCGCTCAAAGCAGAGATCGAAGTCGTCGCGCTTCAGCGCGGTGAAGCGGAATCGCTTGCGGCGAAGATCGCGGGGGCGGAGGCGTTCCGTGAAGCGGGCGTCGACTACGGGGCCGTCGTTTCCCGCGTGCGCACTGCCGTCGAGCCGCGCGGTGGCCGCTACGTCATCGTTCTCTCGACCGCGCAACCGGTCGAGGAGCCGTTTCTCGACCTGCTCGTCGAATTGAATTGGGCGAACGGTCGCCTGGTTCGCCAGTACACCTTCCTCCTCGATCCGGCGGACTACAAGGGGCCGCAGCCGATTGCCGCCGCGCCGCCCAAGCCGGCGGTCGCAGAGACGAAGCCGGTTGAGCCACCGCAGTCGGTCGAGCCACCGAAACCGATCGAGGCACCGCAACCGATCGCCGCACCGAAACCGGCCGAGGAACTCGCGCCAGCCGCGCCGCCCGCCGCGGTCGCTGCGACGCCGGTCACGCCGGCGGAGCCAATGGCAACGCCAACGCCAACCCCGGCGCCAGCGCCAGCGCCGTCCCGGGCCGCCGGACCGGCCGGACCCGCGGCCGGGGAGAACTATGAGGTGAAGTCGGGGGACACCCTCAGCAAGATCGCGCAGCAGTACAAGCCCGATGGCGTGACTATGCAGCAGATGCTGGTGGCCCTCTATCGCGCGAACGAGGGTGCGTTCATCAACAAGAACATGAATCTGCTCCGGGCGGGTCGCGTGCTCGCCGTACCGGACGCGGCCACCGCCGAAGCGGTGGCAAAGTCGGAGGCGAACCGGATCGTCAGCGCGCAGGCCCAGGAGTTCAACGACTATCGGAGCAAGCTCGCGGCGACCGTGGCCGCCGCGCCGTCGCCGGCGCCAGCGGCGCAGCAGCGCGTGGCCGGAGCCGTTACCGACAAGCCCGAGCAGGCCGCGGTGCCGCCGCAACCGGCGCCGGGAGACCAGCTGCGCATCTCGAAGGCCGACGAAGCGAAGAGCGGCAAAGCGGCCGCGACGGCGCGCGCCGATGACACGGCGGCGCGCGAACGCGCGGTCAAGGAAGCGAATGAGCGCGTCGCGGCGCTCGAGAAGAATGTCCAGGACCTGCAGCGGCTGGTCGAGCTGAAGAACCAGCAGTTGGCCGATCTGCAGAAGCAAGCGCAGGCGGCCAAGGCGGCGCCGGCGCCCAAAGCGCCGGAACCTCCCAAGGCTGCCGAAGCACCGCCGCCGCCCAAACCGGGGGCCCCGGTAGCGAGAGCGCCTGAAGCGCCGAAAGCCGAAGCGCCGAAACCGGAGGCGCAGCCGACCGAAATCGCCAAAGCTCCATCGCCTGCGGAAGCCCCGAAGCCGGCGGCACCGCCGGTCGCGAAGAAGCCGCAAGCGGCGCCGCCGCCGCCGCCGCCGGAACCGAGCTTCATCGAAACATTCCTCGACGAGCCGCTCTATCCGGCGGGGCTCGGCGGCGGATTGCTGGCGGTCCTGATCGCCGGCTATCTGTGGCGACGGAAGAAGAGCGCGAAGCTCGAGAACAGCCTGCTCGGCGTTTCGACCGGCGAGTCGAGCTCGGTGTTCGGTAGCACGGGTGGACGCAGCGTGGACACCGGTGGCAGCTCGCTCCAGACCGACTTCAGCCAGGGCGGCATCGGCCAGATCGACACCGACGAGGTCGATCCCGTCGCCGAGGCCGACGTGTACATGGCGTACGGTCGCGACGCCCAGGCGGAGGAGATCCTGAAGGAGGCGCTGCAGAAGGATCCGAATCGCCAGGCGGTGCGGGTGAAGCTGCTCGAGATCTACGGCGCACGGAAGGATCTCAAAGCATTTGAAACCACCGCGGGCGAGATCTACGCGGCGACCGGCGGCCAGGGTCCCGAATGGCAGAAGGCGGTCGAACTCGGTCTGCAGACCGACCCGACCAATCCGATGTATGGGGGCAAGACGGCAACGCTCCGCGCCGGGTCCGACACCGGCATGGGGGCGGGCGTCGCGGTGGCGGCGGCGGCGGCAGTTCCGGCCATGGCCGACATGGCGCTGGATCTCGGCGGCGACAAGGGGCCGGCATCGATTGACTTCGATCTCGATACCGGCACCAAGGGTGACAGCACGACACCGGACCTCTCGCTCGAGGTCCTCAGCGAGGCGCCGGCGGACCTCGGCTTCGACCTGAACTTGGGCGACTCGGCGAAGACCGAGGAACCGAGCGACTTTTCGCCGAGCGGCACGTTCATCATGGACGCCGCCACCAAGAAGGCGGTGAGCGACATGGTCGAGGCGCAGAGCAAGTCGGGTGCGCTCGCGATCGACTTCGAGCTGCCCGGGGCCGGGGGGGCGAGCGGATCGACGTTCGAGACCACCACGAAAATGAAGGCATCGCAATCGCTCGACTTCAAGCTTGACGAACCGGGCACCACCAAAACCGCCATGCCGGTGGATCTTTCCGGGATCAGCTTCGATCTCGGCCGCAGCGGCGTGCAAGCGCCGGCATCGGTCGACGCGCACTGGCAGGAGGTGGCGACCAAGCTCGATCTCGCCAAAGCCTATGAGGAGATGGGCGATCGGGACGGCGCGCGCGAGCTGCTGAACGAAGTGGTCAAAGAGGGCGATGCGGCGCAACAGCAGCAGGCGCGCCAGATGCTCGAAGCGTTGCGCTAAACTCTGCCTTCGCAGACTTTGCCCGAAGGCCGCGCGTGCGGCCTTCGTCGTTTCCGCAGGTATGAGAATCGCGCTCGGCGTCGCCTATGACGGCGGACCATTCGAAGGTTGGCAGTCGCAGCCGACTGCCAACACCGTCCAGGACCAGCTGGAGGTGGCGCTCGCCGCCATCGCGGCGCAGCCGGTCCAGACCACCGCGGCCGGGCGCACCGATGCCGGCGTGCACGCGATCGGCCAGGTCGTTCACTTCGACGTCGAGGCCGTCCGCCCGGAGGGGGCGTGGGTGCGCGGCACGAACGCCCATCTGCCGGGGGCGATTGCCGTGCAATGGGCGCATGCGGTCGAGGACGGGTTTCACGCCCGCTACTCCGCGACCCGTCGAACCTACACCTACGTGCTCTACAACCACCCGGTGCGGCCGGCGGCGTTCGCCGGCAAGGTCGGCTGGTTCCACCTGCCGCTCTCGCTCGATCGCATGCGGGAGGCCGTTCGCTACGTCGTCGGCGAGCGCGACTTCAGCGCGTTTCGCTCCGCGCAGTGCCAAGCTAAGAGCCCGGTGCGCGTGCTCGAGCGCGTGCGGATCGAGCGGCGCGGCGACTACTGCCTATTCGAATTCACCGCCAACGCCTTCTTGCATCACATGGTGCGCAACATCGTCGGCTGCTTGGTCTACATCGGCAAGGGCGAGCATCCGCCCGCGTGGCTCGCCGAGGTCCTCGCCAGCCGCGATCGCAGTCGCGCGGCGCCGACGTTCGGTCCCGAGGGCCTGTACTTGACCCGCGTCACCTACCCGCTGCGGTGGAGCTTGCCCGCGCCGACGCCGATGCTGGCGATCCTGGGCGAGATGGCCTAGCGATGCGAACCCGGGTCAAGATCTGCGGGATCACGTCGGTCCAAGACGGCGTCGCGGCCGCGCGCCATGGCGCCGACGCGATCGGGCTCATCTTCTATCCCCCGAGCCCGCGCCGAGTCGCCCTCGAGCAGGCGCGCTCCATCGCCGCCGGCCTGCCGCCGTTCGTGGCGCGGGTCGCCGTGTTCGTCGATCCGGCGCCGGCGGAGGTGGAGGCAGTGATCCGCGCCTGCCGGCCGGATGTCCTGCAGTTCCATGGCGCGGAGGCCCCCGAGCTCTGCCGCGGCTTCGGCGTGCCCTACCTCAAGGCGGCACGGGTGGGGCGCGAAGGCGATTTGCTAGAATACCTGGCGCCGTTCCATGACGCCGCGGGCTGGTTGCTGGACACCTACCGCGAAGAGCTCTACGGCGGCACCGGCGAGGCCTTCGACTGGGACACGATTCCGCCGCGGCCGGCACGCCCGATCGTCCTCTCGGGCGGGCTCGATGCGCAGAACGTGGGCCGGGCGATTCGCCGGGTGCGGCCGTGGGCGGTCGATGTCTCAAGTGGGGTCGAGTCGGCGAAGGGCGTCAAGGACGAGCGGCTGATCGCCGCCTTCATCGCGGGGGTTCGCAATGCAGATGTATGACCTGCCGGACAGCCGCGGACATTTCGGCCCCTATGGCGGCGTGTTCGTCGCCGAAACCTTGATCCATGCGCTCGATGAGCTGCGGGCGGCCTATGAGCACAGCCGGACCGATCCGCAGTTCCGCGCCGAATTCGCGGGCGAGCTGAAGCACTACGTCGGGCGGCCAAGCCCGATCTATCACGCGAAGCGCTGGTCGGGCCTCCTCGGCGGGGCGCAGATCTACCTCAAGCGCGAAGACCTCAATCACACCGGTGCGCACAAGATCAACAACACCATCGGCCAGGGGTTGCTCGCGCGGCGGATGGGCAAAACACGCGTGATCGCCGAGACCGGCGCCGGGCAGCACGGCGTCGCCGCGGCGACGGTGGCCGCGCGCTACGGCATGGAATGCGCGGTGTACATGGGCACCGAAGACATGCGCCGCCAGGCGGCGAACGTCTACCGCATGAAGCTCCTCGGCGCGACCGTCGTGCCGGTGGAGTCAGGCTCCAAGACGCTCAAGGACGCGCTCAACGAGGCGATGCGGGACTGGGTCACCAACGTCCACAACACGTTCTACATCATCGGCACGGTCGCCGGACCGCATCCGTATCCGGTGATGGTGCGCGACTTCCAGGCGGTGATCGGCCGCGAATGCCTGGAGCAGATGCCCGAGCTCGCCGGGCGCGGGCCCGATGCCGTGATCGCCTGCGTGGGTGGCGGCTCGAACGCGATCGGGATCTTTCATGCCTATATTCCGCACCGGGGCGTGCGCCTGATCGGGGTCGAGGCGGGCGGCTATGGAGTCGCGAGCGGCAAGCACGCCGCCTCCTTGAGCGCCGGCCGGCCGGGCGTACTGCACGGTAACCGGACCTACCTCTTGCAGGACGAGCACGGCCAGATCATCGAGACGCACTCGATCTCCGCCGGCCTGGACTATCCCGGCGTGGGCCCCGAGCACGCCTGGCTCAAGGACTCCGGCCGCGCCGAGTACGTGACCGTGGACGACGACCAGGCGCTCGCCGCGTTCCACGACTGCTGCCACTACGAGGGGATCATTCCGGCGCTCGAGTCGTGTCACGCGCTCGCCTACGCGGCGCAGCTCGCGCCAACGATGCCGCCCGACAAGCTCCTGCTGGTCAACCTCTCCGGGCGGGGCGACAAGGACATGCACACGGTCGCCGACCGGTCCGGGATTCAGTTCTGAAAGCTTGCCCCGCGAGTCACCACAACACTCACAGGCAACTCGAGAACATGCAACGGTTCGGCATCCTCGGCGCGGGCGGCGTCTTGGGGCCCTGGTGGCTCAGGCCAAGGCGGCGGTAGGCCCGATGTCCCGGATCCCAGCCATCTTCGAGCGCCTCGCGCGGCTGCGCCGCAAGGCGCTCATCCCCTTCATCACCGCCGGCGACCCGTCGCCCGAGACGACCGTCCCGCTCCTGCATGAGCTCGTCGCGGCGGGCGCCGACGTGATCGAGGTCGGCGTGCCGTTCTCCGATCCGATGGCCGATGGCCCGGTCATCCAGCGCTCGAGCGAGCGCGCGCTGAAGCACCGGACCAGCCTGCAGCGGGTGCTCGCCTATGTGACGGCGTTTCGGGAGCGCGACACCACCACCGGGATCGTGCTGTTCGGCTACGCCAACCCGATCGAGGCGATGGGCGTCGGGGCGTTCGTCGAACGCGCGCGAATCGCCGGCGTCGACGGGGTGCTGGTGGTCGACTACCCACCCGAGGAATGCGGGCCGTTCGCCGACGCGGTCAAGGCGAACGGCATGGACCTCATCTTCTTGCTCGCGCCGACTTCGACCGCTGCGCGCATCGAGCGAGTGGTGCAGCTCGCGAGCGGCTACATCTACTACGTATCGCTGAGAGGGGTCACCGGCGCGCTCAATCTCGATATCGCCGACGTGTCGGCGAAGGTGGCCGCAATCCGCCGCCGGACCGCGCTCCCGGTCGGCGTCGGCTTCGGCATCCGCGACGCCGAGACGGCGCGCGCGATCGGCGCGGTCGCCGACGCGGTGGTCATCGGCAGCCGGCTGATCGAGGAGATGGAGCGAGCACCGCCCGGCGCGGCGATCGCTCGGGCGCACGCGTTCCTCGCCGGCATTCGCGCGGCATTGGATCGCCGGACCGAATCCGCGGAGGAGCGCGTATGAGCTGGCTGCAGAAGCTGCTGCCGCCGAAGATCAAGCGCACCGGTCCCGCCAAGCGCCAGATGCCGGAAGGGCTGTGGACGAAGTGCCCGGCGTGCGATGGCGTGCTGTATAGCACCGACCTCGAGAAGAACGCCAACGTTTGCCCGAAGTGCGGCTATCACAACCGCATCGGCGCGCGCGCGCGGCTCGACGAGTTCCTCGACCCCGAGGGCCGCTACGAGATCGGCGCCGAGGTGACGCCGGTGGATTCGCTGAAGTTCAGGGACTCGCGCAAGTACTCCGAGCGGCTTGAAGAAGCGGCGCAGGAGACCGGGGAAACCGACGCGCTAGTGGTGATGCAGGGCGCGGTGAAGAACGTGCCGCTGGTCGCGGCGGCGTTCGAGTTCGAATTCATGGGCGGCTCGATGGGCTCGGTGGTCGGCGAGCGCTTCGTGCGGGGCGTGCATGCCTGCCTCGACCAGAACCTCCCGCTCGTCTGCTTCACCGCCACCGGCGGCGCGCGCATGCAGGAGGGACTGCTGTCGCTGATGCAGATGGCAAAGACCACCGCCGCGCTCACGCAGTTCGCACCGCGGCGCCTGCCGTTCATCTCGGTGCTGACCGATCCGACGATGGGCGGTGTATCGGCGAGCTTCGCGATGCTCGGCGATGTCGTGGTCGCCGAGCCGAAGGCGCTGATTGGATTCGCCGGCCCGCGCGTCATCGAGCAGACGGTGCGCGAGAAGCTGCCCGAGGGTTTCCAGCGCGCCGAGTTTCTGCTCGAGAAGGGGGCGATCGACATGATCGTCGATCGGCGCCAGATGCGCGACCAGATCGCGTCGCTCATTACGCTCCTGATGCGCCTCCCGCCGGTCGGCGGCTAAGCACCGCCGCGCTCCGGAGCGCTTCACGCATGACCGCGGCCCGCGGCGCCTCTCCCATGCAGCCTACCGACCTTGCGGGCTGGCTCGAGTACATCGAGCGCCTGCATCCGAAGACCATCGCGCTCGGTCTGGAGCGCGTACGCACCGTGCTCGACCGGCTCGCGCTGCCCAAGTTCTGTCCGATCTTCGTCGTCGGCGGAACCAACGGCAAGGGTTCGACCTGCGCCATGCTCGAGTCGATCCTCCTGGCCGCCCATTACCGCGTGGGTTGCTACACCTCGCCGCACCTGCTGCGCTACAACGAGCGCGTGCGGATCGACGGCCGCGAGGCGGACGACGCGACGCTCAGCGCCGCGTTCCGCGCGGTCGAGGCCGCGCGCGGCGATGTGCCGCTCACGTACTTCGAGTTCGGCACCCTCGCCGCCTGGATCGCGTTCGCGCGCGCGCGTCCCGAAGCGCTGGTGCTCGAGGTCGGCCTCGGCGGCCGGCTCGACGCGGTCAACGTTTTCGAGCCCGACTGCGCCATGCTCACCAGCATCGACCTGGATCACATGGAATACCTCGGCGACACGCGCGAGCGCATCGGCTGGGAGAAGGCGCACATCTTCCGGCCCGGCCGGCCGGCGGTCGTGGGCGATCCCGATCCGCCGCAGAGCGTGCTCGACCACGCGCGCGCGATCGGCGCCGAGGTGCAGGTGATCGGACGCGACTTCGGCTGCGACGGCGATGCGCGGCAGTGGCGCTACTGGAGCGGGGCGACGATCCGCGCCGGCCTCGCGCCGCCGGCGCTGCGCGGCGAGAAGCAGGTGGCGAACGCGGCGTGCGCGCTCGCCGCACTCGACTGCCTGCGACCGCTGCTCCCGGTGAGCGCGGGCGACATTCGCAACGGGCTCGCGGCGGTGGCGCTGCCGGCGCGGTTTCAGGTCCTGCCCGGACGCCCGACCGTGATTCTCGATGTCGCGCACAACCCTCAAGCGGCCGGCGTCCTGGCCGAGAACCTGGCCGGCATGGAGCGCGCGGCGCGCTCACTCGCCGTGATCGGCATGCTGCGCGACAAGGACCTCGCGGGCGTGTGCCGGCGGCTGCGCGGCCGATTCGACGCGTGGTATGCCGCCACGCTCGACAACCCGCGCGGCGCCACCGCCGCGGCGCTCGCGGCGGCCATTGCGGTGGCCGAAGCGGGGGGCGAAGTGAAGCGGTTCGACTCGCCGCGCGCTGCCTACGCTGCGGCGCGGGAGGAGGCAGGCCGAGGTGATAGAATCGTCGTGTTTGGTTCCTTCTACACCGTGGCGGATGTGCTGGCCGCGGACGGGGCGGTGCGGGTTTCAAATGCCGGATAACGAACAGGCGCTCGCATTACGGCGGCGTGCGCGCCGGCGACTAATCGGCGCCATCGCGCTGGTGCTCGCGCTGGTCATCATCCCGCCCTGGATCATGGATCTCGAGCCGAAGCCCGTGGTCACCGGTCTCACGGTCGAGATTCCGAGCCAAACAGCGGGTGCGCTGAAGCCGCTGCCGCCACCGGCGGCGGCCAAGGCGCCCGACCCGGCATCTTCGCCCGCCGGCGCGGACAACCTCGAGCCGCCGCGTTCGCCGGAGCCGAAACCGGGCGCCGGGCCGGGTTCGAGCGCCGTGAAGCGCGATGTCCCGCGCGCGGCGGCGAAGAGCGACACGCTCGCGCGCGCCGCGCCGCCGGAGGCCGCGCGCAGCGACGCCGAGGCGCAGCGCGCCGAAGCGATCCTCAACGCCGAACTCTATGTCGTACCGGTCGCGACGTTCAGCAGCAAAGACAACGCGAAGCAGCTCGAAACCAAGCTCGCCCAAGCCGGCGTGAAGCACTACGTCGAGGCGGTTTCGACCTCCGGCGGCGAGCAGACGCGCGTGCGTGCCGGCCCGTTCCCGACCAAGGAAGTCGCCGAGCAGACGCGCGAGAAGCTCAAGGGGCTCGGCCTCGATCCCGGTCCGGTGACGGCGCGTCAATGACTTGGTTCGACTACACGCTGCTCGCCGTGCTCGCGCTGTCCGCCGCGGTCGGCATCTGGCGCGGGTTGGTGCGCGAGGTGTTTGCGCTCGCGGGCTGGATCGCCGCGGTGATGATCGCCATGGTCTTCGCCGGCCAGGCGGCGACGGTCATGCCGGCGAGCTTCGCGACGCCGCTCGCGCGGACGCTGATCGCTTTCGCGGTGCTCTTCCTGCTGGTCCTGATCGGCGCGGGCGTCGCCGGCCTGATCAGCGCCAAACTCGTTCGCGCCGCCGGGCTCGGGCTCGCCGACCGGACGCTCGGCGGGGTATTTGGAATGGCGCGGGGCGCCCTCATCTTACTGGTCTTGGCGCTGGCGGCGGGGCTCACCGCGCTGCCGGGGGAGCCATTTTGGCGCCAGGCGCGGCTGAGCGCGCCGCTCGAAACGGCGGTGATTGCGATGAAGCCGTACCTGCCGCGGACGGTCGCGGACCGGGTGCACTACGAGCGCTGACGCCGGCACGGTCCGAAAGGAGACGGGTAATTCGATGTGCGGGATCCTTGGCGTAGCGGCGAAGACGCCGGTCAATCAGGTGCTCTACGACGGGCTGCTTCTCCTGCAGCATCGCGGGCAGGACGCGGCGGGCATCGTCACCGCCGAGGGCAGCCACTTCCACATGCACAAGGGGCCGGGCCTGGTGCGCGACGTGTTCCGCACGCGCAACATGCGATCGCTCGCCGGCACGATCGGGATCGGCCATTGCCGCTATCCGACCGCCGGATCCGCGTTCGCGAGCGGCGAGGCGCAGCCGTTCTACGTCAACTCGCCGTTCGGGATCGTGCTCGGCCACAACGGCAACCTCACCAACGCCGGCGAGCTCAAGCAGGAGATGTTCCGGAGCGATTTGCGGCACATCAACACCAACTCCGACTCGGAGGTGCTGCTGAACGTCCTCGCGCACGAGCTCGAGCGCGCCGCATCCGGACCGCGCCTGGATCCGGACCAGGTGTTCGCCGCGGTCGCGAACGTCCACCGGCGTTGCCGCGGCGCCTACGCCGTCGTGGCGATGATCGCCGGCTGCGGGCTGCTCGCGTTTCGCGACCCGTTCGGCATTCGGCCGCTCGTGATCGGCCGCAACGATACCGACCAGGGGCCGGAGTGGATGATCGCCTCCGAGAGCGTCGCCCTCGCTTCGCTCGGGTTCCAGATCGTGCGCGATGTCGCCCCCGGCGAGGCGATCCTGATCGACGAGGGCGGCAACTTCGCGAGCCGGCAGTGCGCGGCGCAGCGCGTGCTCTCGCCGTGCATCTTCGAATACGTCTACCTCGCGCGACCCGACTCGCTGATGGACGGCGTATCGGTCTACGAGGCGCGGCTGCACATGGGCGAGCAGCTCGCCGAGAAGATCCGCCGCGAGTACCGCCATCTGGACATCGACGTCGTGATCCCGGTGCCCGACACGAGCCGCCCGTCGGCGCTGCAGCTCGCGACGCAGCTCGGCCTCACCTATCGCGAGGGCTTCGTCAGGAACCGCTACATCGGGCGCACCTTCATCATGCCCGGCCAGACGATCCGCAAGAAGTCGGTGCGGCAGAAGCTGAATGCGATGTCGATGGAGTTCAAGGACAAGAACGTGCTCATCGTCGACGACTCGATCGTGCGCGGCACGACCAGCCGCGAGATCGTGCAGATGGCGCGCGAGGCGGGCGCGACCAAGGTGTTTTTCGCTTCGTCGGCGCCGCCGGTGCGGTTCCCGAACGTGTACGGCATCGACATGCCGACCCGCGCGGAGCTGATCGCGACCGGACGGACCGCGGACGAAATCGCGTGCGAGATCGGCGCCGATGCGGTGATCTACCAGGACCTCGAGGCGCTGGAGGCGGCGGTGCGGGTGGCGAACCCGCGGCTCGATCGGTTCGAATCCTCGTGTTTCGACAACCACTACATCACCGGCGACGTGACCAACGAATACCTCGCCGCGGTGGAGAGCCGGCGCAACGACAAGCGCCAGGAAAGCCCGGACGAGTCCGACACCGAGCTCACCGACATCAACCTCGCGGCTTGACTGCGCCGGCACGGCGCGGTAAGGTCGCGCTCAGCGCCGATTTGAGCACAGCTTGCGGGCGCCGCCGGCCGAAGTCGACGACAGGGCCGGCGCTCAACAAATACAGCTAAAGCGTGGGTAAACCCGCCTTCAGCTGCGCGAGCTGACGCGGGTTTTGCTTTTTTGGAGTGCGGCACCGCACGTCGCTCGCGCGGCAAGTGCGCGGCGCGGTTAGCGGGTGCCGGTGTAGCCATGATCGACGATTTTGACTTCGACACACTGGCGGTGCGCGCCGGCACGCTGCGCAGCCAGTTCAACGAGAACTCCGAGGCGCTGTTCCTCACCTCGAGCTTTCGGTTTCAAAACGCGGCGCAGGCCGCGGCGCGGTTCGCCAACGCGGAACCGGGGTACGTCTATTCGCGCTTCACCAACCCGACCGTCACGATGTTCCAGGATCGGCTCGCGGCATTGGAGGGGGCCGAGGCGTGCGTGGCCACGGCCTCCGGCATGTCGGCGATCCTCGCCTGTTGCATGGGGCTGCTCAAGGCGGGGGACCACATCATCTCCGCGTCGGGGATTTTCGGCGCGACGGTGCAGCTGTTCGGCAACGTGCTCGCGCGGTTCGGCGTCGAAACCACATTCGTGAGCGGCGTGGATCCGGCAGCGTGGCAGGGCGCGCTGCGGCCCGCGACCAAGCTGCTGTACCTCGAGACCCCTTCCAACCCGCTCACCGAAGTGTTCGACGTCGCTGCGCTCGCTGAGCTGGCGCGCGGTGCCGGCGCCCTGCTCGTCGTCGACAACTGCCTCTGCACGCCGGCGCTGCAGCGGCCCTTCGCGCTCGGCGCGGACATCGTGATTCATTCGGCGACCAAGTACCTCGACGGCCAGGGCCGCGTGCTCGGTGGCGCCGTACTCGGCCGGCGCGAGATGGTGATGGACGGTATTTTCGCTTTCCTGCGCACCGGTGGCCCGAGCCTCTCGCCGTTCAACGCCTGGGTGCTGCTGAAGGGGCTCGAGACGCTCTCGATCCGCATGCAGGCGCAATCGCGCGGCGCGCTCGAGCTCGCCCAGTGGCTCGAGCAGCACCCGCGCGTCGAGCGGGTGTACTACCCGGGGCTCGAGTCGCACCCGCAGCACGCGCTCGCCCAGCGCCAGCAAAGCGCGGGAGGCGCGATCGTATCGTTCGACGTGCGTGGCGGGCGAGAGGGGGCCTGGCGGGTGGTCGACGCGACGCGGCTGGTGTCGATCACCGCGAATCTCGGCGACACGAAGAGCACGATCACGCATCCGGCCACGACCACCCATGGCCGCATCAGCGCCGAGGCGCGCCGCGCGGCCGGGATCGGCGACGGGTTGGTGCGGGTCGCGGTGGGGCTCGAGGCGGTGGCCGATCTCAAAGCCGACCTCGCGCGAGGGCTCGATGCCTGACGAGCTTAGCTCCCTCGCTACAGCGCTACCGCCTCGCACCCGCGCTCGTCGCAGCGCAGATAGCTCCCGCGCTGGTACCAGTCGGCTAGCACCCAGCGCTCGCAGGCGCGCCCGTCGACGAGGTGCACGTGCCGGCCCGGCCGGTGCGTATGGCCGTGAATGAGCCGCGGGTAGCCGTGCGCGCGCAGCACGGCTTCGACGGCGCCGGGGTTCACGTCCATGATCGTCTCCGACTTCGCGCGCTTCGCCGACTCGCTCATGCGCCGCATGCCCTCGCCGATCGCACGGCGGAGCGCGCGCGGCAGGGCGAGGAACGCGCGCCTGACGCCCGGGCGGCGCACGCGGGCGCGATAGCGCTGATAGCGAACATCGTCGGTGCACAGCAGATCGCCGTGCATCAATAGCGTCGGCACGCCGAACAGCTCGCGCTCAGTCGGGTCGGGGAGGAGCTGCACCCCGCTGCGCCGCGCGGCGGCCGCGCCGAACAGAAAGTCGCGGTTGCCGTGCAGGAGCGACACCCCGACGCCGGCGGCCGTGAGCGCCGCGAGCGCAGCGAAGCTCGGTCGATTGAACGACTCCTCGGCCGAATCATCGCCCAGCCATTGGTCGAACAGATCGCCCAGGATGTAGAGCGCGGATGCATCGCGCGCTTCCTCGCCCAGGAAGCGCGCGAAGCGCGCTGCGATCGCGGGCCGCTCGGGCGAGAGATGCAGGTCGGAGATGAACAGGGCCGGCTTCAGCCGACCACCTCGACGCGCTCGATCACCACGTCCTCGACCGGGACGTCCTGATGGGGTCCGCTGCGGCCGGTCTTCACGCCCTTGATCTGGTCGACCACGTCTTGGCCCTCGACCACGCGGCCGAAGGCGCAATAGCCCCAGCCCTGGGGCGTCGGCGCGGTGTGGTCGAGGAAGCCGTTGTCCTTCACGTTGATGAAGAACTGCGCGCTCGCCGAATGCGGCTCGGCGGTGCGCGCCATCGCGATCGTGTAGCGTTCGTTCCGTAGGCCCGCCTTGGTGGCGCGGTCGGCCTCATTCTTGATCGGCGCGCGCGTGGGCTTCTGCTTCATCCCCGGCTCGAAGCCGCCGCCTTGGATCATGAACTGGTCGATCACGCGGTGAAACACGGTGTTTGCGTAGTGCCCGCTCTGGGCGTAGGCGAGAAAGTTCTTGACCGTCTCCGGTGCGCGCTCGGCGTCGAGCTCGATGCCGATCACACCGAGGTTGGTATGCAGCTTGACCATGGTGTCCCTTTCACTTGGCCGGGAGGATCCGCGCCGACTCGATCATCACCGGGTCTCGCGGGACGTTCTGATAGGCGCCGGCGTTCGCGGTCGGCACCTTGGCGATCTTGTCGACCACGTCCATTCCCGACACGACCTTGCCGAACACCGTGTAGCCGTACCCCTGCGTGGTGGGCTCCCGATAGTTCAGGAACCCGTTGTCCTTCACGTTGATGAAGAACTGCGCGCTCGCCGAATGCGGGTCGGGGGTGCGCGCCATCGCGATCGTGCCGACGTCGTTCTTCAGCCCGTTCGCGGCCTCGTTCTGGATCGGCGCGCGCGTGGGCTTCTGCCGCATGTCCTGGTCGAACCCGCCGCCTTGAATCATGAAACCGTCGATCACTCGGTGGAAGACCGTGCCGTTGTAGTGCCCGTCTTGGACGTACTGCAGGAAGTTCGCGACCGTCTTCGGCGCCTTGTCGGGGTAGAGCTCGATCACGATCGCGCCGCGATTGGTCTTCAGCTCGACCCGCGGCGGCTCGGCCGCCTCGGCGGCGCTCGCGGCGGCGAGTGCGATCACCAAGGCATACAGGACGTTGCGCAATCTCACTCTCCTTGCGGTTTCGAAATGTGCGGCTGAAGCGCGGTACGCCCGGCGCTCAATCGGTCAGTGTCGCAGCGGGACTCGCGCCGCTGCCGGTCACGCCGCTGCCAGTCGCGCCGCTGCCAGTCGCGCCGCTTCCAGTCGCGCCGCTGCCGGTCGCGCCGCTGCCGGCGGCACCGCGCGGCGCGCGATTGGCGAGGTCACGCGCGAGCACGAGCTTGGCCGCGGCGCTGCGATTGCCGGCCTCGTGCTGCAACGCCTTCTCGTACGCCTGGGCCGCGAGCCGCGCATAGACATCGCCGAGGTTCTCATACGCGGTCGCGAACGCCGGGTTCACGCGGATCGACATCTCGAGCGCCACGCGCGCCTGCTCGTATTCGCCACGGGCGGCATAGAGCACCGCGAGATTGTTGTAGGGCTCGGCGAGTTCGGGCTGGTCTTGGGTGAGGGCGAGGAACACGTCGAACGCTTCGACGGTCTTTCCTTGTTCGTTCAGGATGACCCCTTTCAGGAACCGGCCGCGGGCGTCGCTCGGGTTCGCGGCGAGGTGACGGTCCACCGCGGCCGCCGCCTTGGTCATGTCGCCCGCACGCAGCGCCGCGCGGGCGGTCTGCAGCTCGTCGGCGCCAACGACGCACGCGCTCCAGAGCAATGCGCTCCACAGCGCTGCCGCTGCGACGAGCCGGAGGATGGGCGCGATGCGCATCGTGGAGTATACTGCCGCGCGCTTCAGGTACCGCGATTCTAACAAGAAGCCCCGGGCGCCCCCAAGGGCGGCGCCGTGGGTCGCGGCATCGCCTGCCCCGAATGCTCAAGATCTTCAACACGCTTACCCGCACCAAGCAGTCGTTCGTTCCGATCGAGCCGGGCCGCGTCCGCATGTACGTCTGCGGCATGACCGTCTACGACTACTGCCACATCGGCCATGCTCGCGTGCTGGTCGTATTCGACGTCGTCCAGCGCTGGCTGCGCGCGAGCGGCTACGACGTCACGTACGTGCGCAACATCACCGACATCGACGACAAGATCATCCGGCGCGCGGCGGAGAACGGGGAGCCGATCGGCGCGCTCACGGCGCGCTTCACCGGCTACATGGAAGAGGACGCCGCGGCGCTCGGCGTGCAGCCGCCCGACCACGAGCCGCGCGCGACGGCGTACGTCCCGCAGATGCTATCGCTGATCGAGGTGCTCGAGCGCGCCGGACTCGCGTATCGCACCGGCGGCGGCGACGTGAACTACGCGGTGCGCAAATTCCCCGGCTACGGCAAGCTGTCCGGAAAGTCGCTCGACGAGCTGCGCGCTGGGGAGCGGGTCGAAGTCGACCGCGACAAGCACGACCCGCTCGACTTCGTGCTATGGAAGCGTGCCAAGGAAGGCGAACCGTCTTGGCGCTCGCCGTTCGGCGACGGTCGTCCCGGGTGGCATATCGAGTGCTCCGCGATGAGCATGGCGTTGCTCGGCACGCACTTCGACATTCACGGCGGCGGCGAGGATCTGCAGTTTCCGCATCACGAAAACGAGATCGCGCAGTCGGAGGGCGCGCACGGCGGTGAGTTCGTGAACTACTGGATGCACAACGGCTTCGTGCGCGTCGACGAGCAGAAG
>Ga0187846_10000057_pt1 | contig 65385 bp, 62 predicted proteins | sample TC_taG_FD_161473 | JGI IMG/M metagenome (GOLD analysis project Ga0187846, IMG submission 161473) | Biofilm microbial communities from the roof of an iron ore cave, State of Minas Gerais, Brazil - TC_06 Biofilm (v2) | ecosystem: Environmental > Terrestrial > Deep subsurface > Cave > Wall biofilm... | reverse complement strand
TGGCACTGCGGCGCGTCACGCCGCCGGCCGGCAATAGCGGAAGCGCCCGTCACGCCTCCGGCGGGTAGAAGACCAGCATGCGCACCTCGATGCTCTCGCGCGGCGGCGCGTCGGGCGGCGAGGTCGGGTCGTCGAAGCCGGTGTGAGCGGAAAACCGCGCGGCACCCGAGAGGGCCGAGTCGAAGCAGCGGATCAGTACCGGCTCGTTGGGCAGCATTTTCGAGAAATAATAGTACCGTTGGTTGGGGTTGTAGGTGATCGCATAAGTTTCGCCGACGCGGTCCGGATATCTGAGGTCGCTGGCGACGAGGTCTTCCTCGGCTAGGCTCTGCGCGTCGCACAAGGTCAGCGGCGACTCCAGCACCGGTCCGCTGATCGGGCGCCACAGATTGATGATCGCGAAGCGGTGCTTCAGTAGCTCCTCGGCCTCGTCACCCATCAGGTCGCGCACGCGCTTGGGCGACGACCATGCCGTATAATCGTTATGCACCCGCTTGGCCGGGAGTTTGATGTAGCTGCCCTCGAGCGCCGCCATCGCCGCATTGCGCACGATATGGTCGAACGCGACGACACGGGCAGCATCGGTCGCCTCCTTCATGACGCGCTCGCATTCGGGGTAGTAGACCGACTTGATTTCTTCCTCGTCGTAGAAATTCTTTACCGCGGTCTGGTGGCGCAACAGGACAAAGCCCTCCTTGTCCAGCGAGAGCTGACCGATCAACGGCCGGGCGTCGCGGATGGTCACCTGATGCTCTTCACTTTTGCCGGTTCTGACCGGTACCCCCGGCGGGGGCGAGTAATTGTAGCCAATGGGCTTTTCGGCCATCGGCACGAGGAAGTTCAGCGGCGCGACGACGCTTTTCAAATCTGCAACTGCCGAGCCGTCCATTATGTCCTCCGCATCCGAGAAAGAGCCTGTTCAAGCCTAGAAGAACGCGACCGCGACCGTCAATCTGCGACAGGCATAACCCCACCCCTCAACCCTCACGCTCCCGCTGCCGTAACTCCAGTAACAGCTGGCGCACCCGCCGGGCGGTGCGCAGCTTGCGCGCGATGTCCGGCGCCAGCCGCAGGTCGCCCTGGGAGTCGAGCCAGCCAGCCTCGACATCGGGCGGCAGCTCACGCATCGCTTCCGCGAAAGCAGCGAAGATCTGCTCGACTTCACGTGCCTCGAGCCGCCTCTCTCTGGCCACGCCCGCTTTCTCCCCGGCTTGCCCAACAGAGAGACTAGTATAGCGCTTCGGAAATACCGAGCGTCCGCTTTGGCCTTTAAGCGTGTCTAAAACAACGCCAGCTGATCGCCTTGTTGCGGTGGGGGCAGGAAGCGGCTGGTGTCGAGCGGCTGCGTCGTGCGCTCGTTGAAGCCGAGCCGGCGGCAGGCGCGCTCGAAACGCAGACGCAGCACATCGGCGTAGGGGCCCGCCCCGATTTTTCGCGTGAACCAGGCTGAATCGTAGAGGCGGCCGCCATGGGTCTGCGCGACCAGAGACAGCACGTGACGCGCCTTGTCGGGGAAATGGGCCTCCAGCCATTCTTTGAACAGCGCCTTCAATTCGAGCGGTAGCCTTAGCAGCGTATAGGCTGCCGAGGTAGCACCCGCGGCCCGGGCTCGTTCGAGGATCTGCTCCATCTCGCTGTCGTTGAGCGCCGGGATCATCGGTGCGCTCATGACGCCGGCCGGCACACCCGCGGCGGCGAGCGCCGCAATCGTTTCGAGACGGCGCTCGGGTGTCGCGGCGCGCGGCTCCATGACCCGCGCGAGGCGGCGGTCGAGCGTCGTCACTGAGATCGCGGCCATCGCCAGCCTGTCCCGCGCCATCTCGCCGAGAATATCGAGGTCGCGCTGGATCAGCGCCGATTTGGTGACGATTGTGACTGGGTGGCGAAAATCGCGCAAAACTTCGAGGATCGACCGGGTGATGCCGTGCTTGCGCTCGACCGGCTGATAGGGATCGGTGTTGCTGCCGAGCGCGATCGGGCGGCAGACATAGCCCTTCTTACGGAGTTCGACCGCCAGCAACTTCGCGGCCTGCGGCTTGTAGAAGAGGCGGCTTTCGAAATCGAGACCCGGCGACAGGCCGAGATAGGCATGGCTCGGCCGTGCATAACAGTAGATGCAGCCATGCTCGCAGCCGCGGTAGGGGTTGATCGAACGGTCGAAGCCGATATCCGGCGAGTCGTTGCGCGCGATGATCGTCCGTGTCGAGTCGACGCTCAGGGTCGTGGTCAAGGGCGCCGGCTCCTCATCGTCCGTGCCCCAGCCGTCGTCGAACCCGATGCGCTTTTCCGCCTCGAAGCGTCCGCTGTCGTTGCTCGCGGCACCCCGTCCCTTGCGCTGTCTTAGGGCCACCGGCATATCCATCCCCGCATGATGCCGTGCCCATGGGAACAATACAAGAACGATCTTTTGTTTCGGTCGTCATTCCGACGCTGAACGCGGCCGAGACGCTGTCCGAGACATTGGCCGCGCTCCGCACTTCGTCGATGGTGCGCGAGGTCATTGTCGCCGATGGCGGCTCATCGGACGAAACCGTGGCCTGTGCAGGCTTGGCTGGCGCCCTGGTCATCGTCGTGCCGCGCGGACGGGGCGGCCAGCTGGCCGCCGGCGCTGCCGCCGCGGCGGGCGACTGGCTCCTTTTTCTGCATGCCGATTGCCGGCTCGAACCGGGCTGGGAAAACGCAGTGCATTCCTTCCTGACAGCACCGGCAGCCGAGAACCGCGCGGGCTACTTTGATTTGGCGCTCGACGACCCCGCACTGGCCGCGAGAAGGCTAGAGCGTATCGTTGCCTGGCGCTGCCGCGTTCTGGCGTTGCCCTATGGCGACCAGGGGCTGCTGATCGCCCGCCGCCTCTACGACGCGGTCGGCGGCTTTACGCCGCTCCCGCTGATGGAGGATGTCGATCTAGCGTGCCGTCTCGGACGCCGCCGCCTCGCCCGCATTGGCGCCCGTTGCGTTGCCTCTGCGCGGCGCTACCATCGCGACGGCTACCTCGTTCGGCCGTTGCGCAACCTGATGTGCCTCTCGCTCTATTTCGTCGGGGTGCCGCCGGCCCGCATCATCCGTTTCTACGGCTGATGCATCGCCACCTCGTGTTGTTCATCCGCGCACCTCAGCTGGGGTGCGGCAAGCGCCGTCTGGCGCAGGAGATCGGCGATGTCGCGACGGTGCGCTTCGAGCGCCTGATGTTGGCGCTATTGCTGCGCCGGCTGGCTCGCAACCGGCGCTGGCGTCTGCGCATTGCGGTGACGCCGGACACCGCACGCCGTCAGGCCCGGCACTGGCGCCGCGATGTCGAGGTCGAAGGTCAAGGCGGCGGCGATTTGGGCATCCGCATGCGCCGCGCGGTTGTCGCCTGCCCGCCGGGCCCGGTGGTGCTGGTCGGCGGCGACATCCCGGCGCTCGCCGCCCGCCATGTCGCCGCCGCCTTCCGTTTGCTGGACCAGCATGACCTGGTCTTTGGCCCGGCTGAGGATGGCGGCTTCTGGCTCGTCGGCGCCCGCCGTCGACCCCGCTTGTCGCCGCTTTTCGAAAGAGTCCGCTGGTCGGGCCCTCACGCGCTCGCCGACACCTTGGCCGGGCTGCCACGACGCACTACCGTCGGTTTTGTCGACCGACTGGAAGACGTCGACGACGGCGAGGCCTATCGCCGCCTGGCGCCACGCCGCAGCTTCTGACCTTTACTTCGTCAGGTGCTCCTGTAGCCGCGGCATCAGCTCGACGAAGTTGCACGGGCGAAATCGGTTGTCGAGCTGGTGGACGAGAATGCCTTCCCAGGCGTCGCGACAGGCGCTCGGCGAGCCAGGCAGCGCAAACAGATAGGTGCCGCCGGCCACTCCGGCGGTGGCCCGGCTCTGGATCGTTGAGGTGCCGACCTTGTCGTAGCTGAGCCAGCGAAAAAGCTCGCCAAAGCCGGCGATCTCTTTCTCGTAGACGCTGTGGAAGGCCTCGGGTGTGACATCGCGCCCGGTGACCCCGGTGCCGCCGGTCGAGATCACGACATCGATCGTCGGATCGGCGATCCATGCCTCGAGCTGCGCGACGATCTCGGCCTGCTCGTCGCGGACGATGCGCCGCGCGGCGATGTGGTGGCCGGCGGTCGTCGCGAGATCGGCGAGCGTATTGCCGGAGCGGTCCTGCGATGCGTCTCGCGTGTCGGAAACCGTCAACAGCGCGATGTTGACGGGCAGAAAAGGACGAGTTTCATCGAGCCGCGGCATGAGGGTCGCCTCCTGGGTTCGAGAGCGTCAGAATAGTGTGGTCGAGCACCGGCAGCCAGACGGGAAGAGGCGGCCGGGACTGAGGACGGAGGGTCGAGCCATGGACATCGCCGGCGGCGAACAGTTCGACGTGATCGTGGTCGGGGCCGGCAACGCCGCGACGTGCGCTGCTTTGTCGGCATGCGAAAGCGGCGCCCGCGTGCTGATGCTCGAGATCGCCCCCGAGGGCGCGCATGGCGGCAATTCCTGCTTCACCGGCGGCGCCTTTCGCGTGGTCTATCACGGCTTTGACGACCTCGCCCGGCTCATTCCCGACATCAGCGATCACGAGCTCGCCAATGTCGATGTCGGCACCTACACGGAAGAACAATATTACGACGACATGGGCCGGATGACCGAGTATCGCTGCGACCCCGACCTGACCGAAATCCTGATCCGGCAGAGCTTCGAGGCCGGGGTGTGGATGCGCGAGAAGGGGGTCAGGTTTCAGCTCGGCCTCGGCCGCCAAGCCTTTCAGGTCGACGGCAAGTTCAAATTCTGGGGCGGGCTCGCCTGCCATATCTGGGGCGGCGGCAAGGAGCTTATGAAGGCATTGCACTGGCGCGCTGCCAGCGAGGGGATCGAGGTGCTTTACGAGACGCCGGCGATCGGTCTGTTGCAAGGCGACACCGGTGTCGAGGGGGTACGGGTGCGCCACCGAGGCCGCGTCCGCGACCTGCGCGCCAAGGCAGTGGTGCTCGCCTGCGGCGGGTTCGAGGCCAACGCCGAGATGCGGGCGCGCTATCTCGGGCCGAACTGGGACTTGGCCAAGGTGCGCGGCTCGCGCTTCAACACCGGCCAAGGGCTGAAGATGGCGCTCGACCTCGGTGCGGCGGTCGCCGGGCACTGGTCGGGCGCGCATGCCGTCGCCTGGGACCTCAACGCCCCGCCCTTTGGCGACCTCGACGTCGGCGACCGCTTCCAAAAGCACAATTACCCGTTTGGCATCGTCGTCAACGCCAGGGGCGAGCGTTTTCTCGACGAGGGCCTCGACTTCCACAGCTACACCTACGCCAAATATGGTGGCGAGATCCTGAACCAGCCCGGGCTGTTCGCCTGGCAGGTCTTCGACCAGAAGGTCGTCCATTTATTGCGCGAGGAGTACCGCATCCCGCGCATCACCAAGGAGAAGGCCGACAGCTTCGAGGATTTGGCCGGGAAGCTCGAGGGCGTCGATCCCCGACGCTTTCTGGAGACGGTGCGGGCATTCAACGCCGCACCGCGCCCCGAGGTGCCGTTCAACCCCAACATCCGCGACGGGCTCGCGACCAGCGGGCTGGCGATCGACAAGACCAACTGGGCCCAGCGCCTCGATGCCCCGCCCTACGAAGCTTATGCGGTGACGACGGGCATCACCTTCACCTTTGGCGGGCTTAAGATCACCAACGATACCCAGGTTGAGGACACGACCGGCCACCCGATCCCTGGGCTTTATGCCGCCGGTGAGATTGTCGGCGGGCTCTACTACCACAACTACGCGAGCGGCACCGGGCTGATGGCGGGCGCCGTCTTTGGCCGCATCGCCGGCCGGCATGCCGCGGCCTATGCGACCGGCACGTGAGGAACCCAACGCAAGCGGCGTTCTCCCGACGCCGTGTGCTGGCCCTCGGCGCGGGTGTTGGCGCAGCCTCTTGGCTGCCTGCTCCAGGCGAAGCGCAAACCGGTCCGTCGGCATTGATCACCCGGCCGATCCCGCATTCCGGCGAGCGCCTGCCAGTGATCGGGCTCGGCACCTCTCAGGTCTTTGAGATCGGCGACGACCCGGCGCAACGCCAGGCATGCGCCGAAGTGCTAAAGACCCTGGTGGCCGGCGGCGGCAAACTGATCGACTCGGCACCCTCCTACGGCAGCGCGGAGCGAGTCGTCGGCGACCTTCTCGCGGCCACCGGACTGAGCGGCCGGGTTTTTCTCGCGACCAAGCTCGAAGACTACGACCGCAAGACCGCTGTGGCGCAGTTGAGCGCTTCGTTGCAGCGGCTGCGGACCAACCGGGTCGATCTGATGCAGCTCCACAATGTCAGCGACCCGCATCAGGATCTGGCGATCCTGCGCGAATGGAAATCGCAGGGTTACTGCCGATATTTCGGCATCACCACCTCATCAGGCGGCGACTTCGACGCCGTCGAGGCGGTGGCGCGGCGCGAGAAGCCGGACTTCCTACAGGTCAACTACTCGCTCGGCGACCGCACGGCCGAGAAGCGAGTGATCCCGGCCGCGGCCGAAGTGGGTGCCGCGGTGCTGACCGACCTGCCGTTTGGCCGCAACCGGCTCTTCCGCGCGGTGCGCGGGCAGAAGCTGCCGGAATGGGCGGCCGAGTTCGACGCGGCGAGCTGGGGCCAGTTCTTTCTCAAATACCTCCTTGGCAACGAGGCGGTAACCGCGGTGATCCCCGGCACCAGCAACCCCGAGCATATGGCGGACAATCTCGGGGCAGGCAGGGGGCGGCTGCCCGACGCGGCGCAACGCCAGAAGATGGTCGCGTTCCTCGAAGCCCTCCGCTGAGCCGGCACCCACTGCACGGTGCCGGCGCGGGCGGGCGGCATACGACGCGCGACCGGGCTTCGATACCCCTTCCCCAGCTTCAGGTCGTTGCTCTCGTCCCGGTATCGGGGCTCACCGGTTGGGGGCTCGATGCCTGATGAATGCCGTCGTCGCGGCCGATGAGGTGTGGAACGAGCAGGTGACGACCGCGGACCTCAACCGCTGGCTCGCCGTTGTCCAGGGGCGCCACCCGCCGCCGCTCGTCGTCGGCCGGCGGTTGCGCTTGCGCTACGTGACCCAGGTCGACACTGGGCCGCCGAGCTTTGTGCGCTGTTCGCCTCGGAACCGGGAGAGCTCCCCGTTTCCTATCGGGGCTACCTCGTCAACGCGTTGTACCAGGATTTCGACCTGCCCGGCACCCGATCCGGATGATGCTGCGCAAGGGCAAGAACCCTACGACGCGCGCTGATCGTACCAGATCGCGGCCGCATCGACATGGCCGGGCGTTTCCCTGCCGCACAGGGAAACCCGGGAAAAAATTTTTTGGGACTCCTCCCATTCCGAAAAACCGCGTTCGATCATAGACTTGGGTCATGACAGCGGCGAAAATCGAAGGCGTGGCAGGGAACCGGCAGGGAAGGCCCAAAAATCCTCGGATCGCCGTTTAGCACCACTTCATCGCCGCCAACATACCAAATAATTAATTGATGATTTCACATTCCCGCTACATAGGGCGGATCTCCGTGTAGGCAAGAGGGCGGCCTGTCGCTCCCGCCGCGCGGGGTGAACAGGATGGCAGGAGCCCCATGTCCGAGAACAAGCGCGATTACGCTGCCGGTGCAGCCTCTCACCATCGACATTCAAGAAACGGGACTGGCGCTCGCGGAGCGCTACGGACTATCGACCTACGATGCCATGATCGCCGCCTCGGCTCTGCGCGCCGATTGCGAGACTCTGTGGTCGGAAGATATGCAGCACGGGATCACCCTCGAAGATCGGCTCCGCATCGTCGATCCCTTTCGTGTTCTGTGACGATGCGATAAAGCGGGGGCAGCTCCGAGCGCATCGACGACGGGACCACAAGCGATGCCCGTTAAGGTCGTCATTGCCCTGACAGACCCTGAATGGTTTGAACACCTGCGGGGAAAACCCGACTTGGCGGAGGTGAACTTCTGGGCTCCCTCCGGCCGCCCCTTTAGGGCTCTCACTCCTGGCGAAGTGTTTCTGTTCAGATTGCACGCGCCCTATCGGGTCATCGTAGGCGGTGGCGTCTTTGTGCACGCCGACACATTGCCATGCTCGCTGGCTTGGGAAGCGTTTGGCGAAGCCAATGGGGCAGCGAACTTAGCGCGAATGCGAGCAAGAATTGCCCGTTACAGGAAAGTTCCGTCTGATGAGCGGACGGACCATGTCATCGGTTGCCGCATTTTGACACAGCCATTCTTTCTGCCGGAGAATGAGTGGTTCGACGCGCCCAACTGGCCGCCGCATTTTCAGGGCTTTAAGACCTATAGCACCGACGCTTCTGACGGATTGATGCTGTGGGAGCTTGCCCAGGACTACGTTCAGCCCGGCGCAGCCCATCGACAGTCTTCTCGGCAAAGCGGTGCGTCGGAGGCACCGATTGCCCGTTGGGGTGAACCCACATTGATTCGTCCCCGCCTCGGCCAGGGCGCTTTTCGGATCATCGTCACCGATAACTACATCCGGCGCTGCGCCGTTACGGGTGAGAGAACCCTTCCGGCATTGGATGCAGCACATATTCGCCCCTACGCAGATGCAGATCACGGCGCACACGAACCGAGCAACGGGCTCCTCCTTCGCCGCGATATACACAGCCTGTTTGACCGAGGCTATGTAACTGTCACGCCGGCTCGTCACTTCGAGGTGAGCCGCCGAATACGCGAGGAATTCGAAAACGGACGCGACTATTACGCGATGCACGGCACTGCAATCAGAGTGCCGAACCGTAGCGAGTCACAGCCCGACCCAGACGCCCTCAGGTGGCATAACGAAAACATATTCCTCGGATAGGCGCATCAACGCAGATCAAGGCGACCGGTTTATGCTAGCCACCGCGCGGAAGCTGTGTTTTGACATCGCTGATCCGCAACCGTAACCCAGATTTCGCGATCCGGTCCCTTGGCACGATGCTTGCCGGTACGAGAGAACCGCAGCGGCAATTGGCATCGAATGAGAATCAATCGGGTCGGATATGTCGGCTGGCTGAGGACGCCGGTTCGCGGCGTAGCGCGCGGACGCCGTTCTGGATCCTGGTGGCGGTGACTGCGACCGGTACCCTGGCGATGCACATCCTGGTGCCCGTGTTGCCGCTCGCCGCACACGCCCTAAGCCGATGGCGACAATTCGCCACCCCCTTGCCGCGGCTAGAATCTATCCCATATCAAGCACACAGAAGGGAACCAAGGCTATGCGCTTGGGGTTTTCCTCTTGACGGGTGGGAGAGTCAAATGTACTCGCCGCGCGCCGCCAGGGAACTGGCTGGATATGTGTTTTATGGCTGGATGACAGCCCGATAGCTATATAGGCCGAAACGTTCGGCCAGCGAGATACGCGAAAGTGCCTCCGAACCGAAGGGTAAGGAGGCAAATACCGCGAGGAAAGAGAGATAACGAAATAGCCCCCTGCCCAAGGGGGCTATTTCTTTTCCACTTCTGGAGAACCTTATGAAGGCCTATACCTCTCTTTTCCGTCTATATAAAGACCAACCCATTGATACGGTATTCGCCCATTTCTACCCTCTTGGGAACGATTATGATGAGCCATTCAAGCAGATAGCTAGAAACACATGGGAAAGTTTTGATGCTTGGCGATTTCAACAGGAACGTTTATCAATAAATACCCTTATTCTACAGTGCCCAAACTGAAAAATTATTTGAGCTATACGTTCATTAGGCTAAACGAGCTTGAACAGTCATCGTCCGGCAAACACTTCTTATATTCTCCGGATAAAACTCGTGTATGTTTTAATACCGGCCTTCAAAACCAACACCAATCGGATCTTCTGGCGACGTTTCAGAAATCCAAACCAAGCTCCAAACCAACGGCAGATTGGGTCTTTCGGGGTTGTTACGCCCCAAACGATGACGGGTATAGGAGGTTCTTCCCACCAGAGTTTCCGGATATCGCATGGTACTCTATGGATAGCCGGGATTATGTATTTGATGTATCATATAGGCTAGAAAGAGATACATTCGATCACCTATTTGAGCGCGCGAAAGAAAGAGCGGGTTTGCCGAGCGCGTCCGACGAAGGCATTCGAAATTATTTGCGAGGTACCATTGACGGGCTAGTCCCAAAGATAAGACGGAATTATAAAGTTGCTATTCCGGTTTATTACGTTAAGGAAGGGCGAATGCAATTGTTATTACCCTTTCCCTCTGCATCAAATAAAAATGAATACTCAAGTTTTTTGGTGGATAGGGACGACTCAACCAAAACTTATAGGTTGAAGACCATATTTGATCTTGATCAAGCATACTTCTCGGCCCGCTTGATTACTCGTCCGGATCAGGAATGGCTGAACCCCTGATTGGTTGTCGTCAATCGGTCAGATAAGCGGTTTCTGAATTTGCTACCTAATATCGGCGACGAGCGCGATCCCCCTGTTGGGCGCCATCTTGTTCTTTGCTGCGGCGGCAAGGGGCTTGCTCAGCCTGGCGACCGTGCTGGTGCCGATGATCATCTTTTCCGTCGGCGTCGGCGCCTCCGGGCCGGTAGCGGTCACCAGCGCCATCAGCTCCGACCCGCAAATGATCGGCGCCGCTTCGGGCCTATACGGCTTCATGCAGATGACCAACGGGGCGCTGTGCACCTTGGCGGTCGGCTTCTTTCCGGCCAATGCCGCCTTATCCGCCGCCAGCGTCCTCCTCGCCGGCATTCTGCTCGGCCAATATTTCTTCTTGCGCGTCACCCAGACGCGGTCCGGCGCGGGTGTCTAACCCGTCATCCAAACGTCAGATCCACGGACGGCCAAGGCACCTCGTGGTTTCGTCCGCGGGTATCCGCTACCATTTGTGCAGCGAGCGAGACGATGTGAAAGAGAACCGGATGGCGGGCGTGCAGCAGAGAAGGATGTTCGAGATCCGGGCGGAGTGGGACAGTGAGGCCGGGGTTTGGTGGTGCTCCAACGACGAGCTGCCGTTGACGACCGAGGCGCCGACCTTTGAGCAGCTCGTCTCCCGCGTGCTCGAAATCGCTCCCGAGATTGCCGCCGAGAATGGGCTCGCCGCGCCCGGCGACCAAATCGAGGTACACGTCATCGCAGAGCGCGTGCACTCTGTACCGGTGGTGGCCGCTGCGTGAATGCCGGCGACCTTTGATCGTGAACTCCGTCGCCTATTGAACCTAGCCGGCTGCCGCTTCGTACGGCCCGGGAAGGGAAGCCACGAAATCTGGTACAGCCCGATCACCGATCGGCGCTTCGGGGTGCCTGCCGCGATCGTCAGCCGACATACCGCGAACGGTGTCCTAAAGGACGCCGGGTTGCCAAAGGCTTTTTGACCGCCGCGTTACTCCGCCGCCAGCGACAAGACCGAATCTTCGTAGCGGCCATGACCCATGCCGCCATCGGCGAAGATGCCGTGCCTGGCAATCCAGTCAATGGTCTCGTCGTGGGCTTCTTTGGTGTAGGGCTCGAACACCAGCCGCTCGCCCGGGCCCCAGCGCCGCGTGTCCATGACTCCGTGGAAGCGCTCGGGGAATTCGTTCCGGTAGTAGTGGGTGTAGCGGTCGGGGCGCAGGTCGAGGTCGCGCTGCGCACGGCGTAACCCGCGGAAGAATTTTCGCAAATCCTCGGGGTCGGGGTCGCCGTGGATCATCGTCGCGATCATGAAGGTCGTGTCGATAACCTTGCGGAAGCCGAGCTGCTCGGCGAAGTAATAGGGGCCGCTGAACAATGCTACCGCCGGCGCTTGGCCGTCGACCAGTTGCTCCAAGCGCCGGAACAGCAACCCTTCCTTGAACGACAGGTTGATCTTCTCGGCCGACAGGTAGGGTTCGAGCGCCTGGATCGTCGAGTAGTGGCTGCCCGATTGCCAGCCGACCGAGATCGGCACACCGGCCAGATCGGCCGGCTCTTTGACCGCCGAGTCAGCCGGCACGAAGATCCCCGCTGGCGCCACCGAGTAGAGGTCGGCATAGAGCCTGCCGTGCCCGGTCGAGGCCGCGACGTTGACGGTCCAGTGGCAGGCGCAGCTGACATCGGCGTTGCGGCCGCGCTCAAAGGACTGGTAGGCCCCGACCCTCTCGCCGCCTTTGTCGTGGTGCTGGCCGCCGGTCGAGCGGACCAGCTCGCGAAACTCGTAATCGAGCCCTTCGGCCGCGAAGTAGCCCTTCTCCTCGGCGATCCACTCCTGCAGCCGGAAATGCGGCTCGATGATGAATTTAGCCATGGCTTCCTCCCGTTGAACCCGCCGGCATCGCGCCGATGCCGGCGACCGCGGTGACGCCTGCGAAGAGCCGGGCGACTTGCTCGCGCGCGAGGCCGCGGGTGACAAAGACCAGTCGCGAGCGCCGGTCGTCGTCGGGCCAATCTTCGAGCTCGACCGGCGGGTGGGCGACGTGCTGGACGACATGAACGACGACCGGCCCGCGGCATTCAGCGAGCGCCACGAACCCCTTGACGCGCAGCAGGTCCGGACCGCGCAAGCTCATCAGCACCGCCATCGCCTGCTCAAAGCCAGGCCAGCTCAGCGGCTCATCGAAGGTCAACGAGAAGCTGTCGAGCCCATGGGTGTGATCGGCTTCGGCGAGGTCGAAATCGCGCCGTGCCACCACCGGCTCGTCGAGCAGAAAGGACGGGTCGATCTCGCCATTGCCGGCAATGGCAACCGGGGCAGGGTTGAGCGCGGCGATCCGTGCGACGAGGCGCTCGGTCGCGCCGGCACTGGCGAGATCGCTCTTGGTGACGACAATGCGGTCGGCGAGCGCTACCTGCTTTCTCGCCTCGGACATGCGCTCAAAGTTCGTCTCGCCGGCGACGGCGTCGACGACGCAAATCAGTCCCTGCAAGTGGAATTCGCGGCCGAGCGCGCGGTCGGTGGCAAAGGTCTGCAATACCGGGCCGGGGTCGGCGAGGCCCGAGGTCTCGATGATCACCCGCACAAAGCTCGGCACCGCCCCACGCGCGCGGTCGGCGAATAAGGCCCGGAGGGTTTCTTGCAGATCGCTGCGGACATTGCAGCAAAGACACCCGTTGCCGAGCAGCACCGTCGCGTCGCTGCTCGATCGCAATAGCGCGTGGTCGATGCCGATCTCACCATACTCGTTGACGACGACCGCGGTTCCGGCACCCGCCGGCTTCTCGAGCAGTGCTTTGATCAGGGTCGTCTTGCCCGAGCCAAGAAACCCGGTCACCGCGATGACCGGGAGCCGTGCACCCCGTGCCCGCTTCTGACGCCGTCCGAAAAGCGACGCGTCCTTGCCGCCGAAAAGCGTTTCGGGTCCCGTCTCAGAACTCCATTTCGAGCGTGTAGAGCCCGCCAACATGGCGGTCGACCGTGTAGACGACCTGACGCTCGTCGACGAACACGTCGTTGATCTGGATCGCCCCGCTCGGCGCCCGCGCCGGCGGCTCGGGGACGAAATACCCGACCTCTTGCGGCTGATACGGGTTTGAGGTGTCGTAGGCGCGCAGCCCGCCATTGAAGTAGGTTCCCAGGACGATGCGGTCGGACTTCCAGGCGTTCGGCTTGGGCAGGTTCTCATAGAGGTTGTGGGCGCCATAGCGGGCGCCCTGGCGCATGAAATTCTGCAGCGGCGGTAGCGGACAGGTCGAGATCGGCACCGGATTGGTTTCCTCACGTCCGTCGACGATCCAGACGAGCTTTGGCCAGTCTTGCCCTTCGGTGCGCGTGCACTCGTCGCTGACGATCAAGAGGTTGCGGTCGAAGAACGGGACGACTGTGTGCGTAAAACCGAAATAGGGCGGGTGGTAGTCCCAGCGCGACACCATCTTCGGATGCGCCATGTCTGAAATGTCGAGGATGACCAGCCCGCCATCGATATAGCCGAGATAGGCGCGGTCCGGACGCTCGGGATAGACATTGGTGTTGTGCGGGCGAAAGCCGGTGTCGGCATGCTCCGGATGGCGCTTCGGCGGCGGCTCGCTGTCGCCCTGTTTTGTTCCCGGCAGCCACCAGCGGCCGACTTCGACCGGCTTCGACGGGTTCTTGACGTCGATGATCCGGTAGAACTGGTCGTCCTTCGGATGGGTCGGCACAAAATCCGACGAGCCGGAGCTCATGTGGATGTATTGCCCGTCGGCGAACCATAGCTGATGGACGCCGCGCGAGTTCGGGCCGGAGCAGTCGAAAAAAGTGATCGAGCGCGGGTTCTCCGGCACCGAGATGTCGAACAATTCGAAGCCGGCCGGCTGCAGACCCTGCTTTGTGGTCTGGTAGGCGACGGCCATGATGTCGCCGACTGTTTCCAGCGAATTGGAGCGCATATGCGATTGCGGCAGGTCGGCGCGGGCGACCAGCTTTGGTGCGCGTGGGTCGCTGACATCGACCGCGGTGAAGTTCTTTGGCGCGCTCTCATGGGCGAGCCACAGAATGCGGCGGCCGTCCTTGGCGATCTGGATCGACATGCCCTCGCCGATCCCGCCGAACCCATCGAGCTCGTGGTGTGCCAGCTGCTTGAAATTCCAAATCGCCGTTTCCGCCATCTGTCGACTCCGTTCGAGACCTGTCGGGATGATCGGATCACTCACTGCCAGCGACCGTCAAGTGTGAAGCTTGACGGCCCATCGAACGCACATATCCTCCGCGGCTAAGGCGAGACCATGAAATTCGGCGTGCAGTTTTTTCCCGACGTTCGGCCCGACCAGAAATCCGGTGCCGACTATTTTCGCGATGCGCTCACGCTCGCGGAGGAGTCAGAGAAGCTCGGGTTTTCGCACATCCGCATCGTCGAACATTATTTTCATTACTATGGCGGCTACAGTCCCAACCCGATGCTGTTCCTCGCCGCCGCAGCGCAGCGTACGCGCCGTGCGCGCCTGGTGACGGGCGCCGTATTGCCGGTCTTCAACCATCCGCTAAAGCTCGCCGGCGAGATCGGCATGCTGGACGCGATCAGCGACGGGCGCCTCGATGTCGGCTTCGCGCGCGCCTTTCTGCCGCACGAGTTCCGCCGTTTCGGCCGCTCGCCGGATGAATCGGTGGCCCGCTTCCGCGAGGGCATCGAACAGGTCGAGTTATTGCTGACGCGCGAGAATGTGACCCATCGCGGCCGTTTTCATACGATCGAAAACACAACGTCGCTGCCGCGCCCGACCCAGAAGCCGCGCCCGAAATTCTATATCGCCGCGCAAAACACACCCGATTCTTTCGTCTTCGCCGGCCGTATGGGCCATTCGGTCATGGCGATCCCGCTGACCGGCGCGATGATGCGCTCGTTGCTGGGAACCTACCGACAAGCTTGGAAGGCGGCGGGTCACCCGGGGGATGGCGAGGTTATGCTCGCCTTCCACGTGTTCTGCGACGAGAACGCGGCGCATGCCCGCGCCGTTGCTGGCCCACTACTCGACGCCTATCTGCACTCCCTGGTCGAGGCTGCCGGAGACTGGCTCGACGGCCGTACTTCGGCCGATTATCCGGGCTACGACCGGATGATCGAGAAATTGCGGCAATCGACTGCCGCCGACCAGATCTCGAGTGGAGCCGCTTGGATCGGTTCGCCGGACGGGATCATCGCCGCGATCGAGCGCTGCCGGGAGGCGTTCGGCGACTTCGAGCATGCCTCATTGCAGGTCAATTTCAACATGATGCCCCTCTCGGCGGCTCGGGCTTCGATGCGGCTCTTCGCGGAGAAGGTCATGCCGCGCTTTACCGGCAGGCCGTAATTCTGTTTGGTAGGGGTCGCCATCCCCGAAGGAGGACCCATGCGCAAGTTCATCATCGAACGCGAATTGCCGGCGATCGGCAGCGCCGAGCGGCAGGCTCTGCGCGAAGCCGCGCAAAAGTCGAACGCGACTCTCAAGGAGCTCGGCCCTGACATCCAATGGGTCGAAAGCTACATCGCCGCCGACAAGACATTTTGCGTCTACCTCGCGAACGACGAGGCGATCATCCACGAGCACGCGCGCCGCAGCGGCTTTCCGGCGAATAAGGTCACCGAAGTCCGCCGGATGATCGACCCGACGACCGCAACGGAGTCGTAAAGTTTTTGCCCTCTCCGCTCTTCGAAGGCGGAGAGGAGTCTACCTCAGGCGAGGTGGTAGAGCCGGGTCACGTTCTCGCTGGTGATCTTGCGGCGCACGCTCGGCGAAATCGCCGCGAGGTTTTTGTCGAGCGTCTCGATCGAGTTCGGCCAGATGCAGTCGGGGTGCGGATAGTCCGCACCCCAGATGATGTTGTCCTCGCCGATCAGCGGGATGATCGGTTCGAGATACTGGTCCTGCTGATAGGTAACATAGCCCTGGCGGCGGAAGTAGTCGCTGGGCTTCAGTTTGAAGCCGAGGGCCCGACCGCGGTCGGCATACTCGGTGTCCAAACGATCGAACACGTAGGGCAGCCACGTCACGCCTGACTCGCCGAGCACGAAGTTGAAGTCCGGGTACTTCTCGCAGGCACCTGAAGCCAACAGCGAGACCAGCACTTCCATCGTGTCGAGCTGGAACAGGGCCGAGCGCACCAGCCGCCATTGGGTGAAATACTTCTTCTCCATCTCCGGCGTGTCCGGAGCGCGCAATGCCTTGAAGCCGGTCGAGTGGAACGAGATCGGAAAACGGCACTCCGCCGCTGCTTCCCACAGCGGATACCAGCCGTCCGTATAAAGCAGCGGGGTCATGCGTTTGAAGGCGAGGTCGCCGCCGCGTAGTCCCATCTTGGCGCAGCGCCTGACCTCTGCGGCGGCTTCGATCGGATCGGTATTGGGAATGATCGCCAGCGGAAAGACCCGGTTCGGGTCGGACCGCTTGGCGAAGTCCGCAACCCAGTCGTTGTAGATCTTATCGGACCAAGCGCGCAGCGGCTCGTCGGCAATCAGATCGTTGATCATCAGGCAGCCATAGACGATCTCGCCGGCGAGATTGTCGCGGTCGAGATCGGCGAGGCGCAGCTCCGGCGTCGTCGGCCGCGGCTTGGCGCCCCGGCTGTAGTTCCATTCGAAGCCAAGATCCTTCATCTCGTCGATATGGCCGAACATCCCTCTCTGATATGGGAGAAATCCCGGGCCGATACCGTTCCACATCCCCTTGTCCTGGGCCTCGACGAACCAGTGGAGGCCGTCCTCCATCTCCTCGACGCGAGGCGCCAAGAGCTTCCATTTCGCGGGCACCTCGGACGACCAAAGGTCCGGCGGCAAATAGGTTAAGTCGATGTGGTTGTCGCCGGAGATCAGCTTTTCTGGCATCGCGGGCTCCTCTTGCTCCCTCGGCAAGGATGTCGACCAATATCGTAAGCTTGACTGACTATCAGCGCTAGAGGCATGAGCCCGCGCTCAGCGCTCGCCTGACTTGCGTTTCCTGCCTAAGATCACCTTGAGCCTAATGCAGAGCACAAGAGAGGACCAATGGCGGTTCAACTCGGATCGGGCGAGTACGCGTTTGAGGTCAATGAGAATTGGGCAAAGGTGCCGGAGGAAATCACACTGGGCGACTGCGCGGCGGTGGGGGTCGATCGCCAAAATCGCGTTTACGCCTTTAATCGCGGTGAGCACCTGGTCGCCGTGTTCGATGCGGAAGGCAATCTGCTGCGGACCTGGGGCGAAGGAGTGTTTCGCCGGCCGCACGGCGTCCACATGGGCCCGGACGACACGATCTATCTGACCGATGACGGCGACCACACCGTGCGCAAATGCACGCTCGACGGCAAAGTGCTGATGACGCTCGGCATCCCCGGCGAGCCCAAGCCCTATATGAGCGGCGAGCCGTTTCACCGCTGCACGCACACTGCCTTGTCGCCGCGCGGCGACCTCTACGTCTCCGACGGTTACGGCAACGCGCGCATTCACAAATACACTGCCGACGGCAGATTGCTGATGTCGTGGGGTGAGCCGGGCACCGACCCCGGTCAGTTCAATGTCGCGCACAACATCTGCTGCGATCCCGACGGCTGGGTCTACGTCGCCGACCGCGAGAACCATCGGGTCCAGGTGTTCGGCGGCAACGGCAAGTTCGAGACCCAGTGGAATAATCTCCATCGGCCGAACGGCATGTGCATGGCGGCCGGCCGTGATCCGCTCGTCTATATCGGCGAGGGCGGTCCATCCGGGGAAATCAACCGGGATTGGCCCAATATCGGACCGCGCGTCAGCATCCATACTTCCAAGGGAAAAGTGCTGGCGCGGCTCGGCAAGATGCATGCCGGTCTCGCTCCCGGGCAGTTCACCTCCCCGCACGGCATGGCCGTCGATGGGCATGGCAACATCTATGTCGGCGAGCTTTCCGGGCGCAGCTGGGCGCGGTTCTCGAACGGCCCACCGCCAAAACGCCTGCGGGTGATCCACAAGCTGGTCAAAACCGCCGCCTGACGACCACTCCCGGCAACTAGGCTGGGAGTACGGCCGGCAGGTGCCGCTGCCGCGCCTGCCGGGTGACGAGAAACCCGATGATGACCAGGTTCGCGACGTTGAAAATGGCTCCAGCGGCAAACGCCGGGGCATAGAAACCGAAGTGATCGTAAAGCGCACCGGCGAACCAGCCGCCGAAGGCCATTCCCGACATGCTGACAAACAGCAAGGTCGGTACCCGCCACGATGCCTCGACCGAAGGAAACAACTCGCGGACGGCCAGCACATAGGCCGGGATAATCCCGCTGAAGCCGAGCCCATAGGCCGCCGAGACGGCGAACAGCCCTACTTCATCCTGGGTCGCGGTGAACGCCACGATGGCCAGGGCCTGGCACGCCGAGCTGGCGAGCACCGTGCCGAGCCCGCCGATCCGGTCCGCCAGCCAGCCCCAGAACAACCGGCTGACCAAGGCGCTGCCGAGCAGCACCGACAGCATTACCGCCCCGTGCGCCGCCGGGATTCCAAGATCGGTGCAGAATGCCACGAGATGCCCGGCGGGTATCGCCATCGGCACGCAGCACAGAAATCCTGCGGCACTCAGCAGCGTTTGCGCGAGGTTCGCCGGTAGGCCCAATGCCCTTCCCGGGTGCCGCATTCCCGCACCCATCGCGGCGGCGGCTCGGCTCGGCTGGGGCGGTGGCCGCAGAAGGAGGGCCATCGGCACGATCGCCCCGGCGACCACCGCGGCGTAACCCAGCATCGTCGCTTGCCAGCCGAATTGCGTCATCGCGCGCTCAAAAGCGGTCGGCCACAGCACACCAGCGACGTATTGCCCCGACCAGATCAAGGCAACCGCGGTGCCGCGCCGGCGGTCGAACCAGCGGCTGATATAGACGACCAGCGGCGGCAGGTGTGCGCTATTGCCCAGAAGACCGATCAGAACAGCGTGCCCGAGAAAGAGCGCCCAGACCTGCCCGGTCGTCGAGACCGCTAGGCCCAGGGCCGCCATCAGCGCGCCAAAAATCACCGTCGGCTTCACGCCGATCCGGTCGGCCACCCAGCCCATGACGATGCCGCCCATCCCGGTCCCGACCCAGACTAGCGCGCCAGCGAGGGCCACGACCGACCGGTCGGTGCCGAGAGAGGCGGTGATCGGCTTGAGCCCGACCACGACAATCAGCGGCGCGCCATAGGAAATCGTGAGGATGGCTGTCGTAATCGCCGCGGCTGCCCAGGATGAGCGGCTTTCAATGCTGTCGGGAAACCGCCTCACGGTCATCCCGGCACCCTAGCAACTTTGGCAAACGGGCGACACCCGGCGGATTGTGGATGCAATCATGCGCGGCGCGAGGGCAAGATCGGCATCGATGGCCGTTTCGATCAAAGGAGTTTCCGATGCCGGTCCTCTATGAAAAACGCGACCACGTCGGTTGGCTCACCTTGAGCCGGCCCGAGGCGCGCAACGCGTGGGGCGAGGATTTCAACGAGGAAATTGCCCGACATTGCGACGCGATGGCATCCGACCCCGAAATCAGGGTCGCCGTGTTAACCGGCGATGAGGCAGGCGGGGCGTTCTCGGCCGGCGCCAATCTCAAGAACCCGCGCACCCATGCGCAGGGCTCGATGGCGGAATTCATCGAGGGTCTGTCGCAGCGGCACCGCTCGGCCGGTCAAATGCTGAGCGAGTTTCCCAAGCCCGTCATCGCCGCGGTCAACGGCTACGCCGTCGGCATCGGCTGCATTGTCACCTATTGCTGCGATCTGATCATCGCCTCCGACCGCGCAGAATGGCGGCTGCCGCAGGTTGCGCTCGGGATCCTGCCAAACCATGGTGGGATCGTTCGCCTGGCGCGCTGGGTCGGCAAGGGCCAGGCGATGAAGGTCGCCATGGGGTACCCGATAAAGGCCGATGAAGCGTTCCACTTCGGCCTTGCCCAGTGGCTGGTACCCCACGCCGAGCTCATTGCGCAGACAACAGCAATTGCCGAGCGTTTGGCTGAGCTGCCGCCGCTCGCTTCACGGCTGGCCAAGGAATCGTTGAACCGAGGGCTCGACATGCCCAACGTCGCCGATGCCGCCTACATCGATCTATATCGATTCATGGCTTTGTCGATGACCGAGGACGCCAAGGAGAGCCACGCCGCCTGGCGTGAGCGGCGTCGCCCGACCGTCCGCGGGGCCTAAGCCACAGCTCTGCTGGCGCCGACACCCGGCCCGGGCCTAGAGTGTTGCGGCATGATTGAAAAAGGGAGCGATGCATGACCGTCTTCACTTACGACCACATCCATTTGCGCAGCCCCGATGTGGAAGCCACCGCACGCTGGTACGAGAAGATGTTCGGGGCCGAGATCATCCGCTCGGTGCAGTCGGACGGGAGGCCGCGCCTCGACCTCAATCTCGGCGGGGTAGCGGTGTTCATCGCCCAGGTTGCGCCGGAGCAGACCGTCGCTGCACCGCCGCAACCGCCTTATCTCGGGCTTGAGCATATCGGGCTGCGCGTCAGCGGGATCGACGATGTCGTCGCCGAGCTCAAGAGCAAGGGCGCCGAATTTACGGTGGAGCCAAAGACGATCAGGCCCGGTGTGCGGATCGCCTTTTTGCGCGGTCCGCAGAATGTCCATATCGAACTCCTGGATCGAAACGCCGCCTGACCGAGCAGCCCTCTTCCACCCACAGCGCGGAAGAGGGATAAGGGCGCAGGGGGACGGTGTGAGGGTGCGGCGTCGGACCCCGCCGAAACCCTGACCTACGCGAGACGAACCCTGACCGCTTCGGGGCCCTTGCGCCCCTCCGCGATGTCGATCACGACACGCTGTCCCTCGCTGAGGCTATCGATCCCGGATCGTTCGAGCACCGAGGCATGCACGAAAGCGTCCTTGCCTCCGCCCTCTCGGACGATGAAGCCGAAGCCCTTCTGAGCGTTGAACCACTTGACCGTGCCCACCTCTTCGACAGCGGTCTCGGATGACGGCCGGTTTGCAGCCGGATAAGTGGACCGGCGGGCCATCGCCGGTTGGGCCGTGCTGCTGTCGACACTGAGGACCTCGGTGACCTGCGGTCCCTTCTGCCCCGGCGCCACGCGGACCTCGAGCGTTTCGCCCGGTTGCACCGCTGCTATTCCGTTGCGTTCTAGGACAGTGGCGTGAAGGAAAGCATCCCCCGAGCCATCCGACAGCTCAACAAATCCAAACCCTCGCTCGGGTTTGAACCATTTGACGACAGCGCGTACTGGCGGTCCCGAAGGCATCTCGAACCGCGTTGACGGAAAACGAGGTGTGCCTCCGAATTCGCGCAAATGCGGATCGTAGCCGTCATCGTCGAAGTCTCGGCGCCGGGGCTGACGAAAATTCCTATCTCTGATCAAGTCGGCTTCCTGTCGAGTCGGTTCACGGCCCAATCGAGGCCGCGGGAACCGATTGTTCCAAAAAATCGCCTCGGGCGCGAGTGGATAAATTTGCGGCGGCAAGACTGCTTGGTATCCACCGCACATCACCCTCTATGATGCCGTCTCATGATCGCAAAGCCCGGCTGGCTGCGAAACACTCCATTCGTCCTAAAGTTCCAGGAGATCGGTCTGTACGATAACCCGGCATAACGTTGAGTCGAGAAGCAACAAACCCGCGAAACGTGAGGTGAGGAAACCATAGCGCTGCGGCATGGAACCAAGCTATATGACGGAATGTTGAGGTCCCGTACCTCGACCGGCGGAACGTTGCAAGCAGGAGACTGACGGAATGCTCAAGAAACTCGCGGTAGCGATTGGCGCGTTCAGCCTCGCGGCCGGCGCTTTGACGCTGGGAAGCGCGGCGCAGGCGCAGGGTGTAAAAGCCGGCGTGCTCACCTGCAACGTGGCCAGCGGCTTTGGCTTCGTTTTCGGTTCGTCGAAGGCGGTCAACTGCACCTTCTCGCCGGCGGGAGGTCCTCCGCAACACTATGTCGGCTCCATCGACAAGTTCGGCGTCGACATCGGCTATACGTCAGGTGGAGTGCTCGTTTGGACGGTGTTGGCGCCGACCACCTCGCCGGCGCCCGGCGCTCTGACCGGAGCCTATGGCGGCGCAACCGCAAGCGCTACGGCGGGCGTCGGGGTCGGAGCCAATGTGCTGGTCGGCGGCTCCGGGAGTACGATTTCGTTGCAGCCGCTCAGCATCGAAGGCAATACCGGCCTCAATGTCGCGGCCGGCGTTGCAGCGCTGACCCTGACCTATCAGCCCGGATAGAAGAAGCACACCAGTCGTCTCTGGCGGGAGAATCGTGGTGGCGACCCTCCTTGTTTCACCCGGCGCGCAACTGCACTACCTCGTCGACGACTTTACCGACCCTTGGCGCGGGCATGAGACCATCCTGCTGGTGCACGGCAATGCCGAGAGCGGGATGGCGTGGTTTGGCTGGGTGCCTACTCTCGCACGCCGCTTTCGCGTCGTACGCCCGGACATGCGCGGCTTTGGCGGCTCGACGCCGATGCCGCGCGACTTTCCATGGACGCTCGACATCGTCATCGACGACTTTGTGCGGCTCATGGATTCGCTCGGCATCGAGCGCTTTCACTTGGTCGGCGCCAAGATTGGCGGGACGATCGCGCGCGCCTTTGCCGCGCGGCGCGCCCAGCGGGTGATGACCTTGACCGTGGTCGGCACGCCGCCGCCGATGCGCGAGGGTGCGGCTGAACGGGCGCCCGAATTGGCCGAGGAATTCGAGCGCCACGGGGTCGAGCACTGGGCGCGGCGGACGATGGCGGGTCGCCTCGGCAGCACCTTCCCCGCCGAAGGCGTCGAGTGGTGGATCAAGTTCATGGGACGCACCGCAGTCTCGACGCAAATCGGTTTCATGAAGACGATCGCCTGCGCCGACATCAGGGCCGACCTTCCGAAGATCCGGTGCCCGACCTTCGTCATCACGACCGACGGGAGCGGTCTCGCCTCGGTCGACGAGACCCGGGCTTGGCAGCAGCAGATCCCGAACTCGAGCCTTTTGGTCCTGCCCGGCAACTCCTACCACGTTGCCGCGAGCCATGCGGAGCGCTGCGCCGCCGCGACGCTCGACTTCATCGCCCGGAGCAGCGGCGCCTGAGCCCCGAAGAGATCAGCGGACTTTATGTTCGTTGACACGAGTCGCGGTCGACGGGTCGTTGCGATCGTCGCGCCAGGTTGGATGATTGAAATGAACGACAAAGTCACCGTTATAGGATGCGACTGCGTTATCAAAAATCAGTCGCCCAATGCGCTGCCAATTCGCAAAAGTGCGCCGTTGAAAAAAATTTGGGCCTCGAGTTGATCCTTCGTCGGTCACCTCGATGTGAAAGGTCAGTGTCCGTTTGCCGATCGGGTCGCCTCGGTCAAAGATCTGCGCCATAATTTCGTCGCGAAAATCCAATGCTTCCCCGGCGACCCTCGGCTGGCCGGGGTCGACGAGTAGGCGCATAAACGCCGGCGCTCGGGTCGGTTCGCCCTCGGGCTTGCCGAGTTCGGCAATCTGATAGAGCTGTCGTTGCGTCGGCTGCTTGTCGGTCTTCTCAAACAGGATTGCTTCAATCAGCAGAACCGGTACCCCAAAGCCGCGCCGCCAACTAGTTGTATTGGGAGCATTACGAAGCTCAGCATCATTGATGTAGTCAGTGCGGTCGCCGCCGATGTCTTGCTGCGTAAAAAAATTGGCTGTGCTCAGCAGTTCGCTATGGTTCGGGTCCGTGGTCGGGAAGAGTTTGCCGACCAGCGACAATGATCGTTCTCCCCCACGCCGCGTCTCTGTGCAGCAGGTGGAATAGCGGCCGATTACCAGCGACTGGCTGTCCTTTTGGAAATACCCGGAATAAGCGGTTTGCTGTGAAATCTCCCACAGCCCGGTCAGGCATATGCCGTTGGGATGAATTATCCGGCGGAAACCCTTGCGATCGACGCCCCAGCGCAAATCCGCTCGCGAATCGACGGCTCTAGCGACGGCCTGCCGAAAAAAATATCGCGAGCCGAACGGCAGGATGCCTCGGAGCGCACTCGGCAACCTGACGTCATAAATGGGCAATGGTGGCTCGCCGGCATTTCCCCAGACCTTTTGGTAGGGGCTGGCGAAAATGGCATCACGCACTTCAGAGAAGCGCGATCCCCTATAAGCACGGTCTTCTTCGGTGACCTGCTCCGTTCCGAAAAAACCCGGCTCCATGGCGTCCCCCGACCGTGGGAGCTAGGAACGTAGAATAGCGCAGGTGCAATCAGTCGTCACCCCGCGATGCCGCAGGGCCAAGCCAGTCGCTCAAGTCTCTCAATGGAGCCGTGGCTGGACTTTTTCGCACAACAGCTGCAATGACCGCATTACGCGTTCGTGCGGAACGAGGCCGCCACAATTCAGCTCGGCAAGGATGCCGCTGAGGCCAAGTTGCTGTCTGAGCTCCTCCAGCCGATCGGCAACCATCTCGGGTGTGCCGAGGATGGCCCGGCCTTGCCGCGCCTCCTCATAAGTCATCGTTTGCAACCGGTGGGCCCCTTCGATGCGCCGGGCGGTGTCGAAAATGCCGGCGCGATTTGCCGATTCTTCGAGCCTCGCACCGAGGTACCGGTAGAACTGCATCAGGCTCTCTTCGGGGTCCGAGAGCGCCTGCTCGGCGGTGTCGCCGACGTAGACCGGGGCGCGCAAATACACTTCGCCCTCACCCGGATGACCGGCGGCCTTCCAGGCATTGCGATAGATCTGCAAGTTCGGGAGCACCTCGTCGATCGTGCCGCGCCGAGCGCCGACAAAGATCGCATAACCTTGCCGCCCCGCAGAGATAAAGGTGTCCTCACGGTTCGCCGCGATCCGCACCGGTGGATGCGGCGTGTGGTACGGCTTCGGCACAATGCAAACATTTTCGTACTTGTAGTATTTGCCGGCGAACGAGAAGCGTTCCTCGGTCCACGCACGCTTGACGACTTCGAGCACCTCGGCAAACCGTTCGGGGCTTTCGCCGTAAGGGATGCCGTAGGCCTCGTAGGCGCGCGGGAAGCCGCTGCGACCCACCCCGAAGATCAGCCGGCCATGGCTGATATGATCGACGGTGGCAGTATCTTCGGCCAAGCGCAACGGCTGGCACAGCGGCAGTACCTGGACGCCGAGACCGATCTTGATGTTGTTGGTGCGGGCGGCAATCGCACTCGCGATCGTCAGCGGCACCGCGCAGACCGACCGTTCGGGCGCCATGTGGATTTCCGCCAGCCAGATCGCGTTGAGACCCCAACGCTCGGCGGCATCGACCTGATCGAAGGCGGTGGTGAACGCCTCGGCCTCGGTCTGGCCCGGGCGGCGCTGAAACTCGTGGAACACACCGAATTCGAAACCCATTGAAGTTCCTCCTGCTACTTTGCCGCCAAGACTTGCATCTGTGGTTCACCGGCGAAGGCCGGCATGATGTCGCGGGCAAAACGGCGGATCTGCTCGCGCGACCCGCCGAAGTTGATGATGATGTATTCAACCCCGCCCTTCTGCAATTTTTCGAGCTTGCGCATGATCTCGTCAGGAGAGCCGAAGAGGGCGCTTTCGGCGCTCTCGTGCCGCGCTTCCTTTTCGTTGTCGAGGATGTAGCGGGCTCTCGTCTCGCTGTCCGGCCGGCGCGCGAGAGCGTTGATCCGCATGTGTCCCTGGTAGCGCCGCTCGAACGCCGCTGCCTTGTCCGCGTCGTCCTTGGCGATGTAGACGGCGCGCGCGAGGCCCACTTGCATCGAGTCAAAGGGGCGGCCGAGCGCCCCGACCTCACGGCGAAATTGCGCGACTTGATCGAGGCTCTCCTGGGCGAGCGCGTGCTGCCCTAGCAGCAAGTTATAGCCGCGCCGGACGACCTCGTGGACCGAGTTTGGGCTGCCGGCTCCCATCCAGAACGGCGGATGCGGCTTTTGCGCGGTCGGCGGCTCGACGACGATGTTGTCGAACTGCCAAAATTTGCCGCGATGGGAGAACGGAGTTTCCGAAATGAAGGCCTTGGTGATGACCTCGATCGCCTCCTCAAAGCGCGCGTCGGCTTCCTCCAGGGGTATGCAGAAGCCGGCGAATTCGTTGTGGCGATAACCCTTGCCGATCCCGAAATCGAGCCTGCCGCTGGACAAGAGATCGAGGGTCGCCGCTTGCTCGGCGAGCAGCACCGGATTGTGCCAAGGCAATACCAGCACCGCCGTGCCGAGGCGCAGCTGCCGCGTGCGGGCGCCGAGCCAGGTCAGCAGGTTGAGGCTCGCCGAGACCTGGCCGAAGCCGGTGAAATGGTGTTCGACCAGGAAGGTGCTGTAATAGCCGAGCGCCTCTGCCTCGACATTGTTCTCGATGAAATCGCGGAAGCCCTGGCTGCTGTCGGTGTCGGGGCCGCTACGCCTGGCTTGCGCACTGCCGAAGAGTCCAAATCGCATTGGTTCAGTCTCCTAATGGTCTGCCCCTCACCCTCCCGCTTCGCGGGGCCCTCCCTCTCCCCGCAAGCGGGGAGAGGGCCGGGGTGTGTACGGACCGGATAGAAAGGTAACAGAGTTGACCGGATGGATAGGTGACAGGTTTGAACCGCCGGCGGAGGGACCTGCCGATGCCGTGGAAAGAGACCTGTCACATGGACGAGAGGATGCAGTTTATCGCTCGGGTTTTGGCGGGCGAGGATGAGATGACGGCGCTGTGCCGTGAGTACGGGATCAGTCGGAAGACCGGCTACAAATGGCTCGGCCGGTACATTTCGGAAGGCGCCGCGGGTTTGGCGGAGCGCTCGCACGCGCCGTGGCAGCACGGCCAGGCGCATGAGGTGGCAGTGGTGCAGGCGGTGCTGGGATTGCGCCAGCGTTGGCCGCATTGGGGGCCGAAGAAGCTGCGGGTGAAGCTGGTTGAGCACCACCCCGAGCTGCCGGTGCCGGCGGCCAGCACGATCGGGGAGTGGCTGCGGCGCGAGGGCGTGGTCGGCCGGTCGCGCCGGCGGCGGCGGTGTCCGGCCTACACACAGCCGTTTGCCGCGGTGACGGCAGCCAACGACGTGTGGTGCACCGATTTCAAGGGTTGGTTCGGCACCGGCGACGGTCGGCGCTGCGATCCGCTCACCTTGACCGACGCGCACAGCCGTTACCTGCTGCGCTGTCAGGCCGTGCTGCGACCGGACGAGGAGAATGTGCGGCCGATCTTCGAGGCGGCGTTCCAGGAGCATGGCTTGCCGCGGGCGATCCGTTCGGACAACGGCCCGCCTTTCGCCTCGCCTGGCGTCGGCGGGCTGTCGCGGCTGGCGGTATGGTGGATCAAGCTGGGCATCCGGCCCGAGCGGATCGTGGCTGGCAAGCCGCAACAGAATGGGCGGCATGAGCGGGTGCATCGCACGCTCAACCAAGAGACGGCGACGCCTCCGGCGGCCAGTTTGCCGGCCCAGCAGGAACGGTTCGACGCGTTCCGCACGGTCTACAACAGTGAGCGGCCGCACGAGGCGCTGGGACAGCAGACCCCGGCCTCGCTGTACGCGCCTGCGCCGCGGCGCTACCCGGATCGGGTCGAGGATCCGCACTATGGCGACGACGTTGCGGTGCGCCGCGTGCGCAGCAACGGCCAGATCAAATGGGCGGGCGAGCTGATCTTTGTCGGCGAGGCGCTGATCGGCGAGCCGGTCGGCATCCTCGAGACCGAGGGTGGCGACTGGTTGGTGCGTTATGCCGATGTCGAACTGGGCTACATCCATCCGCAGCGGCGCCGGCTCAGCCCGCGTCCCCTGCACGGAGGGCCCTACCGGCCTGGGGATTTGATGGAGATCGCTGACGCGATCACCACAACTCCACAGGCCCAACAACTGCAACATCCTTGATGCTAAATGGATCAAGATGTCACCCATCCAGCCGGTTCAAAGTGTCACCCCTCAATCCGTTTGCACAGGTGAGGGGCGCTGTGGCCAGAACTCGCGCGAAGCGAGGCGCGCGCCTTCCGCCAGACTGGCAAGCTTTGCCCATACAATGCGCGGGTCGACCGCGGCTTGGCCCACCCAGGTACCGTAGCCGCAATCGCTGCCGGCGATGACGTTCTCGCGGCCGACGAGCCTGGCATAGCGGCCGATGCGCTGCGCGATCAGCTCGGGGTGCTCGATAAAATTGGTCTTCGACTCGATCACACCGGGTATAAGTACCTTACCATCCGGCAATTTTATGTCTTCGAAGACCGTCCATTCATGCGCATGGCGCGGGTTCGCCGCCTCAAAGGAGAGGCCGCACGGCTTGGCGAGAAACACGGTCTCGATGATGTCTCTGAGCGGCACGTCGCAATGGTGCGGACCTTCGTAATTGCCCCAGCAGAGATGCAGGCGCAGTCGGTCCGCCGGGATGTTCTGCAGCGCATCATTGAGCGCTTCGATGTGGAGCTGCGCCTTCTTGCGGAATTCGGCGAGGCTCAGTTGCGCGTATTGGATATGGCGGCCCATGGCGAGGTCGGGACAATCGATCTGCAGGACCAAGCCGGCCTCGGCGACGGTCTCGTATTCCTGTCGCATGGCTTCGGCGATCGCAGAGAGATATGCCTCCTCGCTCGGATAATGCCCATTGTGGAAGAACAGCGAGACGACGCCCGGCGAGGCGGCGCTGAGAAAAGCTTCCTCTGCGTTCACCCGAGCAAGCGCGGTGCTCAGATTGGCGACGTCTATTTCGGCCGCCGCGCCGTCGCGCACGCTGATCGGGCCGTTGCAACCAGGGGTCCGGCGCCGCGAGCGGCCGGGGTCGCCAAAGACTCGCCTGGCGAATTCCGGAAACCCAACGAGATCCTGGTAGACGAGCGGATGGCTCTCGCCGCCAAACCCGTGCAGCCGGTCCTTGATGTAGGTGGCGTAGCTCGGCTTGCTCATCTCGCCGTCATTGACCACGTCGATGCCGGCCTCGACCTGCTTTTCGACAACCGTCGACACGGCAGATCGGATGCGCGCCTTGAGCGCGGCCGCATCGACCGGCACACCTTCTTCCTTGGCGAACATAGCGCGCACGAGATCTTCTGGACGCGGCAAGCTGCCGGTATGCGTCGTCAGGAAGCGCTCGGTGCTGCGTTTCATTGCCGCGCCCAGCTCAATGCAGGCGGGGCATGACTTTCTCGCACAAGAGCTGCAGCGATCGCGTCATCGGCTCGGGCGGTATCAGCGCGCCGAAATTGAGCTCTGCGAGGATCCCGTTCAAACCGAGCTCGTCGTGCAGCTGTTGCAAGCGGTCGGCGACGTATTCCGGCCCGCCGATGATCACCTTGTCGCGCCTGACCTCCTCGTAGGAGATGGTCTTGACCGCTTGCGCCTCCGCCGCGCGACGCCGATTGGGTGAATTCTCGAGCCGGGTGCTCAGAGTCCGATAGCCGGACATGATGCTCGTCTCGGCTTCTTCGAGGGCCTGCCGATCGGTATCCGCGATATGCAGGGTCAGCCGCAGATAGACCTCACCCTCGCCGGGATGGCCCGCGGCCTTGTAAGCCTGGCGATAGGCCGCGAGATCGGGAGCAAGACCGGCGAGCGAGCCGCTGCGCACCGCGACGAAGATCGGATAGCCGGCTTCGCCGAGCGACGGAAAGGTCTCCTCGCTCGCGGCGGCGACGCGGATCGGCGGGCACGGCTTTTGATAAGGCTGGGGAACGGCTGAGGCGTTGGTGAAACTGTAATATTTTCCTTCGTAGGAGAAGGTCGGCTGGGTCCAGGCGCGCTTCACGATCTCGAGCGTCTCCAGGAAACGCTCGCGGCTCTCCGAATAGGGCACTCCATAGGCGACATAGGATCGAGGGTTGCCGCTGCGCCCGACGCCAAAGAGCAGACGGCCGTTGCTGATCTGGTCGATCGTGGCGGTCTCTTCGGCAAGGCGCAGAGGATGGCAGAGCGGCAGCACCTGTACACCGGTGCCGATCTTGATGCGCCGGGTGCGTGCGGCAATCGCGCTGGCGACGGTCAGTGGTGCCGTCAGTACCGAGCGGCGCGCCTGCTGGTGGATCTCGGCGAGCCAGATTGCGTCGAGCCCCCAGGCGTCCGCGGCTTCGACCTGAGCCAGCGCCTCCGCGAACGCCGCGGCCGGGGTCTGATCCGGCCGGCAATGGAATTCATGGTAGACACCGACCTCCATCACGCGCTCCTCGTTCGACTCTGTGCCCTGGAGCGACGGTAATTTCGATCTCGTCATCGGGCAAATGCCGATTTCCGATCACCGTAATGCCGTGCCGGCATGGCCACGACCGGCTCCTAGTCTCGGTCCGGAAACAGCTGGTGCGCAGTGCTCGACAAGCCACCGAGACCGCTGCGGTCGTCAACCTTCCGGCGGACGGAAATTAGGCACTATCTAAGAAGATGGCTCGCTGCGACGTTTCCGCTGGCCGCGAGCAGTGAATGGCCAAGTTAAACCCTAGTCCTACCCCAACAGTCGCCCGGGCCTAGCAGTAGTAAACGCCCGCTGCACAGCGCCGCGCGGTCCTGCGTGCGACGCCAGCATAACTCATCGGCGTTAGGGGGCGGCCGACGATAGCCTCTGCGGTGGAGATAAAGCCGTGCACGCCCGGGATCTCGAATTGCGCGCCGAGCTCCAAGCACATGCCGCAAATTATCATCGCTAGTAAACCAACACCGATGCGCTTCAACATGATCACTTTCCTCCCTTGGCCGAAAAGATAGCTGGTATTTCGTTGAGCTCGGGGACTTGTTCGGGCATCAATTTTTTGGCGTTTGCGGGAATGTCCAATTTGAAATCATCGGGGGCGGCTTCGGTGCCCGCTTTCCACGCCCAAATATCGAGGGTGTATTGCGGCCAACCTGTAACCTTCTTACTCGTGATGACATAGCGACACGGGTAAGGGCGGGCGCCTTGAGCGATCCAGATCTGCCAATCGACCTCTTTCGTCCTAAAGGCAAGGTGATCGCATTCGATGCCGTGGATCACGCCGCTTCCCAGGTCCTTCGCGTCGTTCACCTCCGGCATCAGCTCTTTGTAGGGATCCGACATCAGCAAATCGGCGGCTGGGACGGGTCGGTGGTACTTGTCACGCAATACGTCGACCAATTGATCGATCGTGCCGGGCGCCTCGACTTGAGCATACAGGTTTGCGTTCTTGCCGAGCAATGTCAGCGTTTTCCCGTCAAAGACCATCTCGACATTCGAAAATCCGCCCGTGCGCGTTGCGTGAAGCTTGTCAGGGCGATTGAGGGTTAATGTGCCGGAACTTGCCAACGCTATTTTTTGCTGCTGCGTACTAACGAGTTCGAGGTCCGAATCATAATCGAACGATATCGCCCTCTGCGCGGCGAGATAATCGGACATGCCCTTGAGCAGGCTCTTGGCATTGGCTTCATCGGCGCGACCAGCCGATATATTCGCGACTCCCATGGTGGCTACTACAACTAGAGCAGCGGCCCATTTCTCTGCGGTTCTTGTGGCCTCTCTAAAGCTACTCGGCATGCGCTCCTCCGCTATTTCGCCCGGGGAGATCGCCCCGGGCCCCATATTACTGATCAGTCTCTCTTTCTCGACCGAATCGGGCACCAGCAGCCGGGGTTTGGAGAGGGCGCAACGTTCACCCTCCCATGAGGCGTGCCGACCAGACTGCGAAGCGACAGCGATCAGGCGCTTCTTTGCCAGCTCAAGTTATAGCCGCAGCGCCCGAGCACCTGACCGCTGAGGACATTCCGGCTGTCGATTTGTCCTTGGAACGTTTGACCGACCCCCGAGCTCATCCTCAATTCACCTTGCGGCGTAACGTACCCCTGGAAGGTGAGACCGATCGCCTGGAATTGTGCGAGACCGTTGGAGATAGTCAGCGGCGGTAACGAAGATACGGTATAGTTCGGGCAGTTTACCGAAGCCCCACTTGCCCCCGGGGTAATCGAACCTCCAGCGGCGTTCTGTACAGTAAGACCCGTGTACGTCCCGTCGAAGGCACGCGTCGTGTTGGCGGGTGACCCTGACGCGTAGCTGACCGGCGTTATGGCTTGTCCGGCAACGGCAGGTAGCGGGGATGGTGGAGCGCAAGCCGAGACTGCGAAGAGTGAGATCCCCGATAGGAACAACTGTCTCATGACGGTCCTCCTTGTGACAACAGGTAGATCATTCTCGATGGTCTCCGGAGGCTTGGCGCATCCGGGACCGAAAACTCGATACGAGAGGTTTCGCATCCTCGATCTCCCCGAGAGGCGCACGCAATCCTCGCCAGCACTCCATAATTGACGATTGCAGCGACGGCCGCTTGGAGCGCCTTGCGGTTTCGATTTTAGATCTTTGCGGGGATGCCGGCTGCCCTTGTGGCCGATCCTCAGGACCGCGGCGGTCGGCGATTCCGATCGCCTTTGCAGCTCTCCAGCTTTCAATTCTGGCAGAAAATCCCTGGTGGATCCGTGATCGGCCAAAAAGGGCGGCAATCGATCCGTGATCGGCCGAAAAACCTTCCCTGTTCGGCCGAATTTATTCCCTGTTCGGTAAGTTAGGGAAATCGGCTGGCAACGCGTTGATTCGACCCGGTTCAAGAGCTGCGTTCGGGGCTCCGCAGCGGCGATTTCTCGCTTACCCTGTATTTTGGGGTCGTAGGGAATTTTCCGGCGGTCCACCGATAGAAACCGAAGGCGCGCCGATCGGGAATTCCGGTTGACGTTCGATGCCGGGGTGAGGCGAAATCGCGACACGATGGAATTGCGCAGCCTTCACTATTTCGTCCGCATCGCCGAGCTCGGCAGCATTACCCGTGCCTCGGCGCATCTGCACGTCGCGCAACCTGCTCTCACTCGGCACGTCCAACGGCTCGAGGACGAGCTTGACGTCACTCTGTTCACGCGCGCAAACCGCGGTGTGCGGCTGACCGAGGGCGGGCAGAAGCTGCTCGAGAGCGCGCAGCGCATCTTGCGCGACGTCGAGCGGGCGGGTGACGAGATCCGGGCCCACAAGGCGCACCCGAGCGGCAAGATCGTGCTTGCTGTCACCCCGACCTTGTGCCCGGTCGTCGTGCCCGAGTTGTTCGGCCGAATGCGGCTGAATTACCCAATGATCGAGCTCAAGGTGGTCCACGCAGGGATGGTTCGGCTCGAAGAATTCATCGTCGACGGGCGCGTCGATCTGGCGCTGCTGTCGGAGATGTCGAAGAGTCGTCTGATCCTGTCGACGCGGCTCGCCGAGGAGGAGATGGTGCTGGTCACCAAACCCGGGGCGCGGCCGCGAGAGATCGTCTCGCCTGACGAGCTGAGCCGGACGCCGCTCATCCTCGGAGACGGCTTGCGCGCGGCGATGGAGACATTGCTGGCCGGCCGCGGCGTCGAGCTCCAGGTCGAGACCGAGCTCAACGATCACGAAACGATCCGGCTGATGGTGCAGCAAGGTGTGGGCGCCTCGATCCTGCCGCACTCCTCGGTATGCCGGGAATGCGCGCGGGGGCTTGCCGAAGCGCATCGGATCACCACAAGCGGCGTCTTTAGGACGCTGGCGCTCGGTGTTGCCGCCAGCCGGAGCGCCTCCTCGGCGCGCGACGCCGTTGCCGAGATCGTCACCCAAGTTCTCAGGGGCATCGAGGCCGAAGGAAGGCTCTGCCTGGATCTCGATCACGCCCCGGCGCTTCGGCCCGCGCGGGCCAGGGCTTAACTGGAAAGGAGGAAGCGATGTTGATTGTCGATTCACAGATCCATCTCTGGGAAAACGCGCGGATGTCGCCGCAGCACCGCCAGATCCCGACTTACAACGTCGATGATGCGTTGAAGGAGATGGCCGAGGCCGGCGTCGACGCGGCCGTGATCCATCCGCCCAGCACCCTCGGCGAAGCGCCAAACGTTCAGGCGGTCGAGGCCGTGAAGGCATATCCGAGCAAATTCTGCATCCTCGGCAATTTCGACCTGCAGGCCCCGAACAAGGAGGACATCGTCAAGAATTGGCGGCAGCGGCCGGGCATGCTCGGCTTTCGCTTTACGTTCAACCAGCCACATCAGCAGAGCTGGTGGTCGGACGATACCGTTGATTGGTTCTGGGCGGCGTGCGAACGGGAGAAACTCCCGGTCGGCCTGATGGCTGGCGGGCATATGGCCGAGTTTGGCCGGATCGCCGAGCGCCACCCCGGGCTGAAATTGCACATCGACCACCATGGCCGCGGTGGTGGCGGCGGCTCAGGAAAGGACGATGCCGCCTTCGGCAATCTGGGCGACATGCTGGCGCTCGCCAAACTCCCGAATGTGGCAGTCAAGCTCTCGGGCGCGCCGAGCTATTCGAGCGAACCCTACCCCCATCGCAACATCCACAAATACATCCGCCAGATCTATGACGCGTTTGGCCCGCAGCGCTGCTTCTGGGGCACCGACATCACCCGCATGCCCTGCTCGTATAGGCAATGCGTGACGATGTTCACCGAGGAATTGCCGTGGCTCCAGGGTCGCGACAAGGATCTGGTGATGGGGCAGGCGATCATCGACTGGCTCGGCTGGAAGCGCCCGGCTTAGCAGGAGAACTCGGGCCGCCGGCCACGGAGGGGTGAGAAGGATGCAGTTTGGTCTCTTCGGCAGCGCCGCCGCGCGGCGTGGCGGCCCCGAGTTCGACAGCAGCGAGGGCTTCCGCGATTTCATCGACTACAACATCGAGGCCGAGGCGCTCGGCTTTCACAGCACCTTTGTCGTCGAGCACCACTTCACCGGCTATGGCCAGGTTTCGGCGACGATCAATCTGCTGACCTGGCTCGGCGCGCGCACGCGCTGGCTGCGCCTCGGCACGGCGGTCATGGTGCTGCCCTGGCACAACCCCGTGCTGTTGGCCGAGCAGGCTGCGACCCTAGATCTCCTATCCGGGGGCCGCCTCGATTTCGGTATCGGCAAGGGCTATCGCTATAACGAGTTCGCCGGTTTTTGCGTGCCGATAGAGGAAGCCGACGCGCGGTTCGACGAAGCGCTCGCCGTCATCCTGAAGGCATGGACCGCCGACGAGCCGTTCTCCCATCGCGGAAGATTTTGGCAATTCGACAAAATCGTCGTCGAGCCGCCGACCCCACAGCGACCGTACCCGCCGATCTGGATGGGGGCCGGCAGCGAGAATTCGATCCGCCGGGTTGCGGCGCAAGGGTTCAACCTGCTGCTCGGCCAGTACGCGTCGCCAAAGGACGTCGCCTGGAACATCGCGGTCTACAAGGCCGAGGTCGAGGCCCATGGACGGCATTTCGATCCGATGCAAATCGGGGTCACCCGGGCATTTTTCGTCGCTGAAAATACGGTGGAACGGGAAGCGGCGATGGACCGCCGTTTGCAGAACCGGATGCGCCAGCTGAAGCTCGCGACCCGTCCCGACGGCACCGTCCATGGCGGGCCAGACCGCGCCACCGGCGACCCGCGAAGGGTCAACGAGATCAGCGCTATGTACGGGACGCCCGACGACATCGCCGAAAAGCTCGACGAGCTGCGCGAGGTCGGTGTGGGTTATGTCCTGGTCAATGGTGGCGGCTCGGGTGGCGGTGCCCGGGGTCGCGAGAGTTTGCGTCGCTTCGCGCGCGAGGTCATGCCGGCTTTCGTCCGCGAGATCGGGTAATTTGGAGGCGGCTCAAGGATTGCGGGGCGGAACTCTGCGATAGATTTGCACGACCGTGACGCGCAGGCCCGGGATGCCGTTCCGATCGAGCGCCGCGTCTAAAGCGGCGAGTTCTTCGAGCCCATGCGCTCACTTTATTCCGTTGCGTTGCTTGTTTTTTTCGCAGGCTCGCAGCGGCCAGGCTTTCAGCTGAAGGTGAGCCACCAATCGATTCGCCTTCTATCAGCGCTCCACGCGGCTTGGGACCAGACGCGAACCGCGAGTATGGCACGCTCACCGTTTTTTCGCTTTCCACCGCTTAAACTGCGCGCCGACCGCTCAATGCAACTCAGGAAATACTCGATGCCGTTCGCTACTCCCGATCGTCGCACCGTCCTGCGGCACGTGCTCTATTTGACCGCCGCTGTTCTCGGAGCGGGTTCACCCGCCCTCGGCTCCGAGATTACGGCTCCAATTGAACAACTCCACACCGGCCTCATCGAGATCATGAAAGCCGGCAAAGGGACGCCATTCCGTCAGCGATACGAAAGAATTGCGCCAGTGATCAGCCGGACTTTCGACCTCGAGGTGATTGTCCGGCAGGTCGTCGGACCGCGCTGGGCCACGCTACCGCCGGACCAACAGGCGGCTCTGGGGGACGCCTTCCGGCGCTATACCATCGCGTCCTACGTATCCAATTTCGAGGACTACTCCGGCGAGCGCTTTGAGGTTCTGCCCGGTGTAGCGATTGTCGGCGATGATCGGGTGGTAAAGACCCAAATCGTGACGGCCTCTGGCCAGGCGCATGTACTGGCGTACGTGATGAGGCAGATTAGCGGCGGATGGCGCGTCGTCGACGTGCTGGCGGAGGGTTCGGTCAGTCGTGTCGCGGCCCAACGATCCGAGATACGGTCTGTCCTCTCCGATGGTGGCGGTCCTGGACTGCTCGTCAGCCTGCGTCGGAAGACCGCGGAACTATCCGGCGGCATTTTGCAGTAGCACAGCCGGCGTAAACCGACTATCACCTACGCGCCGATCTCCGGTGCGCGAATACCGCAGTACCAGCGGTCCAAACCAACAGTGTGGACCGAGCCGGCTGCCCACCGACCGCAGGAATGCATTACCGCCTCGATCCGCGATGACGTTTCAGCGCCTGCTCGTCGAATTGGTGGATTTTTGCCGACGCACCGCTCTGCGGGTGGTTCTGGCGTGCGGCTTTCTCGCCGTCTTCGCCGGCTGGTACGCCGCTGGCCATCTCGGCATCAACACCGACACCGACCAGATGTTCGCGTCGAGCCTGCCGTGGCGCCAGCGCGCCGAGTTGTTCAAGAGCTATTTTCCGCAGTTTCGCGATCTTTTGGTCGCAGTCATCGACGCAAAAGAGCTGGAGGAAGCTGAAGACACTGCGGCGGCATTGGCAGACCGGCTGGCTGAAGATCACACACATTTCCTCAGCGTCAGCCGCCCCGACGCGTCGCCCTTCCTGAAGCAGGAGGGGATGTTGTTTCTCGACACCCCTCAGCTCGAATCGCTGCTCGACCGCACGATCGATGCCCAGCCTTTTCTCGGTGAGCTCGCCCAGGATCCGAGCGCGCGCGGCGTGTTCAAGTCTCTGTCGCTCCTCGGTACCGGAGTGGTTGAGGGCAAGGCAGATCTCACGCCCTACCAAAAGGCGTTGACCGCATTCCACCAGGCGATGGCCGATGTGATCGCCGGTCATCCGCACCCTTTGCCGTGGACCCAGCTGTTGGGCGGCGACCTCGCGGATCTCGGCGGTAAATATAAATTCGTCCTGGTCCAGCCGGTTCTCGATCTCGGCAGCATCGAGCCGGGTGGGGCCGCGACCCGGGCGATGCGCGAGGTCGCGGCTGGGCTAGAATTCGTCAAATCCGGCGATGCCCGCATGCGTGTCACCGGGAGCGTGGCGCTAGCCGATGAGGAGTTCGCCTCGGTTACTCATGGTGCAGTCCTCGGCATGATCGCCAGCATCCTTTTAATTTCCTCGTGGTTGTTCCTGGCCGTTCATACCTGGCGCCTGATCGTCCCGATCCTGCTGACCTTGGGGCTCGGCCTGATGCTGACCCTGTTGTTCGCGGCCGCCGCGGTGGGGACGCTGAACCTGGTTTCGGTTGGTTTTGGCATCCTCTTCGTTGGCATCGCGGTCGACTTTGCGATCCAGTTCTGCGTGCGCTATCGCGAGCATCGCCACAGCCACCCCGATCCGGCGGCAGCGATGGCCGAGACCGGCCGCCGCGTCGGCGCGCAGATCCTGGTAGCGGCAGCGGCCACCTCGGCGGGATTTCTCGCCTTTGTGCCGACTGACTTTCGCGGGGTCGCAGAGCTGGGGTTGATTGCGGGCGTCGGCATGCTGATCGCCTTTCTTTGCACCATGACCTTTTTGCCGGCCGCCATCACTCTCTTTCGCCCGCAAGGCGAGAGTGCGGAAGTCGGCTTTCGTTGGGCGATGCCGCTGGACGAGGTTGTGCGCCGGCGCCCCTGGCCGATTTTGGCGCCATTCGGGATCCTGGCTGCGCTCGGCATCGTTCTGTTGCCGCGGCTGGGGTTCGATGCCGACCCCTTGCACACCAAAGACCCGAACGGCGAAGCCATGCAGACCTTGCACGATCTCGGCGATTCGCGGCTGACCAACCCCTTCACGATCGACATCATGGTCCCCGACGCCGAAGCGGCAGCAAAGTTGGCAGACCGGCTTCGGGGGCTGCCGATGGTCTCGGAAGTGTTGTCGATCAACAGCTTTGTGCCGGCGGATCAGCAGTCCAAGCTGGCCTTGATTGAGGATGCGGCCACTCTTTTGGGCCCGACCCTTACGCCGCATGAGCCTTCCGCACGAGCGACTCCGGATCAAATCCGGAAAGAAGCGAGCAACGCCTTCGAAAAGATCGTGCCAGCACTTGCGAAGTTGCCGTCCGATCACGTGCTGGGCGCGATCGCCGGCGACCTGGAAAAGTTGGTGGCAGCGCCCGGCCCGATGCTCGTCGCCGTCGACCAGACGCTCACCCGATTTCTGCCGAGTGAGCTAAATCAGCTGCGCGACGCGTTAGGTGCACGGCCGGTCAGCTTGCAGACCATTCCGGCCGGGCGCGCGCGCGACTGGATCCTGCCGGACGGGCGAGCGCGGGTCCAAGTGGTCCCAAAGCCATTAGCTGGTAGTACAATCGGGCTCCGCGAATTCGTTGCCGCGGTCACCGCGATCGCGCCAGATGCAGGCGGCCCCGCCGTGACGATCGGGGCGACCAGCGCGACGATCGTAGGTTCTTTCCGTTCCGCCGCGCTTGCCGCGCTGATTGCTATCACGGCGATCCTTTTCGTCGTGCTCCGGCGCATCTTAGACGTGTCGCTGGTGTTGGCTCCGCTTCTGCTGTCCTCTCTGATGACCGTCGTCGTCATTGTGCTGCTGCCACTACTGCTCAATTACGCGAACATTATCGCGTTGCCGCTGTTGCTGGGTGTCGGCGTCTCATTCAACATTTACTTTGTCATGAACTGGCGAGCCGGTCGGACATCGGTGTTGGGTTCGGCGACTGCCCGCGCGATTCTGTTCTCGGCGCTGACGACAGGGACTGCGTTTGGCTCGCTTGCCCTATCTCGGCACCCTGGCACGGCGAGCATGGGAACGCTGCTGCTGATCAGCCTGGGCTGCACTCTAGTTGCGAGTCTTGTCTTTATACCGGCTCTATTAGCTGCGCTGCCTCGCCCCCGTCCGGCTGTGAAGCAGCCCGCACCTGCAGGTGCGCTCAAGTCGCGCAGCGAGTAGAGCAGTCCGATGCGATAGCGCCGCTTGCGGGGCTCGCTGGGTTGACCTTTTCGGCGGCTTCAGCCGAACGCGCTGACACGCGCGCAGCCGAACCGTTGACCGACCTTGCAGAGCCCGTTCTTCGTTCCGGCCGGATCGCGAAGCGGTCCACGTATCGCGCATAGCGTTCGTGCTCCACGACGGGATCGAGCCCATATTCCTCGAGCTGGTAGCGACGGGTCCCATAACCGCCATTCGGCTTTGCCTCCACCAGCCGGCTGATGCGGGCGGCCGCGCGCGGATCGAGCGGTCGCCCGAAATGGCGGTAGAGTGTCGCCACAGTCTCCAATGGGTTGTTGACCAAGTTCAGGTAATGGATGTGGAGTATCGGTTGTTCAAACCGCTCTTCGTCTGCAGCCTGGATCATCACTTCGGTAGCCGCGAGCCAGCGGTCGCTGTCCTGGCGACCGATTTCGAGCTTGTCGACCTGCCGCGTGAATGGCCGCCGTAGCACCTCGGTCAGCCTCGCGACCGAGGGCAGAACCGCCAGCGGGTCACGATGGACGAACACGACGCCCGCGTCCGGATAGACCTCGCGCAACGCGTCGAGGGCGAAGATGTGGTCGGGACACTTCAGCACCCAATGTCCCGCAACCGGCGCCTGATGCTGCAGGTGCTGCAAGAAGCGCTTGTGAAACCGATAGGCGTCGAGATGTCCGGTTTCATCGAGCCAGCGGCGATAGCTCGGAACATGATAGGTCGTATCGAAGCGCAAGCTGGCGAAGACATGCGCCGTGATCTCTGAGCACTCCTGTGGCGAGGAGGCATCGATCGGGTGCATGCGCCGGAACTCCGGTGCGAGCATGCCAAACATGCGCAGCTGCCGGGCGACCCGTCGCGGCCGCAGGTCGGGTCCGGCGCCGGGTTCAGCGAGTGGGTAGGGATGAATTAGCTGCCAGACGCGCGGGACGAGGTTCGTGTGATCCTGCGCCAAAAGGCTGTGTAAGAAGGTGGTGCCCGAGCGCGGCAGCCCGGCGATGAAGATCGGCCGCTCGATCCGCTGCTCGAGTATTTCGGGCGCGTGTCTTTCTTCCTCGCGCAGCCGCAACAGGTTGGAGAGAAATCGCACCGCGTCCCAACGCGTCGCGAAGCGCCCGAAAAGGCTCAGTTCCGCCTCCTCGCGGCAAGCGCGCAGCAAATTCTGGAGCGGCTCCTCAAAAGGCGTCGAGCCGAAATCGACCAAGCCCGTCCGGCGCTGCGCGCGCGCAATTAGCTCGTCCGCGTCGAGGGGATCGCGCGTAATTGCAAGCGCAGCGGTAATCGTATCGGCGGCCTGCGAGACGGCTCTCTGAAGCATTGGCACCCTTTTCCAGCCAACAGCCTGGACGGCCTGTCCGGTTTCATTACCCTGGGGTCCGGTCAGAACCGAAATGTTACGTTGGCAGAACTAAGCGCCAACCCCCTATGGCTCAACCATTTATACGTGGCGAGCTTGTCTTGGATCCCCCGCGAGGATCAGACCGTCTGCAAGATTTTCTCGCGAATGATGTCCGGCGCCAGGATTGCGCGCCAGTCCGCATCGCGCGGAAGCACCTCGAGGGCGGCGCGTAAGTTGTAGTAGCTCGGTCCGACGCCGGCTGGTGTGCCGCCCTCCTCGACCGTCTTGACCGCCTGGCGCAACAGCCGACGCATCTGGATGATGGCCTTGTCGGCCGGGCCGAGATGCTCTTTGGAGCGGTCGACGATCCGTCCCATGCTCTCCTGGATCGCCCGGTCTTGGACGTTAATGCCGTCGATGCCGGTGAAACTTTCGGTGCGCTGCACTTCGCGATCGATCAGGTAATTGTTTTGTCGGTTGGCGTTGGAGCGGAAGGTGGTCTGATCGACATGCAGCGGCCCGTTACCGAGCCCGCGCTCCAGGCGGTCCTCGTTGTTGAGCGGCTCGTCGGTCCGGGCGTATGCCCAGTTGTAGACCATCGTCGTCTCGTCATCGATCGGGACCCAAATGTGTCCGGCATCGGCCGGAAACCCACGCTCGGTCGACGAAGCGCGGATCTGGTGGAACGGAAGGATGAAATGGTAGGTGCGGGCGTGCATCTCGGCCGCGCCGAGCGCTCGGATTCCGACGTATTGGTACCCGTAATCAGTAATGTCGACGAGGATGTTGGGCGCCTTGGCCCGAACATAGGGATTTGACGGCTTGATGCCGCCGCGCCGCGCGTCGTGGGTCAGCAGCCGGTGCATAATCGGCGCGTGCGAGGTGTCGAGACCACCTTCGAGGGCTTGCAGCCAATTGCACTCCTGGATGACCTTGGTCACGTGCCGATGCGTCTCGGGCACCTGTGTCCAGGCGAATTTTGGAGCGACCGGCATACGCTCGGGCGGCCCGAGATAAGCCCACACGATCCCACCGAGCTCGACCGTCGGATAGGCGGCGATGTGGACTTTGTGCCGGAACTGGTTCTCTTCGGGCTCGTTGAGCTGATCGACGCAGGTGCCGGCGATGTCGAATTTCCAGCCGTGGTAGACGCAGCGTAGCCCGCATTCCTCGTTGCGGCCGAAAAACAACGAGGCGCGACGGTGCGGACAGTATTCGTCCAAGAGCCCGATCCGGCCCTGTGTGTCGCGAAAGGCGACGAGATCCTCGCCGAGCAGGCGCACGCGCACCGGCGGGCAGTCGGGCTCGGCGATCTCGCGCGCGAGCAGCGCCGGGATCCAGTATCTTCGCATCGCGCTGCCCATTGAAGTGCCCTGTTCCACTCGGGTGATCAGTTCGTTTTCCTCGCGTGACAGCATGCCCGATCCCCCTGGTCTCCGGCGGCGGATGAGGCAGAATAGCATATTCGTTGGAAGGACGAGAGATGACCGATTGGATCCTGTGGGGCGGCGAGGTGGTCGACGGCCGAGGCGGGCCTCGCCGGCGCGCCGACGTCGCCATTACTGGCGATCGCGTTGCTGGCGTAGGCGTCGTCGCCCGGGCGAAGGGCGCTCGTGAGATCGATGTCGCGGGCAAGATCGTCGCACCGGGCTTCATCGATGTGCACACCCATGACGATCGCGCGCTGTTCGCGACCCCGGACATGGCAGCCAAGGCGAGCCAGGGTGTGACCACGGTGGTCACCGGGAATTGCGGCGTGAGCCTCGCGCCATTGGTGCTCGACAGGGCACCGCCGCCGCCGCTCGATCTGATCGGCGACACGAATGATTACCATTACGAGCGCTTCGCCGACTATCTCGCGGCACTCGACCGGGAGCCGGCGGCGCTCAACGCGGCTTGCCTGGTCGGCCATTCGACCTTGCGGGTCGGCGCGATGACGGCACTCGATCGGCCGGCCGCGCAGGCCGAGCTGGCGCAGATGGGCGAGCGGCTGCAGGAGGCGCTCGACGCCGGTGCGGTCGGCCTGTCGAGCGGGCTCGCCTACGCCCCGGCATCGCAGGCGCCCGCCACCGAGATCGACGCATTGGCGGCCTTGCTGCGCCCCGCCGGGGCGCTCTACACGACCCATATGCGCAACGAGGCCGACGCTGTCATCGCCAGCCTCGAGGAAAGCTTCGCCGCCGGCCGAGCGGCCGGAGTGCCGGTCGTGATCTCGCATCACAAGACGGTCGGTCGCGAAAATTTCGGCCGCACCGTCGAGACCCTGCCATTACTCGCCGCAGTGATCGCCCGGCAGGAGGTCGGGCTCGACGCCTATCCCTACATTGCCTCGTCGACCGTGCTGAGCGCCGCCCAGGCCGCCCGGGCGCTGAAGGTCCTCGTGACCTGGTCAAAGAGCGCCCCGGAGCAGGCCGGCCGCGAGCTGTCCGCGATCGCCGCGGATTGGGGGGTCAGCGAGCGCGAGGCGGCCGATCGGCTCCAGCCCGCGGGGGCCGTCTACTGGATGATGGACGAGGCCGATGTCCAGCGGGTGCTGCAGTTTCCTTATACGATGATCGGCTCGGACGGGTTGCCGCACGACACCCACCCGCACCCGCGGTTGTGGGGGGCCTTTCCGCGCGTCCTCGGCTATTACAGCCGCGAGCTCGGTCTGTTCAGCCTCGAAGAAGCGGTGCGCCGAATGACCGGTCTGTCCGCCTATCGGTTCGGTCTTGCCGGTCGCGGCATCCTCGAACCGGGAGCCTACGCCGACGTGACCGTCTTCGACCCGGAGACGGTCACCGACCGGGCGACCTTCGAGAACCCGGCCACCCCCGCGGCCGGCATCGAGCATGTCTTTGTCAACGGCCGCCCGGTGTGGGCCGACGGCAAACCCACCGGCGAACGTCCGGGCCGCGCGTTGCGCCGTCAACAGCTGCAGGCCGAGGCGCGCGGGTTTCCCGGTTTTGCAGGAAAAACCGGGTAAAAAAATTATTGGAACCGTAGAATCGATCCCAAAAATATTTTAGCTCAACTACTTACGGGATGCTTCTCGGTTCGATAACCGGGTATCTCAGGGCCGCGGAACCGGGAACCCAAACGCATAACCGGGAAATAACCGGGAATTGATCTCAAAGGTCGCAAATGACCCCGGCACCGCATGTTGGCCCTAGGATGAACCCTGATCGTGGCGGCAGGATGGCGCGATGGCTTGCCGGCCTTCCCGCCGTTCAGCCAAGCTGCGAGGTGTAGCAATCGAGAGGACCCCATGACCGAGCCAGCCTCCCTCGCCCGCGGTCCCGCCAAGCACCGCGACGACTCCGGGGAGGCGGCGCGCGGGCTGGTCCTGGCGGCCATGTTGGCGGGTCTTGCCGGCCTGGTCGACGTGATCGGCTTTCTGCATCTGAAGGGCCTCTTTGTCTCGTTTATGAGCGGCAACAGCACGCAGCTCGCGGTGGCTCTGGGGCAAGGCGATCCGGCCGTGGCCGCTACCATCGCCGAGCTGATCGCGCTGTTCGTGCTCGGGGCCGCCGCCGGCGAAGTGCTGGCTGGCTGCACCGGGAAATGGCGCATGACCGGGGTGCTGGCCGGCGTGGGGTTATTGCTGACAATTGCGGCCTTGCTGGCGACAGCCCCCGAGCCAATGGTCTTCGCGATGGGGGTTTTAAACTCTTCGATGCATCGCGCCGGCAACCTCCCGGTCAGCCTGACGTTCGTCACGGGTGTGCTGGTCCGTTTCGGGCAAGGTCTCGGTAATTTGCTGATCCGGCGGGCGATCGGATGGAATTGGCTCGCCCAAGCCGCCCCTTGGGTCGGAATGATCACCGGCGCGACGATCAGCGCCGTCGCTTACGTGCGGATCGGAGACCGGGCCATTTGGCTTCCGATCGCCTTAGCCGGAATTCTCGCGGTGGGCTCGACCTTGATCCCACAGCCCGATTGAATTTCGTGCGGAACGCTTGCCGGCCGCAGCGACGGCCGATCTCAATCCTGAGTTTTCGCGTCATTAAAAATTCCGGCTGTACGTCTTCGTCGGATCTGAAATAAGATCTCGGCAAGTCCGGGCGCCTGAACTCGGATACCCATTTCGGAGGAGGAACGCCATGAATCGCTTAACAGCAGCTCTTTATTTGATTCTTTGCGGCTTAGCATCAGCCATGCTCGTCGCATCGCCCGCCGATGCGGCGAACTCTCAGCCCTGCTCGCCACCAAACCAGATCGGCACTTCTTCTATCGAAGAAATTGCTTGGCAACTATGGGTTGCTGCGACCTGTCCGGTGAACCAGGACCAGTATCCGTTTGTCGTCTGGGAAAACTGGATCGAACAAGACCAGTTGTATCCGTCCGATCCTAGCAAGGGTCTCAAGGTACCGAACTCGGGGGCGCAGGCAGCCACCCCCAGTCATCTGCTCCACGGCAGCCCGCTGGCACTGGTGAAAAATCCGAGTCTCGTTACGGTGGTGCCGGGGTTGTTAGGCGGCGCCGACCAGAACTGCAACAAGGCCGGCACTCCTCCGCCGAACCAGCCCAACCTCGTCATCTGCGAGGAAGTGCGGGAGAGCGGCGCGACCGAGGATTATATTGCCGGGAACGGATTTTGGAACCGGAACGGCCAAACACAGGCGGCCCTGGCTCGCGACACCATTCAGTTCCCGCCACCGGCAGTTGAAATCAAAGCCGACTGGATCCAACTGTCGACCATCGGGCTCGATTGTGGCGATCTCCCTCTCGGATTCACCGACAGCATCCACGTCGAGACCATCAACGGGAATTGTTTCGCCCTGGCGGGGATGCATCTGATCTCCAAGTTGCTGGATAAGTGGATCTGGGCGACTTTCGAGCCGCAGAACCTGACCACCAACCCAAACCGGTGCAAGGTGTTGGGTTGCACCGATCCATTCGGTTCGAGGCCCGTCGTCACGCAGGGCGCGTTTACGAAACTCAGCGCCAAATTGGCGGATCTGATGACCGCTGCCAATCTTGCGACGGAGTGGAAAAACTACCGGCTGGACGGCGTGCAGACGGACTATCTGGTGCCCATGCTGCTAGGAAGCTCGATCATCGAGGGTGAGAATGCCGCCGTGCCGTTGAATCAGGCGTCGTGCATCACCTGTCACGCTGTTTCCTCGATCAAAAACGATGGCACCGACGGCATCACCCTTTTGAACTCAAATCCGGTCGGGCTGCCTCAGCCGCTGCCGTCCAGCGCCTGGATCCGGCGTGATTTCGTATGGTCGATGCTGTTGGCCTGCCCCGGCGGCCCCCCGACCTGCGCTCCTTTGCAATAGGTCGCGAATTGCGGTCTCTATAGCGGGACCGGCAATCGCAAAACGGTGTGGCATCATTTACGGTCGAAGCTTGTATCCGGCTTCGACCGTAATTCCATCAGCCGCGAACCGGGCTGAATGACTTCATCTGGATGAATTTGACCTCAATTCGCTCGGTTCACGAACTGTCGCAACCGGCCCGCTAATCGAGCGGAACTTGCTCCTCTATGCCGTCAGCCCATATGAAGCTCGAATCGGTGCCCGCGTTGAAGTGGCAGTTCATGCATCCGCCGCTCGAGAACTGGTGCGGGTTCTTCACTACCTTGTCGGGGGTGCAGTTTACCGGGTCGTTGCCGATATCTTCATTGTCGGGTTTGCAGTACGCCATGTCGTAGGTCTCGATCGCGGTATTCCTCAGCCGAAGAGCGGTCGGGAGAAAGGTAACGCAATTTGCGGCGCCTGGCTGATCGAGGCACAGCTCGTTGCTGATGCCAAAGGGCACGTCGGCGTCCGCGGATCTTCGCCCGTTGAACGGCCACTGGGTATTCACCATTGCATAGTGCTGAAGCGGCGACCCAGCGGTTGCCAGCAGCTTCCGGAAGAGCGCGTTCAACTCCGGAACCGATTTCTGGTCGGTGTTGTTGCCGATAGCATCGAGCCGGGTGACCTGAATAGGAATGGTTTGCACGGGGGACAGCGCAATCAATTCGCCGGCGTTTCCCGGGTCGGGTCTGGAGTTGACGATATTTTGCTGGTTCGGGCAGCCGGCGAGAGCCGGGTTTTTGACAAAATCGACGGGCGTGATCCCGGGGCGCTCGTCGAGACATTGGCCCAGCGGAGGAGCGGCGAGCGAAGGGTCGAACAAGCTGAAGCTGGGCGGCGCCGGCTCCCCGGTCGCGGTGTTACCCGGGACGTTATCGGTCTGTTCGAACGTCGCCCAAATCCATTGCGGTGCCCAGAAGGTTTTCACCGCTATGTGGAAGCCGACGAGACCGACTTGCGCCACCTTGCATGCAGCAGGGGTCGTCACCACGGGACGGGGCAGCGGTCCGCTCTGAACAAACGGCTCGACCACCCGCGAAGCGGCAGGCGTGTAAATCAGCGCAGTGCGCGTGAAATATCTCGCCGGATCGTCGACCGTTTTGCAAGTCTTGGCGTCGGCGCACAATATCTTCCACGCCGATTTGACCTCGGTTGCCCCCTCGCCGGTAGACCCGTTGGTATTGTCGGGCAACCGGAACACCCTTTTGTTTATCCTCAGCGGACCACTGTAATCATAAGTGCCGGTATCGGCAAAACCCCCTTGTTTTATAAACTCGAACTCGTCCCGGTTTATCCGCACATTGTATTGCACCGGATTGGCGTTCTGATCGATCAGCATATTGAACTGGCTGCCGAACGCCTGATGCGTCTCGTTCAGCACCTCGAACGTCAGTAGGTCGGCGGAGGATGACATCCCGGCCTTCTCGATCGCGGCGAGGCAGCTGTCGGGCAGCGGCTGCGGGTCGTTCCACTCCCGGTGTTTGAGCGACCAGCTGCGGCTCGTCGGCTGGAACGCTTCGTATGTCTGCTTATAGGTTTCCCAGACACGTGGACCGGCGCCGGTAATCGGCTTGGTCGTATCCGGAACGCCTCGCTGATCGCTCTTTGCCGGCCAGAATAGGCCGACGAAGGTATTCCAGCCGTAGCAGTTGAACATTCGGTTGGCGCGCTCCGCCCCGCCGACCGAGGCCGGATCGAATAAGACGTCTGCCGGACGCTCCGGGCTGAGGCTGGTGACACCGTCGCAGAAAGCGGATCCGGTCTTTGCCGGTCTGTGTCCGTCGGTCGACACCGGTGTCGTCAATTCCTGCTGTCGGCGTACCAAATCTTCCGTGATCCACAGCCAATCGGTGTCTGCCGCACCCCCGTGACATTTGACGCAGAACTGCTCGCCCTTGCCCCAGGCCGGCTGACTGGCTCCAGTTGTCGCGTCAAAGTCGAAGCTCAGAAAGTTGTCGCGAAACAGAAACCAAAACCACTCTCCACCTTTGCACAATCGGTGCCCCCGGCCCTGCGGGAATATCCGGTCGCTTTCCGGACAGTAGCCCGGTATCTTGTACATTACGGTCGCCCAGTCCAGGTTCGTCGGATCCGGATTGTTCTTGTTTCCCGGACTGTTGTTCAGTTTGGCGGAAATAGACCAATCGGGCATCTTTACCGGAGCAAGCGGGTGCGCGATGGCCCGCTCGATCGCCGCATTGAGCTGCGGGTTGTTCCATGTCGGAACAAACAGTCCATGCATCGGGGTTTGGATATTCGGCTTTTGTTCGATGGCTGAAGGGTAGAGCTGCCTCCTGCTGATGAACCCGTTGCCCTCGACGTGTTTGAGAAGGTCATTCGCGCAGCCGAGCGGGTTGTTTTCGCACGCTTGCGCGCAACTGTGGAACTTGGGCGCGACCGGGGTGCAGCTGTCGTTGTTCGGGTCGATGTTGACCACGTGCAAAATAGGTTCCAAAGAGCTGCTGCTCGAATTGTCGGCGTAGCCTTTGGTGCTGGTCACCGTTATCGCCGATAGCAGAAGCGGCAGTGACAAGTGGAGTATCGTCTTCCCCCGCATATCCATCCTCCCGAGATTTATTGTTGCAAGCTTGAGCAAAAGGGGCACGCGAAAGCTTGCTGGAACAACGCTGCCAGATGCAGCGGATGCGGTCAACGATGGCGATGGCCTTCGGGCATTACTCCGGCCGCGAGCTCGGGGGCGGTATCGCCGTGATCCGAGGGTTCGTGCAGTGCCAGCGCATCAGGCTGACCAGGCAACCGCAGTCGTGCTAACTAACAGGCTACGGGAAAACTCGCCGACAGCTGGAAAATGGCATGCGACCCTCCTTACCGTCATTCCCGCGAAAGCGGGAATCCAGCCATTTCCAATGCTTCTGGATCCCGGCTCTCCGCGGAGCTTGTCCTCGGGCCGGCCAAAGGCCGGACCCGGGGGCTGCGGCCGGGATGACGGTTTCGCCCGCTAAGGGCATTTTTCCTGTAGCCTGCGAACAACAGGCTGCGGAAAAAGTCCCGTGTCGGCTTCCTAGCCACGGCAAGTAGTGCCGCCTTCGGGAAAAATACCCTATATCTTGTTTAGTTTCGCCGCGGAGCCAACTTTTTCCGCAGCCTGTTGTTGCCGCGGCCTGCAACCATCGCAATACGATCGACATATATAGCCGCCGCGCCGCGCCGAAACATCCCGGTCAGCCCGACTTTCGTGACGGGTGTGCTGGTCCGCTTCGGCCAAGGTCCTGGCAACTTCCTGACCCAGCGCGCAACCGGATAGAATTGGCTCGCACAAGCCTCCTTGGGTCAGGAATGATCACCGGGGCGACGATCGGCGCCGCTGATTACCTACGGATCGGAGAGCCGGTAATTTGGCTTCCGATCGCCTTGGCGAGCCTGCTCAGCGGTGATTCGCCAGGCTGATTGACCGCCGCGGGTCGACGATCCCGACCAACTCAGCGATAGTTTGAATAGTTTCTATGTGGAAGAATGACGGATGACGAATGATGCTGCGTCAGGCGACGGCACTCCACCGGCCGTGGCGCTGCCGCAAGATGCCGCTTCGCGGCTCGTGTTCCTGCGGTACACGCAAGAGGAACTCGACAGGGCGTATGATCAATCCGCCTGGGCGCCCCAGATGGCGGAGCTCGAAGCCCAGGATGGCGAGGCGAGCGCGGCGCTGCGGCAGAGAATGCCTCCCCGGACCGAGCAATATGGCCCATCCCATGCGGAACTGATCGATATCTTTAACCCTGCCGGGGCTCGCGGCGCTCCCGCCCTGGTCTTTATCCACGGCGGAGCCTGGACGCGCAATTCGCGACAGGACGTCTCGTATCCGGCAGCGACTTTGGTCGAGCGCGGTGCGGTCTATCTGGCTCCCGACTTTGGCAGCCTGAGGAGCGCTCGGCTTCCTGAACTGGCGGAAAACTGTCGGCGTGCGTTGGTGTGGGTGATCCGCAATGCCGCGAGCTTCGGCGCCGACCCCAATCGCGTCTTCCTGACCGGCCACTCGGCCGGAGCGCACCTGGCGGCGTGCGTGCTCGTCACCGATTGGAGCAAGCACGGCCTGCCGGCGGACGCGATCAAGGGCGCAATGCTGTTGAGTGGGATGTATGACCTCCGCCCGGTTATGCTCTCCTCGCGCAGCAGCTATCTCAAGATCACGAGCGCGGAGGAGGCCGAGTTCAGTCCAATGCGTCATTTGCATCGGATCGTCAGCCCGATTGCAATCATCTCGGCAGACCAGGACACCCCCGAGTTCAAGCGGCAATCAGCGGTGTTCGCCGACGCGCTGGAAGGAATGGGCCGGCTTGCGAGCCGCACCGAGCTGTTCAACACCAACCACTTTCAGGAGCTGAAGCAATTGTCTCACGCCGGCAGCCCGGTTAGTCGCGCACTATTCTCGTTGATGAGCCTCTGATTGCTCAGATTGAGGCGTCACCGCGAGCGGTGATCACAAATTTCGTGCTCGGCACCCGTCCCGCAGTCGGAAAGACATCCTTCCAGCTGATCGCGCAGCCGCTCATGGTCGAGGTTCCGGCCGATCAGCACCAGCCGGTTGTTCATCGGCGCGGACCATCCAGTCCGGTCCAAAGTAAATCTTTTGCCGACGAGGTGAAATAAATATCGCTGATCGTTCTCATCGATCCACAGCACGCCCTTGGCACGAAAGATGTTGTCCGAGACCTGCTCGAGAAAGCGTTGAAACTTGTCAGTTGCGAACGGCTTGTCGACCTCGAATGAAAATGCCTCGAAACCGTCATTCGCCAAATGCTCGTGATCACAGTCGATTTCGTCCGTCCGGCCCATGAAATATCGATCTGATTGGAACAGGCCAACGCTGAGGATCAACGGCAGCGGCACTTGGCAGTGCGTTGTGCGGACGATGCGCGCGCCTTGTCCGATCTCGCAAATCTTTTCCTCTACCGAGCGCAACCGGTCAGTGCTCGCCAGATCGCATTTATTGAGCAGGATTGTATCCGCGTAGCGCAATTGGTTATACGCGGCCTTGCTTTCGAAAAGGTCGAGCTGGAAACAGTCGGCGTCCGCGATCGTAATGATCGAGTCGACCCGAACCACATCCCGGAACTCTGGCCGCAAAAAGGTCAGCACCACCGGCAGCGGATCGGCTAGTCCGCTGTTCTCGACCATGAGGTAATCGACTGGTGCATCGCGGTGCAGCACCCGAAAGACTGCATCGACGAGATCGTTGTTAATCGAGCAGCAGATGCAGCCATTGCTCAGCTCCACCATATCGTCGTCGGTCGTGATGATCAGCTCGCCGTCGATGCCGATATCCCCGATCTCATTGACGATAACAGCTACCTTGATCCCACGCTGGTTCGCCAAAATATGGTTCAGCAGCGTCGTCTTCCCGCTTCCGAGAAAGCCGGTTACGACGGTGACCGGTAAGCGGGCCTCGCAAGTCGAGACGCCGGGTTCCACGCGGTTAGAAAGAATTGCCATTAGCCTGCTTCACAGGTTCAAATAATGAGCTTCGTCGAACGCGAAGGTATAAGTGGTGCCAACTGCCGACTGGCTGACGGATTCACCATATGCATTGGCCAGCGCATGCAGAGCGCGCCAGCCGGTGCAATGCCCGGTGATGATATATTTTATATGGAATGGCCGCAACCCTTCCACGGTGTCGGGAATGATCGCCTCCATAACGCCGCCCAGATGCAGACCGCCCATGACGCAATAGATCGGAATGTTCGGGAACAGGTTTCGCGTGTGCATGCAGACATTGACAATGCCGGCGTGAGAGCAGGCGCTGAAGACGATCAGTCCCAAATGGCGTATACACACGACGAGCATACGCTCGTCCATCAGGAACGGGTCCGGCTGCCAAGGGGCGTCCGGGCTGGTTCGACAGAGGTGATCGAGGCGGCCCTTTTCAAAGGCGCTGACCCGGGGGATCTCGCCGCTGTAATAGAAATGCCCATCGAGCAGCAGCCGCTCGTCGGGGTTGTTCACGACAATCGCGCCATACCGCTCCAGTTCCGCCGGCGAGGGTACGTTCGCAACCGGGATGACCATGCCGCTCTTCAGGCGGACGGCGCGCTCGTTGAACATGCCCGGATTGAGATGGACGGAGACTCGTCCGCCTTGCTGGACGATTGCGTCGATCGCAGCGGGCAGCCCGGCCATGTGATCCCAATGTCCGTGGGTCACCGCAATACACTCGATCTCGCCCATTGGGATCCCGAGATTGGTGCAATTGCGTATGAAAATGGTCCCTTCGGGTCCGGTGTCGAACAACAAGCTATGCCGTACGCCGCCGATTTCCGACACCAGCCGCAATCCATACCCGAGATTTCCGCAAAGCAGCGCCTCTCCGGAAATCGTCTTTGCTCCGGCGCGAACGACATTGGCGAACTCCGACACCGCGAACAATGTCTTGCTGACATAAGCATCGCTGACGTCGTCGGTCAGCACATCGACAGAGAGAGAATCGACTGGTCTGAGAGAGCTGCTGGTATCGGTCATCTCATGTTCTTCACAGAAAGCAATCGCGCGCCGCTATAGCATCGCGATTCCCAAATTGCATCCGTCTCTTGGAAGCCACTGAAATTGAACACCGCTCTCCCTTTGCTCTCAGAGATCCAGATCTTATAGAAAACGGCTCACGATGAAGGGCGTGTTTGCATGAGCGGGTCGGTATGGCGATGCACGAGACGCCATTCCCCTTCTTCGCGCCGGAAGACCTGCGTCACCCTGAGTTCCATAAGGGCGTCGGCGTGATCGTGAGGATTAGTGTAGGACCAATGCTCGAGGCTTGTAAGACATGCAACATCGGTTCCGACAGTAGCGTTGAGATCCTCCTGGCTATAGGGCCGCCCGAGAACTGCGATGCCGCCTACTCCAGCCGCGGGCCGACTTCGGCCCAGCCGCGCTCGAACCTGCCGAAGCCGCCGAAGACAGTCACGTCATCCTGGTGTGAATAAAGCAGTTTGACGCCTTCAGCGTCGCCGCCGGCAAAAGCGCGCTGCGCCGCCAGTAGCTGCGCCATCTCTGGTTCCCAAGACGCGTCTGCCCTGCCTCCCTCCGTCGATTGACGTCAACGCTTCGACGTCTTCGAGATTGTCACAACGGTCGCCCTGCGACAACGCTACTCGATCGTTCATCCGTTCGACGCTTCACAGAATTCCTTGACGGATATGGTCAGGGCTGGCGGGGACGTAGCGTTGAGACAATATCCATTGGCACGAGCAGACCGATCGGCGAACCAGGAAGAGCGTGCTGAGCGCCTACAATGAGTACGAACAGGCACGATTGACGCAAAGGAATCTCCGGATTGCTGGCGGTAGCCTCGAGGTGGATGCTATACCGGTGCTCTTCTAGACGCCGATCGCGCCGCGCACGCACGCGCTTCGCCGGGCCGCACACCGAAGCGGCGGTAGAAGGCGCGGCTGAAAGCGCTTTCCGACTTGTAACCGACCTGGTCTGCTATCGCTGCGACCGACAGGTTGGTGGCCGACAGTTTGCGTTGGGCAAGCTTGAGCCTCAGTTCGGCGAGGAACCCGAGCGGTGCCAGCCGCGCCGTGCGCTGGAACATGCGCACAAGGCTGGCGCGCGACGCGTTGGCGCGGGAGGCAAGCTCGTCCAGGGTCCAGCTCTTGGCAGGGTCGTTCAACATAGCGGCGACTGCCCGTCCGGCCTGCTGATGCGCGAGCAGAACTAACAGCCCACTGCTGCAGCCCTCGCGGTCGAGATGGATGGGCACGACCATGACGAACAATGCGCTTGCGAGGTCGGTGGCGATCGCTTCGGCACCAGCGCGCGCGCCTTCAAGCTCCTCCTGGATTGCGGACATCAGCATGCGAAAGCGCGCCGCGGCGGGTCGGCTGGCGGCATCGGAAACCGCAATAGCGTCGGGCAGCGCCGCAAGCACGAGATTGTCGTGCGCGAGTTCAAAGCGCAGGCGACCGCATATTAGCTGCGTCTCAGGCTCGCCGTCAGTATTGGACTTGAGGTCGACGGCGCCGAGGGAACGCGAGTGAATGCCGAATGGCCCCCGCGCGCCGGCGGGCGTGGTAGCGCCCCGCACAGTGTGGCGGCTTCCGTGCGGCAGTACCGCGCAGTCGCCCGCCGAAAGGGGAATCGAGCGGCCGGCGTCGTTCAGCTCAATAACACAGGCGCCTTTAGTCACTAAGTGAAACGGCGCCCAACGGCCGGCCTCAGCCGCGTGATCAGACGCCCATTGCGCGCCAAACTTGCACACAGCCTGCAGCTCCGGCCGCACGCGCAGCAGCGGCGCCAAGCCGCTCAAGATGTCCAAGGGCCGCGCTAGAATCATGGCTGAGCCTCAGCATTGATCCGCGCTGCCACACGATTGCGCCGCGCGGCCATTCCCCGGGCGCCGCGCCGAGCCTATCCTCGGCGCAGTCGCCCGCTTCAGGGGGAGGCCGCGACGATATTCGATCGGAACGGCCGTCGCTATCGTGAAATCGTCACGCCATGAGGATACACCTGACACGCTAATCTTTCATCCACCTTGGGAAACCCGTCGCCTCAAACCTTCTCTGACGCGGACGACTACTGTGCGGCGACACGGGGGGATTCGATGCGCCAGGACAACACCATGCGAACGGGCGAGGCATATGAACCGTTATCCCGGTTCCGCATCGCCTCAGCGCGCCGCCTCGACGATGCATTGGCCGTCATGAGAATCCGAAATCCGGAAGTGTTCAGCATTTCCTCTGGCTTAGGTATCGATACGTGTGAATTCGTCGTCAACGACAGCCGTTTTGCCCAGATTGGGGTGACATTTTTGTCTTATCGTCGACAAGTATTGGTGCAGGCGCATGAGCCGACTTCTTTGAACATCGTATGGACGATCATGGGCAAAGGATTGCTCAAGTCTGGAAGCCATTCGATTCCCGTCTCAAGAAGTCACGCAGCGGTCGCGGCTCCCCATCAGGAGTATGCGTTCAACTATGCGGAGGACACGGGCAGGATTGCGTTCGTGATCGGAGCGGGCGTGCTCGAGATGTACCTTGCGGCGGCTCTTGGCATGGCGCCACGCGGTCGCCTTTCTCTCGATCCGGCGCTCGATTTGTCCGTCGGTCCAGGCGCTGCGTTGTCGCGTTTGATGAACTTCATACTGACCGAACTCGATCAGCCCGACGCGATACTGGGCAATCCCGGTGCAGCCGCGGGGTTGCAGGATGCTATTGCAGCGGTTGTGCTAAAGGAACATCCCCACAGCCACTCGCATTATTTTCAGTCGACAGCAAGGACCGCGGTGCCGGCGATCGTCCGCCGCGTAGAAGAATATCTCGAATCGCAGGCAACCGAGGCCGTGTCTATGGCTGACTTACCCCGCATCGCGGGGGTCGGCATTCGGGCTATACAGGCGACTTTCAGGAAACATAGGGGATACTCGCCTCAGGAGTTTCTGAAATCCGTTCGACTGAAGGACGCGAACGAGCGGCTTAGGTCGGGAAAGGCGACCCGCGTGATCGACGTAGCCTATGACTGCGGCTTCGCCAAGCTCAGCAGCTTCAGCGCTGACTATACGCGGCGCTTCGGCGAGCTACCGTCAGTGACATTGCGGCGGGCGCGGGCGAGGGCATAGCGTGATCGATTAGCCTACTTCGCGGCACGCTCGCGATCTTGCAATAATGCTCACACATCACCGATCGGCAACAACGGCGTATGATGCGTCGGGACAAGCAGGCTATTGGCCAGCCTTGGTAAGAAGATCTCGTATTCGCGGCGAAGCTCGATAAAACGATGCCAGCATGCGTCCTTATCCGACTTTATGGTTGCGCCGATCGCAGCGAGCCGATCGCTGGCAGCATCAAAGGCGGTGCGACCGAGGTAGGAGCGCTCCCAAGTCGTTATCGCCGTTACACGATCATTCGCGAGCTCGGCTGCGATCAGGCTTAACGCCCTGACGCCGGTGGTGTGACACAACAGGGCCGAGGGCTGACCCTTGGCGTCCAACACGGATAGGCAGAACGAAGCGGCGTCAAGGATGACGGTCGCTGCAATCAGCCATGTCTGATTACGGTGCACGGTCGGGACAAAGGCGAGCACCGGTGCGAGGGTATGGGTTTCGACCAAATTGCGAAACCATTCCTCCCAATCCTCCCAAGCGTCACTCATATCCTCGAGTTTCCCCGACCTCTGAAACCACTCTACAAGCTCGAAGCTCGCCGGCTCGGCACCGACCCGAGCGTAGAGCCATGCGACCTTCACCTCGCGTGCTTGGATCGCCGTCTGGTAACCGGGGATAAAAGTGAACAAAAAAACGACTATGCCGAGCCCCATCGCTCCTTCCGGAATCGCGAGCAGCTGTCCGGAAATGTCGCGGGGCGTCAGAAAGCCCAATGTGCTTAGCGCCGAGCCACTGGCAATCACTGCTTGCAGCAGGTTGTGCTCGGCCTGAGAAGACCATATCATCAATGAAAACCCGGCTTGCGTGAGAGCAAACCAAGTAGCGATCAACAGAACAATATAGATAGGTAAAATCCACGCGAGCGCGTCTTGCACCTGGTCATAGCTACGCCGCCTCTGCGCGGCGCGCGCGATCGTCCCGTAGGCCAAGCGACCTACGCGGCGCGCCAGCCAATCCCCTCCTTGGCGGTTAACGACCGCGACTTGGAGCATGGATCGGAGAAAAACGAGCACCATCGCCAACCCAATCAGAAATCCGCCGATGCGCAATAGCCGGTCCATGGCCCCTTACATCAGCTCATTCGCCTAATAGTCCGCCGCGCCGCGCGGTTATATGCGACGTTTCCGCCAGCCGCCCGTGACATTGCGGCGGGCGCGCGGCGGAAGCTCTGCGACCGACCGCCACGGTAGCGGCGGCGCGCCGACGGCGGGTCGTCAACCGACGAGTGAGCGCATGCGGTCGAGCCGCAGCTTCGCTCGCGTTACGAGACGGCTGCATTGTTTGCGAAGGTCACTCCTGGGCCAATTGACACGGTCGGCTAGCATTGCCGCCTGGACAAGCTGAAGCACGGCATCAAGCTCCCGAAGAATCTTTTCAGGCTGGGGCTGCGCCTCAGTGGGCCAGTACGCCGCGGCGCGCATACGGTATTCGAACCTGCGGACACGCGCGGCAACGGGCGAGCTGATCGGTAACCCTTTGCTGCGGTGGGTCGCTCGCCTCAGGAGCGTACCGATACCGGCTAGTTTGGCCGCCGGGCGCGACTCCCCCCGAAAGCGGCCGGACGAGATCCAATTCTGCATGTTATGCCGGCTGCGATGGTCGAGCGCCGCAACGGCGGCCGGGCCATCCAAAAAGCAGATGAGCGCGATGGTCGTCAGATTTTGCGCAGCGGCGGCAGCACAAACCACCGCGCTCCTCGATTTGCGTACCCATGACAAAGCAAGACACAGAGCTTCCAGATGAACAATAGCGGCCTGGAAGCGTCCGTCATCGGTGTTGATATCACGGTCAAGCTGGCGGTGATTCATGACCGTGACCAGCGACCTGCCGCAATGCTAGCAGACGTACGCCACAACTGGCCGTGCCGACGGAGCCTCATGCCGCGATCAAAAACGGAGCCCATATGATCGGCAAGCCCAATTGCGAACGAACTGGCCCTTCTACGAATCCTTTAGCCGGCGCCCGGGTGAGTGCTGGGACGCGTCGTGGCCGGTTAAATTGCCTTGGCAGAGCAAAATAGCTTCCTTACCAAGGTAGAGCTTCGCTTTTTGGGTAAGCACTTCGCTATTGGGGTAGTCACGCTCAGCCCCTGAATGTTTTTGTCCCGGGAAGTGGCTGGGAGACAGCAAAGAGGCTTTGCGATGATCGATTTCGATATCATCGCTTACCTGATGCTCGGACTCTCTTTGTCGGCATCGGCGGTTCAGGTCGGCCGTTGGATGATCAATGCCAACCCGCGCGCGATCATCACAGCGGGGCGATGGTCATTGGTTGGCTTTATTGCCCTGACACCGCTGCTGCTTCTGTGGCTCGTCATGAGCGGCCGATCGACATTGGCGATGACGTTCGCGGCCTTCGTTCTGCCGGTTTTCGTTGAGGGCGGGCTTCGTTGGCGCTCACTCTTCGCACCGCTCCACCTGACGGGCGCGCGGCTTCGAGGTTGGGTCCCGGATTTCCCCGAAGAGCCCACAGGCAGCTGCTCCGTCGTGCAGTACCCGACGGACCCTGATCTCGTGCGGCAATCCGTTGCCGTACTGAAAGCTTATCTGGATCTCGTCGGAAGCCGAGCCGGCCGCCAATTAACCGAAGTGCATTCCGCTAATAGACGGGTGAACGGATTTGGCAACGGCTCCGGGCGCCGGCGAATGTCGCGCGACGAGGCATTCGATGTTCTGGGGCTCGAACCCACCGCGAGCCTTCGGGAAATCCGGGAGGCCTGTAGCCGCCTGGAGCAGAAGTTCGATCCCGAGGTTGGAGGCACCCATTATCTCGCCTCGAAGATCAATGAGGCAAAGGACGTCCTCCTCGAAGACTGGCGACGTGCTGAAGACAGACCTCAACCAATCAAAGAGACATAGGAGTTCGCCATGCCCGAATTCGAGAAAAGACTAGCGTGCGTCATCGCAGCAGACGGTACGATCGCCCGCGGATACATGATCGACAAATGTAAATTCAACGGGACCAACGAGTATATCGTTACTTGGAAGATACCGTTGCAGGGTGTCGCGAAGACCAACTTTGCCGGCACGATCGGCAGCGCCATGGATGAGCCAGTGTTGCCGGGGTTGATAACGGTAGGTCTGACGCGAGATCCGTCCCAGCTGCGCGTGCATACCTTCGACCCCAGCGGAAACCCCGCAGCCCGTCCCTTTCATATAGCCTGTTTCCGAGACCAGTAAGCCGCACTCGGTCCGACGACGGATCGGAGCCAGGCCCGATAAATCGAAATTCACGGGGGTGTTGCATGCCTGAACAGCCGACAGCGAGAAAGGTTCTCGAGCAACAAGAACAGCGTCCGGAACTCAACATCGATCTGCGGAACGAAGTGAGCAATCCGCCGACCAATCCTATCAGCGCCGAAGAGAATTATCTCAGGCGGAAGGAAGAAGTGACGCAGCAAGACCACGAAGAATTTTTGCGGTATCAAGAGGAAAAGGCGCGGCACAATGCGGCCGCGCAGGCGGAACGACAATCGACCGACGAGACCGGATCACAGCCCGCGAAGGTCAATCGACGCAATTTCTTGACCGTAGTCGCGGGCACGGCCGCGGTTGGCGAGGCTGCTGCGCTCGGCTATTCGATCGTCAAGGACCAGACCATCCCGGCGCACGGCGCCAGGCACGCCGGCGACACTTATACCGAGGCCCAGCGCCACAATATCGAGCGCGAGCTGATCAATCCCAGAGCTGATATCGGCGGCAGAGGGTTCGGCAATTGGGTTCTTTTGGTGCCAACCAAGATGGCTGGCGGCACTTATGCGGTCAATCTCAATACCGGCCGATGCCTGGCCTGGATCACCTTCTGGCCGTATGGCGATTACAACCCGATCTCCCATCACCTGTGCGCCTTCCCGAGCGCTGATCCGGTGCAAGGCTTCGAATGGGTCAACAGCACCCAAGGCGGCAAGAATTCGCTGATCTACGGTATCCCCACCGGCGTCGAGACCCCGGCAGAGGGTTTCAACATCTACCGCGTTCGTTACGACGGCGCGCAGATGGAGGTCATGGAGAATGTCGCGGAGACGACGGGCCTGGGCCTTGGTGTCCATGTCTGCATCGATCCCAAGACCGCCGAGCGCTATTTCGTCACCGATGGGCAAAAGGACATTGCGGCGTGCTTCGACCGGCGGACGTCGCGCGTCATCGTCGCGCTGAAATACGACTGGGAGCCGAACGATCAGAACTTGGCAATGGCCTGGAGAAATGGCGGAACTCTGAAGATTTCCAAGATCTATCCCGATCCGGCGACTGGCAAATTCGACTACCTGGGCACCAAAGGGCAGAAGATCGAATGGGAAATGGTGCCGATGGGCGAGCTATTTGTCGAGGAGGGGACGCTCCCTGGTGACGATGTCCTCCATCTCAGCGGTGCCGACGGCACGATCTGGCATCCTACGGGCCGTTGGGCATCGACCATCGTGCGATTATGCGGGGGACAAGTTATCCTCGACGCTGAAAATAATTTCGAGCCGGTGACCTTCATTCAGTTCAACAAGGACGCCCCAGGCCAGTATCCGGTTACCAGGATCGATAACGACCATTGGGAGGTGAAGTTCGACAAAATCGTCTCGCCTGGCCATGAGGTCGGGTTCTCTCCAGACGGCCGATTCTGTTGCATGATGAACAATCTGCGGGAAAATAATTGCTCGGTGTTTGATTCGAGTGACCCCGACCCGCGTAACTGGAAGAAAATAGCACATGTCGAGGATCCGCTGTGGCGCGGTAAATACCCCAACCCGTTCCATATGGTTTTTTCGATGGACAGCTCCAAACTGTATCTGTCTGTCTTGCACCCGGCGCCGGCGCGCAGCGGCGTTTTGGTGGTCGACACCAATACCTGGACCATCAAGAAGGAGATCCAGGGAATTGGGCCCGACATGCAGACCCTGGCGGTCACCTATGACGGCAAATACGTAATCGGCGTGTTCAGCGGCTTCCAGCGGCTCGAAAGCGGCATCGCCTTCATCGATGCGGAGACTGACGAGCTAGTCGGCATCTGGCCGAGCAATGGCGGCCACCATGACTGCGTGATCATCCCGAGGGAGCTCGAGCACATGAAGCACACCCGCTCGTGCACCCTTTAGGAGATGGCGTCTGAGCCGATGGCGCAGCATTGGCTCTTGCTCAAGATGGCGGCGCAGAATATCGGCCGGCGCCGATTGCGCGCAATCCTTCTGGCACTTGCAGTGACGCTCGGCGTCGGCGTCGGGTTTGCGAGCTTTGTCGCTGGCTGGGCACTGCGCGCGGGAACCGCGACGGCATTCTCGCGGATGGGTGCCGACCTCGTCGTCGTGCCGCGCGGCACCCTTGTAAATATCACATCGAGCCTGCTGACGGTGCAACCGACCAATGAGACACTGGCCGTTGATCTGGCGACGTCGCTGGGCGCCATCGCCGGGGTCGCGCGGGTGGCGTCACAGCGCAACGTCCCGGTATTGGTCGATGGACAACCGGCGAACGTCATTGCCTTCGACCCGGCGCAAGATTTTACCGTCCTGAGCTGGCTCGAGGACCGCCTCCCGGGACCCATCAGCAACAGCGATGTGATCGTCGGTGAGCGCCTTGCGGGCCAGCTAGGCCAACACATCAGCCTCTGCGGCAAGCCTCTCGGTGTTTACGGCCGGCTCGGCAAGACGGGTGTGGGTCCATTCGACGAGTCGTACTTCCTCACCTTCGGTGGCCTCGCCGACTTGGTCGCGTTCTGCCGCGGATCGGGTGCGAAAGCCGGCGATCGGCCGGCGACGCCGAGTGGCGCCACGGGGCTGGAGCACGCTGGCGCCAATGTTTGCCCACCTGACCTTCAACCCAACCGGGCTTCGGCCTTTTTGCTGCAGCTCTCGCCGGGGGCGAAAATCGAGGAAGTCAAATTTGCGTTGGCCCAACTGCCCGACGTCAAGGTCGTCGAGGGCAACAACGTCCTGACTTCCTCCCGTCAGGCGCTGAGCTCTCTACTGATCGGCATCGCCCTGTTCACAGCGTTGCAGATCACTGCATTGCTGATCCTCGTCTCTCTGCTGTTCTCCGCGATCGTTCAGGAGCGCTATCGCGAAGTGGGGCTGCTGCGGGCGATGGGAGCGAGGCCCAATCAAGTCATGGCGATCATTCTTGGGGAGGCGGCAATCATCACCGGGCTCGCCGGCCTTGCCGGTCTTGGCTTTGGAGCGGCCCTGCTGATGGTATTCGCCCGCTCCCTCGGTTTCTATTTCGATCTCCTCGGCATCCCGTTTTCCTGGCCGTCCCCTATTGTCTTGCAGCTGGGCGCTGTCGTCGCGATCACGGATTCTACATTGCTCGGCATTATCGGCGCGTTTGTGCCGGCGTGGCGGGTCCGTCGCATGCCCCCCCTTGCGCTGATTCAGCCGGGTAGCCCCGCGACGTGATCCTGTCGGCACAGTCGCTCACCAAGCGATACGGCGCTAGTTCCAGCTACGCGGCGGTGCGTGACGTCAATCTCGAATTGCACGACGGCGAGTTCATCTCGATCGTCGGCCGCTCCGGTTCGGGGAAGTCGACCCTGCTGGCCTTGCTCGGCGCTCTGACAAAACCGACAGAGGGAAGGGTATTGCTCGATGGGACCGATGTCTGGACGCTGCCGGAAGTCGAGCTCGCGGCCATCCGCAGCCGGCAAATCGGCTTCATCTTTCAGTTCCCTAGCCTGCTGCCGAACCTGACCGCCCTCGACAACGTCGCCGTTCCGGCACTACTGGACCGCACGATGGAGGTCGAGCGGGCCTATGAGCGGGCTTACGATCTCCTCGCACGGGTCGGTCTTGCCGACCGGGCGGATACCTACCCGGACAGCATGTCCGGCGGCGAGCAGCGCCGCACGGCCATCGCGCGTGCGCTGGTCAACTCGCCGCCTTTATTACTCGCCGACGAGCCAACCAGCGATCTCGACGAAGACACGGAGACTGAAATCATCACGCTGCTCGAAGAGCTGCAGCGAGCTGAAGCTTTCGGCTTCGTCCTAGTCACCCATAATTTGAAGCTGGCCGAGCGCGCTCAGCGCGTCTACGAAATGGAGCAGGGCACACTAGTGCCGCTCAATCTGCCAGATGTCGCCGTTGAGCCGGAGCGTCAGCGACGGCATTTTACGCCCGCTGGAGGCTATGACGATCGCGAGCCCGCAACTCCGCGGGCAGGGCGCGGGTCCATACGCCTCGGCAGGGATCTGTGGCGCAGCGTCCGGACATTTCTGGTGGCCAGCGCAACGATCTTCGCGGTCATTCTACTGGTCGACTTCGCGGTTGCGAAATACCAAGAGCTGCAGGTTCGCGAACATGGGGCCCGGGTTGCAAGGCTGGCAGAAATGGCGCTGGCGAGCCTTCAGGGCGAGGTTCAGTCGGTCTCCGACCTGGGCGACGGACGGTATGAGCTAGCAATCAGCCTATCGAATGTCAGCGGCGAGCAGCCGATTTATGTGACGTCACCGGATATGCGGGCCTATGTTCAGGTCGGGAAAATTTGGCAAGAAGTGCCGCTGACACCATCCGAGGACAGGGCGGGCAGCGTATTGAAGATCGAGGGAAAGCACACTTACCGTTATGTATTCGAGGCGCGGGTCGAAAATTTCGCTCAATTGCTTCCGAACTATATGCATGTGCGCTTCTCGGATACGATGTTGGTCAGCCCAAGCAGCACGCCAAGAGACGACGTGTTCGAGCGCAAAGACAATTACTACGTCTATCTGAAGCCGTTCGACATAGCTGACGAAACAGTCTTGAAGCAGACGAAGTTTGCCGGCAAGCCGCCGGTGTGGCTTCCGATGCCACCTCACTGAGATATGGATGGCGCCAAAGAAAAAGGCCGGCATCCCGTGGGGAATACCGGCCTCGCGTGTTGGCTGCGATGGACTAAAAGTCGTCCATTCCGTCCATTCCACCGCCATGCGGCATCGCGGGTGGGGTCTCCTTCTTTGGCTTCTCGGCGACCATTGCCTCCGTCGTGACCAAGCGGCACCGAGGTTCGACCCCATAGCGGCCGATATGAAGAAATACGATATCGGTCGCGATCATGTGAGCGAGCATTCTGTCCAAAGAGCCTAGCCTGTGCTCGACCTTCTCGATGCTTTCGCCGGGGCTTGGCAGTTAGTTCTGTAGGGCGACCCCTCGTTCCGTGGGAGCGCAGGCCTGCGGGCCGCCGCAGCTTGTAAAACCCGGCAAGGGTGCCCATCTCGGGGATTGTCGGCTGCTTCTTCATGGTTCGGCCTGCCTTCCCAAGCGCAAGCGAGCGCCGGACCGCGATCCGTTCGATGTAGCGGTGTGACCGCGCTGCTCGCTCGTGAGCGGTGGCGAATTTCGATTTGGGAAGGACGAAAATGGCGATTGGGACCGTGAAGTGGTTCAATGCCCAGAAAGGCTACGGGTTCATTCAGCCCGAGGACGGGTCGAAAGATGTTTTCGTGCATGTCACGGCTGTCGAGCGCTCTGGCATGGGTAACCTGCACGAAGGCCAGCGGGTGAGCTTCGAGCTCGAACGCGGTAATCAGGGCAAGACCTCCGCGGTCAATCTGCGGCAGGCCTGATCTGGCCCGCGGGTGGGAGTCCGAGCCGACGGCTCCCCTGTTCCTGCGAGCGTGAGGCGGAACACGAGTCTTTCGAGAAGCATCCAGGTCATGCAGGTCTTTGTGCGCGATAACGACGTCAATGCGGCCCTGCGGGTGATCAAGAAAAAGATGCAGCGCGAGGGCACCTTTCGGGACAGGAAACGGCGCAGGGCCTACGAAAAACCATCGGAACGCCGCGTCCGCGAGAAGGCCGAAGCGATCAGACACCACCGCAAGATGCTCCGCAAGCGTCTGGAGCGGGAAGGCTATTGATCGTCCCGGCGCCTGCTGAGATGGACTATCTATCAACCAAACCGCCGCTTCCGGCCGAACACTACCGCCGTAACGCAGCTCGCGCCCGACAATTGGCCAGCGAAGCGACGACAGCCGCGGTCAAGGAGCATTTGCGGGAGGTCGCGCTGCAATACGAGCGGTTGGCCGAACGCGCCGATAAGGGTACGCTGCCGGCCAGCCCCTGACAGCTGCCCCGCCGGCGTCCGCGAGCATCCGGCGCCCCCGGTCGTATGCGGCGCGCAGGAGAGCGAAATATGTCAGCACAACACAAGTTTGCGGTTGGTCAGACCGTTCGATTTTCGCCCGATCTGGGCCAAGGCACCCCCGGCTCTGGAAGCTTCAAGATCGTTCGCCTGCTGCCCGAAGCGGCCAGCGTTCTCCAATACCGGGTTAAGAGCCAGTCAGACGGCCATGAGCGTGTAGTCCGCGAAGACCAGCTCACGCGGTTATGAGGAAGCGGGCTCGATGCCGATCATCTCGCTGAAGGTCACGCGTCCGCCATCGAGCGCGGCTGATCACCGCCCGCCTGAGCTTGTCAAACCGCTGTTTCGGGGCAACGGCGACACCGATTACCAGTGTGGTAACTGCGGTTCCGTCATCGCTGCGAGCATGGGACCGACCCAGCAGGTCATTGTCGACGCGGTTACTTGCTCCGCTTGCGGAGCAGAAAACGAGTTCCCGGCTCCCTTGCGCCCATGAGCCTGAGGGCAGGGTCTTTGGGCAGCCAGATTCATGATGGAGCCGCATTCGAATGCCAAGGACGCACCCCCACGCCGAGGCGAGCTATCGGGTAATTCCGTTTGACAACGGGTTATTCGGTGTCGAGGTCAGCATCCCGGACAGTCATCCGACCAGGGTCAGCACGTTCAAAACCAA
>Ga0187846_10000056_pt1 | contig 65949 bp, 43 predicted proteins | sample TC_taG_FD_161473 | JGI IMG/M metagenome (GOLD analysis project Ga0187846, IMG submission 161473) | Biofilm microbial communities from the roof of an iron ore cave, State of Minas Gerais, Brazil - TC_06 Biofilm (v2) | ecosystem: Environmental > Terrestrial > Deep subsurface > Cave > Wall biofilm... | reverse complement strand
CACTTGCTCCAGGGGGCCGACCTCTAGAAGTGTGGGCGCTCTTCTTGAAAGGCGGGTTTCGATGAGCTCAACTAGGCGAGCCGTTTGTCTCAGCGCGGTGATCCTGGGTTCGTTGCTGGCGTTCCCGCAGCGGCAAGCGCGGGCACAGCGCGGCGACGAGCGAAAGGAGGAAGCGCGCTCGGCCGCAAGCAGAGCGACCAGCGCCCCGGCGGCAAAACCGGCGGCAAAGGATGGTTCGCGCGCCGCCGAGACGCGCCCGGCGCAAGCTCCGCCTGTGGCGGCTTTCGGTAGGCTGCCGCTGAGCTTCGAAGTCAACCAAGGGCAAACCGCGGCGGAGGTGAATTTCCTGGCGCGCGGAGCGGGCTACACTCTGTTCCTCACGCCGACACGAGAAGTCGTGGCTCTGAAGCGCGCTGTTCCGCCGCGGAAAAAAACGAGTTTCGTCGATCCAAAACCGACGCGCCAGTTTTCACAGGCGGCGCTCGAGTTCAACCTGCTCGGTTCAAACGGGCAGGCGAAAGCTGCCGGGGCCGAGCGGCTGCCGGGAATCTCGAACTACTTCATCGGGAACGACCCAACGAAGTGGCGCACCAACATTCCAAATTACGACACGGCCACGGGCAGCCCGCACTCGATCACGCTGCCGGGCGGCAACAGCTCAACGGCGACGCTTAGTGTGAACCTCAGCGGCACGAATGGCACTGTGAAGGATGCCCTCAACTCGGGAACGATTAGTTGCTCGATTACCAACGGAACGATATCGGGCACCTGCATGTTCAACTACACGGTGGGAACGGCGGTGTCGCTCCAGGTGTTCTTGGGCGCCGGCACCGCGTCGTTCACGTGGACAGCCGGACCTTGCACCGGCACGAGCACGAATCCGTGCAACTTCACCGTGAACACGACCACGACCGTGTCGGCCACGTTCGCGGCCGCGGGGGCGGGCCCTTCGTTTACCTCCACGACGCTGCCTAGCGGAGCGGTGTCAGTGCCGTATGGCGCCGACCTGCAGGTGACCGGCGGCACGCCGCCGTACAGCTTTGCGGTGACAACCGGCAGCTTGCCCGCGGGCTTCACGCTCGACGCTACAGCCAGCGGCACTGTCGCAGCCGGCCATATTTTCAGTGACAGCCCAGGCACGGCAAACACGTCCAGCTTCGGCATCACCGTAACCGACTCGACGAATTTGACCGCGACGGCCACCATCTCGTTGACAATTACCGGCCCTCCGCCGAACACCCAGGCTTCGCTGCTCAAGGGCCTGTATGCCTTCGTGGACTCGGCCTTCAGCGAATCGGACGGTTCGTTTGAGGTTGTCGGCGGCAGTTTGAACTTCGACGGTATCAACGGCTTTACCGGCGTCCTGGATAGCAACAACACCAACGGCAAGATCACGCTGAACGCTACAGTCAGCGGAACGTACTCGATCGGTCCGGACAATCGCGGCTTTATCCTCTTCACGACGTGCCCAAACCCACCGTGCAAAGGGGGCCTTGCCATCGCCGTAGGCAACGTGTATCGCGGAGTCGCTTCCACGTTCCGAGTAACGAATTTCTTCGACGACAACGGCAACGACCGCATCGGCACCGGTGATGGGCGCCAGCAGGATCCCACGTCATTCACCAAGAACGCTTTCGCGGGGACCTATACCTTCGGCTTCACTGGGGTGACTTCGAGCCTTTTGCGCGCGGCTGGCGCAGGCTTAGCTACAGTGGACAATGCCGGAAACATCGTGAGCGTGACCCTCGACACGAACGATGGGGGGACCTCGACCGGACCAACCACAACTGCTCCTGACGGAACCTACACGGGGCCCGACGCGAATGGCCGCATCGTGGCCACGCCCAGTTTGGGCCCGCAAACGGCCGTCTATCAGATTTCCACGAACGAGTTCTTCGCCGTGTCGCTCTCGGCTGGCCAGGATATCGTCGCGGAATCCGGATTGCGGCAGGCGAACCCGGGCACGTTCAGCACCAGCTCGATAAAAGGGCCTGACGTCCTTGTCCTCGACGGCGCGACGAACGGGGGCAACTTCGACACGATCATCGGCTTGGCCACGGCATCAGGCACGCCCACAACGCTTTCCATCACTTTCGATGAGAACGACGGAGGAACGACCACCCTCAATCAGAGCGCCACCAGCACCGCCCTGACGGTGACGGCCGCGGGCCGTGGCAACACGACGATCGGAATGGGCCCGACCACAGTGATTCTGTACTTCGCCGGGCAGGACAACGGTTTCGTTCTCAGCAGCGGCAATTCGGTGGAAGCAGGCACGTTCCAATTGCAGGTGGGCGAGCCCTTCCCAGCAACACCTTTCACAGGCAACGTCTTCTTCGGCCCCTTCGAAACTCTCGGACAAGGGGGAGGGCATACTTCAGGCACCGGCGCGTTGCAATCCGGCACTGCGACGTTCAATCTCACCATCGACCAAAGCCACAGCGGTGGCGATCTCCAGTTTGATCAAGGTCCAGTTACATTCAGTCTGACTCTGGATGCCAGCGGCAACGGTCATTTCAGCGGGCAGTTGTCCAACGGAGCTAGCGGCACCGAAACCGGATACCTGATTTCAGCGTTTGAGTTCCCGACTTTCGACACCACGTCAAATAATCCAAACATCATTGTGGCGCAATCCATCGCCGCGCCGCCGGGCACGCCTTCGCCGAATGAGTTGGCTGTCAACTTCCCGAATCCCGTGACCACAGGCCAGTCGGCACAGTCCGCGCCCATCACGGTCACCAACACGGGTCTCGGACCGCTCGGATTTACGGGCGTGAACACAGCCAATTCGCCAGACTTCAACGCCACCGGCACCTGTATTCCGACCGGCGCGGTGGTTGTGGTTGTGGTCCAGCCGGGGGGCACGTGCACGATTATCGTCAACTTCATGCCCGTGACGGCGGGGGCGCACAGCGAGAGCTTCACCGTGACGACCGACGGCACGAGCGGCGTTATGATCGACGCTGTTGGGACGGCGGTGTCCGGCGCAACGGCGACGGCGGCGCCGTCGTCTTTGGCCTTTGGGGCCGTGGTGGTTAATACGACGAGCGGAGCTCAAGCCGTGACGGTCTCGGTGCCCGCCAGTTCCCCGTCGGCCGTAGGGATTGAGACGATTACGGTTCCCACGGGCTTCACCGAAACCGACAATTGCGTGGACACCACGCTCCAACCCGGCGGCTCGTGCACCATCAATCTCACCTTTGCGCCCAAGACCACCGGCTCGTTCTCCGGCAACCTGAGCGTCACCGACACGGCTGCCAACAGCCCGCAGACGGTGGCGCTCACGGGCACCAGCGTGAGCGGCAGCTTCACCGCGGCGCCTGCGTCGCTCAACTTCGGCACCGTGGTGATCAACACGACGAGTCCGCCGCAGACCGTCACGGTAACTAACGGCACCACTCAGAATCAGTTCATTTTGTCGATCGTGCCCCCGGCCGGCTACGCGGAGACGGACAATTGCAATGCAGGAGGGCAGCCCTTGGTGCCCGGCGCCTCCTGCACCATCAACGTGACCTTCACGCCCACGTCGGCCACCACCTTCAGCGGCAACCTGGTGATTACCGCCGGCCCGCAGAACAGCCCGGCGCCGACGCAGTTCACCGTGGCGCTCACGGGCAACGGCACCAACTCGACGTTCAGCCTGGCGCTGGCGCCGGGTTCCTCCCCCACGGCGACGGTCATACCCGGAGGCACAGCGGCTTTCGGCATCGTGGTGACCGGAACGCCGGGGGTGAGCCAGACCATCAACTTCAACGCTACGACCACGTCGAACACCATCACCGTGATCGTGACGCCAGCGTCGGTGACCATCACCGGCACGGGCAACACCCAGTTTGCCGTGGTGCTGAACACTTTCTGCCGCGGGACTACTACCAGCAGCGGGCAGCTCGTTCCAGGGAACCCGGGCACGCTGGGTCGCGGATTCCCGCTCGTGCTGCTGGCCCTGGGGCTGGCGGGGATGGCCTGGGGGTACAGGCGGCGGCCACGCTGGGCGCTGTCGTTTGCCCTGCTGATGCTGATGGCCATCGGCGGAGCGGCTTGCGGCGGAGACCCGGGATCGAATGGTCCTACGCCGCCGGGAACGTACCCGATTACACTGACGGCGACTTCCGGCCAGCAGGTGCAGACGCTAAACCTCACGCTGATCGTGCAGTAAGAAGCGCGGCCGCGCACGGATCAGATCTCAGGGTGGAGAGCCCTGATTTGCGGACATGTTTCGGCGCGGCTGCCCTTCCTGCCGCAGGGTAAAAAGCCGCACCCTTCCGACTCGTGAGGCCGCGACACTCGCAAGCGAATCGGCCTTCAGGCAGGAGTGATGTCGAACAGGTGGGCCTGCGAGGCTTCGAGGCGCACAAACAGCCCAGCTTCCTGGAGTTCCTTGCCGTCGCGCGGATAGCGCACGCCGTTTAGTTCGTCGTGGAAGATGTATTGCTGCGCAGGCGCGACGCGATCGCGCAAGCGCAAGCGCCCTTGTGCGGCCCCGCCGGTCAGATTCACCACAATCATCTGCCAGCTTTTCTGCAAGCGCCATTCGTAGGCAATCAGGTTCTGCGATGACGCGTCGCCTTCCGGGCCCACTTCCAGAAGGCTCCACGCCCCGGAGTGAAGGGCTTCGCGGTTCGATACCTCAAGAATCTTTTGAAACACTTTGACGCTTGTCGGATCCGGCGGCTCCTCGGCCGCGGCGCGAAGCATGATGGAGATGCGATTGCGGTGGCCCTGGATTTCGCCGTGCTGGTAAAAGCGAAGCCCGGGCAGCGTGCCCATCAGCGCGGCGGCGGCGGGGAGACGGTCGTTGCCGATGGCCGAGGCGCGGCGCGGTTCGTCGTGATTTTCGAGAAAGCGGGCGAGACGGCTGTTGTAGGCAAGCCCGGCGTGCAGACGCGCGCGGACGTTGTCCACGTGGGAGTCGCGCACGGCGTCGTAAGTCTCTTTGTCGTAAACGAAGGAAAAGCCCAGGTCGAGCAGCCGCGATTCCGTCCCCCAGTACGCTTCGGCCAGAAGAATCAGCTCGGGAACCGCGGCGTGCGCTTCCTCCCAAAACTCTTTTGCCGGGCGGGGAGCGTGGCCCAGAAAGCGCCCCCAGATGTTGGCGAAGATGTCCGTGAGTTGCAGCATGGCCATGTCGCAGCGCACGCCGTCGCAGTGCTGGGCGATCTTGGCGAGTTCGGCGATCATGGCGGCGCGCAGGGCGGCGTCGAAGTAATTCAGCTGCGCGACGTCTTTCCACGGCGGGAAGTAGGGGTCGCGGCCAAGCGCGGCAAAATATCCCCCCTGCTTGGTATCCGCGGGAAAAAATGCGCCCGGATTCCGCCGGCATTCCTCCGGTGACAAGCGCACGTAGAAATCCGGATGTTCGCCGACCCACGGATGATCGGGCGCGGTGTGGTTGCCGACGAAATCGAGGAAGAGCGCCATGCCGCGCTGGCGTAGTTTGTCACGCACGCGATCGAGGCCCTCCCACGCGCCGATGCGCGCGTCGGGCACGTACTGCTTCACCGCATAAGGAGAGCCGGCGACATCGGCGGGCTTCCATTGCGGAAGAGTCTGCGAATAGCCGGCGAAGTTCGCAGTCTCGATAAGCATCACACGGCGCGATTCAGGGCTTCGCTGCCACACGCCCATCAGCCAGACGATGTCGAAGCCGAGGCGCGCAAGCGTGTCCCACTCGGAGTCGGGAACGTCGGCGAGGGTGATGTTTCGGCCGAGCCTGGCGGAAAGGCTCTCGAGCCAGACCAAAGTGTTGATTTCGTAGAGGTGCGGATGGGCGCGCAGCGCGCGAGCGGGCGCGGCGCTCTTCTTCGAGGGCATGGCGAACCGAGCCTAGATGGCACGCAGGGTGGTGTCAACAGAATCAGAAAACCGTGATTCGCAGGGCTTCTCGGGGATGCGGGCGGCTGGCGCGGATTTGATATACTCCCGCTTCTTTCGATGCTTCAGGAGGCGAATCGCAAGATGAAACGCGGCTTTCGACTCGCAGTTCTGTTGAGCGTGGCAACGACGCCGTTGGCGGCGCAAAACCCTTCGCCGCCGGCCGGCCTGCGAACCTTCAGCGCCGACGACTACTATCGCATCAAGGATGTGGAAGACGCGCAAATCAGCCCGGAAGGAGCGTGGGTGGCTTATACGGTTACGACGCACGACCGCAAAGAAGACAAAGACCAGGAACGCATTTGGATGGTTGCGGTTGCCGGCGGCGAGGCGATTCCTCTCACGGCGGAGGGTGCGTCTTCTTCGCATCCGCGCTGGAGCCCCGACGGAAAGTATCTGGCGTTTCTCTCCAGCCGAGGAGAAGACAAGGATGACGCCGAAAGGAAGAAGCAGGTGTGGGCGCTCAACCGCCAGGGGGGCGAAGCGCAACAGCTGACGGACACCATTCAAGATGTAGAGGACTTTGCCTGGGCCCCCGCCAGCGACCGCCTGGTGCTGGCGCTGCAGGACCCGACACCCGAAGAGATGGAAGCCGCGAAAAACCGGGAAGAAAATGAAAAGGACGAGGGCCCGGCGAAACACAAGCCACGCCCGTGGGTGATCGACCGCCTTTATTTCAAAGAGGATGGCGCCGGCTATCTCGACCGGCGCCGCAAGCACCTTTACGTTTTCACGATTGCGGACCGCAAGCTGGCGCAGATTACTTCCGGAGACTACGACGACAGCGAGCCCGCGTGGTCACCGGACGGCCGCCGCATCGCGTTTACCAGCAATCGCACAGAAGAGCCGGATCGAAACTTCAATACGGACATCTGGACCGTTTCCGCCGGCGGCGCCGACAGCGGCAAGCCGCCGATTCGAGTGACCGCCAATCCTGGCAGCGACTTTTCGCCGCAATTCTCCGCCGACAGCAAATGGATCGCCTTCGCCAGCCAGCGAGACCCAAAGCTTTTTTGGTACGCCACGGTACACCTCGCCGTGGCTCCCACTGCCGGCGGCCAAGACCAAGCGCTCACGCGCGCACTCGACCGCAACGTTCTGGCGCTGCGGTTCTCCGCCGATGGCCAGTGGATTTATTTCATCGTGGACGACGACGGCGCCCAGAGCCTGCTGCGCATTCCCGTGACGGGAGGCGCAATCTCGCGGGAGATTGGCGGCCGACGCTCCGTGCAGTCGTTCTCCCTGGCCAAAGACGGCACGGTTGCCGCCGCCATTTCCGAGATTTCACGCCCCTCGGAGATCTACGTCCTGCCGCCCGGCGGGGAATTGCGGAAGGTCACCTCGACGAACGACGCCTTCCTGAAGCAACTCAAGCTACCGGAAGTGGATTACGTGCGTTTCAAGAGCAAAGACGGGACCACCGTGGCGGGCTATCTCTACAAGCCCGTTGCTTACACGCCGGGGCAGCGCTATCCGGCGATCCTGCGGCTGCATGGGGGACCCACGCTGTCGTATCAGGCCGAATTCACGCCCGACCCCCAGTTTTACGCGGCGAACGGCTACGTGGTTCTCACTCCCAATCCACGCGGCTCGATCGGCTACGGCGAAGACTTCTGCAAGGCGATCTTCGCGGATTGGGGCAACAAGGACTATCAGGACGATATGGCCATGGTGGATTACGCTATCGCGCAAGGGCTGGTGGATCCCGAAAAGCTGGGTGTTGGCGGCCATTCTTACGGCGCCATTTCGACCAACTTCATCATCGCGCAGACCACGCGGTTCAAAGCAGCGATCTCGCAGTCGGGGGACTTTCTGAACGTCACCAACTGGGGCCACGACGAATACGTCCGCGAATGGGAGTACGAACTCGGACTGCCGTGGGAGAATCGCGCGCTGTGGGAAAAGGTCTCATCGTTCCGCGCGGCGACGAAAATCGCCACGCCTACGCTCATCACCGGCGGCGACGAGGATTGGAACGTGCCCATCATCAACGGCGAGCAAATGTACGAGACGCTCAAGCGGCTCGGCGTGCCGACTTTGCTGGTGGTCTATCCGGGCGAGCACCATGATTTCACGCGGCCTTCGTTCATCGTGGATCTGCGCAATCGCTATCTCCTCTGGTACAACCATTACGTGAAGGGCGAGGGCCCCGCCGCTCCTCCGCAGAATCGCAGCGAATAAGGCTTGCGCCCACGCGCCGTGCTGGTAGAACTGTGTCGTCCTGCCGGGAGGGGTGATTTGAAACGCCTCGGCCTTCGCATTCCGTCAATGGTCTTCGCGCTTGCCTTCTCCGCCGCGCCATCACCGGCGCAAACGATCCAAGTGGACATCACGCCGTCCCATTCCACCAATCGGTTCGTTCCCAACCAGACTCTGGGAGCGGGCGTCGATCGCATTCCTGTGGCGGCGATGGACGCGGACGTGATGCCTGCCGCGCTCGAAAGGGCCTTCGGCGCCGGCTGGCAGCCGGTGTCGTATCGGCAGAACACCGAACTGGCGGTCGAAGCGTGGCACTGGAATCCCGAGGGCACCTGGAGCGATCCCGCCGGCAAAGGGTACTTCACAGGCTCAGCTACGCCAGGGAATCCGATTCGCTATTCCTACGGCTACGCGCTGCCGCATCGCGGGTTTACGCGCAACGATGGCACCGGGAACGTGGGGTTTTCGCGCCTCACCGACGGCGACCTCAGCACCTACTGGAAGAGCAATCCGTATCTCGCGCAGCGTTTCACCGGCGAAAGCGACTCGCTCCATCCTCAATGGGTAGTGATCGATCTGGCGCAACCGCAGACGATGGACAGCGTACGCATCGCCTGGGCCGACCCCTATGCCAAGCACTACCTGGTCCAGTATTGGACCGGCGCCGATCCCATCCAGGCACCCACGCATGGAACGTGGCAAACGCCTCCGCAAGGCACGGTCGCGAACGGCAAGGGCGGCACCGAAACCATTCGCTTCGGTGTTGGGCCGATGCCCATTCGCTTTGTGCGCATCTTGATGACCGAGTCGTCGGGAACGTGTGACTCGCATGGCTCGGCTGATCCGCGCAATTGCGTGGGATACGCAATCCGCGAAGTGTATCTCGGCACCACAACGCCGGATGGCGCGTTTCACGACGTGGCGCGGCACACACCCGATCAGGAGCAGACCACCACGTACTGCTCGTCGGTGGACCCGTGGCATGAGCCTTCCGACCTCGGGCCCACGCGGGAAGCGCAGATGGGGCTCGACCTCTTCTTCACGAGCGGCGTGACGCGCGGCTTGCCTGCGATTATCCCCACGGCGCTGCTGTACGACACGCCCGAAAATGCCGCCGCCGAGCTCGCCTACGTCCAGAAACGCGGCTACCCCGTTTCCTACGTGGAACTCGGCGAAGAAGCCGACGGACAATACATGCTGCCGGAAGATTACGCGGCGCTGTACCTTCAGTGGGCCACGGCGCTCCACCGTGTCGATCCCGCGCTAAAGCTCGGCGGCCCTTCCTTTCAGGGCGTGAATCACGATATCGAAGTCTGGCCAGACGCCGACGGCGAAGTGTCGTGGCTCGGCCGCTTCCTTCGCTACCTCAAGCAGCACAACCGGCTGGGCGACCTCGCCTTCTTTTCCTTCGAGCACTATCCCTATGAGCCGTGCCGCGTGCCGTGGGGCAGCCTCTACGACGAACCCGAACTCGTGAGCCGCATCATGCAAGTCTGGCGCGACGACGGCGTGCCCTCGAGCATTCCCATGTTCATCACCGAGGGCAATCTTTCGTCCGGTACGAGCGAGACGTACATGGATATTTTGTCGGCCGTCTGGCTGGCAGATTACGTCGGGTCGTTTCTCAACGCGGGGGGCAAGGGCCTCTACTTTTTTCATTACCTGCCGCTGCAGATGGAGCGCGGCTGCAACGATTCGCCCGGCACGTTCGGGATGTTCACCGTGGACGCAAGCAACCAGGTCCAGCAAGACTTAGGGCAGTATTTCGCGGCGCAGCTCATCAATCTCCAATGGGTGAAGCCCGGCAGCGGCGAGCATCGCGTCTTTTCGGCCAAGAGCGATGTTGACGACGGCGCCGGGCACGCTCTGGTCACCGCCTACGCGCTGGAGCGCCCTGATGGCGACTGGTCTGTGATGGCCGTGAATCGCGATCAGCAAAACGGCCACAAAGTGAGAATTGCGTTCCAGGAGGACTCGGCGCACAACGCGCGTACCTTCACCGGCTCAGTCTCGATCTCCACATTCGGCGCGCAGCAATATCACTGGCATCCCGCCAGCACCTACTTCATGGCGCACGCCGAGCACGCGGCAGACCGCCCAGTGATCGTGAACACCAAGGGCTACGCCGATCCCGATGGCCCCATCGCCCACAGCACGCAGAACGCCGCGGCGGACACCTCCTACGAGATTCCCGCCGCATCTATCGTGGTGATTCGAGGCAAACTTTCCGGCCCGCGCTAGGGTTGTGTCGGGCAAATAACTTGCATCAAGCGCGCGCAGCATGCTGCGCCCCTACGGCGGCACATTGCCACGGCGCGGCGGGCGCAGCGTGCTGCGCCCCACAAGGACTTACCGGATCGGACTTGTTTCACGTATTTCCGAGACACACTACTAGGAGCTTCCCGGCCCTGTTAATTCGCGCACGGCATCGGTGAAAACACGCGTGTGAGCGTCAACGTCGTCAGCTGTGGTGGCCGGCGACATCAGCGCCATGTTGTGGAATGGGGTTAGCAGGATGCCGCGGTTGAGCGCGTAGAGATGCATGAAGCGCTCGAGTTCGAAATCCATCGCGGTACCGGCTTCTCCGCCATTTCGTGGCGGACGGGGATGGAAGAGGTACTCGGCGCGGCAGCCCAGCCGCGTGACGTGCCACGGCAACGCGGCTTGCGCGATCGCTGCGGCGACGCCGTCCGCGAAGCGCTCGGCGAGCGGAATCATGTGCGCGAATGCCGCGGGCGTCAGCACGTGTTCGAGCGTCGCGCGCATCGCCGCCAGCGAAAGCGCGTTGCCGGCCAGCGTCCCGCCGATTCCGCCGGTATCGCAATCTTCGAGTTGGATGCGCATCGAGAAGCGTCGCGCCACCGCCGCGCTGCAGCCGTACGTCCCGGCAGGCAAGCCGCTGGCGAGGGGCTTGCCGATGACAAACAGGTCCGGCTCGAGGCCGTGCTCGCGCGCATATCCTCGTGGACCTGCGCAAATGGTGTGCGTTTCGTCGAAGATAAGCAGTGTTTGATACTGCCGCGCAAGCGCCGCAGCGCGCTGCCAGTAGCCCGCATCGGGATGCACAGTGCCGACGTTGGTCATCACCGGCTCGGCCAGAATGCAGGCCACGTCGCCGTGGGCGAGCGCGGTCTCCAGCGCGTCGACATCGTTGAACTCGACGACGCGCGTTGTTTCCACCGGATTCACCGGCGGGCCGATGTTGCCGCGCCGCGGGCCGGCAACACCATCGCGGATGGAAATGAACGTTTCGTCCACGGTGCCGTGGTAGCAATAGTTGTAAACCAGGATCTTCGGCCGGCCGGTGATCTCCCGCGCGATGCGGATGGCGAAGCGATTCGCGTCCGTGGCCGTGAGCGTGAATTGCCAGTACGGCAGGCCGAACCGCCGCGCAAGTTCTTCGCCCACCCAGAGCGCATCTTCGGTAGGCAGCATCAGCGTGACGCCCTTCTCCGCTTGCCGCGCCATCGCTGCGATGCTCGCCGGGGGAGAATGTCCTGTCATCGCGCCGGTGTCGCCCAGGCAAAGGTCCACGTATTCGAGGCCGTCCACGTCGGTGAAATGTGCGCCCCGCGCTTCGGCGACAAACACCGGGAACTTCCCCGGCCATTTCTTCATCCAGTTCATGGGTACGCCGCCGAGCAGCGACCGCTGCGCGCGCTGGAACAGCGCCGCCGATTTCGGGTGCTCGGCAACGAACCTCCGCTCCTCGCGCGCCATCAGCTCTTTGAGTCGCGCGCGATCAATGGACTCATGCGGCGTCCTTTGCGGGCTGCTCATTTCATGCCTTTTCGCGCCAGATTCTACTGTGCGCCAAGCCATTTTACGGGATAGCGTGCGGCGAGGGCGTTGGCCAGTTTCTCGTCGGCCGTGATGAACGACCCGTTCAATTCTTCGGCAAGCGCAACGTACAGGGCGCCGTAAGCCGTACGATCCGATTGGCACGCGATGCGGAGCGCCGATTCGGCCAAATGAATCGATGCCACGGTGGAAAACTGCTGAGCACGAATCGCTTCCAACGAGGCAAGCGCCTCCGCGGACGTGCAGCGGGCTGTCCGCGCCGCCTTCCACAGAAGATTCGCTAGTTCCGCCCAGAAAATGTCCGGCACCACGATCTGAATCTCGCGGTTCACGTAGCGGGCGAGCAACGACTTGGCCTTGTCGGCAAATGGCTCGCCGCCAGGAGGAAGGAGCCATTTCGCTGCGACGCTCGCATCCACGACAAGCGGATTCAACGGGCCCTATCCTCGCGAATCATTTCCTCGGTTGATGGAAATGCGCGACGAGGTCTTTTTTTGGAGTGCATGCGTTCGACATACCGCAGAAAGCGACGGCGCTTCTGCAGCTCCTTCTCCGTGGGGACATTCTCCTCGAGCAGGGCCAGCACCTCCGCCGCAATCGAGCGGTGGTTTTCTTTCGCGCGCCGGCGAAGCGCGTCGTAGCGGTCTTCGGGAACATTCTCGACGTATAGGGTCGCCATAGAACTCTCCTAGGGACATCCTAGCACACCCCTCGGCCCGCCGCTAGCCCGCTGTTTTGGCCCCAACGAACGAAGCTACTTGCGCAGATGCTTCAGGATTTCGCGGGCGGCGTTGGCGCCGGAGGCGCCGGTCACCCCGTTGCCGGGATGCGTGCCGCTGCCGCACAGATACAGCCCCTTGACCGGCGTGGCGTAGCGCGCCCAGCCGAGCAGCGGCCGCATGGTAAAGAGCTGGTCGAGCGCGAGCTCGCCGTGAAAGGGGTGGCCGCCCGTCAGGCCGTAGGTGTCCTCGAGGTCCTTTGGCGTAAGCGTCTGCGCCGCAAGGATTTTCGACGGCAGATCCGGCGCATATTCGGCGAGCGTCCGAACGATCGTGTCGCGAAGCGCGTCGCGCTGCCGCGTCCAGTCGCCCGCTCTCAGGCGATACGGCGCATATTGCATGTACACCGACATCACGTGCTTCCCCGCGGGCGCAAGCGAGGGGTCGGAAATCGAAGGAATCATAACGTCGAGATACGGCGCGGGGGAGAATTCGCCGTACTTGGAGGCGTCGAAGGCGCGCTCCAGATAGTCGATCTCCGGCCCGATGTGCACGCGTCCTGCGAGCGCGGTTTCGCCGCCGGAAGAATTCTTCAGCGCAGCAAACTCCGGCAGGCCGTCGAGGGCGAGATTGAGCTTCGCGGCGATCCCGTTCGAGCGATAGTGCTGCATCTTCACGACGAAGCTCGGGGCCAGATGCACGGGATCGAGCAAACCGAGAAACGTCCGCCGCGGATCGGCTCCTGACACGACCGCTTTCGCTGCAATCTCTTCCCCGCCCGCGAGCACGACGCCCGTCGCGGCGCCGTCCTTCACCTGGATACGCTCCACTTCGGCGCCGGTGCGGATTTCCACCCCGGATTGCTTTGCTGCCGCGGCCATCGCCGAGGTAAGAGCGCCCATGCCCCCGCGCGGGAACGCCGAGCTTCCCGCCGGATGAGGGTCCGCAGCAGATCGCAGGAGCAGCAGCGCCGTTGAGCCCGCCGACCACGGTCCCAGCGCCGCGCCGAAGATTCCGCGCGCGGCGATCGCGGCGCGCAGCAGCTCGGTCTCGAAGAACTCCGCCGCGAAATCCGCCACGGCCATCGGTCCCCAGCGCAGCAGGCGCATCATTTCCTTCTTGCCGAGCCCGCGCACTTGGCGCCCAACTTTCACAAACTGCCAGATGTCTTGCTTGGACGGTTTTTCGATAACCGGCGGCGTAACCGAGAGCAAGCGGCCGATAATCGCCGCCGCGCACCCGAGCGCTTCGTGCAACTCGAAATATTTCGCGGCATCGCGCTTCGAGAAGGTGTCAATCTGGCGCGCCGAAGCCACCGGATCGGAATAGAGGACCAGCGCGCGGCCATCGGGCGCGGGAGCGCAGAGCCGGGCGCCGGGCGCGATCATGGCCAGGCCGTAACGCGCGAGCTGCATGTCGCGGACAATTTCCGGCAGGAGCGGCCCGGCCGCGTGCGCCAGCGTCGAACAGCGGAACCCGGGATGAAATTCTTCGGTTACCGCGGCGCCGCCAACGATCGGGCGCCGCTCGAGGACGAGCGGCTTCAAGCCTTTGCACGCCAGGTAAAACGCCGCTACCAGGGCATTGTGCCCGCCGCCAACGATCACGACCTCGCGCGGCGCGGCCACTCAGTTTTTCCCCGTGACTCTCAGAATTTCGAGCGCCGCCAGGCGGCCCGACGCGCCCATGATGCCCCCGCCCGGATGCGTCGCCGAGCCGCACATGTAAAGTTTGCGGAGCGGCGTGCGGTAACGCGTGAAACCCGCCACGGGACGCAGGAAGAAAAGCTGTTCGAGCGAAAGCTCGCCCTGAAAAATATTGCCTTCGCTCAAACCCGTGATGCGCTCGATATCGAGCGGCGTGATCACCTGCTTGCCGATGATGATGTTCCTCAGGTTCGGCGCGTATTCGGAGATCGTGTCGATCACCGCGTTGCCGAACGCCTCGCGCTGGTCGTCCCAGTTGAGCCCCGGCTTCAGCTTGTACGGCGCGTACTGCACGAAGCACGAAAGGATGTGCTTGCCCGGCGGCGCGACGGAGGGATCGGTGAGCGTGGGAATCACCATGTCGATGTACGGACGCCGCGAGAATTCGCCGTATTTCGCCTGGTCGTAGGCGCGCTCCATGTAATCGATGGACGGCGAAATCGAAATCGCGCCGCGCAGGTGGCGCCCGGGACCCGGCAGGCACCTGAAGTCGGGCAGCGCGTCGAGCGCCAGATTCACTTTGCCGGAGGAGCCGCGGAATTTGTAGCGGCGCACTTCTTCGAGAAACTCCGGCGGCAGCTCGCGCGCCTCGATGAATTTCAGGAACGTGAGATTGGGATCCACGCTCGAAGAGACAATGTCCGCATGAATCTCTTCACCGCTCTCCAGCGCGACGCCCTGCGCCGCGCCGTTCTTCACGAGAATGCGCCCCACGGCCGCCTCGGTGCGAATTTCCGCGCCAGCCTCGCGCGCCGCGTCTCCAATGGCGTTGGAAATCGCTCCCGTGCCGCCTCGGCTGAACCCCCAAGAGCGAAACGCGCCGTCGATTTCGCCCATGTAGTGATGCAGCAACACATACGCCGTTCCGGGCGAGCGAATCCCGAGAAACGTGCCGATGATCCCCGACGCCGACATCGTCGCTTTCAGCACGTCGGTCTCAAACCACTGACCGAGAAATTCGGCGGCGCTCATGGTCATCAGCTGGACGAGGTTGTATTTGTCTTCGGCCGGGAGACGCTGAAATCGCTTAGCCAGGAACGCGAGTTTTTTCCAGTCGCGCGGGTCGAGCGAGGCGGGATCCGGGGGAATCATTGCGAGAATCGGCTTCACGAAGCGGCACATCGCCACCATCGACTTGCCGAATTCTTCGTACGCCTCGGCATCGAGTTTCGAGTGCCGCTCGATTTCGCGCCGCGTTTTCGCGTGGTCGTTCACGCGCCACAGGTAATCGCCGCTAGGCATCGGGGTCAGAGTGCCGTCGAGCGGAAGGATCTCGAGTCCGTGGCGGGGTAAATCAAGGTCGCGAATAATTTCCGGACGCAGCAGCGAAACCACGTAGGAAAAGACGGAGAACTTGAATCCGGGGATGATCTCTTCGGTGACCGCAGCGCCGCCGAGGACGTAGCGGCGCTCGAGCACGAGGACTTTTTTGCCAGCGCGCGCGAGGTACGCCGCGTTCACCAGGCCGTTGTGGCCGCCGCCGATCACGATGACGTCGTAACGCTTCGCCATGGAGGGTTGCGCGTTTGCGCGCGCCCTGCCGTGGTGCGCAGCGCGCGAGCCGCAGCATTTTACAGGCCGCCGCGCGGCCCCACAAGGCGGAAGCGGCTCGTCTGCCGCGCGATCAGCGCATTTCCTTGCGAGGCGCGCGCAGCGGGCACTATAATTTCGGCGCTCAAATTCGTCGAATTTTCCGGGAGCGACCGTGCCGATCGGAACCGCCGTCCACGAACGAACTGCGAAGCTGTGCGAGAGCCTGAACTACCGCGAATGGTCGGGCTACTACGCCGTCAGCGTCTATGAGACGCACCACGAACACGAGTACAACGCCATCCGCAACGCCGCCGCGCTGATCGACGTCACGCCGCTCTTCAAATATCTGGTCAGCGGCAAAGACGCGACGAAGTTTGTGAACCGCGTGATCGCTCGCGACATCAACAAAGTTTCCGTCGGCCAGGTCATTTACTGCTGCTGGTGCGACGAGCAGGGCAAAGTCGTCGACGATGGCACGATTTCGCGCCTCGGCGAAAACCTCTACCGCTGGACGGCGGCCGACCCGAGCCTGCGCTGGTTCCACCAGAACGCGCTCGGCCTCGACGTGCGGATCGAAGAAATCTCCGACCAGGTCGCGGCGCTGGCGCTGCAGGGACCCACTTCCGGACGCCTGCTCAAGCAGGCCTCCGACGCCGACATCACGAACCTGAAGTATTTCCGCTTCACGCGCGGCAAAATCGCCGGCGTCGCAGTGGACATTTCGCGCACCGGCTACACCGGCGATCTCGGCTACGAAATCTGGATTCCCTGGAGCGACGCGCCGAAAGTGTGGGACGCACTCGTCGAGCACGGCCGCGGCTTCGACCTGCACGCCGCGGGAATGCTGGCGCTCGACGTAGCGCGAATCGAAGCGGGCCTGATCCTCATCGAGGTGGACTATTTCAGCAGCAAGAAAGCTCTCATCGAATCGCAGAAGCATTCGCCCTACGAGATCGGCCTCGGCAAGCTGGTGGACTTGAAGAAGGAACACTTCATCGGCCGCGCGGCGCTGGAAGAAGAAAAGAAGCGCGGCTCGAAGCGTCTGCTGATGGGCCTGGACATCAACTGGGACGATATCGAGCGCCTGTACGACGCCGTCGGGCTGGCGCCGCAGGTAGCGAGCACGGCCTCGCGCGTCGCCGTTCCCGTGTATCGCAGGGGCTTGCAGGTGGGCAAGGCGACTTCGACGACATGGTCACCGACGCTCAAGAAGATGATCGCGCTCGCGAGCCTCGAGCGAAGCCAAGCTGCGCCGGGCACAGAACTCCTGATGGAATTCACCGTCGAAGCGGTGCGCCACAAGGTTCGCGCCACCGTGAGGGAACTGCCGTTTTTCAATCCGCCGCGGAAGACCGCGACGCCGGTCACCTGAAATCTGCGAGCTGCGCAAGAGGGAGGAGCGATGCGATTGGATCGAAAGAATCTGTCTGTGCTTGCAGCACTGCTGGCGACGAATTGGCTGACCGGCGTGAGCCTGCAAGCCCAGACGAATACGCAGGCACGAACACCAGCGCCCCCTCCCGGTACGATTCGCCTCATCGTGGACGCGTCGCAAGCGCCGCAAAAGATTCTGCATGCGCACTTGCAGATTCCCGTGCAACCCGGCCCGCTCACGCTTTTCTACCCGGAATGGATTCCCGGCGAGCACATGCCCGACGGTCCCGTTATCGAAATGGCCGGCTTGAAGTTCAACGCAGGCGGAAAGACGATTCCCTGGCGGCGCGACCTTGTCGATATGTTCGCGTTTCACCTGGACATTCCGAAGGATGTGAGCGCGCTCGACGCGGATTTCGATTTTCTTCTCGCGGCGGCATCCTCCGGATTTTCTGCAGGCTCATCCGCCACCGCGTTTCTCGACGTGCTGAGCTGGAACCAGGTGCTGCTCTATCCCAAAGGCCGACCCGCCAGCGAGATCATCTTCCAGCCGAGCCTGCGGCTTCCTGCCGGATGGAAGTTCGGCACGGCGCTGCCGGGCGCGAAGCAAAGCGGCGACACCATCGCCTTCGATGGCGTCGCGCTTACGACCCTGATCGACTCGCCGGTGATCGCCGGACGCTATTTTCGGGTGATCCAGCTCACGCCGGGCCAGAACCCTGCGCACGAAATCGACATCGCCGCCGACAGCGAATCCGCTCTGGCCATGACGCCCGAGACGCAGCAGCATTTTCAGCGTCTCGTCGCCGAAGCAGGCGCATTGTTCGGCTCGCGGCACTATCGCGACTATCATTTTCTGCTCACGCTCAGCGACGACGCCGCGCATTTCGGCCTCGAGCATCACGAATCGAGCGACGACCGCACGTACGAGCGCAGCCTGATGGACGACAACCTGCGGCTCGAATTTTCAGGCCTCCTGCCGCACGAATTCGTCCACTCCTGGAACGGAAAGTTTCGCCGGCCCGCGGGCCTCGCCACACCCGATTATCAGCAGCCGATGAAAGACGACCTGCTGTGGGTCTATGAAGGCCTCACCGAGTATCTCGGCAGCGTGCTCACGGCGCGCAGCGGACTGCTCACGACGCCACAGGCTCGTGAGGCGCTCGCGTATCTCGTCGCGAGCTACGAGCATCGGCCGGGCCGCGACTGGCGCCCGCTCCAGGACACCGCCGACGCAGCTCCTTTCTTGTACAACGCCTCGAACGACTGGTCGAACTGGCGGCGCAGCACCGATTTCTACGAGGAAGGCGAGCTGCTGTGGCTGGGCGTGGACGCCACGCTGCGGCGGCTCACGAAGAATCAGAAATCGATGAACGATTTCTGCCTGAGCTTTCATGGAGGTCCCGGCGGCGAGCCTGCGCTGAAAACCTACACGTTCGAAGACGTGGTCTCGGCGCTGAACCATCTTGCCGCGTACGATTGGGCGTCGTATCTTCGCGCGCGGCTCGACTCCGTCTCTACCAAGACGCCCATCGAGGCCATCGAAGCGAGCGGATGGAAGCTGGTTTACAACGAATCGCAAAACGACATGCAGGTGAACGCCGAAACCGTCGCGCAGCACCTGGACCTGACGTTTTCGCTGGGCATGACCGCCGGCGAAGACGGCAACGTGGTGGACGTGATTCATGCCGGCCCGGCGTACAACGCCGGCCTCGGGCCCGGGATGAAAATCGCCGCGGTCAATGGGCGCCAGTATTCCGTCGATGCGCTCACGGACGCGATCGACGCGGCGACGTCCAGCGCGGCACCCATCCAGCTGATCGCCTCGAACGGCGCGCAAATGCAAACCTATGCGATCGACTATCATGGCGGCCAAGTGTTCCCGCATCTGGAGCGCATCGAGGACGCGGAGCATCCCGACTACCTGGGCGACATTCTCAAGCCGCTCGCGCCGTGAGGGGCATCGCGCAGGGGCGCGAGTTGATCGAAGATGATGGCCATAAAGCGCGAAACGAGCAGGCGACGCAGGCCCCTTGCGGCCGTTGGAATGTTGTTCGCGGTACTCGGCGCGGCGGCTTTGGTCCATCCGCGCTTTTTCATGCCCGGAGAGAAGAACGAAGTTCAGGTCGGCGGACAGAAGGTGATCATGGAGACTCGACAAGTGTTCGTGGTACCGCGGCTGCTGAGCGCCTGCTTTGTCGTTGCGGGCGGAGCGCTCATCTACATCGGCTTGCGGCGCGGCTGATTCCGGGGCCGCCGCGGCCCAACCCGATGGGCGTTGGCTCGCGCCGGTTCGTTGGCAAAGATTCATGAAGACACATTCGGACGGGAGATTCCCTTGGCCACCAAGCGCACCGGCGAACCGTGGATGACGGCGGACGACTTTGGACGTTCGCTTCCCCACTTTACCGTGAACCTGCTCGTGCGTGACCTCGCCCGATCCGTGGCATTTTACAAAGATGTGCTGAGCGCCACGCTTGTTTACTCCGATCCGGATTTTGCCGCGCTGCGCATCACAGACCACGGGGACCTCGAATTCATGCTGCACGCGGACCATACCTACGACCATCACCCGTGGCACGCGGAGCTCGTCTCGGGCGAGCGGCGCGGGCTGGGAGCGGAGCTGCGGTTGTTCCACACCGACCCGGACGCGGTCGAAGTGCGCGCCAAGCGATTTGGCGCCGCGATCTTGCAGGCGTCACAGGACAAGCCGCACGGCTGGCGCGACGTCATCGTGGCCGACCCCGACGGCTACGCCTGGGCCGTCGGGATTCCCCTGCGCCAGAAGTAAGGGCATCCGACTCCTTGAAACCCGCCAAAGACAGGGCGCCCTAGAGTGTTCATTCTCACTTGAAAATGACTCCGTGTGAGGCGGAAACGGAACGCGAACCGTACTCCACCCGACAACAACAAGTTGACAGGCTAACGATCTGGGAATACTTTTCGCGTGTCCGCTCTAAGATCAGCCTCGGGAAGCTCTAACGGGTGGAGCTGCTTATTGTGAAGATCAAGGGCATCGAAGGGATGACGCCGGATGAGATCGACTTCGAATTGCAACGCGGCGGAAAATTCGTCTACTTCTACTATTGCATTTCGCTGTTGGTCGTTACCATCAGGCGACCTTCCGATGTCTATCTCATTCGTGTGGGGGAAAGCGCACTGCTGAAGGGTATGCCTTTCACACTGCTTTCCCTGATAGGCGGCTGGTGGGGCATTCCTTGGGGGCCCATTCGGACCGTGCAATGCCTCTACGTGAATCTAGCTGGCGGGGAGCCTGCGCCACCCGAAGTAACGGCTTCGATCCGGCCACCCGCCAAGTTAAGCGGAAAAGAGATTTAAGTCGCTGGTCAGCACCTTGAGACTGCTGTTCGCCTGGTTAAGGGCAGCTATTTGTTGCGTCCCGTAAATAACTCGCATCAAGGGGGCGCAGCATGCTGCGCCCCTACAAGGACTTACTGGATCGGACTTGTTTCACGTATTTCCGAGACGCGACACTATTTCGGCCTTCGACATTTTAGTCGGGTTCGCAACGAGCCGGAGGGGGACGTGAGGGCAAGAAGGCAAATCATTCTAACAGCGCTGGTGGCAGTGTTTCTCGCCGCAAGCGCGAACGCGCAAGGGCCGCAGAAGCGGGCCATTACCTTTGAGGACCTGATCTCGATGCACCGGGTGAGCGGGCCGCAGATTTCGCCGGACGGCAAATGGATTGCGTACGAGGTGGCGACGCCCGACCTTGCGGCCAATCGCACGGTGCGCGACATCTGGATTGTCGGGGCGGCGGGCGGCGAGGCGCGGCCACTGACCAGCGGCGGCAGCGACACACGGCCGAGGTGGTCGCCGGACGGCAAGAAGCTGGCGTTTCTTTCTTCGCGCGACGGCACGCCGCAGGTTTTCTGGATCACGCCCGAAGGCGGCGACGCGAGCCGGCTCACGTCGCTCTCGACCGGAGCAGACAACGAAGTGTGGTCGCCCGACGGCAAGTCGCTGGCGTTTACCTCGAGCGTTTTTCCCGATTGCAAAGACGACGCGTGCAACGCCGGGCGCGACGCAGCCGAAGCCAAGAACAAAGTGAAGGCGCACGTGTACGAGCAGCTTCTCTTCCGCCACTGGAACGCGTGGTGGGACCACAAGCGCAGCCATCTGTTTGTCATCGCGGCCGCGGGCGGGGCACCGCGCGACCTCACGCCCGGCGCGGACTACGACGTTCCGCCATTCAGCCTGGGCGAGCCGGAGGCGATAGCGTTTTCGCCCGACAGCCAGGAGCTTTGCTTCACCGCGAATACGGATAGGGATGCGGCCCTCAGCACCAACGGCGATCTTTTCACCGTTCCGGCTAGCGGCGCCGGCGCGCCAAAGCGCATCACGACGAACCCCGGCAACGACTGGGGCGGCAGGTATTCGCCCGACGGGCATTGGATCGCGTACCGCGCGCAATTCCTTGCGGGGTACGAAAGCGATCGCTGGCGGCTGATGCTCTACGACCGCGCGAGCGGCAAGAGCGCGAACCTGGCGGAGAATTTCGACCGCAGCGTGGACGGGTTCGCGTGGATGCCGGACGGGAAGTCGTTCCTCTTCGAGGCCGAGAATGAAGCGGACGTTACTTTCTACACGCTGGCCGCGGCGCCAGGAAATTCACCCAAGGCGATTGGCGGGATTGGCCACAGCGAAGATTTCGACGTGAGCGAGGACGGCCAGGTCGTCGCCTTCGCGCGGTCGAATCTCGCGATGCCGTCGGAGATCTTCGTGGCGAGCGCGGACGGCGCCAGCCTCCGCCAGGTGACGCACCAGAATGACGAGCTCCTGGCGAAGCTCGACCTTGCCCCTGCGGAACGTTTCTGGTTCGAAGGCGCGGCGAAGACGCGAGTGGAAGGGTTGCTGGTGCGCCCGCCGAACTTCGACGCGAAGAAAAAGTATCCGCTGCTGCTGCTGGTCCACGGCGGGCCGCAGACTATGTGGGCTGACGCGTGGGGCTACCGCTGGAATCCGCAGGTGATGGCCGCGCCGGGATACGCCGCGCTGATGCTCAACCCACACGGCTCGCCCGGCTACGGCCAGAAATTCACCGCCGAAATCAGCCGCGATTGGGGCGGCGACGTGTACGAGGACTTGATGAAGGGAGTGGACGCGGCGATCGCCACGTACCCGTTCATCGACGGCTCGCGCGTAGCGGCGGCGGGCGGGTCGTACGGCGGGTACATGGTGGACTGGATGGCCACCCACACGGACCGATTCAAGTGCCTGATCAGCCACGCGGGACCGTACGACCTGACGAGCATGTATGCGACGGAAGAGTTGTGGTTCCCCGATTGGGAGTATGGCGGACCGCCGTGGGGGAAAACGCCGGATTACAAGAAATGGTCGCCCGATGAATTTGCGGCGGGGTTGGGGAAGTTCAAGACGCCGACGCTGGTGATCGGCGGCGAACTCGATTTCCGCGTGCCCTACACCCAAAGCCTTGAATTCTTCACGGCGCTGCAGCGGCAAGGCGTGCCGTCGAAGCTGGTGATCTACCCGGACGAAGGGCACTGGATCCTGAAGCCGCAAAACAGCCAGTTCTGGTACGCGACGTTCCTTGACTGGCTGGCGAAGTACTTGAAGTGAGGGCGGCTGCCAGTAGGTGAGGCCCCTCGGCGGCTAAGCCGTTCTAAAGGCGCCAGTTACGGCACGGCTGCCCTTCGGCAGGCTCAGGGTAAGAGGCCGTGCCCTGACGCGAAGGCGGCCTCGAAAACATCCTGTTCCGTATTTCTGCACGAGCATCGGTAGTTCCCACAATTGACTTGGCGCGCGCGCGGTGCGACTTTCTGCCTCCAATTCCCTCGGAGGCTTCCCATGCTGCCCTCGAAGCGCCGCTATCTCCTGGTGTCGCTCCCCGTGCTTGCGTTTTCGCTACTGGGTCCGGCGACGTGGGCCGACACGCTGACCATCACGAGCCAGCCGCCCGGCGCCACGGTGGAAATCGACGGCGTAGTTGTCGGGACTACACCGTATGAGAGCAAGGTTCCCGGCGGATACTTCCACAAAACCCACACGGTGTTTGGGGAGCGGCTAACACATCCGATGGTCGCGCGCATCTACAAGGACGGCTACACGGCTCAGGAAACGAAGCTCACCGAAGGCCCTTTCGAGTGGGTAGCGCTTAACGGCGCCAATCATGGGAGATACTGGCTGCTGAAGAGCAAGAAGGTCAGTGTGACCTTGCAGCCGGCCTCGCGCGTGTTCAACGGGTCGGTGCGGACGAGCCTGGCAGGCGAAAGGAAAATCGATCTTCGCCCGGATCTGCCCATCGAGAAAGTGATCGAAATGGCCAGCCCGGCAATCGTGAAGATCCGCAACGCCGGGGGATGGGGCACGGGCTTTCTGATCACGGACACGGGAGTGGTGGCGACCAATCACCATGTGGTTGAAGGGGCAGCTACTGTGAGCGTTCAACTGGGAGACAAGCGCGAGTTGCTGGGAAAGGTCGTGTACACGGACCATCGTTTAGACCTGGCCATGGTCAAGCTTGACGGGGAGGGTTTTCCCCGTTTGGCTCTCGCGGATGTCTCGGAAGTGCGGGCCGGCCAAACGGCGATTGCCATCGGCAACCCATCGGGCGGCCTGCCCGGCACGGTTACAAGAGGGATTGTCAGCGCGGTTGGAAGCGGCGAGGACAAGGGCCCGGGCACATGGATCCAGACGGACGCGGCCATAAATCCGGGAAACAGCGGCGGGCCTCTTCTGAATGCTCAAGGCGAAGTGATCGGCATCACCACACAGAAGGAGTTCCTCTCAGCGGACGGGCGTGCGCTCGAGGGAATCGGTTTCGCGCTTAGCGCCAGCGACCTGACCAGTATACTGCTCCGTTTTTATCCGGTTGCTACGCCGGTATCCAGCGCTCCGGCCGCCGCCGGCACAGGCAGCCTTTCGATTACGTCAGACGCACACGCAGAAATCTACGTGGATGGGAAGTTCGTCGGAGAGTCCCCGGCGACACTGCAACTCACAACGGGCGTGCACCACATCGAAGTGAAGGCGGTGGGCAAGAAGGCATGGGAGCGCAACCTGGAAGTCATGAAGGACAGCCAGGTGACTTTACATCCGCTCCTCGAGCAGCAACCCTGAAGGCTACCGCGGGGCGTCGTGCTGCCAGCCGGGGCCGCGAAGGGCGCGGCCGGCTTTCGCGCCGGTGAGCGCGCCGTTGCGGTATTCGATCTGACCATTGACGATCACGCAGTCCACGCCTTTGGAAAGCTGGGCCGGCTGCGGATAGGTGGCGGTGTCGATGATTGTGGCGGCGTCGAAGACGGTGATGTCCGCGTAGAAGCCGATCTTGAGCAGGCCGCGATCGGTGAGATGCTCGCGCTGGGCGGGCATGGACGTGATTTTGCGGATGGCCTCCTCGAGAGGCAGCAAACGCTGGTCGCGAACGTAGCGGCCCAGGAAACGAGCCATGGACCCAAAGGCGCGCGGGTGCGTGTGCGGCTCGAAGAGCGGGCCATCGAGCGACAGCTCATTGGCGTCGAGCCCGATGGACGTCCACGGCTGCCGAAGCCCGTAGAGCAGGTCCTGTTCGTTGGCGATGAAATAAAGCGCACCGGTCTGGGCGTTATCGGCAAGGATGAAGTCGAAGAGCGCCTCGAGCTCCGGCTTCCCTTCTGCCTTGGCCATGTCCGCCACGGTCATGCCGTCATATTTCTTAAGCGCGGGATTCACCACGCCCGAAATCATCACGCCGGCGCCGTCGCCGCTATCATGGTAGAGGTTCTCCCAATCCGCGTGATCGCCGGCCATCTCCTTCTTGATGCGCTCGCGCATTGCGGGGTCGCGCAGTCGAGCGAGCAGCTTCTCGGAACCTCCATCGGCCACCCAGGGCGGGACGGCTGAGGCCAGCGCAGTCGCGCCCGCGACATAGGGATACTGGTCGGCGCGGATGTCGAGACCTGCGTCGCGCGCGGCTTGGATCCTTGCCACCACGCGCGGCATCGAGCCCCACCGCGGCTCGCCGATGACTTTCAAATGAAATATCTCGACGGGCAGGCCGGCTTCGCGGCCGATGCGAATGGCTTCGTCGATCGCGTCCATTTCGCTCGCGCCCTCGCTGCGCATGTGCGTGGCGTAGATTCCGCCGTACTCGGCGGCCACGCGAGCGAGGGCAATTAGTTCTTCAGTTTTCGCGTAGTGGCCCGGCGGGTAAATCAGGGCGGTGGAGATCCCCAGCGCGCCATCTTCCATGGCCCGAGCCACGAGCGATTTCATCTGCTCGAGTTCGGCCGGCGTAGGGACGCGATCGTCGTCGCCGATAACGGCTTCGCGCACCTGCGCGGCGCCGACGTAGGTTCCGAGGTTGAGGGGCGAGCCGTCATGCTCGAGGCGGCGGAAATATTCGCCGAGCGTCCGCCAATCGATGGTGAGGTGGTAATGGTCGAGAAAAGGCTTGAGGGGCGCGAGCGTCTTTTCGTTTTGCGGAGCGATGGAGCCACCCTCGCCGGTGATTTCGGTGGTGATGCCCTGCGCGAGTTTGCTGATGGAGCGATTGTCGATGAGCAGGGCCGTTTCGGACTGGCCCAGCATGTCGATGAAGCCTGGGCAGACGATGCGGCCGGAAGCGTCGATCACTTCTTTTGCCGGGGTGTCTGCCAGTCTGCCGATAGCCATGATTCGATCGCCGCGAATGCCTACATCGGCCGCATACCAAGGACCGCCGGCGCCGTCGAGAATGCGGCCGTTCTTGATCAGCACGTCGAACGGAGCTTTTTCGAGCGAGGCTCGAGCAAACAACGAAAACGCGCCCGCTGCTGCCGCCACGGCAAGGAACAATACGAAAACCAATCGCCGGCTCATCATGAAGGTGGAACCTCCGAGCGCGCTCGTTCCCAAAACGCAAGCGCGAGAATATCACGGGGACGCGGCCGCCGCTCGCAGGGACGCACAATCTGATGGAAAACGCACAGGGCTCGGAATCGCGGTTGACATCTCCGGGGCTAGCTCTTGTAATGAACTGACCCTATGCACGCGCTGCCTTCAGTCTCCTTGTGACCGGCAACGGAAAGAACGCAACCGACCAGCGGCCGTCCGGCCGCTTTGCGGCGCTAGTTGCGGCAGGGATTCTCTTGAGCCGTGTCGCCGGGCTCGTTCGCGACCGCGTTTTCGCGCACTACTTCGGCAATTCGGACGCCGCCGACGCGTTCAAGGCGGCGTTCCGCATTCCCAATTTCCTGCAGAACCTGTTCGGCGAGGGCGTGCTCTCGGCGTCGTTCATTCCCGTCTATGCGGGATTGCTGGCGCGCGAGGACGAAGAAGAAGCGCGCCGCACGGCAGGCGCCGTGGCCGCGCTTCTCGCGCTGAGCACCTCCATGCTCGTGCTCATCGGCGTGCTCGCAACGCCCTATCTTATCGACGCCATCGCACCGGGCTTCCACGGAGAGAAGCGCGAACTTACGATTCGTTTGGTGCGGGTTCTTTTTCCCGGCGCTGGGCTGCTGGTTTTCTCCGCATGGTGCCTGGGAGTGCTCAACAGCCACCGGCGCTTTTTTCTCTCCTACACCGCGCCGGTGATCTGGAACGCGGCGATGATCGCGACGCTGTGGTGGTGCGGTGGCCGCTATGCGCAGTTCCCTCTCGCGGAAATCCTGGCCTGGGGATCGGTCGCCGGCAGCGCCTTACAGGTGGGAGTGCAACTGCCCGTGGTCCTTCGGCTGCTGCACGGACTGCGGCTTTCGCTGGGCCTGCCGGCGGCCAACGTGAGAACGGTCGTCAGGAATTTCTTCCCCGTGTTCGTCAGCCGCGGCGTGGTGCAGATCAGCGCGTACATCGACGCGTTGCTGGCTAGCCTGCTGCCGACAGGAGCGGTAGCGGCTCTCTCTTACGCACAGACGCTTTATCTGCTTCCCGTCAGTCTTTTTGGGATGTCGGTCTCGGCCGCGGAGCTTCCCGAGATGTCGGGAGCGCTCGGCAGCGAAGAGGAAGTCGCTATGGCGCTGCGCGGGCGGCTGAATGATGGCCTGCGGCAAATTGCATTTTTTGTCCTGCCTTCGGTGGTGGGCTTTCTCGTGCTTGGCGATGTGGTCGTCGCCGCGATTTATCAGACGGGCCGCTTCACGCATTCCGACGCGATCTACGTCTGGGGAGTCCTTGCCGGGGCCACGGTCGGATTGCTGGCGTCAACGCTCGGGCGGCTGTATTCGTCAACCTACTACGCGTTGCGTGATACGCGCACACCTCTGCGCTTCGCCATTGTCCGCGTGATTCTGACGAGCGTTCTCGGCTACCTCTCCGCCATTCCGCTGCCGCCGATGCTCGGGATTGAAGCCCGCTGGGGAGTCGCCGGGCTCACAATCTCCGCCGGGATATCGTCCTGGGTGGAGTTTACACTTCTGCGGAGAACGCTAAACCGCCGGATCGGGCGAACAGGGCTTCCTCTCACGCATCAAGCGAAGCTGTGGGCGTCTGCACTGGCGGCAGCCGCTGCCGGATGGGCTGTGCATCACTTCTTTGGCCGCCACTCACCGGCCGTTCTTGCGGTCATCGTTCTGGCGCCGTATGGGATCGTTTACTTTGCTGCGACTGTGGCGCTTGGAGTTGAGGAGGCGCGGGCGTTCGTCGGGCGCGCCGTGGGCGCGATGGCGCGGCGCTAGAGGAAACGGTCAGCCCTCACGGAGTTTGTGGCCAGCCAGGTTGCCGAGGCCGTCGTAGGCGGCGTACTTGTACATCTCCGACAGCGTCGGGAAATTGAAGACGAACTCGATAAAGGCGTCGAGCTTGCCGCCGAATTCGAGAACCATCATGCCGGTGTGAATCAGCTCGGTGGCGCTTTCGCCGATGATGTGCACGCCCAGCAATTTGCGATCGCTGCGCTGAAAGATGAGCTTGACCAGGCCGGCCATATCGCCCGCCATGGCGCCTCGGGCATTGTTCGCATAGCGGGCGCGTCCTACCTCATAGTCGAGTTTCTTCCCCTTGCACGATTCCTCGGTCTCGCCGATGGCCGAAATCTCGGGAATCGTGTACACGCCCATGGGAAGGTCGGAGGCGACGCGCTTTTTATACTCGAAGCCGAAGGCGTGGCAGACGGCGACGCGCCCCTGTTCCATGGACGTGGACGCCAGAGCGGGAAAGCCGATGACGTCTCCGGCGGCGTAGATGGAAGCAACCGACGTTCGGTAGGACTCATTCACGTCGATGTAGCCCCGCTGATTCAATGCCAAACCCACCTTTTCCAGGCCGAGCCCTTCGACCGTGCCACGGCGGCCTGCGGCAAACAGGGCCGCTTCCGCCTCGATGATCTTTCCGGATTTCAGCTGGAGGCGCACGCCGCTCGAGGAACGCTCAGTTTTGGCAACGCGTTCTTCAAGAAAGAATTCGACACCAAGGCCGCTGAGCCTCAGGCGAAGAAGCTCGGAGAGCTCGGCATCGAGAAAAGGAAGGACGCGATCGCGGCCATCCACGAGCGAGACCTTGACGCCGAGCGCCGTGAAGATGCAGGCATATTCGCAGCCAATGACGCCGCCGCCAATCACCGCGAGGCTTCGCGGGATGCGGTCCATTTTCAGGATGGAGTCGGAGTCGAAGACGAATTTGTCGTCGAAGGGGATTTCGGCAGGCCGGTGTGGGCGCGAGCCCGTGGCGATCAGGATGAATTCACCGCGGAGGCGTGCCGACGCGCCCACCGTCGGGGTGACAACAACAGTGTACGGATCCGCGAAGGCGCCGGAGCCTGCAACGACCTCCACGTGATGAGCAGCAAGATTCTTGCGAACCTTTTCGCGTTCGAGGTCCACGATGACATCTTTACGGTGGGTGAAGTCCTTGACCGTCAGGCCTTCGCGCAACGAGTAGTCGATGCCGTAGAGACCCCGCTGCTTGAGTCCGGAGAAGTACAGAGCGGATTCGCGCAGGATCTTGCTGGGAATCGTTCCGGTGTTGACGCAAGCGCCGCCAGGATCGATGGCCGATTCCACCAGCGCGACGCGCTTGCCGAAATACGCGGCCTGCGCCGCGGCTTTCTCGCCCGCAGGACCGGAACCAATTACGACCAAGTCATAGTCAGCCATTCGGGTCTCCAAACGGCGCGTCCCACATCGAGGACCGGAAAAGCCCGTATGACAAATCTGGACCTCAGCGGCTGAAGCCGCAGCGATTCTCGGCGTCTGCGCCACGGCTGCCCTTCGGCAACCTCAGGGCAAAAAGCCGCGCCTGACGAATGATGGTCGTCTTGTCTTGAAGGATCATCAATAAGATTCGTCGATGAGGTTGGCGACGAGGCCCGTCCAGCCGGTCTGATGGCTGGCGCCCAATCCCGCGCCGGTATCGCCGTGGAAATACTCGTAGAAGAGCAGATTGTCGCGCCAGTGCGGATCTTCCTGGAACGTCGAGGAATCGCCGAAGACCGGCCGGCGGCCCGAAGCGTTGCGCCGGAAAATGCCAATCATGCGCCGAGCGATTTCCGCAGCCATGGCCTGCGGCGTGATGGGCCTGCCGCCGCTTCCCGGCGCGGCGACTTTGAAATCCGGGCCGAAGGCTTCGCTGGATTTCAGCAACGATTCGATGATGAGGTACGTGGTGGGAAACCAGATGGGCCCGCGCCAGTTGGAATTGCCGCCCTTGATTTTTACGTCCGCTTCGGCCGGGGAGTAACGCACCTCGCTTTCGCCGAAGGCAAAAGGCGACTGCTCGTGAAACTTGGAAAGGCTGCGGATTCCCGCGGGCGAGAGAAACTCGCCGGGATCGAAAAGACGCTCGAGGATGCGAGACAGCTGGTGGCGATCGACGATGGAAAGAATGTGGCAACGAACGCCGTCGCGCGTTTCCGAGTAGCAGGCGCTGCCGACCAGATCGGAGCGATTCTTGATGAACCAATTGATGCTGCTCAGAAAATGCGACAACTGCTGCAGCTCGTCTTCGCGGAGGAATTCCACGGCGAACATGGGAATCAGGCCGACGAGCGAGCGCACCCGGAACTTGTGGAAGTCGCCGTTGGTGTAGCGCAGGACATCGTAGAAAAACCCGGCCTCCTCGTCCCACAACTGATAGCCGCGGCCGCCCATCTTCTTCATGGCGGCGCCGATGCCGATGAAATGCTCGAAGAATTTCGTAGCCAGCCCTTCATAGACTCGGTCTTCGCTCGCCAGTTCGAGGGCGATGCGCATCATGTGCAAACAGAAGAAGCCCATCCATCCGGTAGCGTCGGACTGCTCGAGGATGGCGCCGTCGGGCAGCTTCGTGCTGCGATCCACCACGGTGATGTTGTCCAGGCCGAGGAAACCGCCTTCAAAAACGTTCAGGCCCTGGCTATCGACTTTGTTGACCCACCAGGCGAAGTTGATCAGCAGCTTGTGAAAGCATTTCTCCAGGAATTCGCGGTCGCACACGCCGGCGCGCTTTTTCTCGAGGTTGTAAATCCTCCAGGCAGCCCATGCCTGCACGGGCGGATTCAAATCGGAAAACTCCCACTCATAGGCGGGAATTTGCCCGTTGGGATGCTGGAACTGCTCGAACAGAAGGACCCAAAGATTCTGTTTGGCGGTGCGCGGATCGATCAGCGCCAGGGAGACGCAATGAAAGGCCAAATCCCAGGAAGCGAACCAGGGATATTCCCATTTGTCCGGCATCATGAGGACGCGCATGGAATTCAAGTGACGCCAATGCGAGTTGCGGATGCGCTTGCGAGATTCCAGCGGCGGATAACCGGGATTGTCGCCGTCGAGCCATAAGGCCACGTCGAAGAGGTAGATTTGCTTGGTCCAGAGCATGCCGGCGAGGGCCTGACGCTGGATCAGGCGCTCATCGGCGGTGGCTTTCGGCGGATGGATTGTGGCGTAGAACTCGTCGGCCTCCTGCTTCCGCTGGCGGACGACGGCTTCGACATCCGCCAAAGGCGCGACCCCGGAGCGCGACTTTGCCGGCGCGAGACGCATGGGGATGACGGCCGAATTGCCTGCAGGAATCCTCAGAGTGTAGTGGAAGCAGGCTTTGGTGCCGACGCGCTCCAGATTGACGCAATCCTCGCCGTTGATGATGTGACGGTGGAAAGCGTCTTTCCCATAAGGCTTGCGGCTGGAATTGCCCGGACCAAAAACTCGAGGGCCGTTGGTCTCATTGTCGGTGAAAAGCAGCTCCGCGCCCGCGGGACCATACAGGCGCATTAATTCGAGACGGTATTCCATCTGCAGGTTGGCAAGCGGCTTCGCCGCGCTTGAATCGGCTTCGAGGATGGCTGCATCGCCGCGCTTGGCTCCCGGGTCGGCACCGACGCGGATGATCGGCTCGCTGCCCGGCGGGTTCGTCCAAGCCCACGTGTTGCGGAACCACAAGTGCGGCAGGATATGCAGAACCGCGTCCTCGCGGCCGCGATTGAACGCCTCGATGCGAATGCAGATGTCCTCGGGCGAAGCCTTCGCGTATTCGACGAAGATGTCGAAGTAGCGGTTTTCGTCGAATACCCCGGTATCCAGCAGCTCAAATTCGGGGCCCTCGCCGGCTCGGCGGCGGTTTTCCTCGAGAAGCAGCGAGTAGGGATATTCGGCCTGCGGATACTTGTAGAGGAAGCGCATGTAACTGTGCGTGGGGGTGTTGTCGAGATAGAAGTAATACTCCTTGACGTCCTCGCCGTGATTGGCCTCCGACCCGTTCAGACCGAACATGCGTTCCTTGAGAAGGGGATCGCGGCCGTTCCAGAAAGCCAGAGCGAAGACCAAGAGCTGATAGCGATCACAGATTCCGGCGATGCCGTCCTCGCCCCAGCGATAGGCTTTGCTGCGCGCCAGATCGTGAGGCAGGAAATTCCAGGCGTCGCCTCCCGGGCTGTAATCCTCGCGCACCGTGCCCCACGAGCGCTCGCTCACATAAGGTCCCCAGCGGCGCCAGGGCGCGATGGGGCCCTCATCCGGGAGGTTGAGGCGCTGGTGCTCGACAGTGAGAGGAGTTGGACGCTTCGTCGCCATTTTGCGGGCTTTCGCGGTCAACGCCTAGTGTTGTGTCTGGCAAACAACTCGCAGCAAGCGGGCGCAGCATGCTGCGCCCCTACAACGACTTACTGGATCGGACTTGTTTCACGTATTTCCGAGACGCAACACTAGTGAATACTACCCGAGCTGACGATGTCAACGAAATGAAAGCGCCTGGGTCGTGAAGACAGTAGTACGAAAACAGCGCGCGTTGTGGACTTGCCCTGCAGGATTTGCTATATGAATGCTGCACGAAGATGTGTCGCAACACTCTTGCCGCCCATTAGAATGATCCACTCTCGGGGACTAGGACATTGATCGTCGAGGAACTTAGGGCGCTCCAGCACGAGTTCGGTTATCTCCCCGCCGAGCAACTGGAGGCTTTGTCAAAGAGAATCGAAGTCCCCATCACGCGGTTGCACCAGGTCGCGAGTTTCTTCCCTCATTTTCGGCTGGTTCCCCCGCCGAAGGCCGACGTGCAGGTCTGCCGGGACATGACGTGCCACCTGCTGGGCGCCAGCGAGCTAAAGGCGGGACTGGAACGCGCATTCCTGGGCACGCACGAGAAGGACCTGACGATCCGGGGCGTGTCCTGCCTGGGCCGGTGCGACATGGCGCCGGCCATCTCGGTCAACGAGCGCATTTACTGCCCCATTCAACCGGGCCGCGCGGAAGAACTGATCCGCGGAGCGATCACTCACGGAGAGCTGCCGGAGTCCACCTTCCACGCCGAGCACATCGAATGCGCCTCCGACCCGTATGGGACGGGGACACGCTACCAGGCCGTGCGGCGGCTGGTGGAAACGCGGGACTGGGATGGCGCGCTTGCGGCGCTGAAGGCTTCCGGGCTTCGCGGTCTGGGCGGCGCGGGATTCCCGACAGAATCGAAATGGCAACTGGTGCGCGCGCAGAAGGATCCGGAAAAGTACATCGTCTGCAACGCCGATGAAAGCGAGCCCGGAACGATCAAAGACCGCTTCATCCTGACGCACATCCCTCACCTTGTGATTGAAGGCATGATTGTCGCGGGGCTGATCACCGGCGCTCGCAAGGGCATCCTGTACATTCGCCACGAGTATGCGCCCCAGGAGAAACTGGCCGAAGAGGAGATGCAGCGCTGCCGGCTGATCGGCCTGGTGGGCCCGAGGATTCTCGGAAGCGACCTCAGCTTCGAGATGGAAGTCTTCGTCAGCCCCGGCGGGTACATCTGCGGAGAAGAGAGCGCTTTGCTGGAAGCGATCGAAGGGAAGAGGGCCGAGCCGCGGAACAAGCCTCCCTTCCCCGGGCAACAAGGACTCTGGAACAAGCCGACGGTGATCAACAACGTCGAAACTTTCGCGCACGTGCCGCAGATACTGGTCCGCGGCGTGGATTGGTACAAGGCACAGGGAGTGAACGGAACGGCTGGGCTGAAATTTGTCGGAGTGAGCGGCGACGTGGTGCGTCCCGGAGTTTACGAGGTCCCCATGGGAACGCCCATGTCGGACTTGATTTTCGGGAAGGCGGGCGGCATTCCGGGGGGGAAGAAACTGAAAGCGTTTGCGCCGTCAGGGCCATCGGCGGGCTATCTGCCGGCTTCCATGGTGGACGTGCACGTGGATTTCAACTCGCTCGCAAACGTGGGCTCGATGATGGGCTCCGGCGCCGTTGTGGTTTGCGACGAGGGCCGGTGCATGTTGGATATGGCGCTGAGCGCGACGCAGTTTTTCCGGAACGAGTCGTGCGGGAAATGCGTGCCGTGCCGGATCGGCTCGCAGAAAATGGTGGATATTCTCACCAATTGGTCGCAAGGGCGAACGTCGGGCGGCGACATCTCCCTGATGAACGATCTGTCGGAGGCCATGAAACTGACTTCCATCTGCGGACTGGGACAGGTTGTGCCGGTGCCGATCGCTTCCGTTATGAAGTACTTCAAGGAAGAGGTGGAAGGGCACATCCTCCGGCGCGAGTGCCCGTCGGGGATTTGCCACTCGCAACCGGGCGCCCACGCGGTCCACGCGAGGCATGCATGAGCCCTGCGGGAACCATCGAGCTCACGGTTGACGGCAAGAAAGTTGTGGTGCCTTCCGGCACGAGCGTTTTTGACGCCGCGCGGATGAACGGCGTGGCTATCCCCACCCTGTGCCACCAGCAGAACGAAACGCCCGTGGGAGTTTGCCGCATCTGCGTGGTGGAAGCGGGCGGACGCGTGCTGACGGCGTCCTGCGTGCGGCCGGCGGAAAACGGGATGGTGGTGAACACGGCGTCGCCAAAGGTGCTCGCCGCGCGGCGCACCCTGGTCGAACTGCTGCTGGCGGATCATCCGAGCCCGTGCGCCAGGCAGCAGCACACCGGCGACTGTGAGCTCGAAAGGATGGGGATGCATTTCGGCATCAACCAGCCGCGGTTTACGCGCAAGAGCACGAGCCGTGGAAAAGACGAATCCTCGGCAAGCATCGCGGTGGAGTTCGACGCCTGCATTCTCTGCGACCGCTGCATCCGGGGTTGCAGCGAGATCCGCCACAACTTCGTGCTCGGGCGGATGGGCAAGGGCGCGACCGCCGGCATCGCCTTCGACAACAACCTGCGCATGGGTGAGTCCTCGTGCGTCTCCTGCGGCGAGTGCATGGTGTCCTGTCCGACCGGCGCGCTGACCAATAAAGTGGTCACCGGCACGGCGTTTGCGACCGCCTCCGATGCGGCGCAAGTGAAGCCCGAGGAACTCGAGCAACTTCCCGTATTCAAGGGCGTCTCCGGCACGTTCCTCAGTTTGAACCGGGGTGCTGTAGTCCGGCGCCACTTCAAGAAAGGCGACGTAATCTGCCGCGAGGGCGAGTATGGTTCGTCGGCGTTCTACATTCTGAACGGGAAGGCCGTCGTCTCGATTTCCAGCCCCATCGCCCACGTGAAAACACACGGGGGCGCCAAAGGCTTCTTCAGCAAGCTGACGAGCGCTCTGGCCAAGCGTGACGAACACAAGCGCGAAGAGGAAACCAGCCAGCAGGTCATTCACATCGACGCGCCGATGGACCTCAAGTATGGGAACCCCGTTGCGGAACTGGGGGCGGGCGATTTGTTCGGCGAGATGACCTGCATGAGCTTGTATCCGCGGTCGGCGACCGTGCAGGCGGTGACGGATTGCACGATGCTGGAGATGCTGCGGAATGTGCTCGACATCATGCAGCGCAACAAGAACTTCCGTGCGCAGATCGACAAGTCGTACCGGCAGCGCGCGCTCGACAGCCACTTGCGGGGCGTGCCCGTGTTCGCTTCCCTGACCGACGAATTCATCAGCAGCCTCCGCGACAAGGTTGAGCTGGTGCGCTTCGCAAAAGGCCAGGTGATCTGCAAGCAGGGCGACGTCGCCGACAGCTTCTATCTGGTGCGCATCGGCTTTGTGAAGGTTTCGCAGAAGCATCCCGGCGGCGAGATGGTGCTCGCGTATCTTTCCCGCGGCGACTACTTCGGCGAGATCGGCCTGCTCAAGGGCGACGTGCGCACGGCAACGTGCACAGCGCTCGACCACGTCGAGCTGGTCAGGATTTCCGGGGAAGATTTCAGCCGCATGATGGATCAGTTCCCGGAGATCCGCAGGAAGATGGAAGCAGTCGAGCAGGAACGACTGGACGCCAACCGCCAGCGTTTGTCGTTGGTGCAAAGCGTGCCGCTCGAGAGCTTCCTGAATCAGGGGTTGATGGAGGCGCAGAGCTTACTGCTGCTGGATCTGGAGCGATGCACGCGCTGCGACGCCTGCGTGCGCGCCTGCGCGGACGCGCACGACGGAATCACACGCCTGGTGCGCGAGGGCTTGCGGTTCGACCACTACCTAGTGGCAACTTCCTGCCGCCACTGCCGCGACCCGCTGTGCATGGTGGGGTGCCCGGTGGGTTCGATCCGGCGGCGTAATTCGCTGGAAGTGATTATCGAAGACTGGTGCGTCGGGTGCGGGCTGTGCGCGCAGAATTGCCCGTACGGGAACATCAACCTGCATCCGTTCGAAGTGACCATCGACGATCCGGAGCACAAAGGCCGGAAGAAGGCGGTCATGCGGCGAAAAGCGACCTCCTGTGACCTGTGCACCGAGCACGCCGAGCCAAGTTGCGTCTATGCGTGCCCGCACGACGCGGCGCACCGCGTGGACCCGAGCAAATTCTTTGGCTCGGTATTTGGTGTCGCGCCGCCGGCGCCGCCGAAGCGCGTGAGATGAGTTTCTACAAGTGAAAATCGACAGCACGCACCGAAAGTGGCTCATCGCCTCGCTCGTGATTCTGGCCGGTTCGACGGCGATTTACGTTCCGTACGCCGCCAGGGCGCCGCACGGGCCGAGCGGCTCGAGCCGCGTGGGACTGGGCTTCGGCATCGCCGGATTCGCGCTCATGATTTTCGCGGGCCTGCTCGGCGCGCGCAAGAGGGTTCCCGTGTGGCGGCTGGGCCGCGCGCAAACGTGGATGCGCGGCCACCTTTGGCTCGGCTTCGTGAGTCTGCCGCTGATTCTGTTTCACGGCGGCTTCCACTTCGGCGGGACGCTGACCACCGTCCTGATGATCCTCCTGATTCTGGTGGTGGCGAGCGGCGTGTTCGGCGCGATCCTGCAAAACTACCTGCCCAATGTGATGCGCGTCGAAGTTCCCTTCGAAACGATATTCGAACAGATCGACCACGTGAGCGCCCAACTCCTGGAAGAGGCGGACCAGTTCGTGGCGGCGGCCCTATCCTCGGAAGGAGCGCTGGCTGCGCCGACTCCCGAGCGCGGCGGGGTTCTGACGGAAGAATACGTAACGGTGTCGCTGACGGAAGCGCTGCCGTTGCAGAAGTTCTATGAGAAGGAGGTACGCCCTTTTTTGGCGAGCCCCGCAAAGCGGGGTCATGCGCTTGCCGAATCCACCAAGTCGCGCACGATGTTTCAGGGCTTGCGTACGCTTTTGCCTCCTGCCCTTCATGAGACGGTAAACGACCTGGAAGACATCTGCCAGGAGGAGCGTCAGCTGCGCCGCCAGGGGCAGCTCCACCACTGGTTGCACGGCTGGCTGCTGTTCCACATCCCGTTGTCCCTGGCGCTCCTGCTGCTGGGCGCCGCGCACGCGGTGATGGCGCTGCGCTACTGACATCGCAAGTCTGTCCCTCTCCGCTCAGAACGACGAGAGCAAGCGCGTTACGCCCTCCGCGAATATTTCTTCCTGCAAAATGAGACTGATGACCAGGTACCCGTCCGAGGGGAAATCGTAGAAGTGGCCCGGATGCACGTGGACGTTCTTCGCGGTCAATAGCTCGATCGCCAGGTCTTCGTCCGAACGCATTGCCGGTACGCGCAGCACGGCGTTCCATCCGCCTTCCACCGCCAGGCGGCGGCACGAAGGTTGCCAAACCAATTGGCGGTCCAATTCCGCCAGGTTCTTCCGCACGCGGGTAAGCAGTTGCTTCTGGAATCCGTGCCGCTGTTCCAAAAACTCGGGAAGGGCCAATTGCACCGGCGCGCTCACGGAGAGATAGGTGTCGGCGATTACCTCGATTCGACGGACGGCCTCACGCTTGGCCCGCTCGGGACCTGTGACCACCAACCATGCTGCTTTCATTTGAGGCAACCCAGAAAGCTTAGAGAGCCCGCTCAGGGTGAACGTGAGAGCATCGCCATTGGCCGCAAAGGTGGCTGGCTTGCGATCTCCGATAACAAAATCCAAGAAAACCTCGTCGGCGATCAGCGCGATTTCACGGCTGGCGCAGATGCGATTCAGGGCGGCAACCTCCGTGCGCGCTGCGAAGTGCCCGGTGGGGTTATTGGGATGAACGACGATCACGCCTCGCGTGCGCGACGTGACGGCGGACTCCAGGGCTCGAATGTCCGTCTGCCAACCGCCGTCGTAGTACAAGGGGTAACGCGCGAGCCGCACGTCGTGAATATCTGCAAGAAAATCGAGGAGCGGATAGCTTGGCGCCGGTACCAGGATGTCGTCGCCCGGATTGCAAAGGAGGCGGCAGACAAAAGAATAGGCTTCGCTCGTGCTCGCCGTTAGGAACATGTCTTCGATTGCAAGTCTCGCGCCGAGGGCGGCATAGTAGCCCGCGAGGGCTTGGCGCGCGCCGCTCAAACCCTTTGGATCAGGGCGATAGGCGAGAACGTCCGGCTTCGAGAGCGCGCGGAGGATCGCCGTTTCATCGTGCGTGAATCCGACGTCGGTAGGATTGGAAACGGTAAGGTCAATCACCGGCTCACCGCCGACCCGGCGGCGAACCAGAGCCTGCGCTAGCCGGTTCATGTCGAGATTCCAGTTGGTCCGGTCAGCGAACATCGCGGGATCCCATCAACAGCAGCGAGCGCTGCGAGAACGGCAGGTAAACAAGCGCCGCGGTCGCGCCGAGCGCGAGGCCGATGCCGATCTGCCGCACCAGCAAGAACGGCGCGAGGGCCCACAGTTCATCCAGCACGAGCAGAAATGGAAAGAGCCTTCGGAATTTCTCATTCAGCCCTCGATAGCCGAAGGCGACCGCGGCAAGCAGGTAAAGACGGATGGGGATCCCGACAGCGGCGGTGACAACCATCGCCGCGACAATGAGAACAACGGGATTGCCCGAATCCGCCAGGATGCGCTCGACCGCCGATAGCCTCGCCAAAGAAACGACGTAGAAGATCGAGTACATCAATTGAATGAGCGAAAAAAGAGCGTTGACGATTCTGCGCGAAACGGAGGGCAGTTCTCGGGCATCGCTCAAGACCCAGGCGGGTCCGCCTTCGCGTGGCGAGTGGCTTGAACTGTTAGTTTGTGCCTCTTCTGCATCCCGAAACCGGGGCGCACTGGCGCCGGCAATTTCCACGGGCGCAATAAAACGATAGCCGCGGCGAGGCAAGGTCTGGATGAATCGAGGATTAACAGCCGAATCGCCCAGCGCGCCCCGAAGCTGGTTGATCGCGGTGTTCAATCCGTGATCGAAGTCCACAAATGTATCCGCCGGCCAAAGGCGCTCGCGGAGCTCGTCGCGGGTCACCACCGCCCGCGGCCGCTCGAGCAGCATCAGCAGGATCTGAAGCGCTTGCTCGCGAAGGCGGGGCTGCACTTTCCCTTCTCTACGCAGCTCGCCCGAGGCGTCGTCCAGCTCAAAGACACCGAAACGGAAAGTCCGTGTCTCGCGCTTCGCTTCGGTCACGAATAAAGCTCCATAGGGGGAGTCACATTTTACGGGAGAACGGCGGTTAAATGGCTGATTTTAGTCGCCTTACGAATTGACTTCTCCTTGATATCAAATTGAGGCTCTGTGCATTGATTCGGAAGGGCCTCTGGACGCATATTGCGCGCATGACCAATCACACCAGCGCGCGACACCCAGCTTTCCACGCCCTGCTCGTTGTCGCTGCCCTTCTGGGCGCTGCCGAGGCCGCGCCGCTGTGCATCGCGGAGGAATTGAAAGCCGCCACGGTCGAGAGCTTCGACCGCTACGTCCGGACCAAAGAGGCCAAGAACGACGAGGACTTGGCCGGCAGAGCGGTTTTCCTCTGGATCGACTCGTTGCCTGAGCCGGCGCGCGGCAAGGCGTCTGCGGAATTGAGGCGCGGCCAAATCATTACGCGGCACGATCAGTGCGCGCCGGCGCCCTGTGCGTCGATTCCCGGCGGGCTGATTCACGATTGGGTCGGAATCGTGTTTGTTCCCGGAGTTTCCATGCCGCAGGCCATCGCCGCGCTCGAAGACTACGATCAGGATGCCGGCTACTATCAGCCGCAGGTGATGCGGTCGAAGCTGCTGGAACGCTCGGGAGACGACTTTCGCGTCTTTCTGCGGCTCAAGCGCGCGCAGATCCTCACCGTCGTCCTGGACACGGAGTACGACATACACTACACCCACTGGGACGCCACTCACGCCTCCGCTCGGTCGTACAGTACGCGCATCGCAGAAGTCGAGCACGCTGGTGAACCGCAGGAACGCGAGAAACCGGTCGGCGACGATCGCGGGCTGCTCTGGCGTCTTTATTCCTACTGGCGCTTCTATCAGGCCGACGGCGGCGTTTACATCCAGTGCGAGGCTATTTCTCTCACGCGCGACGTACCTGCGGGACTGGGCTGGCTGGTCCGTCCGTTCATCGACAAGATTCCCGCCGATTCGCTTCGTTTTACGCTCGAGGCCACGCGCAAAGCGATAGAGACGAGCTACCGCGCGGGTCCGGTTCAGGAGACAAGAAACAAGAGACGATGACTGCGCTCGAAAGCAAGGAGGCGAAATATGAGTGCCACGCCACGCACCGTCGGACCCGTGGATTCACCCCGCCGGCTGCGCCCCGAGGCCGCTGCCCCCGCTGAAGGCAAGGTTGCTTTCAGGGATGCGACACGAATCCAAGAGAGCATCACATCAGGACTCGAGCGTCGAACTTTGCTATGGCTGGCTGCGCGCCTGCCGCTGTGGATCGGCTCCGACCACCTGACGCTGCTGGGATTCGTGGCCATGTTCGCTGCGGGCCTCAGCTATTGGCTCGCGCGCTACGACCGTGTGGGGCTGTGGCTCGCGACCTTCTTTCTCGCGGTGAACTGGTTTGGCGACAGCCTCGACGGCACCGTGGCGCGCGTGAGAAATCGCCAGCGGCCGCGGTACGGATTCTACGTGGACCACATGATCGACTCGTTTGGTGCGCTCTTCCTCATGGGTGGCCTGGCGCTTTCGAGGTGCGTTGATTGGCCGATTGCGACGGCCATGCTTTTCGCGTTTCTGCTTCTGTCCATCGAATCCTATTTGGCGGCGCACACGCTGGGCGTATTTCGACTGTCCTTCGCGAGGTTGGGACCCACCGAAATCCGGCTGCTCCTGGCCTTGGGCAATGTGGCGCTGTGGCTGCGCCCCGATGCGAGAGTGCCGGTACTGCACTGGCGCCTATTTGACTTCGGCGGTGTCGTGGCCGCCGTCGTGATGCTCATCATGACGGTTGTCGCCGCGGTCTGGCACACCTGCGAGCTGTATCGCCAGGAAACGCGTCCATGAAAGCACCCGTCGAAGCCACCGGGAGCAGATGGCGCGCCCGGGGAGAGTCGAACTCCCGACCCTCTGCTTAGAAGGCAGACGCTCTATCCAACTGAGCTACGGGCGCGTCGTGTGTAACTGGTTCACTGTACAGCGGTTGCACCCACACTCGCAACTGGCAACTGAGGGGCTTCCGCTTCACTGTGCCCAATCTTGTGCCCACCTGGCCTCGAAACGCGTCCAGGACTACATCCTCGGACGGGTGGACGTACCGCGCTGAGATTCCGATGGTACTGTGCCCGGGGCGATCCGCGCCGAAGTCCACACGTCGCACCCAGACTGCCCCAGGCGCGTCAGGAATGTGTGTCTGAGGCTAAAGAGCACGAACGGGCGCACTGGCCGCTAGGTTCAGGGCGAAAATGAAGCAGGGCGGTTGCTGAAGACGAATTTGCCGCCGGCTTTGACCAGCTCATACACCGGCCCCAGTTTTTCCACATACGCGCGTCGTTCCCCCGCCTGCGCCACGAAGTAAACGCGGCGCGACCCCTTCCACAACTGCGCGAACTGCGCATCGTCCAGAAAAATCGGCGGCGCATCCGGAAACAGGGACCCATACCACAAGCCGTTGACGCGGCCATTCAGAATAAGCAGTTGTTCTCCGGTGTAAAAACGGATGGAAGAGGTGTAAGCGTACTCGCCGTCGGAGATGATCAGGTCGCCCGATTGGAATTGGCGCTCGATGGCAGCGGCCAGCGGCTTCGAGCCCAGCACCGGTGCGAAAACACCAAGCGCGATGTGCGCGCATTCGATGAACGCAATCATCATTACGGCGAGCGTCGCGTTTGCCAGGCGCGGCTGGCCACGCCGACGGAGCAGCCAGTTCAATCCGGTGCCAAATAGAAACGCCAGCGCCGTCCCAAACAGCGGGCGACGGAAAAGGCTCATCGCGCTTCCGGTCAAGTCGAGAAAATGGCCCAAAGAAAGAACGTACGTCCCGTAGGAGTTTTTGTTAAGCAGATCGGCAAGGTCTGTTCCCGGTGGCGCGGGATGCGAGATGATCGCGATGGTGAACGTCGCGACGACAATGAGCAGCCCAACTGCGAAAAGCACGTTTGCCGAAACGCGTCCGTGTCGCGCGGCGTCCTGTCCATATGGCGATTCCGATTCGCGCGCCAGCCAGCCACCAATCAGAAGCGCACAAGCGGGCAGCGCTGGCGCAACGTAATACTCCTGGCGCGTCGAAAAGCTAAAAAGCAAGAGAATCACAGCTGCCCACACGAGAAACAGCAGCATCGCCGCTTCCGGCGAGCGGCGCATGTTCGCGGTCCGCATCAACCGCAAATGCACGCCCCGCAATGCCTGCGGCAGAAACACGCTCCACGGCAGTAACCAAACGAGCATCAATCCCCAGAAGAGAGCCAGCGGCACCGTGCCGTAATCCACCGGATAGCGCTTCCCGAGATAACGCAGGAATTGCTCGTTGACGAAATAAAACCACAGGAAGCCCTTGGACTCACCCTGCGGCGGATTCTGCAGCGCGGCAAGAATGTGCCAGGGTGCGGCCACCAGCAGAAACACCAGCGTGCTCGAAACCAGGCGCATCTTCAGCAGATGCCGCAAGTCGCCCACGAGCAGCAGGAATAGAGAAATGATCGCCCCTGGGAAAACGATGCCGATCAGGCCCTTGGTGAGAACGTTCATCGCCACGGCGACAGCAAGGCCCCAGCAGGAAAGCAGCGACGGTTTCTCTTCGCGCCAGCCGCGGAAGAAAAAATACAGACTCAAACCAATCCAGAAGCCCACCAATAGATCCGGAATCAGAATCCGCGTGAAGAGATAGGGTCCAAAGGATGTAACGCAGACCACCGCAGCCCAGAATCCAGCTTCAAGAGAAAGGAATTCCTCACCCACGCGGATCAGCAGAAAAAGCAGCGCAAGCACGCCCAGCGCCTGTGGCAGCCGGGCCGGCCACTCGCCGACGCCAAAGATCCGGAAGCTCGCCGCCAAAGCCCAGTACGGGAGCGGCGCTTTCTCCAAATAGCGAATCCCGTTTTCGTGCAGGGTGATCCAATCGTGGCGCGCGAGAACCTCGCGCCCGGCGTCGGCGTGTGAGGAGTCCGCATCATCAAACATCGATGGTGTGAACATGCCCGGACCAAAAATTACGGCCCAGAGCAGCGCGACGGCGGCGTAGTATCGCCAACGAGGCCGGCCAAGAGGCAAGGTCATGCGCAAAGCAGACCTTTTCTGAGAATCCGCGAACGGTGACTGGAAAGCTTTTTCATGGATGAGAAATTTTAGCACGCGCTTGGCCGGAGGAAAGCGCTCCGGACAACAAGCGGTGCGCTCGTCACGGCCCTGGGCGGCACTCGACCGGCGTTTCCGCATCTACTATCATTGCTTTGATGTCAAAACTTGCCCATCGCACTGGGGGAATTGTGCGCCGGAACTCGCGCCTGCCTGGCGATCTCGGTGCGAAACAAGAGGCCGTGGCGCTGGATTGTCAGGCGGTCATCCTGGCAGGCGGCCTCGGCACACGCATGCGTCCCACCACCGAGACGATTCCCAAGCCCATGATTCCCGTGCTTGGCAAACCGTTTCTCGAGCAACAGCTTGCCATGCTCGCCAACGCCGGGTTTAGCCGCGCCTTGCTGCTGGTTGCTTATCTGGGCGAAAAGATCGAAGAATACTTCGGCGACGGCAAGTCTCTTGGCTGGAATTTGTCGTACAGCTATGAAGCGTCACCCTTGGGTACCGGGGGTGCATTGAAAAACGCGGAGCACAAATTGGAAGACGATTTTGTCCTGTTGAATGGCGATACTTTTCTGCAGATCGACTATCCCGCCTGGTGGCGCGCTTATTGCGAGTCCGGCAGCAGCGCGTTTATCGTCGCTTACGAAAAGTCCGGCAGCGCGGCGGCGAATCTCCTGGCCAACAAACTTCCCAACAATCTCGCAGTGGCCCCGGATGGCCGCGTGACTGCTTACCGCAAGCGCGACCCTCGGGAACTCACGCACATCGACGCTGGCGTGCTGCTTCTGCGCAAGGAAGCCCTCAAGAAAATTCCTGCAGGTCGGGCCTGCTCCCTCGAAGAAGAAATCTTTCCGCGTCTGATTGAAGAGGGGACCATGAAAGCCTGGATCACCACCGAGCCCTTCTACGACATGGGCAGCGCCGAAGGGTTGCAGGCGCTGGAAGCGAGGCTCGCGTGATCCTCACGAAGACGCCTTTTCGCATCAGTTTCGCGGGCGGTGGCAGCGATCTGCCAGGATTTTACCGGCGGCGCACCGGCGTGGTGGTTAGCACGACCATCGACAAGTCCATGTACATCGCCATCCATCCGTATTTTCACGACAAGATTCGCATCAAGTATTCGCGCACGGAAGACGTTTCCAGCGCTGCCGAGGTCGCACACCCGCTGGTGCGCGAGTGCTTGTGCATGGTGGGAATGGAGAAAGGAATGGAAATCGCCAGCTTTGCCGACGTTCCCGCCGGAACGGGCATGGGCTCGAGCAGCGCTTTTACCGTGGGTCTCCTGCGGGCTCTGCACGAACGCGCCGGGCACCGGCCGACCGCTCTAGGACTCGCCGCGGCGGCCTGCGAAATCGAACTCGAGCGGCTCGCGGAACCCGTCGGAAAGCAGGATCAATACGCGGTAGCGTTCGGCGGACTGAACTGCATTCGATTCCATACCGACGAAACTGTGGAAGTGCAGCCGGTGGTTTGTTCCCAGGAGACTCGCGACGCCCTCGCCCAGCGGCTGATGCTTTTTTATATCGGCCAGAAACGCGCCGCCAGTTCCATACTCTCCCAGCAATCGCGAAACATGGTGGACTCGGAAAAATTCAGCCGCATCACCCGCATGGCTGCTCTCGCCGAGGACCTTTGCCTAGCTCTCCAACGCAACGACATTTCCTCGTTTGGCGACATTTTGCATGCAGGCTGGCTGCTGAAGGCCGGCGTCGCCGACGGCATCACCAACCACGTCGTCGAATCGAATTACCTCCTCGCTCGCGAAGCGGGAGCCGTCGGTGGAAAGCTTCTCGGCGCGGGTGGCGGAGGATTCCTGCTGCTCTGCTGCGAGCCGGACAAGCAGCAGCAAGTGCGCGAATCGCTTGCGCATTTGCGCGAAATGTCCTTTGCCATGACCAACGAGGGTTCGCAAGTCCTGCACAATGACGGCCAAAACCGCCCCATTTTGATGCGTTCCGGAGCCCTTGCTACCTTGACCTGACCGGACCGATTTTTTGTACCACGGCGAGTGAGAGAGTTGAGGGCCAAGCGGATGCCATGAGGACGCCGCGCAAAGGTTTTAAGAGGCTGCCGGGAGGCGTGAGATTCGGGAGTTTTTTGGCGCGTTCGCGGCGGAAAAAACGAATGGCCGCGAGCGCAGCCAAAATGTATTACGCCAGCGGAGCCGCGGCCACCAGAAGCACTGCGTCGCGCCAGTAGTTTTGGAAGTGCATGGCGCAGGAGATTACCTGAGCGGCTACCGGCTATTTGGTGTGGCCAGCGCCGGGCGAAGTCTGCCGCAAGACGATCTTACCGCCCGCGACAAGTTCGTAGCGGCTGTCGCGCCAGATGGCGTGCTTGCTGAGGTAACTGGCGCACCAGACCGCGAAGCCCAGCAAGTCGCGCACGGGATAGAGCCAGGGTGATTGCAAAGCGCGCAGGTCACGGACCACGCCCCAACCGATAACCAGCGACTCGATCAAGCGATTGGCAATCGCCGCACCGAGCAAAGCGGCGCCTAACGCGACGTGCCCCATAGCAACAGCAGCCAAGAAACCCAAGATGCCGTAAGGCATGGCGAAAATCAGTCCGGTACCAAGGTGGCCCTTGGGGCGAGACCAGCGCGTGCTCTTGGCCCAACGCACCTGGCGCTCCCACATGCGGCGGAAGGTCATCGGGGGGACGACGTGGTCGATGACGTGGCGGGAAAGGATGACGCGGTATCCAGCTTTTTCAATCAGATTGCCGATGACAAAATCATTGGAGAAATACTCTCCAAGGACGCTGTATCCGCCGATTTTTTCGACGGAATCCTTGCGGGCGACGATGGTAGGGCCCAGGCCAAATTTCATGCCTTCGAGGAGATTGGTAGTGACCACGCCAGCAGACATCTCGACGGACATGCCGATGGCGTCGAGGCCGGACCAGAAGCCGCCGGCGTTCTTGCCGCGATAGAGACAGGTGAGCATGCCGACTTGGGGATCGAGCAGAGGAGGGACGACTTCGCGGAGATAGTTGGGGGAGACTGCTACATCGCTGTCGCTGGTGACGAGGATGTCGTGGGCGGCCATTTCGGTCATGCGGGCAAAGGAGTAGGCGGGAGGATTGGGCCAGGGCGGGCGGCCATTGACGATGATGCGGCATGGAATGCGCGGATAACGAGCGGCAACTTCGCGCACCACGCCGAGCGCCGCGTCATCTTCAGTGTCTGCCGCAAACAGGATTTCGTAGGCAGGATAGTCCTGGCGGAAAAAGCTTTCGACGTTTTCCTGGAGCCGCGCTTCCAGCCCGTGAACCGGCTTCAAGAGAGAAACTGGGGGCAGGGAAGACAGCATTTGCGCAGCAAGACGCTGCCCGTGGCCCTGGCGATGAAACTTGGCGGCGCCAAGCAACGCCAAAAGGAGAAAAATCGTGGAGGAGATGGTCCCGATGGCGGCGATGGCAAGCGCGATGTAGGCCAGCCAGACCAAAAGCTACTCTCCTTGGCGCGCGACGAAACCAAGTCCGCGAGCGGGGGCCAAAATCACGTCTTGCTCGAACACCTGCCGGAAAAACCCGGCGACGTCCAGAGGAAAATCCGCAATGACGTCGTGAGCGCCAGCCTCACGCAAACTAAAGAAGCGCTCCGGCGGAGCGAAGCCGATGCAACGCATGCGGGCGGCGAGAGCCGCTTGCACTCCGGCAACGGAATCTTCAATAACCAGAGAATCCTCGGGCAGGACTTCGATGCGGGCGGCGGCGAGCAGGAAAATATCCGGCGCCGGCTTGGCGAGCCGCACTTCTTCGCCGGTGATCACGGCTGCGAATCGCTGGGTCATTCCAAACTTCGCCAGCGTTTCCAGGGTTCGGCCGCGCGCCCCGGAGGTGGCCAGCTCGCAAACAATGCCTTCGGCCTCCAGTTCGTCCAGTACGCGTGGAATCCCAGGCTTGGGCGCCAGGCTCACGGCGGCGAGTTGGTACAGTTCGTCCTTGCGTATTCGCAGTCGTTCGGCATGCGGCTCGCTGATTTCGCCCAGGTAATGGCGAAGAATTTCGCGGCGCGGATGGCCGGCGTACAGGAAATCGGTGTTGATCTTCGCGGGGTCGAGGCCTTCTTCCGCAAGCAGAGTTTTCCACGCGGCTTCGTGAATGGGATGGCTGTCGGCGATGACGCCATCGAGATCGAAGATAACGGCTTTCAGCATAGCGAAGAGGCGAAACCTTGAGGCACCGCGCGTACGGCCCAGCTACGGCTCTCCATTCGTTTGCATCATGCGGCGACGGATGGCGGTGAAGATGGCGTGCGCGGAAAGTAAGTGCGCATCTTCAATGTGCGGCATGTTGTCGGACGGCACGATGAGGCAGATATCCGCCAGCGCTTTCACGCGGCCGCCGGAAAACCCGGTCAGAGCCATGGTCTTTGCGCCCGCTTCGCGCGCGGTTTGCAGGCCACGAACGACGTTTTCCGAGTTTCCGCTGCCGGAGATAGCGAGAACGAGATCGCCTTTTTGCAAGAGAGCGCGCAATTGTTCGGCGAAGATTTCTCCGTAACTGGTATCGTTGGCCCAGGCGGTCACCAGCGGCGCGTTGTCGGTCAAGGAGATGGCGCGCAGACGCTTGCGTCCGGGCGCCGCGGTGCCTTTACCAATGTCGCACACAAAATGCGAAGCCAGCGCCGCGCTGCCGCCATTGCCGAACGTTAAGAGTGTGCGCCCTTCTTCGTACCCGCGCCAAATCGATTCGGTGATGCGGTCCACCACGGACGTATCGAGACGATCGAGAACTTCGCAGGCTTGCGAGGTATTCCCTCGAAGCCAGCAACGGCTGAGGCGCGATTGGCGTGACTTGCATGGCTCTCGAGAAAGGCTTTCCCGGTGCTGGTGAAAGAAATTCAAGGATATCGTAGCGGGCACTATTCGGCAACGTGGAAGTGGTACCGGAAGGGGAAAGCGCAGCCTGAACAACACCTTAGATTTGACCCTGCGCGAGCCTTACCGAGGGCCATTCACTCAAGATGAAAAGGTCAGCACTTTCGGCTTCCTCCCTGGCACCAGACCGGCCTTCCCGTGCGTGTAACTGGTCTCGTCTCAGCATCTACCGCTGCATCCCCCGAGGGAGGAGTGGTTCGGCATCGGAAGTGCGATGCTGGACGGATGGGGCCAAATTTGTTTCAAAATCTCTGGACGCGAAGTCGGTTTTGGGGTTAGACTGCGGCCCGCATTGGGGGCCTGCGCAAGTCCGGTCACAGCAATCTGCCGTCGGGTCAGGTTTTCAGTTCAGCGCCAGCTGTACAGATGCTTCTACATCGCGAGCAACTTAGTACGCGGGAGGAGGCACGTGCGGAGCCGGCGCGGAACAAGACTTGGGTGGGGGCCGAACCAAGTGAAAAAGCATCGAGGAAGTGTGCGGGATGCAAACGCATCCCTGAATCGTTCGCGGTTGCTTTCCATCCTCGCGGGAGTCGCGACGGCAGGCGTTCTGGTCGTGCCGATAGCGCTGCCTCAGCGCGCCTACGCCGCTGTTCCCGCCGCTCCTTTTAGCTCCAATCCTTCCGGCGAGACGGCGAAGCCTGCTGCGCCTGCGGCTCTTGCTGCCGTCCGTGAAGTGAAGTTCTCCCCGCGGCAGGCGAGTGCGGAAATCTTCGTGCAGGTTGACGGAAAGCTCGACTACAACGTCGCGCACCTGTCGAGCCCTGAGCGCATCGTGGTTGATTTTCACGGCGCGCGGCTGGCGACAAAGGGGAAAACCGCGCTGGGCGGCGTGGATCCCATAACGCAGATCCGGATGTCCCAGTTCGCCGCGGGGATCGTGCGGCTGGTGGTCGATTTGCGCGAGCCGGTGCCGTACGAAGTTCACGCCGCCGAGGGCGGCATCGTAATGAGGCTGGGCCGTGAAGCCGACGCGCCGGCTGGGTCCAAGCCGGTGGACGCGACAGCCGAGCTCGCTTCTACGCAACCACCGGCAGCCACGGGGGATTGCGCAGACACCGACCCGCCGGAAACCGCGCCGAGCGCGTCGGTGCTGACGAGCGTTCGCAATCCCTGTGCCGACGCCGTGCTGCCAACGGGAACCGCCGCCGCATCGCAAGACGCGCAGAAACAGGGTCAAAAGCCATTCGCCGACCAGCAACCACAGCCGGCCCGCGCAACGCGCCCGCAAAAGAACAAAGAGAAGGTGGAACTCAACGGCGTGAACACGCGTTGGCGAACGTATGAACTGGACGGCGTTCCGCAGTACGGCTATCACGTGCTCGATCCCTACCATCAGAACCGCATCAAGGGCGACTTCCCGATGTTCGGGGACAGGTGGTTCACCGAGGTCGATGTCTTTCAAACGTTCGTGTACAAGTCGCGGAGGAACGTCGATTTCACGCAAGAGTTCAACGGCGGTCCCAACGGTCAGAAGTGCTTTCACTCCTCGGGCGAAGAGTGCGTTCACAACAACTTCATCGACGAGAACGGTATCTTCGGGTTCGAGATTCGCCACAACGACGACCGCTTTTTCCCTGCCGATTTCCGGATTCACATGGACGGCATCGCCGACTTCAAACACGACCCCGTGGCTGTTGATGCGCAGTCGGCGGGCAACGCCGAGATTTTCGATGCGTTTTCCGACGTGCAGCTGGCCAACTTCGGCACGCACAATTTCAACCAGATGTTCCTGCGCGGCGGACTCCAGGCGTTCAAGTCCGACTTTCACGGCCTGATTTTCAACGACACGGGTCTGGGCGGGAGGATCTTCGGGCAGGCCTTGAAGAACCGGCTCCGCTACGATGTTGTTTACCTCAAGCTATTCGCGAGAAACGCCGTCTCCGGACTGTTCGATTTCCGCATACCCAGCCAGCACCAAGTGGTGATTACGCGCTTCACCTGGGAAGATTTTCTGGTGAAGGGCTGGAACAGCGAGTGGAGCTTCCACGTCAACCACGACCCGAGGAAGGCGAACACAGGTAACAACCTGGCAGCGCTGAATTTGGACACCTACTATCTGGGTGCGACTTTCAACGGCAACCTGGGCCGCTTCATTTTCAACCCGGCGTTCTATGGCGTGGTCGGGACGGCCGATCACAACGATGCGACGGTATCTCCGGCGGCCGCGGTGCAGCACGACGTGCGGGCCTGGACGGGGGTGATTGATCTCGAGTATCCCATCGATTTCCTGAAGTTCCGCTTCGGCTACGTATACGCATCGGGCGCGTCAGGCAACCTGAGCAAAAAGACCGACACCGGGTTCGATGCCATCAGCGACGCCGTGGTTCTTTTTGGCGGGCCGTTCAGCTACTGGGTCGGTGAAGACATCAAATTCGGAAACGGGGATCTGGTCCGGCCGAACAGCTTCTTTCCCTCGCTGCGCGGAATCAACGCGCAGGCGAACTACGACAACCCGGGGCTGCAACTCAGCAACCTGGGCATGGACGTAACCGTCACGCAGCGCCTGAACCTCTCGTTCAACTTCAACAACTACTATTTCAACAGTTTGGGCCAGTTCCCGGGCATCGGCCTGAAGAACAACAAGAACAACAACATCATCACCATTGCCCATAACGAAGCGGCCATCGAAGAAAACGTCTTCCTTCGCTGGAAACCGCTCCTGCACCAAATCAACGATCTGTTCGTGATCGACATGGGATTCTCGGTGATGCAGCCGCTCGCCGGGCTGCACGACATGTTCGGGCGAAGCACCCCGGTTTACACGATCCAAGCGGTGCCTCGCCTGGTTTTCTGAAATCCGCCAACTTCGGGTGACCGATGAGAGCGATCAGCATGGTTACTGAACGATCTGCAAAGCGCGACCGACTCCGTGCGGTCCTTTTTCTCCTTGCGGGCGCCGCCATGTTTCTCTGGCCGGTCGCTAGCGCCCAGGAGAAGAAGGCTCCGGAACAGGCAGCTCCGCAATCTTCCTGCGAGGGCTGCCACGTGGGCATTGAATCCATGCATGCGAACGTCCCGCTCGACTGTGTCGCCTGCCACGGCGGAAATGACAAGGCGACCTCGAAAGACGCGGCGCACGTCCAGCCCCGCAGGGGAAGTCCGTTCGCCAACGATGCGCGCCCCGTGGAGTCGTACGCGATGTTGAATCTGGAATCCCCGGCCTTTGTGCAGTTCTTCAATCCCAGCGACCTGCGAATTGCGGACAAGAGCTGCGGGAGCTGCCACGGCGATCAGGTGAATTCGGTGCGCAAGTCCATCATGTCCACCAACGCCATGGCGCACGGAGCCGTGTTCTACAACAACGGCGCCATTGCTTCGAAGGTTCCCATCTACGGAGAGGGCTTCGACGCCAACGGCCGCCCCGCCGCCATCATCCCCGATCCCCCGCCGACTAAAGAGGCGCAGGATCGGGGCGCGCTCACGCAGCTTCATCCGCACCCGAACTTCGACGTCACCAAGATCAAGGACCCTCTGCGCGTGGCCGAAGTGGACAATCCCGAGCTTGGCGACCGCGGGCCGGGAACCGGCGGGCGTATTGCCGCTGTTTATCTCAACGTTTTGAAGACTCGACTGAACGATCCGACTCTTTGGTTCGTGGGTAACGATCGATTCGGGGGCGACTACCGCAACAGCGGCTGCAGCGCCTGCCACGTGATCTACGCCAACACACGAGATGAAAGCGCCGGCATGTACGCGAAGTACGGCAACCAGGGAATCAGCTACAGCGCAGACAAAAACGTCAACGGCAAGAAGGGCTTCCCGATCACGCACCAATTCACGCGCGTGATTCCCTCCCAGCAGTGTTTGGTCTGCCATTACCACCAGGGCAATGGCTCGCTCGATACCTACGTCGGCGCCGTCTGGTGGGACCGCGAATCCGACGCGGACCTGGTGAAGAAATACAACGGCGAGCCGGACTACGGCCCGGGCGAACCCCAGCTCTGGGACCACAATCCCGAGTACAAGACGACTCAGTTCGAGGACTATCACTCCCACGGCTGGAACTTGATGAAGGTTTATAAGCGTGACGAGAAGGGCCACCTTCTCGACGCGAACGACCACATCGTGCCGGAAAGTGATCCCCAGAAGTTCCAGAAGGCTGTCCACCTGAAGGATATCCACTTCGAAATGGGCATGGAGTGCGTCGATTGCCATACCTCGCAGGACATGCACGGCGACGGCAATCTCTACGCCCAGATGACCGACGAAATCGAAATCCGGTGCCAGGATTGCCACGGCTCCTACACCCAGCGGGCCAACCTCACGACCAGCGGTATGGGAAAGAGCGGGGGCCACAAACTCACTGACGCGAACACTCCGTTCGGCGGGCCTCAATTCGAGGTCAAGGACGATCAGATTATCCAGCACTCCATGACCCACGAGAACCAGCAGTGGGTGGTCAAGCAGGTCGTGGATGCGCTGAACCCGGCTAGCCCCCAGTACAATCCGCGGGCCGCCTACGCCAAGCTGATTCTGAAGAACGGCTCGATGGGTTCGGGCAGTTCCGCCGAGGACAATCTGGCTCACGGGAACAGCAAGATCGAATGCTTCAGTTGCCACTCCTCCTGGCAGACCACCTGTTCCGGCTGTCATCTGCCGCTCGACATCAACGTAAAGTCGCGCGACCTGCACTACGATCCGCAGTTCTCGCGCGCCTACGCCCCATACAACCAGCAGGCCATCCGTACCGACCTGTATTTCTACGGCATCGGTACCTATAGCCTGTGCAGCAAGGTTTGGCCCCTCCGCCCGGCCAGCAGCACGATCGTCAGCGTGCTGGACGGCGACCGCAACAACGTGGTCCACGAGCAGCCGCTCGTTTCCACACCCGGATATGCCAACGATGCGATGACGCCGCATCCTCCGCACACGGTCCGCACGCGCGAGACGAAGACCTGCACCGACTGCCACATGAGCGCGGATAACAACAACAATGCGCGTGTTGCCTCGATGCTCGGCTTCGGGACGAATGCTCTCAACTATATGGGCTCCTTTGTGTACACGGCTGTGAACGGCAAGGGGATTACGGCGGTCGAGGTGGCTGAAGGCGATGAGCCTGTTCCAGTGATTGGAAGTAATTTCGATCACATCCTATACCCTGAGAGCTTCGACAAATTCGTGAAGGGCGGGCGCAAGCTTCATGTGAGCCACACGCGCCGCGCTCCCAAGATCGTTTCGGTCGTAGTGCGCGGAGAATACGCCATCGCGGCCGAAGGCTCGGACGGCTTCCGGTTGTACGACATCGCCAACATCAATAACAAGCAGTTCGCGCAGCGAATCGTCCAGCACGTCAATTCGCCGCTCGGCGAAGGCTCGGTCGTGAAGAGCCCGGACGCGACGTCGTTGTATCTCCCTTCCTCGCTTCCCATGGCCTTGGGACGCCGCACGATGGCTCAGAACCGCGAAGCGCCCATCCACGAGATCTTTCGGTACGCGCTTGGAACGGACCGCAAGGACGGCTTGGTGCTGATCGACGTCAATACGCTCACCGACCAGGACCCGGAGAACAATTACCTCCTCACACGCGTGCGCTACAACCCGGACGGAAGATTGTCGGGCGCTATGGCAGCAAAGACGTGGGGGCACTATGCCTATGTCGTGTCCGAATCGACCGGTCTCAATGTTGTGGACCTCAACGACCCGGTCCAGCCGCGGTACGTGTGGGGCAGCTCCGCTGGCGTCCTTGACGGCGCGCGCGCGATCGAAATCCAGTTGCGCTATGCGTTCGTGCTCGACCGCGGCGGCATGAAGGTGTTCGACATCACGAACCCGGAGCAGCCGGCGTTTGTGCCGGGCGCAACCGTTTCTCTAGCAGGGGGGCGCGGCTTCACGATCTTCCGCACTTACGCCGTGGTGGCCGCCGGGAAGCAGGGTCTGGCGATTATCGACGTGGCCAATCCGGAAAAGCCCGGCGCTCCGACGTTCTTCACGGCCGAAGGAGCGCTGAATGACGCGCAGGACGTGACCGTCGGAGAAACGAACGTCAGCTATTTCGCCTACGTCGCCGACGGCCACAACGGCCTGCGTATCGTGGCGCTGGTTCAGCCCGACGACACGCCCGGCTTCCAGTCGTTTGCGCCGGATTTGACGCCCAAACTGATCGCTACCCATTCTGGCGGAGGAAACACGGTGGCGGTGGCGCGCGGCCAGATTCGCGACCGCTTCGTCGATGAAGCAGGTAATCAGATTGCCATCGACAACCGCATAGCTTCGCGCCCGTTCAATGGCGAGGAGATCCGGCGGATTCTGTTCTACCCGGACGGCCGCTTGCTGAAGGTAACGAACCAGCCGCCACCGGCACCGCCCAAGCCTCCGGCGCCGGCACCCCAGCCAGCGCCAGCGCCCGTGGCGCCTCCGCCAGAGGTCAAGGAACTGGAAACGCGGCTTGCGCTCCACAGCGTTTACTTCCCAACGGCCCAGCCCACGGAGAAGAATCCCGGCGGCGGCCTGATGGCGAGTCAGGAGGAGGTCCTCGCAGCTCTGGCCGGCGACTTCACGAGGTATCTCACATTCAAACCCGATGCGCATTTGATCCTCGGTGGCCATGCGGACGTCCGAGGGTCGGCTGAATACAACAAAGCCCTCACGGAGCGACGCGTGGAACGTGCGAAGAGTTTCCTGGTCGAACACGGCGTCCCCCTGGGGAGCATCGAGGTTCGGGCGTTTGGGAAGGAGGAACAGCTAACTGCCGACCAGGTGAAGGAGCAGATGCAAGATGATCCGGATCTGAATCCGGATGAGCGCCAGAAAATGTTGAAGAATTTGGACGTCATCGTCCTCGCCAACAACCGGCGCTTGGACGTCACGCTGAGCACGACAGGGGAACAATCCGTTCGCCGTTACCCATTTAATGCCAAAGACGCCCTAGCGCTGATCAGCACGAACGGTGGCGGAAAGTCGCCCGCGGCCAAGAAGGGGCCCAAGAAGCAATAGGGGGAGAGCGGTGGAATAATCGTTTGATGGGCTTCGGTGAGCACCCGGCCAAGCAGCTCGATGCGCAACGCGGATTGACAAGGCAGTCTCCAAGCGTAGAATGATGCTGCTCCGCCTTGGGCCGCTCGGTGGCCTCAGGTTTTAACGGAAGTAAATCCGAACTCGAGGTAATCCATGAAGCGCAACCTAGCGGTGGCTGCATTGGTTTTGGGCTTGGCGATGGCGATGATCCTGACGGCTATGCCTTCACAGGCTGCCGGAGATGCTGCCGCCGGCAAGACCGTTTACGATAAGAAGTGCAAGTTGTGCCATGGCGCGAACGGCGAGAAGACGAAGTTCGGCGCCACTACCTTTCTCGCCTGCAATTCCAAGGAAGTTCTCGCCCGCAGCGACGCCGACCTGAAGAAGCAATCTGTTTCTGGCGTCACCGGAAAGATGCCGGTCACCAAAGGCCTCACCGACAAGGACCTCGACGACCTGGTGGCCTATATGAGGACCTTCAAGTCTTAGGAGTCTGAAGTGGAAGGATTCATGACCCTTTCGGTAGCTGGCTCCTAGCGGGCGGCTGCCGAAAGGGTTTTTTGTTTGGCGGGAAGCTCGCGTGGCGCGCTCGCGGGGAGCCCCGCTACCTGCTTGGTGGTAATCTTCCCCGGAACCGTCTTCTCTTTCGTCCAGTCGTGGTACACGTGGCAATTGAAGCACGCGGACTCCACTCGCTGCGGCTGGTGGCAGCTCTGGCAGGTGTGTACGCTCGGCAAATTCACTTGCTCGGTCTTCTCGCTGTCCGCAACGCTGGCGTGGCACGCCATGCAATCGACGCTGCGGTGCGCATCGTGGCTGAACACCGCCTTGTCGAACCACCGCGACGTAACGTTGGGCGGCGCAATCTTGGGCAGCGATCCCGGCGCGAGCTGCACTCCCGCGTGACAAAACGAGCAGCCGTTTACCCACAACTGAATCTCCGCAACAGCCACCTTGCCGCCTTCCCCGCCGTGCGTGCTCTTGAACCACGCATCCACCTTTTCCGGAGTGTCGTGCGGCGCCGTATCCCCGAACGCCGTCTGGAAATTGAGCGCGTCGTGGCAGGTTTGACAGTCGTCCTTGTAGGTGACCGGCACCATCAGCGCCAGTGAATCGCTCGGCCGGACGCAGTTCGCCCCTTGCGGCTTGCACGCCGACGGATCCGCGATTCCCGTGTGATGGCACGTGTCGCAGGTCAAACCCTGGGCCAGATGCACCTTGTGATTCAGCCGGATGGTGGCTTTGTTGGGGCTCTTCAGGGCCGCGAACTCCGGGTGATCCTTGTTGAAACGGGAGACGCTAGGGTCCAGTGTCGCGTGACACACGGCGCAGTCGGCATCGCGCACGTGGATCACCTGCTGCACCGCCCCTCGATGTTCGACGTGGCACGACGCACAGTTGCTGGCGGGAACCGCATCCTGGTGCTGCGGGCCGTCGTGGCACGCGAGGCAGGCTTGATCGGAAACCCTCATGAACACCTTCACCCGGCCCTTGCCCTCCCCGAGATGACACAGCTCGCATTTTTGGCCGATGAAGGCGTGGGGGTCGGATACCGGCCCCGGGCTGTACACTCCATGTCCTTGCGCCGCTGCGAGACTGAGCACCCAGACGGCGGCAATCAGAAGACCTGCGAGGGTTAGCAGGAACCGAGCGCGGCGAAGCGGGTGCGGCTTCTTGAAATAATCGATGGTGATCCGTGGGGCAAGTTGTTTCGCTGTCCTGGCGCGACGTGCCACGAGAACTCCCCGCTCACATCAGGCTTTCGGGCCCGATTCCGGAGGCAGCGCTCCGCGCGACTGCAGACGTGCCGCTGGCTCCCGGGCCGTGCGGATTGTACAGAAGGTACGGCGGAAACGTCACGGTTTTTTCATCGGGGACGCCCTCGTCTGTTACAGCCCCTTCCAAGCGACGTAGGCCGCGCCGATCAGCGGGCACTGATCGTTCAATACGACGTTGATGGGAATCTGCTCCAGAAACGCGCCGAGCTTTTCTTTGCGCCTCACAGCTGCAACGAACCGGCCCTCTTTCAGTTTCGGCAAAATCTTGATGGCAATTCCGCCCGTTATGAAAATGCCGCCTCGCGCCACCGCCCGCAAAGCCATATTGCCGGCCTCGGCGCCGTAGATTTCGCAAAAGAGGTCGAGCGTCTTGACGCACACGGGACAACTTCCGGCGAGCCCTTGCTGGGTGATGCCGGGCGCCGGGTCCACGGAGTTGTCGTCGAACCCCGGATGCCGGACGGATGAATCGAGGAATTCATGAAGGCGCTTGAATCCTTTTCCGGCAAGGACCAGCTCGCAGCTCACATATTCGTTGCGCGCCTTCAGAAACTTCCAGAGCTCGGCCTGCTGCTCGGTGGCCGGCGCCAAGTCCGCGTGGCCGCCTTCGGTAGCCATGGGCACGTGTTGCTTCCCGTCCCAGAAGAGGATGCCCTCGCCCAGCCCGGTGCCGGCCGCAACGACCACTCGGTTGGCCTCGAACGCGGGAACGCCCTTGTAAAGCGTCTCGAAGTCAGCCGGGTCGAGAACGCTGACACCGTAGGCTGCCGCCTCGAGATCGTTCAGCAAACGGCAGCGCGCGATTCCCAGCTCACGCGCAATCACCGCGCCATCGATCAGCCAGGGCAGGTTCGTGGCGCGAACGGTGTTGTTCACCACGGGACCCGCGATCCCGAACGAAGCCGCGGTCACTTTCGCGCCCGTCTCGCGCGCGAACTCCTGGACGATTTTCTCCGCGGCGGCATAGTCGGCGCTCGCGTATCGCTTGTAGGTGATGCGCTTGAGCTTTCCTCCCTCCACGTCGAACAAGCCCAGGTTGCACTTGGTTCCGCCCATGTCGCCCGCAAGGATCATCGAGTCCTCCCGCTTGAGAATTGAGCGCCTCAGGCCCGTTCCGTGGCCGTTCCAGTCTCACGCGCTTTGGAGAAGCTCCACAGCCTATCACATTCACCAAGACGCTTCCTCGCACCCGCCTGTACGACTGGCGTTTCCGGACTCTTTGCAGTATCTTGAATCAACAGCCATTCCCGGGAGGAACGATGCTCGACGACAAATGCTCGGACGCCCAAACTGCGGCTCCAGCGCCCGCCCCCAGCCAGGGCGCCCGCATGGTCATGTGCGTCAAATTCGGCAAGGAACTGCCGGGGCTCGACCGCATCCCCTGGAAGGGCGAGATCGGCAAGCGCGTTTACGAAAAGGTCTCCAAAGACGCCTGGAAGATGTGGCTCGAGCACTCCAAAATGATCATGAACGAGTACCGCCTCAATCCTCTGGACCCCAATTCGCAGAAGATCATGGAAGAGCAGATGGAGCAGTTCTTCTTCGGCGAAGGCGCCAGGCTCCCCGAAGGCTATGTTCCTCCGCGCACCAAAGCTTGACGGCACAGCAACCTGCGGCGCGCCCTGTCCCCCAATGAAGGCATTGTGAGTCCGCCACGGGCCGGCGAAGCCTGCCTGCCGACGGCAGGAATCTCAGCAAAGCCCTACGGCGGTTCGTAAATCATTGCTGCAGCGGTCAGGCTCTTACGCGCCGGGTGGCGGGATGTTCGACCGGCAGCCTTGGCGAGAACTTGAATCTCAGCATCGCGTGTGCCGCTCTCAGCGCGGCTTCTGCTTCTGCGGGCGATTGCCCGCGCGCGAAAATGAATCCCAGGTAGCTCGACCCTTCCGGCCACGCCGCGACGTAGTCGCGCAATCGCGCGGTGATGCGAATTTCGCCGATGCCGGGAATCCTCTCCGCTTCTTCCACGCCTTGCACTCCGTCGAAGATGCCGCTCCGCGGGACGGGTATCATCATCACGCCCGACGCCACATCTTCCCGCTCGACATCGCTGCCGCCCAGGCCGAGCGCATGGCGCACGAGCAATTCTTCGAGCAACATCTGCTCGGATCCAAACCGCAGCGCGCGCGAGCAAAGCCCGCCAATGGGACGCGGCGCCACCTCGAGCGCCCACGGGCCGCTTGCGTTCACGCGAAACTCGGCGTGGATCGGGCCGGTCGTCAAGCCGAGAGCGCAGACTGCGCGCGACGCGCAATCGCGCACCGCCGCCTGATTTTCCTCCGGCAGCCGCGACGGCGTCACATATATCGTTTCCTCGAAATAAGGCCCTTCCAGAGGGTCGGGCTTATCGAAGATGGCCAGCACGCGCAGGCGCCCGCGTTCCATCAACCCTTCGACCGCCACTTCCCTTCCCGGAATGTATCCTTCTACCAAGATGCGATCGGAGAGTGGCTCGCGCAGAGCCTGTATTTCGGGCGACGCCAGCAGCGCTCGGATTCGTTCCACCGCGCGCTCGAAGTCGGAAGGATCGTTTGCGCGAATCACGCCCTGGCTCGCCGCGAGCGCGAGCGGCTTCACAACACACGGAAGCTGCACGCGACTGACCACATTGGAAACAGCGTCCGACACCGCGAAGGAGAAGAATCCTGGAACCTGCAAACCCGCCGCGCTCAGGATTTCGCGTTGCCGCAACTTGTTGCGGCTGGCTTCCACCGCTTCGGGCGGATTGCCGGCAATCCCCAAGGTTCGCGCGGCATAAGCGGCCGCCGCCGTCGGCCGGTCGCCAAGCGCCAGAATGGCCTGCGGTGGCTCCGCATTCCATCTGCGCAGAATCTCTTGCGCGGCCTGCTGCGGATTCTCGAAGTGCAGCGGCAAGGCGCCGTCGGCCCAAGGATCTTCCAGTTGGTGACAGCGGTCGGTTCCGAAGCGTACTTCGATGCCCAGCCTCTCCGCCGCCTCTGCAAACCCCCGCGTCTGGTATCCCAGCTTGCTCGCCAATATCAGCAGAATCTTCTTGGTGTCGCGCACGCTCGCCATCTCGGCTCCCAACGCTTGTCATCCCGAGTCCGCTTTGGCGGGCAAAGGATCTCAGCGTAGCTTCCTGTTCACCAGCGCAGCCAACGGCTCAAGCCTTCACACAAACGTGTCGGCCTGCTTCAGTACTTTCCGCGCTTGAACGATGGGGGCCAACTGGTCCCCGGTCGGCTCGGCTCAACAGTACCAGGGCTCGTTCAAATACGGGATGGCCGCCCGCGCGGCGAGGACCGCTTGTGCGGCAAACGGCTTCCTGCCGCCTCCAGTGCGCCCTGCTGCCGCGTAGGCTGCGTTTTCAATGCGGTCGAAAATCATCCCTCGTGCGAGACTCATTTTCTCGCCTGCATGCACGATCTCCTGCAACTCCGCACACAGCTGGTCCACGCGCGCATTGACATGCTTCCAGGGATACACCAGCGCCACCTCGTCAAACGGACCGGCCCGCTCCGCCACCTCCCGCAGCTCCAGCAGCCGCGAGCCGGCGGGAACCAGCAGGCGAATCGCCAACTGGATCGGCGCAACGTTCTCAATCAAGTCAAGATCACGAATCAAGTCCAGCAGTTCGCAATAGCTCTGGAGCGTGGTCCACGGCGTAAACGCTACGAACGTCGGCTGCAGCGCCAATCCCGTGTCGCGGAAACGCTCAACGACTCTCAAGAAATCCGCGCGCGTATGTTTCTTGTCGAGCTTCTCGAGCACGCCATCGTCCACCGATTCCACCGCGCTGGTCACGAACAGGCAGCCTGTGTCCCGCAACTTGGCGAGACAGTCCTGGTGTTTCAGCAGATGCTCGATCTTGATTGTCGCGTCGTAGGTCAACCTCGGAAACTCGCGGTGCAGCGCTTCAACGAGAGGGATGGAATGGCCGACGCCATTGAAAAAGTCGGGATCGCCGAAGGTGATGTGCTGGGCGCCCGCAGCGACCTGCTGCCGAATGTCCCGAAGCACGACGTCGCGGTCCACCACCCGAAACACGCCGTTATAGACCGGCACGATCGGACAGTGACGGCAGAGATGCTTGCAGCCGCGGCTCGCCTCGGTGTAGCCGACGGTGCGCGTCTCGCCGCCCGGCAATGTCAGCCGCGCATACTTCTCAAGGGGCGCGAGCCTCCGCCGGTCAGGCACTTGAAATCTCAGCCGTTCCAGCGAAATGACGCTTTCCTGTTGTACGCCGTTGGCCGGCCCGGCGCTCAAGCGCGCTGCAAGCGATGCGAGTCCCGCTTCAAACTCCCCTCCGAGAACGGTGTGAACGCCCAGCTTTCTCAGGTAGCTCTCATTGACCGGCGCGTACAATCCGTAGAAGCAAAGATGCGCGCGCGAGTTCAACTGGCGCACGGGCGGCAAGAGCGCCACCGCCAGCCGTGTCGCCGTATGCATCGGGACGTAGAAGGCGATTAGGTCCGCCGCCGCAACCGCATCTTCCGCCAGGCGTTCGCGCGAAAGATCGAGGCACGTTACTTCCGCTCCCTGCTTCCGCAGCCACGCCGCCGGCGACGCTAGGCCAAACGGCTGCCGCCCCAACTCATACGTGGCGATCAATACAACTCGCATCAGACTTTCACTCCTCGATGCACTCCCCTACTAGAACCTAGCAACGTTGGTGCCCGCGTTCAAGCATCACCTTCGTGCGCGGTGAGCAGTGACTCTCGGGATCGGCAGCCGCCGGGTAACGGCCCGCGTAGCCACTCCGCACACGTTCACAATCGACGCCGACGGCGTGCTGCAAGACGAGCACATTGGCGACGCCTCCATCGAGGGTAAACTGAAGAAGCTCATCGGCCGCGCGCGTGAGTTGCAGGCGACGGAAAAGCCCACCTAAAGAGAACTCTCCGCTTCATTCGTTTGCCGCAACCAATGGGAGGCAGAGCCTCCGTCGATGGGTTAATCGCGCGCCAATCCAGCGCGAGTGCTAAAATACTTGGTTCGACAGAGAGGAGTCATTGCTGCTGTATGACCGCCGCATCGAAGAATTCATTTTCGTCGCGAGGCGCCCTCAACGTCGGCGAGCAAGAGTTCGACATTTTCCGTCTCGACGCGCTGGAGCGCGCCGGTGTCGGCTCGGCGTCGCGCCTGCCCTTCTCGTTGAAAGTCCTCCTCGAGAATCTGTTGCGCCACGAGGACGATCGGTTCGTACATGCGGACGACATTCGCGCGCTGGCATCGTGGAACCCATCGAACACCGCTGAAAAAGAGATCTCCTTCATGCCCGCGCGCGTCTTGCTGCAGGACTTCACTGGAGTTCCTGCTGTCGTCGATCTCGCGGCCCTGCGCGAAGCCATGCGTGCCCTGAAGGGCGATCCGAAGAAAATCAATCCCCTGTTTCCCGCGGAGCTGGTGATCGACCACTCCGTGCAGGTGGACAAATTCGGCGCGGGCAACGCCTTCGCGTTCAACGCCGAGCTCGAAATGCAGCGCAATATCGAACGCTACGCCTTCCTGCGCTGGGGACAGAAGGCCTTTCAGAATTTCAAGGTGGTGCCGCCCGACACGGGCATCTGCCATCAGGTCAACCTCGAATATCTCGCGCGTGTCGTCTTCAGCGACTCCCAGGGTGGTTCCCGCGTCGCGTTTCCCGATTCGCTCGTCGGCACCGATTCGCACACCACGATGGTCAATTCCCTTGGCGTCTTTGGCTGGGGCGTGGGAGGAATTGAAGCGGAAGCCGCTATGCTCGGCCAGCCGCTCTCGATGCTGATACCCGCGGTCGTCGGGTTCAAGCTCCACGGCCGGCTGCCCGAAGGCGCCACCGCGACAGACCTGGTTCTAACGGTCACAGAGATTCTCCGAAAGAAAGGCGTCGTAGGAAAATTTGTCGAGTTCTATAGCACCGGCCTCTCGAACCTCACTCTTCCCGACCGCGCCACGATCGCGAACATGGCCCCAGAATATGGCGCCACGATGGGCTTCTTCCCGGCGGATGCCGAGACGCTTGCCTACCTGCGCTTCACAGGACGCAAGGAAGAGCATGTCCGCCTCGTGGAGGCCTACACGAAGGAACAAGGGCTGTTCCGCACCGACCAGACCCCCGATCCGATGTTCTCCGACCGCTTGGAACTCGACCTCGCCAAGGTTGTCCCCACAATGGCGGGTCCCAAGCGCCCGCAGGACAGCGTTCCGCTGGCGCAGGCAAAATCGTCGTTCCAGAAGTCGCTCGGTGCACCGCCCAAGCATGTGAGCGTCCAGAACAACGGAGACCGCTTCGAAATCGCCGATGGCTCCGTGGTCATCGCGGCCATCACCAGCTGCACCAACACGTCAAATCCGTCCTTGATGCTCGGCGCCGGCCTGCTGGCGAAAAAAGCGGTCGAGCGGGGCTTGCGCTCGAAGCCCTGGGTCAAAACCAGCTTCGCGCCCGGTTCGAAAGTCGTCACCGATTACATCGAAAAGGCCGGGTTGTGGCCCTATCTTGAATCATTGCGCTTCCATCTGGTCGGGTACGGCTGCACCACGTGCATCGGCAACAGCGGCCCGCTGCCCGACGCGATCGGCAAAGCCATCAAGGACAACAATCTCGTCGCCGTATCGGTTCTCAGCGGCAATCGCAATTTCGAAGGGCGCATCAATCCGCTGTGCCGCGCCAACTATCTCGCTTCACCGCCGCTGGTCGTGGCGTACGCGCTCGCGGGCCGCATGGACCTAGACATCGTCAACGAGCCGCTGGGCAACGACAAGGCAGGCAAGCCCGTGTATCTCCGCGACATCTGGCCCACCCCGCAGGAAGTCGAAACCACGATGCGCGCGGCAGTCTCGAGCGACATGTTTCGCAAACAGTACGCGGACGTCTTTACCGGCGACGATCGCTGGCGCGCGCTGCCGATTCCCGAAGGCGACCTTTACGCCTGGGATCCGCACTCCACCTACATCAAGCTTCCGACATTCTTTGAGAACATGCCGCTCCAGCCTGCGCCGCTTGCAGATCTCCAGGGCCTCCGTCCGCTCGCGATGCTCGGAGACAGCGTCACTACCGACCACATCTCGCCCGCCGGCTCGATTCCCGCCGACAGCCCCGCGGGAAAATACCTGATTTCGCGCGGCGTTCAGCCGAAGGATTTCAATTCTTACGGCGCGCGCCGCGGCAATCACGAAGTGATGATGCGCGGCACGTTCGCGAATATCCGCCTGCGCAACATGCTTGCGCCCGGTACGGAGGGCGGCTGGACCACCCATCAGCCCGGCGGCGAGCAGATGACCATCTACGATGCCGCCATGAAATACCGCGACGACGGCGTTCCGCTGATGGTCATCGCCGGCAAGGAATATGGCTCGGGTTCATCGCGCGACTGGGCGGCCAAGGGCACGCTACTCCTCGGCGTGCGCGCCGTTCTGGCGGAAAGCTTCGAACGCATTCATCGCAGCAATCTCGTGGGGATGGGGGTGCTGCCGCTCGAGTTTCTTCCCGGCGAAACGCCTCAATCGCTCGGCCTCACGGGCATCGAGACGTTCGACATCGAAGGCCTGGGGCAGAATTTCGAGGCGCGCAAGAAAATGAAGGTCCGCGCGCACGACGCTCACGGCAAAGAAAAGTCGTTTGCGGCTCTGGCGCGCGTGGACACGCCGTTCGAGGTCGCCTACTTTCAGCACGGCGGCATCCTGCCGTATGTGCTGCGCCAGATGTTGTAGCGCTTCTCGGAGGAATCGCGAAAGCGCGGCCGCTACTGGCGTTGCGAAGGATTCTTTTTCTTGCCCAACACACCGCCCAGAACTCCCTCGGCAGCTTTGCCGACGTCACGCGGCGCTGCGACGGCGCCTTTCGCCAGACCGCCGGCCGCCCCGCCCACATCCGGCAGAAAGACCGGGCTCGACGTGGTGCCTTCGACCTTGAACGGTATGCCCTTCTGCGCTTTGCCTCCGAGCATCGACAACCCCGCCCCAATGTCGTTTAGCGGATTCATCGCCCCGCCCGCAAGTTGCGCCAGCATCTTGAGATCAAGCTGTCCTGTCGAGCTGACCGTTCCGCCGCCGGTGATCGTACCGATGGAAGGCACCACCACGTCCAGGTTCTCCACCTGCGTGCCCGAAGGATCCACCTGCGTGTCCGCGCTTAGCTTCTGAATCTCCGTGTCCGAGCCCAAACTGCCGGCCTTTCCCATCAGGCCGCCAAGCGCTCCGAGTTTCGATCCCACACTGAAGCCCGTCAGCTTGCCATTCGCCAGATTGATGGGCCCGGAGATCACCAGTTTGTCGGCCGGACCTGTCAGCGTCAGATTCAGGTTCAGCGTTCCCGATTTCAGCGAAGCGCCCGAAGGCAGCAGCACTCCGACAGCAGGCAGGAAACCCTCGAGGTCCGCGACCGGCATAGCCTGGGCGTTCAGCTTCATCTGCACCGCCGGCGTCTGGCTCTTGAGCTCGAATGCTCCTGTCAGCCGCGCTAGCGCGTTGCCGATGTGGATGTCGGCTTGCTTCACCGCGCCGGTTTCGTTCTTTACCTGGTACACAACGTCGTAATCCACGGTGAGCGGCACGCTCGCGGGCGCGCCGGACTTCATGAGCTTCAAATTCCTTCCCTTTACGATTCCGCTCGACTTGGCCTCCTTCCCATCCGACGCCACGCGGCCGTCGAAATCCAGCTGCCCGGCAATTCCCGCCGACGGATCGAGGAAGCTTGTGGCGGCCAGGTCCACGCGCTCGACGCTGATCTTCGCGTCCAGCGGCGTCAGCGAAGCGTCTGCCGCGTCAATCGGGCCCGCCTGGCCGTTCACGTTAAGGGTGAGACCTCCCGGCCCTTTGGCCTTCACCTGAAATGGAAACTGCGTGGTGAAGGAAAGATCTCTCGCGTCGAGGTCCACATTCTCGTACACGATGCTCTTCCCGCCCTTCGTCGCGATCGTGATCTTGCCGTTCCAAAGCTTCAGCTTCTCCACCGAGAGATTTGTTGCCGCCCCGCCGCCTCCGCCCGACCTCTTCGCCGAAGAGGCTTTCGCGGACCCGCCCAGGTTCGAGAAGTTCCACGCGCCCGAAGGCGACTTGATCAGCGCGACGTCCGGCTCGATGATCGTGAAC
>Ga0187846_10000055_pt1 | contig 65955 bp, 58 predicted proteins | sample TC_taG_FD_161473 | JGI IMG/M metagenome (GOLD analysis project Ga0187846, IMG submission 161473) | Biofilm microbial communities from the roof of an iron ore cave, State of Minas Gerais, Brazil - TC_06 Biofilm (v2) | ecosystem: Environmental > Terrestrial > Deep subsurface > Cave > Wall biofilm... | reverse complement strand
ATCCGCCTGCACGCGCTCTCTTGCATCCGCTCGAAATTGCCGGGGCGCTGGTAAGTTCCCCAATCGCTCTTTCCTGCAATGAAGATCGCGGGCACGTCAATAGTCCGGCCAGAGAACAATTGCAGTTCGCTGTCGTATCTGCGCTCCGTCCGGCTCCGGTACCACTGCAGTCCGCCCTGGAACCCGGTCCGCTCGTACTCGGCGCTGTAGACCGCAAGCTCGGTCTCCGGAAGCCACCGACACGCCGCGATCTGGGCGGCCGACGGCATCTCGGCGGCCACGGTTTCCGCCATGTTCTTCTTCAGATCCATGATGTAATAGGTCGGCATCTTCGCCAGCTCGGCGGCGGTCCATGACTTCAACGGGCATGGTTTGTTGTTGGTCCAATCTGCGCTCTTGTAGTGGAAATAACCCCGCAGAAAGGCGTGGACCCCCTGCGGGCAGTCGTGCATGGCGGCATTGGCCGGCCGGGTCGCGTAATACCATTGATAGTGCTTGCGCGGCCGATCGAGTTTCGCCAGCTCCTGATGGATGCCGTCACCCGGCGAGCCGTAGGGCTGCGGATTGTTCGCGGTGTCGAACGGCAGCGCCGGCGGACCCGCGAACGGCGCACTCATCAGCGCGACGGAACGAAATACATCGGGCCGCACGAGTGCGCTCCACGCCGCGACCGACGCTCCAAAATCGTGTCCCGCGAGCAAGGCGACCTCACGATAACCGAGCGCGGAAACGAGACCGAGGCTGTCCCTGACCGCGTTCAGAATCCGAAAGGAAGCGAGATCGCCGTCATAGTCCCCATCCCAGCCCGTGGTGCGGCCGTAGCCCCGCTGATCGGGTGCTACGACATGGAATCCGGCCGCAGCGAGCGCCACCATGACTTTCCTCCAGGAATAGGCGAGCTCCGGAAAGCCGTGGAGCAGCAGCACCAACGGCCGACCCTGCGACTCAAAGCCGGCCTCCAGCATGTGCACGTCGAGGCCATTGATGTTCCGCACGAAACGGGAGCGGACGCCGGGCGCGAGCGCAGCACTTTCCAACGGAGCCATATCGGCCATGTTCGCCTCCTTCGCGTGGCACGACCGCCAAGCCTAGCGAAAAAAGCCTGGAATTAAAGTGCGACTACCTCGCCGCGGAGAGATGGATCCGCAAACGCCGAGCTCGCGCCATCGGCGTCCGGTAGCGCGAGCCCACCTTTTATTCGCTGCGTGGGGTAGCTGCCCGACCTGGTGACCGATCGATCAGAGCAAAGGCGAAGCTCCGGCCGCGTCCGCGATTGAGGGCCTGGTCGATCCACAGCATGCCATAGGCCTCCAGCAGACGCGCATTCCGCAGCGGCCCGGCGTCGGCCGCCTCGAAGCCGAGCTTCGCAATCAGCGACATGACGACCGGCTTTTTTTCTTCGTCATCACCGGCGATGAACATGACCGGGCGGACCGGAAACAAAGGCGCCTTGTCCATACTATCGGCGCCGATCTGGTTCAGTGTCTTGAAGACAGCCGCTGTTGGTGCCCAGGCCGCCACCTGTTCGCCCGCCGACGCATTGTGGCCGAGCACCAGCTCCAGCCCATTCGGCCCCATACCGAGGGGATTGGTGCAATCAATCACGATCTTGCCGGAGAGATCGCCAAGGCTCTTCACCGCCTGTTCAGTCGCCTGCCAAGGTGTCGCAAGGACAACAGTTTCGGCGTTTCGAGCCGCTTCCACAGGTGAGCGGAGCCTCTCGCCAGACAGAGAATTGTATTTAGGATCGGCAGGATTGGGCACCCCAAAAACCACGTCCTCGCCGGCACTCAGCCAGCCGCGGCCGAGCGCCGAGCCAACATTACCGGCACCGATGATCGCGATCCTCATAGGTATCTCCGTAGAAGTTGGATTTTGTGATCAAACTAGTAGCTCGTCGGTCGAGCCGGCACCCGGTCATTCACCCAGCTGCCGCACCCGGATTGTCGCGCGGAGTCAGCCGGCGGCGCTCGCCAACTGCATTGTGACATTGGGTGCCGCAAAGCGAATCTGACCCTCGGCGAAGGCCTCGATCAGGTGGCGCAACGCCTGACGCTGCAAATAGGTTGGACGAGCCGGCGTCGCGGTGAATTTGCAGCGGACGACGAGGGCGTTTTGCAATACGTCGACGACACCCTGCATCTTGAGCGGCTGCATGAATTCGGCACCGATATCGGGGTCGTCGAGCAGTTCCTCGCCGACGCGTTTGATGGTCTTGCGTACCGTCTCGATGTCGGCGGTGGGCTCGAGGTGAAGGTTGAACTTTATAACCGACCAATCGCGGCTGTAATTGGTGACCGAGAGGACCTGCCCGAACGGGATCGTGTGCACCTGACCGTTCTGGTGGCGCAACCGGCCGAGCGCAACGACATGCCTTCTACCGTGCCGCGCAGCCGGCCGGTATCGATGTACTCGCCGACTCGGAAGGCGTCCTCCATCAGGAAGAAGATACCCGAGATCACGTCGCGCACCAGGCTCTGCGCGCCAAAGCCGACGGCGATGCCGAGGACGCCGAGCCCGGCGAGGAGCGGGCCGATGTCCAGACCGAGGGTGGCGAGGGAGACGATGACCGCGACGACCGCGAGCCCGATCAGCAAGGTGTTGCGCAATAGCGGCAGCAAGGTGTCGAGCCGTGAGGCCGAGCCGGGGGTCTCGTCTTCGTCGCCAGGCGCCGCGGGAGGCGGCATCTTCTCGTCGATGACGGCACTGAGGGCGGTCCAGAGAATCCAGGCGGCGACGACCGTTGCCGCGGCTTCAAGGCCCGGACGTATGATCATCCGCTCGACACTGCCCGGCGCGGGATCGACCAAATCGAGACCCCAGGTCCCGCCGAGCCAAGCCGTCCCCAGGATCCACAAGAACGCATCGGAAAGTCGGCTGAGGGCGCGGTGAAGCCGTGCCCGGCGCAAGGTCAGCTTGATGTTCGTAGCGTCACAGGCGCAGAGCCGCGCGATCAAATTGTGGCCCGCCTGCCCCAGTACCGCCAGGGCGACGACGATCCCTTGCGTCGCCGTCGCGGCGCGTGCAACCCAGGCACCCTTTCCAAGCGCGAGTTCGATCCCCGACCCGAAGAAAATGCCGAGCGACAGGGCGATGAAGAACCAGTGCCAGGATGCCGCCACCGCTCGCCGGACCGGGCCGGGCTCGCCGCCGGTCGCCGCCAAGATGGCGCGGGCGATCGGGTGGCGGGTCGCCCAGAACATCGCGATCTTGTAAAGGGTGATGACGAGCCCGGGCAGAAGGGCGGCGCCGAATACAGCTTCATGCCCGAAGCCGAGCCGCTCGACCAGCCAAACGACAAAGAAGTTGAACGGGGCGACCGTCAGGTAGACCCAGAACCAACGCGAACAGATCCGTGCATCGGCATCGTCGATCGCCAGCAGCCGGAGGTCCGACCGATGCGGCGACAGCACGATCGACAGCAGAACGATCGACAGCCGCCATTGCAGCGCGGTCCAAACCAGCCGGTCGGCGGTCTGCGCGAGGATCGGCCGGCCCATCGAAATTGCCATCAGCGCCGCGCTGAACAGAAAAGCGAAAACGGCGAGGCCGACGGCAGCCACCAGAAGCTTGATAAAGGCCGCACGCAGGCGCGGGCCCAGCCCCGGTTCGACGACACTCCGGCGATCGAACAGCGCCCGGGCCGCCGACCCGATCAACGGCGCCGCCACGAGGACGGCCAGCGCGATAGCCCAAAACCGGAGAGCGGCATCACGTGTGCCGCCTTCAACCTCGACCTCTCGGACCCAGACTTGCGGCACCTGAAACAGCGCCGGCACCGCTCGCACCGCCTGTTTGGTCGCGCCCCATATCCGCACTGTCAGCTTCATGCCGGTCATCAATGTCGGAGCGGCCGCCTCGGGAGGATCGGCGGGAGCCGCCACGGGCTCGGCGCCCTTGGCGGCGAGATCGGCGATCAGGCCTTTGACTGCCTCGGGCGACATCGACGCGGGAAGCTGCAGCACGACCGTCGTGCCGGCCGGCTCGGCGGCATGGCCGGGCGGCGGCGCGCAGAGCATAAGTAGCAGCGCCAAGGCAAGGGATCGTGCCGGCATCGCCCGGTATTTAAGCGAGATTGCCCGAATGACCAGACCGCCCGGTCGAACGGCGAGTGGCCCTACTCGCTACCCGGTACTCTCCGCGTGCGGTCCGTTATTCGGTGTCGGGCTGCTTCGACGGGTGGGCGTCGGCAAAAGCCGGGATCGCGATGCAGCTGTCGTAGACGCGCATGACCCGCTGGTAGGCATCGAGCGGGCAGTCGAAGGTCTTGGCTGGCGTCACCTGGGTGACAAGGCAGATATCGGCAACGGTCGGCCTGTCGCCATGGCAGAACCGGCCGCTCTCAGGGTGGTTGGCGAGCAACGTCTCGATCGCTTGCAGCCCGGCGCCGAGCCAATGCTGAATCCAGGCGAGCCTTTGTTGGTCGCTGACCTTCAGCACATCAGTCAGATAATGTCGAACGCGCGGCACGATCAGCGGGTGCGAGTCTGCGGCGTTGATCAGAGCGATCCCGCGCACCCACGCTCGCGCCGCCGGGTCGCCAGGAAGCAGCGGCGGATGGGGATACTTCTCGTCCAGATATTCGAGGATGGCTAGCGACTGGAACAGCTTGACGTCGCCGTCGATCAGCGTCGGCACCACCATCTGCGGGTTGATCACGCGATATTCGGCGGCGAACTGGTCGCCTTTTTCGAGGTGCAGGTAGCTGTCCTCGCGCGCGAGGCCCTTCAGGTTCAGCGCGATGCGCACGCGGAAGCTCGCCTGCGAGCGGTAATAGGTGTAGAGCTTCATACCCTCTCTCCTTTTGGTCCGTGGCCGATCGCGGCGACCGTCACAAATAGCGGGAGATCGATGCCCGAAAAAGGCCCGCCGGTATTCCTTGATTATGACCAAGCCGAACTCGACGCGGCCTATGACCAGGCCGCTCACGCGCCCAACCGCGAGCAGCTGATCGAGCGCCGCATCGGCGACAGCGCAACAGCGCGACGGCATATCGGCGAGCCCGAGCGCGTAGCCTATGGTCCAGGCGAGACTGAATGGCTCGACATCTACCGCAGCAGGCGTGTGCCGGCGCCGATCTTTGTCTTCATCCATGGCGGCGCCTGGCGCAGCGGCCGCTCAAAGGATTTCGCGGTGCCGGCCGAGATGTTCGTCCGCGCCGGGGCGCATTACGTGGTGCCCGAGTTCGCCTGGGTGCAGGACGTCAGCGGCAATCTGATGGTGCTCGCCGATCAGGTGCGGCGCGCCGTCGCCTGGGTCCACGAGAACATCGCCCGTTTTGGCGGCGATCCGAACCGGCTCTATGTCGGCGGCCAATCCTCGGGCGGCCATCTCGCCGCAGTGGCACTGACGACCGACTGGCAGTGTCAATTCGGCCTGCCAGCGGATATCCTCAAAGGCGGCATGTGCATCAGCGGTATGTACGATCTGGCGCCGGTGCGGCTCTCGGCGCGCAACCGCTATGTCCGGTTCGACGACGCGACGGTCGCCGCCCTGAGCCCGATACTCCATCTCAACCGATTGCGCGCGCCGCTAGTCGTCGCCTACGGCACCCGCGAGACCCCCGAATTCCAGCGCCAAAACCGCGAATTCGCGGCCGCGGTCGAAGCAGCCGGCAAGAAGGTGCGGCTCGTGGTGGGCGAGCACTACAATCATTTCGAATTGCCGGAAACACTCGGCAATCCGTATGGGCAGCTCGGACGGGCGGCACTCCACCTGATGGGCTTGACGACGGAAGGTGCCTGATGACCCGCATCGACCTGCGCTCCGACACGGTGACCCTGCCCTCGGCGGGGATGCGGCAAGCGATGGCGGCGGCCCCGGTCGGCGACGACCAGTACGGCGAGGACCCTTCGGTCAATCGATTACAAGAACGCGTTGCCGAATTGCTCGGTAAGGAGGCTGCCCTCTTTGTGCCGAGCGGAACGATGGCGAACCAGATCGGCCTCAAGATCCTGACCCGGCCGGGCGATGAAGTAGTTCTCGGCGACGAGGCCCACATCGTCTGGCACGAAGCGGGCGCCGGGGCGGCAAATTCGGGGGTGCAGTTCGCCGTCGTCGGCCGCGGCGGGCTGTTCACTGCCGCCGATCTGCGAATGGCCTACAAACCGCCCGGTCACATCGTCTTCCCGCCGACGACTTTGGTGGCAATCGAGAACACCCACAACCGCGGCGGCGGAGTCGTGTTTCCGCAGAACGATGCCGTGGCGATCTGTGATGCAGCGCGCGAGCTCGGCATGGCAAGCTATCTCGACGGAGCGCGGCTGTTCAACGCCGCCACGGCGTCAGGGCGGAGCCTGGCCGAGCTGGCGGCACCCTTCGATGTCGTTTCCGTTGCGTTGTCGAAGGGTCTTGGCTGCCCGGTCGGCAGCCTGATCACCGGGCACCGCGACGCTATTGCTCGCGCGGTGCGCGCACGGCGCATGCTCGGCGGCGCAATGCGCCAATCGGGAATCCTCGCAGCAGGGGGGCTCTGGGCGCTCGAAAACAACCTCGCACGGCTCGCGGAGGATCACGCCAATGCAAGGCTGTTGGCGGAGCGACTGGCCGGAATTCGCGGCGTCAGTCTCGATTTGACAACGGTGCAGACCAACATCGTGATCTTCCGGATGGAGGAGGGGGCTCCTGACGCGGCGACGATCGTCAGCCGCGCGCAAGAGAGGGGCGTGTTGGTCTCGGCCTTCGGCCCGCGCACCGTGCGGGCGGTGACCCATCTCAACGTCAGCCGCCAGCAATGCCGGGACGCAGCCGACCTACTCGCAAAGGTCATCGAGCGGACGTAAGCCGGCTGGTTATCGAGCTTATTCGGCGGCCTTGTCGGAAATTGTTGCATCCGGTATCTCCGGCGTCCTGGGTTTCGGCAGGCTTTTGATCTTTTCCCGCAGGTTTTGAAACAGCACGTAAAGACCCGGGATGACGAAGATCCCGATGAAGCTCGCCGCCACCATTCCGCCAAATACCGCCGTGCCCACCGCTCGTATCGTTGCTGCACCGGCACCCGAAGCGATTACCAGCGGCACCAGTCCGGCGATGAAGGCAAAGGACGTCATCATCACTGCACGGAATCTCAGTCTCGCGGCCTCGATTGCGGCGGCGACGATCGCCTGTCCGTGCCGTCGCTGCTCCATCGCAAATTCGATGATCAGGATGGCGTTCTTGGCGGCAAGAGCGATCAGCACGACGATACCGATCTGGGCATAGATGTTGTTGTCTAAGCCGAAGAGCTTCAGCGACGCCATGGCCCCGAACAGACCGACAACGACCGACAACAGCGCTGCAATGGGTATCGTCCAGCTCTCATAGAGGCCGACGAGAAAAAGGTACGCGAAGAGAATAGCCAGCCCGAGGATCGAGCCAGTCTGCCCCGCCGCTGCTTTTTCTTGCAGCGCCGTACCCGTCCATTCATAGGAGAACTCGGGTGGCAGGGTGGCAGCGGCGACGTTTTGCATTGCTGTGATCGCCTCGCCCGACGAATGACCCGGTGCCGGCTCTCCATTGATCGTGACTGAACGCAAGTTATTGTAGCGAACGATCGACGACGGAGCGGTGACCAGCTCGACATCGGCGACGGTTCGCAATGGAATGAGGTCGCCCTGCGCCGTGCGGACGCGGACTCGGAAGATGTCCTCGACCGTCTTACGGTCGGATGCGTCGGCTTGAACCTTGACTTGCCAGGTGCGGCCAAAGCGGTTGAAGTCGTTGACGTAGGTGCCGCCCATCGTGGTCTGCAGCGCGCTGAAGATGTCGCCGATCGAGACCCCCAAGGTCTCGGCGCGCTCGCGGTCGAGCTTCAGGTAGACCTGCGGTGTCGAGGCTCCATAGGTCGTGTAGACATTGGCAAGAGCCGGGTTTTGGTTGGCGGCGATCACGAGGCCGTCTGCGACGGCCGCCAGATCCTTGGGTGCGGCACCGGCCAAGCTTTGCACCTGTAATTCGAACCCGGCAGCATTTCCCAGGCCCGAGATCGGCGGCAGGTTGAATGCGATAACATTCGCGGCCGCGATTTGCCGGAACAGGGGGTTGAGTTCGGCCAATGCCGAGAAGACCGACAGCGAGCTGTCCGTCCTTTGATCGAACGGCTTCAGCCCCACGATCGCCAGTGCCTTGTTTGGCAGGGAGAGACCGTCGATCAGGCTGTAGCCGCTGACGGTAAGCACGTTCTGCGTCCAGGGTCGATCCAGAATCATACTTTCGACCTGGGCGACGACGGCGTTCGTGCGGTTCAATGATGCGGCGTCCGGGAGCTGAACCTCCGCCATAAAGGCACCCTGGTCTTCTTCCGGCAAAAAACCTGCCGGTACGATTTTCGCGAGCCAGCCGGCCGTCAGGGCAAAGAATACCACCAGTAGGCCGGTTACCAGCATCCGGCGCGCCAGCGGCTGCACCAGACGGACGTAGCCGTTGCGGCATTTGTCGACGCCGCGCTGGAGATAGGCGACAACACCCTTGCGGGGACCGCGATGCCTGAGCAGCAGCGTGCACAGAGCAGGCGACAGGCTCAGCGCATTGATCGCCGAAATGATCATCGACACTGAAACGGCCACTGCAAATTGCTGGTAGAGCTGGCCGGTGATGCCGGGAATGAACGCCGTAGGCACGAAGACCGATAGCAGGACAAGAGTGATCGCGATTATCGGACCGGTTACCTGCGACATCGCCTGTTCCGCGGCTTCGGCGGGGGTGAGCCGGGGTTCGGTTTCGAGGATGTGCTCGACCGCTTCGACGACGACAATCGCATCGTCGACAACGATGCCGATCGCCAAGACCAGCGCCAGAAGCGAGATCGTGTTCGCCGAAAAGCCCAGCGCCAACATGACCGCGAAGGTGCCGACGAGGGCGACTGGAACGGCGATGATCGGGATCAAAGTCGCGCGCAGGTTCCCGAGGAAAACAAAGACGACGATGCCGACGAGCACAAAGGCTTCGAGGAGGGTGACCTCGACCTTATGGATCATCGCATCGACAAAGACCGTGGTGTCGTACATCACGTCAAAGGCGACATCGTCCGGCAGCCGCGGCTCGATCTCTTTCAGTGCTTTTTTGACGCCGTCGGCTACGGCGATGGCGTTGGCTCCAGGGGCCTGGTAGATGGCGATAGCTTCGGCGGGCCGCCCATTGTAGCGGGCGAGCGAGTCGGCGTTCTTCGAGCCGAGCTCTACGCGCCCAATGTCTTTGACACGCACGATCCCGCCATCGGCGGTCGCGCGGCCGACGATGTTCTCGAACTCTTCGACCGTGGTCAGTCGGCCTTGCGTGCTTATGTTCAGCTGAAACTCGACCTCCGGTACGAGGGGCGCAGCCCCGACGCGGCCGACGGCGGCCTGGGTGTTCTGCGAGTTGATCGCCTTGATGACTTCGTCGGAGGTGATGCCGAGGCTCGCCATGCGATCCAGGTTGAGCCAGATCCGCATCGAATATTCGAGGTCACCCCACTGGCTTGCGTCGCCGACCCCGCGCACCCGCTTCAGGGTGTCTACGAGATCGATTTTGGCGTAATTCGACAGAAACAGCGCGTCGCGCGTTCCCTTCGGCGAATAGACCGCGACTACTTGCAACAGTGAAGTCGACTGCTTCTTGGTGGTGACACCATTGCGCTGCACCTCGGGCGGCAAAAGTGCGAGCGCCTGATTGACCCGATTGGTCACATTGACGGTGTTGAGGTCGGGATCCGTTCCGACCTCGAAGCTAATGTTGAGCGTGTAGCTGCCGTCACCGCCCGAGGTGGATTTCATGTAGATCATCCGGTCGACGCCGTTGACCCTCGACTCGATGATCTGGGCGACGCTTTCCTCGACGGCTGCCGCGGAGGCGCCGGGGTATGTGGCCGTCACCTGGACCTGCGGCGGCACAATGTCGGGAAACTGAGCGACCGGAAGCGCGCCGAGCGCGATCACGCCGGCAATCGAAATGACGACCGAGATGACGATCGCGAGCCGCGGGCGGTGAATGAAGACCGAGGAAATCATCGAAGCGCGTGTTCCGGTCAACCGGCCGGCGTCGGCGCCGGTTGAGGCGCCACGGTGATACCCGCGCGGATACGCTGCTGGCCCTGAACAACGACGAGCTCGCCCGGCTTTATCCCGTCCTGCACGACAGCGAGCCCCTCGCGGTAGGTGCCGAGGCGAACCCGGCGTTGCTCGACCACGTTGTCGTTACCGACGACAAACACGTAAGGGCCGGTCTGGTCGATGGCGATCGCGGATTGGGGAATGACCGTGACCTTGTCACCACCCTTCTCTTCGATGATGACGCGCACGGTCTGGCCGGTGGTGAGCGTGTCGTCGGGATTGGGGAACATCGCGCGGACAGTCTGACCGTCCGTTCGCGGACTGACTTGCACGTCGAGAAAATCAATGCGCCCCGTTTCGCTGTAGAGTGAACCGTCTGCCAGTCTCACTCGGGCCCGCACTTTTCCGTTCGAGCCGGGCTCATTGTTACGCGCGTCGAGCAACTCTCGCTGGGTAACCGAGAAGAGAACCTGCATCGGGTCCTCCTGGACGACCGTCGCGAGCACACCTGTGTCTGGCCCGACCAAATTGCCGGGCGAAACGGCCGCGCGGCCGATCCGCCCACTGATCGGCGTCTTGATTTCGGTATAGGAAAGCTGGATCTGCGCATCGCGCAGGTTGGCCTCGGCCTCCATGACGGCCGCTTGGGCCTGACCCTGCTCAGCGGTGCGCTGATCGAGTTGGGCGAGTGGAGTATTTCCTTTTCGCGCGAGCTCGGCAGTACGCTGTAGCTGCTGATCGGCATTGGCGAATGTTGCCTGGGCAGCGGCGAGCTGGGCCTTGCGCTGGTCGACCGCAGCTTCGAAAGGCTCCCGTTCGATCGTGAAAACCACCTGGTTCTCTTTGACTTCGTCGCCGTCCTTGAACAGGCGCGGGCCGAGGAAGCCTTGCACGCGCGCCCGAAGATCGACCTTTTCGAGCGCCTCGGCCCGTCCGACGAACTCGGCTTGCTTGGTCATCGACCGCAATTCGGCGGGCTGGACCAGAACCGCAGGTGGCGCGGCGGTCTGCTGCGCGATTGCCGGTATCGGGGCCACCAGCGGCATGGAAAGCGCGAGAAAGAAGGGACCCGACCTCATCACACACCCCTGTTGCAACAGCACCGGCACCCGCTGCCGTCACCCTCGTCATAACGACGGCAACGGGACCCGGCGTTCAATCCCTATTCTTTACGTGTCCGCCGATAGACCGGAAACGACCCGAGCTTGATAGATGAACAGATCCGCAGTGCGGCGCAGGAATTCGCACCCATCATTCGATCACCTCGTCAGCGCGAGCGAGTATCGATTGCGGGACCGCGAGTCCGAGCGCCCTGGCGGTGTCGAGATTGACGACCAGCTCGAATATAGTCGGTTGCTGGACCGGCAGATCGGCGGGCTTCTCGCCCTTTAGAATCCTTCCGGCGTAAATGCCGGCCTGGTGATAGAGAGCCGAGTCGTCAATTCCATAGCTGATCAGGCCACCGGCCGCGACGAACGGGCTGAGCGCATACACCGCCGGAACGGCATGGCGCCCTGCCAGCGCCACGAGTTGCTCGCGTCGGCTCGAGATGAACCCATCAGCGTCGACGACGAGCCCGCCTACATGCAGCTGGCCGAGAGACGCGAAGGCGGCGTCGATTTCGGCTTCGGTGCCAGCCTCCTGGACAGCCAGCTGCACCTTCTTCGCGCGGGCCGCTTCCTGCGCATATCTGATGACGCCCTCTGCATTTGGGTTGTTCGGGTTGACCAATAGAGCGATCACGCCGGCCTGAGGAACCAGCTCGGAAAGCAGCTCGAGCTGCTTGGCCGTCAGCTCGGTGGAGATGTTGCTGAAGCCCGTGAGGTTGCCGCCCGGCCGGGCGAGACTGGCGACGAGGCCGATCCCAACCGGATCGCCGACGTTGATAAAGACGATCGGGATCGTCGAGGTGGCACTTTTCGCCGCTAGTGCTGCAGGGGTGCCGCTTAGTGCCAGGATCACGTCGACCTTGCGGCTGACGAGGTCGGCGGCCAATGCCGGCAGCCGATCATAATGGAACTCGGCCCAGCGGTATTCGGAGGTAACGTTTTGTCCCTCGACGTAGCCGATTTCGCTCAGTCCCTGATGGACCAAGTCGTGGCTCAGATCGGCAACACTTGGGGGAGGCGGAGAGATACTGAGGCAGCCGATCACCGGCATCCCCTTCTGCTGGGCGCGAAGGGCTGGTGCCAACGTCATGCCGCCGCACAGCACCAGTATCAGCTCGCGGCGTCTCATCTGTGGGTGGCCCCGGTTTTGAGAGCTATCTGGAAAAGGTGTTCTGGTCCCGCACGGTAACGATCACGGTCCTCAACCCTGGAGGCGGTCCCACGTGCTCGAACGCCGTCGGATCAGCCGGGCTGTTGAAGGAGAATTGGTCCTCGCCGACAAAACCGGCGGTCGGCTGATACATCACGGCCTGCCCGTAAACCGAATTGTTGCACCCCGAGCCTTTAGGGGCGCCGACATCGGTAGTGACAAATCGGACGGTACCGTGTTTAGGCGGCGTCACAAGTTCTAATGCCGGAATGTACCACGTAGAGCACAGCCCTTGTCCTCCCTGGTACCGCCACCGGACAGCTGAACCGACCATCGTTTCGGCGTCACGCGGTACACTGCGGCGCAGTGTTATTTCGCGTGGGCCGGTTTGTCCCCGGATCTGACCGGGGGTCATCGACGTGACCAACAATGCCAGGACCAGATAAACCGCGGCTTTTGCACCGTTCACACGCTTCCTCCGGTCATCGCCAGGCGAATTGTTAGCATAACCTATTTGACCGGACACTCCCCGATTCGCGGGTGGGCTATCTGACCAGGGTGGCCGCGTCGGGCCTCTAGGGCAACGCCAAATCACGCATCCCACGGTCAATCGTCGCTGATCCGCATCTCGAAGCACTCCAAGCCGCGTTAGCCCGGTCGCTCGTCAGCCGAACCGTCACCCAAGCACCCCCGTGGAGTGTCATCTCCAATTGGCACAGGGATGACATTTTGATCCGGCGCCTGCAGCAAAGAGTCACATATCAGTGATTCTCGAAAGATCACTCTAATACGAATAAAATGAAACGTCGGCGCTGAACTTGTGCAAACCAAAATATTTTTTGGCGCTTCACGAAAGTAACATTCGTACGGTATAATTCATTCAGGGTATTGAAACGGAGTAGTCGTGAATGTCTCAGCAAAAGGACCTGCTGTGGGAAATTGCTGCGGCTACTAGCTCGGGCGCTCCCGATCGCATCAGCGATTGGTACACCGAGGACTTCGGGTTGCACGAGCCGGGCAAGCCGGCTCTGCCGGTGGGACATGAGGGGACCCGCTAAATGCGGGAGGGGGGCCGCCAAATGCGGGCGGGATTAAAGACGCCTATAAATGTAGAAATCCTCGATATGATCGAGGAGGTCGATCAAGTTGCGGTGCGCTGGCAGCTGAGCGCAACCGACTACGACGGCAAACATCGATCATGGCAATCTATCGTTTTGAGAACGGACGCATCGCCAAGGATTGGGGCGTCTCGATCCCGGCACTTTGGCCGCCGAGTTCCTCAGAACAGGAGCACAGGCCCAAACGAGATATTGTGCCTCACGGCCCCTCGCGCGATCCGGCCTAAAGCCGCGTCGAACAGCTGGTGGACGACCGCCTCGCGCTTGGCGATCTGGCGCCGTTCTCCGTCGATCGTGACAAAGACCGGCTGGTCGAGCGCATCGGCAAGGAGTGCCCGCATGTTCTTTTTGCGGCGGCCGTCCGGGTTGCCGGACTGCCCCTTCTTAAACCGGGTGTGCAACGGCGGCCTTCCGGGGCCCACCTTGTAATCGTACTCGTCCTCCGCCATATGCGGCATCCTATCCTGTGATTATCGCAACGTTTCGGCGTTATGATTCAAGCTTATAGTTTCTTTCGATAACATTGTCGAGTTAGCAACATGCGATTTCACACTCTCCCTGCTCGCTCCCTCAGAGGCCGGTTGACCTCCCTCAGGTCATTCCCTGACCGTGCCGGGTATCGGCTTCATAAGCTTTTGATTTGGCTTGTGTTATCGGCGTCGAACCGACGATTTTCGGCGCCGGATCGATTTTTCTCCCTGCTCTGAGGGAGACCGCCTGTCCGCAGTGCTACACCACCCGGATAGCCTGCCATTGGCTGGTGCCGAACTGGCTGCGGTTGACGATGCCGTCTGTTAGGCCTAATGGCGGGATCTCTCCTTCAGATAATGTTGCGGTGTCGCAGTTCCTCGAGAACATGCTCGACCGCACTCTCGGGTGTCGTGCCCAATGTCGTCACACGCAGTTCCGGCGCCTCGGGCGCCTCGTAGGGCGAGTCGAGACCGGTGAAGTGCGGGATCCGACCGGCCGCGGCCTTGGCATAGAGGCCTTTGGGATCGCGCCGGATGCATTCATCGAGCGGAGTGTCGACAAAGATCTCGATAAAAGCGGTGGGCTGGGTCAGCTCCCGCACCATCCGCCGTTCCGCGCGAAACGGCGAGATGAACGAACAGATCACTATCAGCCCGGCCTCGGCCATCAGCTTGGCGACTTCGCCGACGCGGCGGATGTTTTCGACCCGGTCGGCATCGGTGAAGCCGAGATCGCGGTTAAGGCCGTGCCGCACGTTGTCGCCGTCGAGCAGCATCGTGTGCCGCCCGAAGGCCAGCAGCTTCTTCTCGACGAGATCGGCGATCGTCGATTTCCCGGCGCCGGACAGCCCTGTCAACCACAGCACAGCGGCGCGCTGTTCTTTCACCGCCGCGCGCTCTTCAGGCCCGACGGTCAGCGCCTGCCAATGCAGGTTGCTGGCTCGCCGCAGACCAAAGGCGATCATTCCGGCGCCGGCGGTCTGATTGGTGGAGCGGTCGATCAGGATGAAGGCGCCCGTATCACGATTGGCCTCGAAGGGATCAAAGGCCACCGCGGCGGCGGTGGAGAGGTTGCAGAACCCAATCTCGTTCAGCTCGAGAGTCCGATCAGCCAGATGCGCCAACGTGTCGACGTCGATGCGGTGCTTGAGGGCGGTAACCGTAGCCGGCACCGTGCGCGTACCGATCTTCAACAGGTATGACCGGCCGGGGACGAGCGGGTGTTCGCTCAGCCAGATCACATGAGCGGCAAACTGATCGACAAATTCGGGCGGCGCACAGGGATCAGCGAGAAGATCACCGCGCGCGATGTCGGTCTCGCTCTCCAAGGTCAAAGTGATCGCGTCGCCGGCAAATGCGCGATCGAGCTTGCCGTCAAAGGTGACGATCTCTTTTACCCGGGCGCAGCGGCCCGAGCCCGAAATCAGCACTTCCGCGCCTGACGCGATCGTACCCGAGACAATGGTCCCGCAATAGCCACGGAATTCGCCATTGGGCCGGTTTACCCATTGCACTGGGAAGCGAAACGGCGCCTTGCTGCCGCCGGAAACCTCGACGGAATGCAGATGTTCCAGCAGGGTCGGCCCGCGATACCACGGCATCCGAGCCGATCGGACGGTAACATTGTCGCCAAATCTGGCTGCGAGCGGGATCGCCCGGATCGAGGCGCTGCCCAGCCCCTTAGCGAAGGCCGAAAATCGCGCGGCGGCCTCCTCGAAAGCACGCTCCTCGAAACCGACGAGATCCATTTTGTTGACGGCCAGCACGATCTGCCGAATTCCCAGGAGCGAGCAGATGAAGGCGTGCCGCTTGGTCTGCGGCAGCACCCCCTTGCGAGCGTCCACCAGGATCACGGCGAGTTCAGAAGTCGACGCACCGGTCGCCATGTTTCGCGTGTATTGTTCGTGGCCGGGCGCATCGGCGACGATAAAGGCGCGTTCCGGTGTAGCGAAAAAGCGGTAGGCGACATCGATGGTTATGCGCTGCTGCCGCTCATCCTCCAATCCGTCCAGGAGCAGCGAAAAATCGACATCCTCCCCCGTCGTGCCAAACCGTCGCGATTCTCGCTCCAATGCCGCCAGCTGGTCGTCGGGAATCAACGCACAATCGCGGAGCACCCGGCCGATCAATGTCGACTTGCCGTCGTCGACCGATCCGCAGGTCAAAAAACGCAGCAGATCCTTGTCGCGCCGCCCTGAAACCTTGGCCTCTCCGGCCATCAAAAATAGCCCCTGCGTTTCTTGCGTTCCATCGCGGCCTCCTGATCCCTATTGATCGGCCGCCTAGCCAGCTTGCCTTGTCGCTCCGACGGCTGTTTGTGCGCAGTTCTGCGCCACTTCCTTGCACGTGATGCCGGTCGACGCGCCTTCCGAGCGTTTCAGAGCTTGATTTGCGCAGCCCAAGGCACGGGACGCTCGGTCAAAGAATATCTTTCGCAGGCCGGGGAATCGCCGCCCCGTCGGAGCATCTCCGTCAAATATGCTTGCAGGCGACATTGAGAACAACCTCGGATAGCGGCGCGGCAGCGTTTGGTTGGCCTCGAGGCGCTTCCGATAACGCTGACCGGCCGCGCGGTTCGCGCTCCGATCGGACGATTAGTGCAGCTTTGGCGCCTTGAGGAAACGGGTCTGGTCGACCGATAAGACACGGACGGTCAACGTCTCGTGATCGCGCCCGACTTGCAGCACGACTTCGCTGCCGGCTGGGCCACCCGCCCAGACCTTGCGCCACAAGCCGGCGAGGCTCGCTACCGGATCCTCGCGCACGGCGAGGATCCGGTCACCGGGCCGCAGTCCCGCTTTCTTCGCTGGGCCACTCTCGTTAAGACCGGCCACGACGATCGCGTCCTCTACCTCCTGGGCCAACAGGCCAAGCCAGGGACGGGCGGGTCGGTTCGGACGACCGTATGTGAGCATGTCGTCGAGGATCGGCGGCAACAGGTCGATCGGCACCACCATATTGACGTCGCGGCGAAGTTCGCGGCCGTTCGCATTCTGCACATGAAGAGAGCCGATCCCGATGAGCCGACCGTCGGCGCCGATCAGCCCGGCACCGCCCCAAAAGGGATGGGCGGGTGCGGTAAAGATCGCGTGGTCGAGTACGTATTCCCAATAACCCGCAAACTCCTGCCGAGCGACCACCCTCGCGGCGATGGCATGACGGCGACCACCCTCGGCGGCCATGATCGCGCGATCGCCCGCTCCGACGCGCAGTCCGATCCCGAGATCGATCGGCGGGGTGCTCAACCGGCCCAACGCCTGGACGAGACCGAAACCGGTCTCCCGGTCATAGGCCAGGACGTGACCGGGAACGGCGCCGCCGCCGGCGGAGGTGAGCCAGATCGTCTCGGCTTCGGTGACGAGATAACCGATCGTCAATACAAGGCCGTCTTTCCGGATCAAAACGCCACTGCCGGCGCGCTCGGTACCGAGCGTCCCGGCCGTGAAAGCATCTTCGGGGATGGTCGCCCGCAGGCCTAGAACGGCGCTCAGCGCACGATCCAGATCGAAGGCGCAGTCTCCGGGTTTTGGTTGGATCTCTCCCGGTATCTCCCAATCTACGGTTCGCGACATTTTGGCGACTCGTCAGTGGCAACTGTTCAGACCATAACAGCTAAAGAGTGCGCCGTGGCCGCTCTCTTGTCAAAACCCGTCTCAGCGAGTCCTTCTCGGCGCCGCGCGAACGCGGCACTCCTACCTCGCGCTGCTTGACAATCGAACGTGCCCCGGCTATTTGAGCAGCACTCTCGGGCAGAGAGTGCTAATCCCTGAAATTCTGGCCTAGTCCGAGGAGGTATTCATGGCATTCCGACCATTACACGACCGCGTGCTGATCAGGCGTGTCGAATCGGAAGAAAAGACAGCGGGCGGCATCATCATCCCTGACACGGCGAAGGAGAAGCCGATGGAGGGAGAGGTGGTTGCGGCTGGTCCGGGTGCGCGCGGCGAGGATGGTAAACTTCAACCGATGGATCTTAGGTCGGGCGACCGCGTGCTTTTTGGCAAATGGTCGGGCACCGAGGTCAAGCTCGATGGCGAAGAACTGATCATCATGAAAGAATCCGACGTCATGGGGGTGATCGAGCGCGATACCCCCGCCAGAAAAGTCGCTTGAGGAGTACAAAAATATGGCAGCCAAGGAAGTCCGATTTCATACCGATGCCCGCGAGCGGATGCTGCGCGGCGTCGATACTCTCGCCAATACGGTCAAGGTCACTTTGGGTCCGCGGGGGCGCAACGTCGTTCTCGATAAGTCTTTCGGGGCGCCGCGCATTACCAAGGACGGCGTCACCGTCGCCAAGGAGATCGAGCTCGCCGACAAATTCGAGAACATGGGTGCGCAGATGGTTCGCGAGGTGGCCTCGAAGACCAGCGACCAAGCTGGCGACGGCACTACGACCGCGACCCTGCTCGCCCAGGCGATCGTACGAGAGGGTGCCAAGGCGGTCGCGGCCGGAATGAATCCGATGGATCTGAAGCGCGGCGTTGATCTCGCGGTCGACGCGGTGGTCGATGACATCAAGAAGCGCTCGAAGAAGATCTCGACCAACGAAGAGATCGCGCAGGTCGGTACGATCTCGGCCAATGGCGAGCGCGAGATCGGTGAAATGATCGCCCAGGCGATGCAGAAGGTCGGCAATGAGGGCGTAATCACGGTCGAGGAGGCAAAGAGCCTTGAAACCGAGCTCGACGTGGTCGAAGGCATGCAGTTCGACCGCGGTTATCTCTCGCCGTATTTCGTGACCAACGCCGAGAAGATGATTGCCGAGCTTGAGAATCCTTACATCCTGATCCACGAGAAGAAGCTGTCCGGCCTGCAGGCAATGCTGCCGGTCCTCGAGGCAGTAGTGCAGAGTGGCAGACCGCTCCTGATCGTCGCCGAGGATGTCGAGGGCGAGGCGCTTGCGACCCTTGTCGTCAACAAGCTGCGTGGCGGGCTCAAGGTGGCGGCGGTCAAGGCGCCAGGTTTCGGCGACCGCCGCAAGGCCATGCTCGAAGACATCGCGATTCTGACCAGTGGCCAGGTGATCAGTGAAGATCTCGGGATCAAGCTGGAAAACGTAACGCTCGCCATGCTGGGCCAAGCCAAGAGAATTCGCGTCGAAAAGGAAAACACGACGGTCATCGACGGCGGCGGCAAGAAAGACGACATTCAGGGCCGCTGCACGCAGATCCGCCAGCAAATCGAGGAGACGACCTCGGATTACGACCGCGAGAAGCTGCAGGAGCGCTTGGCGAAGCTCGCAGGCGGTGTTGCGGTGATCCGGGTCGGCGGCGCCTCCGAGATCGAGGTCAAGGAGAAGAAGGACCTGGTGGACGACGCGATGCATGCAACGCGTGCCGCGGTCGAGGAGGGAGTCGTCGCCGGCGGCGGGTCCGCTTTGCTTTACGCCTCCCGTGCGCTCGAAAATCTGAAGCCAGCCAACAACGACCAGCAGGTTGGCATCGACATCGTTAAGAAGGCGCTGTTGTACCCGGCGCGGCAGATCGCCGAAAATTCGGGGACGGATGGCTCGATTGTCGTTGGCAAGTTGCTCGACAGCAAAGACGTTAATTACGGATACGATGCCCAGAAGGGTGAGTTCACCGACATGGTGCGGGCTGGCATCATCGACCCGACGAAGGTCGTGCGGCACGCCCTGCAGGATGCGGCGTCAGTAGCGGGTCTGCTTATCACCACCGAGGCGATGGTGGCGGAGAAGCCCGAGCCGAAGACCCCGCCGGCGATGCCGCCGGGTGGTGGGATGGGTGGCATGGACTTCTGAGCCGGCACACTCACGGTCTGGTCTGAGGGCCGCGTGTCCGCGGGCAACCGCGGGCACGCGGCCTTCTCTTTGGTGTAGCGGCGCGTGCGCCGGCCGCAACCCTGCTCTGCCCGCGGGGATAAAGTACGTCGCCTTGCCAGCTGTCGGCCCTCCTCCCATACTGGCCTTCATGCGACGCCTGTTCCTCGATCATGTTTTCGCGTCGGAGGCCGATACCACGGCGCGGGTCTGCGATCATCCCGGCTGCATTGCCGGCGGGGAATTCCGCGCACCGAAATCCAGGCTCGAACTCCACGATTATTACTGGTTCTGTCTCGAGCACGTTCGCGCCTACAATTCCGCCTGGAATTATTATGCGGGGATGAGCGACAGCGAGATTGAAGCAGAGATCCGGCACGACACCGTCTGGCAGCGTCCCAGCTGGCGCCTCGGCGATCGCTATGGCCCGGGTTATGCGGCACGGATCCGCGATTATTTCGACATATTCTCCAGCGGTGCGGGGCGTTCGCGCGACCGCGGTCAGAGAAAGGACCACCGCGCGAGAGAGGCGGCACAGCGGGCGCTGTCGGCCCGGGAACAGGCCCTCGCTGTATTCGAGATCGAGCCGCCGTTCACCCCAGTACGCCTCAAGGCGCGGTACAAAGCGCTGGTCAAGCTCCACCATCCCGATGCTCACGGCGGAGACAAAGTGGCCGAAGAAAAGCTGAAGATCGTCAATCAGGCCTATGCCACCTTGAAAGCCAGCTATTTCAGTTGAAAAAATCGTGCCGCGGCGGTCAAATTCCCCAATCAACTATCAGGATAGAAGCGAATAATGCCAAGCGTTCAGCCAGCAGCGCCTACCTCCGCGTTCCCCTTAGATCAGCCCGACATCACGATTTCCGTCCGTCAGACCTTTGGCATCGACAGTGATCTTCAGGTTCCGGCCTTCAGTCAGGCGAGCGAGCACGTCCCCGATTTCGACGACGCCTACCGCTTCGATCACGACACGACGCTCGCGATCCTCGCCGGCTTCGCCTTCAATCGGCGAGTGATGATCTGCGGCTATCACGGCACCGGCAAATCCACTCACATCGAGCAGGTCGCGGCGCGCCTGAACTGGCCCCTGATCCGCGTCAATCTCGACAGCCACATTAGTCGCATCGATCTTGTCGGCAAGGACGCGATCGTGCTGCGCGACAACAAGCAGGTTACCGAATTCCGCGAAGGTCTTTTGCCCTGGGCACTGCAGCACCCGGTCGGGCTGTGCTTCGATGAATACGACGCCGGCCGGCCAGACGTCATGTTTGTCATACAACGGGTGCTCGAGGTCGAAGGCAAGCTAACCCTGCTCGATCAGAACCGCGTGATCCGGCCCCATTCCGGGTTCCGCCTCTTCTCGACGGCGAATACTGTTGGCCTTGGCGACACCACCGGCCTTTATCACGGCACGCAGCAGATCAACCAGGGTCAGATGGACCGCTGGAACATCGTCGCGACTCTAAACTATCTGCCGCATGACGCCGAGGTGGACATCGTACTGGCGAAAGTACCGAGCTACGACGACGATGAGGGGCGCCGCACGATCAGCGCGATGGTGGCCCTTGCCGATCTGACGCGCGCTGGCTTCATCAACGGCGACATCTCGACCGTCATGTCGCCGCGCACGGTCATGACCTGGGCCGAGAACGCCCGCATTTTCGGTGATTTGGCGTTCGGCTTCCGGCTGACGTTCCTGAACAAATGCGACGAGATGGAGCGGCCGACCGTAGCCGAATATTACCAGCGCTGCTTTGGCACGGAGCTGGCAGAAACCGGCGTTAACGCGACCCTGATGTAAAGATGTAGCGCGGCCGACAAAACGCATGGCCCAGGAGTTCTCGCCGACCGAAATCTTCAAGCGCGCGACGGCGGCGACTTTGCGCGCTATTGCTGAGCGCGACGATGTGACCGTCGGCTTCGGGCCGGAAGCCGCGGGGTTGAGCGGCTCGCGAGTACGGCTGCCCAACCCGCCGCGCGACCTTCCAGCGGAGGAGGCCGCGCAGCTGCGCGGCGCCGCCGACAGCGTGGCGCTGCGACTGCGCTATCACGACGATGCGGTGCACAGCAAACGCATGCCGGGGTCGCCGCTGGCGCGGGCGGTATTCGACGCGGTCGAACAGGCCCGGGTCGAGGCTTTGGGCGCCCGGCGCATGGCCGGAGTCGCCACCAATCTCGCTGCGATGCTTGACGAGCAGTATCGCCGGCAAGGGTTCGAGCGGATCACCGAGCGAACCGACAGTACCATGGCGGAGGCGGTGCGCTTGCTAACCCGCGAGGCGCTAACCAGAGAGCGGCCGCCGCCTGCAGCCCGGCGCGTCGTCGATCTTTGGCGCCCTTGGCTGGAGGGTCGCATCGGCAAGGATCTCGGCGAGCTCGACCGCGCAATCCTCGATCAGGACGCCTACGCGCGGGCGACCCGCAGGCTCCTGCAGGACCTCGACCTTGATCTCGGCGAGATCGACGACGAGGCGGAAAGCGAGGAGCAGCAGGGCGGCGAGGAAGCCGAAGGCGAGAACCAGAGCGAGGGCGAGGGCACTGCCTCCGGCGCTCAAGATTCGTCCGAGGGCTCACTGATGGATGGCGAGGCCGAGGACGCGCCGGATGCTGCCGAAGCCGGCGATGGCGAGATGATGCCCGGATCCAGCGATGACGACCCAGGGCGCCCCGGCCGTCCCGGGCAGATGCCGCGCGGCCGCCCCGATGAGACCGCGGTTTACCGCCGCTTTAGCACGATCTTTGACGAGGTCATCGACGCCGACAAGCTGTGCGACCCGGATGAGCTGTCGCGGCTGCGTCATCTTCTCGACCAGCAGCTCTCGCATTTGCAGAGCGTGATCGCGCGGCTCGCGAACCGACTTCAGCGCCGGTTGATGGCAAAGCAGACCCGCGCTTGGGAATTCGATCTTGAGGAGGGGCTGCTCGACGTCGCCCGTCTTTCGCGCGTCGTCGCCAATCCAATCCTGCCCTTGGCCTACAAGCGCGAGCGCGAGACCGAGTTCCGCGATACCGTCGTCACTTTACTGATCGACAATTCCGGTTCGATGCGCGGCCGACCGATCACCGTTGCGGCGATGAGCGGCGACATCCTCGCCCGCACCCTGGAGCGCTGCGGCGTCAAGGTCGAGATTCTCGGTTTCACCACCCGCGCCTGGAAGGGCGGGCAGTCGCGGGAGCGCTGGATCGCCGCCGGCAAGCCGCCCAACCCGGGGCGGCTCAATGATCTGCGCCACATCGTCTACAAGGCGGCCGACGCGCCGTGGCGGCGCGCCCGGCGCAATCTCGGGCTGATGCTGCGCGAGGGGATCCTGAAGGAGAACATCGACGGCGAGGCGCTGCGCTGGGCCCACAACCGCCTGCTCGAGCGCACCGAGCAGCGGCGCATTCTGATGGTGATTTCGGACGGGGCCCCAGTCGACGACTCGACGCTCTCGGTCAACCCCGGCAATTATCTCGAAAAGCACCTCCGCGAGGTGATTGCCGAGGTCGAACGGTTGGGCGAGGTCGAATTGACCGCGATCGGCATCGGCCATGACGTAACGCGCTATTACCGCCGTGCCGTCACGATCGTCGATGCCGAGCAATTGGGCGGTGTGATGCTCGAAAAGCTCGCCGAGCTGTTCGAAGAAGCGCGTGGTTCGCAAACCCGGGTGCGCAGCCGCCCTCGCGCCGCCTAGGGACCGCTGCACCGGGTGCCGCGCCGCCGGGCACCTGCTCCGTCACGGACGACGGTCCGATCTTCGGCGCGCCCCGCGTCCGACCAAGGCCCGGCTCGGCCGGCTGTCGTGACCGAAAAGGGCCGGGTTTTAGCTTTAGCGCCGCCCCCTTCCCTGCCACTCAGGGAAACGCTGGGAAAAAATTTTTTCGGGGCTCGCCCCGCACCGAAAAGTCTTACCTGATCAATATCTTGCATGCGTCTCTCCGGCCGAACCGAAGGCGCGGCAGGGAAGCGGCAGGGAAGCCTGAAAACCGTCGGATCGCCGTTTGGCATCGACCGATCAATGCCATCATGTTAAAAAGTTAATTTATAATTTCGCATGATTGGGTTATATGGGGCGGAACTTCGCTTTGGCAAGCAGGCGGCAGGTGTCGTCCGCGCCGCGCGGGGGCGCAAAGGATGGGGGAGCCCTATACCCGAGAACGAGCACCCGATTACGGGGTCGGTCGCAGCAGCCGCCGGTGCACAGCCGTTTCAAGAAGGGTCAGTCCGGCAACCGAAAAGCTTGCCGACGCTGCTGGTCGACGCGCTCAACGAGAAGGTGGTCGCGACCATCGACGGACAGTGCCAAGAGATCACTAAGCGCGAGACGGTGGTCACTCAGCTGGTCAACAAATCGACCGCCGCCGATCTGCGCGCGACCAAGATGCTGATCGACATGCTGAAGGATGCTCAAGCATTTTAATGACCATTGAAGGACGAATGCTTCGATGTGTGCAGAAAAGAGCACGTCTTTTCCTTCTCAAATACTCGTACGTAATCGAGATACGTCGGTATATGAAATTCGACGGCGCGGCTGGTGCGACCAAGCGGACTTTACCAAAGCTACGTTGCCCGAACTTCTCGAAGACCCCGTGATCCGCCGGCTGATGACGAGCGACGGCGTGGGACTCGCGCGAGCTTCGCACGCTGTTGGCAGACCTTAGCGCCCGACTCTCGGGACGAGGCCTCGCCCGCCAAGGGGGAGCGTAATGGCTGTATCGGCGTTTTTCCTCAATCGGGTGCTGTCGCGATGAACCGTGCGCGGTCCAATCCGGATCAGCCGAGCTCGAGTACGGTCTCGATCAGCGTGCTTTCCGTGACGCCAGCGCGAGAGAAAAAGCTCTTCGCGTTCGGCTCTATCGAAATTGACATCGACGGCGTGCAGATCGGGGTGCATGGAATGCGCGCGATGCACGCCGGACCCGAGGCGGCAGCGATCGAGCTGCCCAAGTTTCGCGGTGCCGGCGGCGTTTGGCGAACGGCGATTACCCTGCCGGAAGAAATTTACACCCCGATCGCCAGAGCGGTGCTCGATGAACTCGTCGAGCGTCGCCTGACCGCGAAACCCGCGGACGATGACCGCCGGCCCGGGATCGTGTAACAGCAATCATACCTATCATATTGATCTTAAGTGATAATCATCTTTTTACATAATGCTGGGGTTCTATGATGCCCGATGACGGGCGCGGCTGTTTCAACAGGCTCAAGCGCAGGAGCCACGTTGAATCAGACCGAGGTGGACAGAGCGAGCGAGGGCAGGGTCGGAGTTAACTTCGGCGGATGGACCCGGCGACCGAGATCCAACTCTTCCTCATAGGGCTGGCGATCATCGCCGCTATTGTTGGGCTCATGCTGCCGAAATAGCCATGCTGGCTGCCAAGCGAGCAGACGGCCGGGTGAACTCAGATTCCTGTCTCAAATGAAATCTCCACCAGGTGCGATAGAGATGAGGAGAAGATCCAGACTAAGTTTATGAGGTTACCCTAATGATCAGGAGGTTTGACGTCACCGGCGATGGCGCGCCTCTAGACCTCTCGATTTCGCGAACCGGCGCCGATCCCTCGTCCGATGCGGCCGATGTCGATTTAACACGCGAGGGCTGATACCCTAACGCGAAACCGGATCGCTTCGCGTTGGAGGACGCAAGTTAAAGTAGAGACGCACTCCGCGAAGGCACTTTGGGACGCTTTGCCTCGCGCTGGAGGAGCAGAAAACCATGATTATCGAGAGGCTGAAATCAGGTGTCATCACCGTTGGTCACGGACGCGGCTTCGTCGTCGAGGGTGCGGGCGAGCGCCTTGTCATCACGGCCGCGCACTGCCTGCCGTCCCTCCCGCCGGCCCTGCCCTCTTTCGGGCTCGAGGCGCGCACCTACGGGCCGCTCCTGGCCCCCCGTGGGGAGGAGCCCCGCGCGTGGGCGGTGTGTCGCTTCGTCGATCCGATCGCCGACATCGCGGTGCTCGGTTCGCCGGACAATCCACACGCCGATGAATACAAAGCGCTGATGGGGAAGGCGACGGCGCTGTCATTCGGCGATCCCGTCCGGCACCCGGTAAATTTCTGGGCACCGGCCCGGCTGCTGTCGCTCGACGGCCGGTGGTTCTCTTGCACCATCCGCCACTTCGGCGGGCCGCTGTGGATCACCCACGCCGCCGAGCGCGTCGGCGGGATGTCGGGCTCGCCGATCGTTGCGGGGGCCGGGACGGCGATCGGGGTCGTGTGCATCACCACGTCGCCCAGGGAGAGCGGTCCTAACGCGCGCCTCTCCGACAACCTGCCGGGATGGCTGCTCCGCGACACCTTCTAGGTGGCCCGCCCGTCGCTGTTTTCACGGCTCAATAGCCTGCCCCGGCGAGGGCCGGGGGCCGGCCTGCAAGCTCCCCTGTCAACGCTTCCGACCTGCACGACCGGCTGACGCACCTCGACGCGAACGGCGAGATCGAAAAGGCGTGCTGTCTCTTCCCGGGCCTCCCCGCCGCCCACTCAGGGAGGCCCGCTCAAGCGCGAGAGGCCCGCGGGGTCAAGCTACCTGTAGCTCGGCGACGAGGACCTTGCCCTTGGTCTCCGGGCTGAGCAGCAGCGAGATCACGACACTGATCGCCGCGACCACCGTTCCGACCAGCATCGGGATGGCGTAGCCCAAATTGTAGTTTACCGCGAAAAAGGCCAGCACTGGCGCCACGAGCCCGCCCAGGATCGCCCCCTGGTGGTAGCAGAACGCGCTCGCCGTTGCTCGTACCTCGGTCGGGAACCGCTCGGAGAGGTAGCTCGGCAGTTGGCTGTATAGCGCGCCGCCGAAGGCGCCTTGCAGGCCAAACCCGACCGTGATCCAGAAGGGGTCCGAGGTGAACAGGTAGAGCGGGGCCACGAAAATCGCGATCGTCCCCGGGATGATCATCGCCCAGCGGCGGCCGATATAGTCGGCCGTCCAGCCCCAGAAGGACATGCCGAGGAAGCTTGCAATATTGGCGAACATGAACGGAACTGCGGTGCCCAGTGCGGTCAGCCTCAGATCCGCTTGCAGATGCGTCGCGAACAATGCCCAGATCGAATAGTAGAGGACGAAATTGCTCGCCATCCACCAGCACGCCAGCAGGGTGTTGGCGAGCATCCCCCGTTGGAAAATCTTGATCAGCGGGGCGCGGACCTCGCGCTGCTGCGTGCGCTGTAGACGGCGGTTTTCGACCCAGACCTCGGGCTCCTTGACGAAATAGCGGATGTAGACAATCGACAGCGCCGGCAACACGCCGATCCACAACATGCCGCGCCAGCCGATAACGTCGAAAAATAATCCGTAGATCACGCTCGACAGCAGGAAGCCGATGCTCCACGAGCCTTGCAGAACCCCGCTCATAAAGCCGCGCGTGCGGATCGGCCATTGCTCCATCGCCAATGCCGCGCCGGCCGGCCATTCCGCCCCCATGCCGATCCCAAGCAGCGTGCGGAACACCAACAGAAACATAAAGGTCGGCGAAAATCCGGCGATGAAATTGCAGACCGAATACCAAAAGATCGAGATCATCAGCGGCAGCTTGCGTCCGACCCGGTCGGCGAGCCAGCCGGAGGCGACCGCGCCGACAAGCCGCATCCACAGGGTCAGCGTGAAGACGATGGCGACTTCTGCGGTCGACACGTGGAACTCATCGGCGATCGGCTTGATGATCAGCAGGAAAACAGTGAAATCGAAAGCATCGAGGGTCCAGCCCAGCCAGGCGGCCCACCAAGCGTACCACTGGTCCTTGGTCGGCTCCCTCCACCAGGCGATATCGTTTACGCTCTCGACTGCAGCCACAGCTTAAGCCTCCTCTTCAATGTGCTGTTTCAGCAGGCGCCTACACTCATCGCGCGGGCCCCGGTCAAGCCACCTGCAGCTCGGCGACCATGACCGTACCCTTGGTCTCCGGGCCGAACACCAGCGACAGTATGAAATTGGCCAACCCGAACAGCGTTCCGATCAGCATCGGGATCGCGAACCCCAGATCCCAATTGACCGCGAAATAGGTCAGGATCGGCGGCACCATCGCGCCCGGGATCGCGCCGACGTGATAGCAGAAGCCGGTCGCGGTACCGCGGATCTCGGTCGGGAACCGCTCGGTCAGATAGCTCGGCACCTGCCCGTACATGCCGCCGCCGGCGAACAGTCCTTGCAGCATGAAGGCGATGACCACCCAGGTGAAGTTGCCGGCGAACAGGTAGATCGGGACGAGCGGGATCGCACACAGCGCTGGAATGATCATCGCCGGGCGTCGGCCGAGCTTGTCCGACACCCAGCCCCAGCCAGAGCTGGCGAGAAACACAAACAGATTGGCCAAGATCAGCGGGGTCGCGATCAGCGCCGGGCTCAGGCCCAAATCCTTCTGCAAATGGGTTGCGAACAGCGCGTTGATCGAATAGTAGGTGACAAAGCCTGCCGCCTGGAACCAGCAGGTGGTTACGGTGTTGCCGAGCATGCCGGGCTTGAAGATCTTGAGCAGCGGCACCCTGACTTCGCGCTTCTGAGTGCGCTGTAACCGGCGGTTCTCGAGCCAAACGGCCGGCTCTTTGACAAAATAGCGGATGTAGACGAGGGCCAGCGCCGGCGCGATGCCGACCCACAACATCCCGCGCCAGCCGATGTGCTTGTAAAACAGACCGTAGATCGCGCTCGACAACAGAAAGCCGAGGCCCCAGGAGCCTTGCAGCACGCCGCTCATAAAGCCGCGTGAACGGATCGGCCAGGTCTCCATCGCCAGGGACGCGCCGGCCGGCCATTCGGCGCCCATGAAGAAGCCGAGCAGCGCGCGGAACAACAGCAAGAACCAGAAGGCCGGCGAAAACCCGGCGATAAAATTGCATAAGGAATAGCCGAAGATCGAGAGCATCAACGGGACCTTGCGCCCCATTCGGTCGGCCATCCAGCCTGAGGCGGTGGCGCCGAAGAGCCGCATCCACAAGGTCAGGGTGAAGACGATCGTCACATCGGTCAGCGGGACTTTGAACTCCTCGGCGATCGGCAGCATGATCAATAGGAAGATCGTGAAGTCGAACGCGTCCAGGGTCCAGCCGAGCCACGCCGCTACAAAGGCGTACCACTGATCCTTCGTAGGCTCCTTCCACCAGGAAACGTCTCTCATGGTCTCGACTGCTGACATCGCTTCACCTCCGTTCGACGTTGGCCCTGATTGGAGAGCCTTGCAGTTATCGTAGAGCAGCGATGTGCAATTGTCTGTTGTTTTCTATGATTAATTTATAAGCAAAGCGCGCGGCTGATTCAGCCGTGCATTCACGCGACCGAGAGCTCGGCGGTCAGAATCTTGCCGCGGGTTTCCGGGCCGGCCATTACCGCGAGCGCCACACTGATGCTGGCGAGCACGGTGCCGACCAGCATCGGGATCGCAAACCCCGTATGCCAATTGACGGCAAAATAGGTGATGATCGGTGCAGTCAGCCCGCCAAAGATCGCACCCTGGTGATAGACGAAACCACTCGCCGTGGCGCGCACTTCGGTCGGAAACCTTTCGGCGAGATAGGCAGGATAGAGGGTGTGCATGCCGCCGCCGCCGAACGCCCCCTGTACGGTGAACCACGCGACGATCATGGTGTAGTCGCCGGTCATCAAATAGAGCGGGGCGACCGGGATCGTCAGCAGGGCCGGGATTATGATGGCGATGCGGCGGCCGACGCGGTCCGCCACCATCCCCCAGAACGAACCCGACAAAAAGAACACGGCGCTCTGCAACATGACCGGCAACGCGACCAGCCCCGGGCTGAGTTGCAGATCTTTTTGGAGATAGGTCGGGAACATCCCGCCGATCGAGTAGCCGACGATAAAGGCGCTGGCCATCCACCAGCATGCGGTCAAGGTATTGTAGAGCAGACCCCGCTTGAAGATCTTGGCCAGCGGGACGCGGACCTCGCGCTGCTGAGTGCGCTGCAGCCTTCGGTTCTCGACCCAGACCGGCGGTTCTTTGACAAAGCGGCGCACATAGACGATCGACAGCGCCGGCAGCACGCCGATCATCAACAGACCGCGCCAGCCGATCGAGTTATAGAGCAAGCCGTAGGCCGCGCTGGACAAAAGCGCGCCGAGACCCCACGAGGCTTGCAGCACGCCGGCCATAAAGCCGCGCGAGCGGATCGGCCACTGCTCCATCGCCAGCGCCGCGCCGCACGGCCATTCCGCTCCCATGCCGATGCCGAGGAGGGCGCGAAACAGGAACAAAAACCAAAAAGCCGGAGAAAAGCTGGCAATAAAGTTGCACAGCGAGTACCAGCCAATCGAGATCATCAGCGGGATTTTCCGCCCGATCCGGTCGGCGAGCCAGCCCGACGCGGTGGCGCCCACGAGCCGCATCCACAGGGTCAGTGTGAAAACCGCAGTCACTGCCGTCAGCGGGACGTTGAACTCCTGCGAGATCGGCAGCATGATCAGTAGGAAAATCGTGAAATCGAACGCGTCTAACGTCCAACCGAGCCAGGCGGCGGACCAGGCCAGCCATTGGTCCTTGGTCGGCTCCTTCCACCATGGGATGGACTCTATGGTCTCGACCGCCGCCATGGCTCCCTCCCCATTTCGATCCGGCTTCCGGATTGAAGCCTTGCAGAGAGTGTATGGCAGGAATGCGCGAATGTCTTAAGCTTTTTTAACGATTTTTGTCCCCTTGGATGCCGACCGAGCCGATCGCGACAGATGGCCCTGATCGCTGCTTGCTTTACAACGCGCCGACCCGGTCGGACGCTTCAGCCGGGCCAAAATGGAGCGGCTTACGGATGGCGGAGAGCATGGCGGCGTGATCGAGGACCGACATCAAGGGGCGGCGACCATAACCTGGCAGCGCACGCTATGGGCGATGGTCGGCATTCAGTTCGTCATGACCGCGGCGTTCTCGATGCTGAGCCCGATCATGCCGCTGTTTCTGCCGGTGCTCGGCGTCAGCTCGGCGCGCGCGGTCGCGCTGTGGGCCGGCATCCTTGCCGGTACGACGTCCTTTGTCGCCGCATTCGCCTCGCCGTTGTGGGGACGGTTGGCGGACCGGCACGGGCGCAAATTGATGCTGCTGCGTTCGAGCATTGCCGTCGGCGTGTTTGCCGCTTTGATGGGCGCCGCTACCAATGTCTGGCAAGTCTTCGCCTGCCGTGCGCTGATGGGTGTCTTCGCCGGGTTTTCGAGCACCGCAATCGCGTTGGTGGCGAGCCAGGCGCCGGAAGATCGGTTGGGTTTCGCACTTGGCTGGCTCAGCACCGGCCAGCTCGTCGGCTCACTGGTCGGTCCTCTTATTGGCGGCGCCCTGGCCGATGCTAGCGGCAGCTATCGCATCCCATTCTATTGCACCGCCGCAACGATAGCGGTGTCGACGGGTTTCGTCTGGTTTGGCGTGCATGAACGGTTTGTTGCCACCGCGCAGGCGCGCGGCGGGCGCGCCCTCCTGAGCAGCTTGATCGCAGTGGCGCGTTCACCGGGTTTGTTGGCGCTGTTTTTCGTACTGCTGATGGCACAATTCGGGGTGCGCACGGTGCAGCCGGTCGTAACCCTATTTGTGCAGGAGCTAGTCGGCGCGCGGCCCGATCTCGCCACTCTGAGCGGCATCGCCTTCTCCATTACCGGGCTTGCCAATGTCGTTGCCGCTCCGTTCCTTGGCAACAAGAGCGACAAAATCGGCTATCGCCGGGTGCTGCTAATCGCGTTGCTGGGGGCCAGTTTAACGACCCTGCCGCAGGCCTTCACCGACAATTACTGGATTTTCACCGCTCAGCGGTTCGCGGTTGGGCTGTTCATCGGCGGCATCCTGCCGACCGCGAATGCATTGGTCGGGCGGCTCGTCCCGCGGGCAGAGCGCGGCACCGTCTATGGCATAACCGCATCGGCTATGTTTCTCGGCAACTCGATGGGCCCGCTGACCGGCGGCGCCGTCGCCGCCGCTTTCGGGCTGCGCTGGGTGTTTCTGGTCACCGCCGCGGTGCTGCTCGCGAACCTGTTGTGGGTCTACTACAAAGTGCCCGAATACGTAGATCGCCAGGGCGGTTAAAATCGGCGCGCTATTCGGCGGCGCGCGGGGTCGTGACCGAAGCAAGGTGGCGGGCCAGTGCGGTGACGAGTGCGTCGGCCTCGGCCGCGGTTGCGTCGAAACGGCAGACAAAGCGCGCCAGGCTCTGGCTGCGCCGATAGAACTGAAAGCCGTCGGCTTCCAGCGCGTCCATCGCCGTGCTCGGCAGTTCGAGAAAGATCTCGTTGGCCTCGACCGGCGCCAGCAGGCGGGCAGCCGGCGTGTCGCGCAACCCCACGGCAATGCGCGTGGCAATCGCATTCGAAGCGCGGGCCATGTCGAGCCAGAGACCGTTATCGACATAGGCGATCAGCTGGGCCGATGCAAAGCGCATCTTCGACCAGACCTGGCCGGCGCGGCGCAGCTGAACGGCAACAATGTCAGCAAGATCCGGCGCAAAGACCACAATCGCGTCGCATAGCGCGCCGCCATTCTTTGTCGCCCCGAACGACATAATGTCGATGCCCGACCGCCAAGTCGCCTCGGCCGGGCTGCAGCCCAGCCGAGCCAGGGCATTGGCAAAGCGCGCACCATCCATATGAAGCTTGAGGCCGCGAGCTTTCGCGACCTTCGCGACGGCGCGGATCTGGTCAAGCGTGTAGACTGCCCCAAGATCGGTCGCCTGCGTCAGGCTGACCGCGCTGGGCTGGCCTCGATGGATCTGTCCCGGCGCGATACCCGCCAATGCTTTAGCGAGGCGGTCGGCACCGACCCTGCCGTGGTCCCCGCCGACGGGGACAAGCTTCAGGCCGCCGCCGAAGAACCCGGTGGCATTGGCCTCGGCGGTATTGATGTGTGCGACCTCGCTGCAATAGACGATTCCCCATGACGGCCCGAGCGAAGCCAATGCCAAGGCGTTCGCTGCTGTTCCGGTGGCGACCGGAAAAACGCGCACCGCGGTCTCGAAGAGCTCGCAGAAGCGCTGTTGTAATGTTGCCGTCCAATCGTCTGCGCCATAGCCCAAGGCGGTGCCGCGGTTCGCGCGGACCAGAGCCTCGAGGATCTCCGGCGCGGCGCGGCCGGTGTTGTCGCTGCGAAAGTCGATCATCGTTTTATCTCCGCTGCCGCGCTCTCAATGCCGTGAACTTTTTCTGGCTCCGCCGTGCGCCGGCGCAATGACAGCGTGAGCCACCCGGAGCAGGATCGTATGGCGCGGCGGGGCGGACTGGGCGTAGGCCGGCGCCCGCAGATGCGCGCCATGCAATCGAGGGGTTCGGTCGGGGTCGCGGCGATGCATGAAGGCGGTCTGAAGCGCCTTGGCCCGGTTGAGGCTTCGGGCCACCAGCGCAGCGATATGGTTCACCCACTGCGCGCGCCGGGCGACCGTGGGTGCAGCGGTTGCCACCCGGTGCACGGCGGGGCCTACTTGCGGCGAACCCATCAGCACCGGCGCGTCCTGCAATCGCTCCTCGGGCAGAGTGAGCAACGCAGGCGCCACTGCACCCCCGTTTATGAAGACCGGTCGCGGCACCACACTGGCAAATCGGCGGTTGGCAAAATCTCTGTCGACGACTTCGAGCGGCGGTTCGCCGTTGGCGTCCAACTGGATCGTGTCGAGATCCGCGACATCGCCCTGGTTCAGGCTGCGAACGTAAGCGAGATCGCCGCTGTAGCTCGGCCAATAGGCCTCGCCCGGGGCGAGCGGGAACCAGGCGATTGCCGGCGAATTGCTGTCGGCGACGCTCAGACCGACCCCGGCGGTGCCGAGAAAGGCGACCGCAGCCGGGACATAGACTGGGTTCCCTACAAAGCTGCCCGGAACCCACGCCCAATGTTCACCGATAAAGGCCCAACGCCCGTAATGAGACGGAGCGAATCCCCAAGGCTGATCGTCGATCCAAGTCCAGCCCCAGGGGGCGATCCAGCGCCAATGGCCGTCGCGATAGGGCGCCCAATCGGCGGGCAGCCCAATGGGAACCCAGACAGCCCCGTATTGGGCGGTGTGCTCCCAGCTTCCCGCCGCATCGAGCTCGGCAAAGCCGGTCACGTACGGCGAAATGTAATAAGGTGTCGCGAGACGTGTCTCGTCGTAATCGCGCGATCGGCACCACTCGGCAACTTCATCGCCTGCCGCCGGCTGAACCGTCGCATCTGTCGGGTCCGAATCTTCGGATACCGCAGCTCCCGCCGAAACCGCGATACGTCGATTGCCGGCGTCGATGTCGTAGCAGCCTGGTTGCAGCAGTCGGACGCCTTCGCCTGAAACCTCGACTTCAACCCTTTCGCCATCGCCGAGCCGGCCCAGGGCAAAGCCGATCCGTCCCCCGACAACAGCGACCCGGATGGCGTGATCGTCCAGTTTGGTAATTCCGATTTCGCTTTCGGGGGCGAGCTCGATCGTGTCGCCGCCTATCTCGATCTCGGCGCGGGCTTGCGCGCTGGTGCGCAGCAACGAGCCGGCCGTGACCGGAACGTTCAACGCGGCGTCGAGCCATTCTTCCGAGACGCGGACACTGACTTTGCCCGAGACGAGGCTAAGCCGCCCAACCCAGCCGTGCGGCAGTTCAGTTGCGGGCGCGGGGACGGTAGCCTCGGCATTTGGAATTGGCGCCTCCGCCGACGTAGCCGTCTCATTCGCGATCGCCGGGACGGCAACAATCGTAGCGAAAACGCCGATTAAAAGAAGCCGCATGGCTTGATCCCCCGGTGCCGCTCGAAGCAACTCTAGCAGATCATGCTTGCCGGCAATCAAGAAACTGAGACGAAATCCGTTTTCCGCGCAATTGATGAGGTGTTAACGCTCGCACATCGCGTTTAAATTTAGGAATCGGATTCCGGTGACCCAGTAGATACAATAACATTGCTGAGAGCGCTGCTTTATGACCGAGAGACTACCGGACGACATCGCTATTATTGCGCTCAACCCCGCTGGCGTGGCGCTCGGCCGACAGCTGCAGCCGGCGTTACCGGGTTCCCGATTGCATGGGCCGAGCGCGTACCCGGGCGATTGGGACGAGAGCTATGAGCGCGCATCGCCGCACATCGCGGCGCTGTTCGAAGCCGGCCGGCCAATCCTCGGCCTGTGTGCCAGCGGCATTCTGATCCGGTCGGTCGCGCCCTTGCTCGCCGCCAAACAGTTAGAGCCGCCAGTGGTCGCAGTCGCCGAAGACGGTTCGGTGGCAGTGCCGCTCGTCGGCGGCCACCATGGCGCAAACGCGCTGGCCCGCACCGTCGCCGCGCTGACAGGCGGTATCGCCGCGATCACCACGGCGGGAGACTTGAAGCTCGGCCTGGCGCTCGACGAGCCGCCGCCGGGCTGGCGGATCGCCAATCCGGAACAGGTCCGGCCGATAACCGCGGCCCTGTTACGGGGGGAACCCGTCGCCTTGGTCGCGGAGGCAGGGGGTGCGGATTGGCTGCGTGCGGGCGCGATCAGCTGGGCTGAACAGGCCGATCGGCAGGTCTTGGTTACCGACCGCAATACCGATCCCCAGACCGATGCCTTAGTCTTACACCCGCCCGTCCTGGCGCTCGGCATCGGTTGCGAGCGCGGCTGCGCGGCCGAGGAGATCGCCGATCTCGCGCATTCGGCCTTGGCGGAAGCTGGGCTTGCCGCTACGGCGGTTGCCGCGGTCGTGTCGGTCGAGCGTAAACTCGCCGAACCAGGAATTCACGCGCTCGCCGCGGCTCTCGGCGCGCCGGCGCGCTTTTTCTCAGCCTCACGCTTGCTCGCTGAGACCGCACGCCTCTCCGAGCGTTCGCTGGCGGCGTTTCGAGCGACCGGCTGCTGGGGGGTGGCGGAAGGCGCCGCACTCGCCGCCGCCGGCCCAGGCGGGATGCTGATCGTGCCCAAGCGCAAATCACGACGAGCGACTTGCGCGGTGGCGCGGGCGCCGGTGCCGATCGACGCCGATGCGATCGGGCGTCGGAGGGGGACGCTCGCCGTGATCGGCATCGGGCCGGGCGACCCTGCGTGGCGCACCCCCGAGGCGAGCAGGGCTCTGGCGCATGCGACCGACATCGTCGGCTACGGCCTATACCTCGACCTCCTCGGCCGCCCGATCGTCGGCAAGCGCCGCCATGTGACCGGTCTCGGCGAAGAGGAAGCGCGGGTGTGTCGCGCACTCGATCTCGCCGCCGAAGGGCGCTCGGTGGCGTTAGTCTCGTCCGGTGATGCCGGGATCTATGGGCTCACCCCGCTGCTTTTCGAGCTGCTCGATCGCGCGGCGAAACCCGAATGGCGAACCGTCGAGATCCTGGTTTGTCCCGGCGTCTCGGCGCTGCAGGCTGCCGCCGCTCGGGCCGGCGCACCGCTCGGTCACGATTTCTGCACCATATCGCTCTCCGACCTGATGACCCCGTGGGATGTGATCCGCACCCGCCTCGAAGCCGCGGCGGCGGCTGATTTCGTCGTCGCGCTCTACAATCCGCGCTCCGCACGTCGTCCGGCACGGCTCGCCGAGGCTGTCGAGATCCTGCTGCACCACCGTCCGCCACAAACCCCGGTATTTGTTGGTCGCAATCTCGGGCGTGCCGGCGAAGAAAAGCACATCCTCGCTCTGTCGGAGCTGCCGAGCGCCGAGATCGACATGCTGACGCTCGTCCTCGTCGGCAACAGCACCACGCGCCGGCTCGACGCCGACCCGCCTCGGCTCTATACGCCGCGGGGTTATTTCCAAGACCCAAAATGACCGTGCATTTCATCGGCGCCGGCCCCGGTGCGCCCGACCTGATCACGGTGCGCGGACTGCGGTTGATCGAGCACTGCCCGGTTTGTCTCTACGCAGGCTCGCTGGTGCCCCGCGCGATCCTCGCCGCCGCACCGGCTGGCGCGCGGCTGATCGATACCGCGCCGCTGACCTTGGACGAGATAATTGCCCATATGAGCAAAGCGCATGACGGCGAGCTCGACATCGCGCGTCTCCATTCCGGCGATCCGTCGCTCTACGGCGCGATCGCCGAGCAGATGCGGCGGCTCACGGCGCTCGGAATCCCGTTCGACGTGACCCCCGGAGTACCATCCTTTGCCGCCGCCGCAGCGGCGCTCGGCTGCGAGCTGACTCTCCCAGAAGTCGCTCAGACGGTGATCCTGACCCGCACCGCGACCCGCTCCTCCCCGATGCCGGAAGGCGAGGAACTCGAGCACCTCGCAGCAAGCGGGTCCACCCTGGCGATCCATCTCTCGGTCGCCAACCTCGCGCGCGTCGTCCGCGCGCTTATCCCGTCTTATGGTGCCGATTGTCCCGCGGTTGTCGCGTATCGGGTCAGCTGGCCGGAGGAGCTGCTGATCCGCGGCACGCTGGGGAGCGTCCGCGCCAAGGTGAAAGAGGCGCGCATCACGCGTACTGCGCTGGTGCTGGTCGGTCGTGCCCTAGCCGGCGAGAGCGCGGCCGAGAGTCGGCTCTATGCCGCCGATCATTATCACTCGATGCGCCCGCGACAGCGCGCCTGATTCGCCTGGACGGAGGCGATGCGCTCAGAGCTTGGCCCGAAATGAATTGAGCGATTTCAGCGGTTTGTGATACCCAAGCTGTGTCAGATAGCATGGTGGACACAAGATGTGGACTGAAACCGCTCGGGAGCAGTATCGGCGGGAAGATCTGCGCTATGCAAGTGACATGACGGATGCTGAATGGGCGCTGATCGAGCCCCATACGCCGGGGCGGAAGGCCTTGGGACGGCCGCGAATAGTTCGGCTTCGGGGTGTTGTCGACGCCGTGCTCTACATTTTGCGGACGGCGTGTCCTCGACGGTGCAGCGTTACTTTTATGCGTGGCAGGCGGAAGGGCTGTGGGAAAAGGTCAATTTCCTGTTGGTCCAACAGGCTCGGGAGCGTGATGGCCGCGACGCCAGCCCGTCGGCAGGGGTGATCGACAGTCAATCGGTCAAGACCACCGAAAGCGGCGGTTCGCGGGGGTATGACGCGGGCAAGAAGATCAACCGGCGCAAGCGCCACATCATTACCGATACCAACGGTCATCTGGTTGGCGCGCAGGTCCACAGTGCCGACATCCAAGATCGAGACGGTGCGCCCGACTTGCTGGCTTCGATCCGCTATCTCTTCCCATGGCTGCGCCATGTCTTTGCCGATGGCGCCGACGCCGGCGAGAAGCTGCAGACCGCGCTTGCCGGGCGCGGGCGATGGACGCTGGAGATCGTCAAGCGATCAGACCAAGCCAAAGGGTTTGAAGTATTGCCCAGGCGCTGGGTGGTCGAACGGACCCTAGCCTGGTTTGGCCGCAATCGGCGGCTGGCGAAGGACTTTGAGAGGACCAGCGCCAGCAGTGAGGCATGGCTTTATCTTGCTTCCGTCCAGCTGCTGGCACGCCGCCTTGCCCGACCCTGCGCACAAGTAATAGATGCTTAAATCCATTGACTACAACTATCACGATTCGTGGTCAGGCTCTCAGAGGTCATAACCCTTTTGCTTTGCCGCCGCGCGAATGCGCTCGACCGCACGCGCCCCCGCCTGCTGACCCCAGCTCTGCCCCATGGCAATACTTTGTTGCATGAGCTGCGGCAGTTGGACCACGATCTTTCGTCCGACCGGGCTCTGGTAAAACGCGACGAGCTGTTTGATTTCATCAGCCGAAAAATTGGCATCGTAAATCGCGATAATCGGTTCCTCTAGCTCGGGAAGCGACCTCTTCATTTCTTCTGTGCAGATATCGGTGAATTCGTTCCATATCCCGTCGTTAATTTTTGAATTTGACTTCTTGAGATTGCCGATTATCTGGGGTACCAGGAGGTCAATTATCCGATTCATGTTCGTGACCATGCCGGTGTCTTTTAGCAGTGCTTCGATGTTGGCACGCTTCTCCGCATCCATTGCCGTGGCACCCTGCGTCTGCAGTGCGGCTACCAACACGATAACGGCAACGACTCGGCCACAGTAACTAATGACCCTCGCCATGACCCCTACTCCGCTGGCTCGGCGAGCTTGAATGAGCGGCGCCGAAGTATCTGCAACGATATGCGCCGTTATGTTTCAAGAATCTGAATAAAAGGACGAACCGATCGAAAACCTTCGCAGGTCAGCGGCGCACGGCCAAGCGCGCCTTCCCGATTGCAGCCCACGTTCGGCGTTTACGATTTTTTTGCGCTCTGCGCGCGCTTGATCGCCTGGACCACCGCCGGGCGGTGGCTTTCGGCAGCCCAGCCCGCGGCGTCTCGCCCGGTGTAATCGGTCTTCGTGACGCTGGCGCCCTTGGCAAGCAGGGCCTGCACGATCTCGACATTGCCGCGGTTCGCCGCGACCATCAGCGGCGTCATCCCGTTCTTGTTCTCGGGGTCGACCGCCGCTCCAACGTCGAGAAGGAGCTTCGCCGCTTCGGCCTGGTTTAGATCAGCTGCCAGATGCAACGGCGTGTTGCCGAGCTTCTCCTTCGGATCGAGCTTGGCGCCGCCCTTGATCAGTATCGCGATGATCTGCAGATTGCCGTTGATCGCGGCATAATGCATCCCGGTTCGTCCCTCTTCATCGGTCTGATCCGGATAGTTGCCACTGGCGACGAGCGACCTGACGAGACCGGCGTCGTTTTGTTTCGCCGCACGCGCCACATTGTCGTAGTATTGGCCGAACGGGTTGATCCCAAACCCTTGCCCGCGCGACGCCGGGCTGCCGGCGATGACGGCGGCGGCCGTCGCCACTGCGAGAATCGCGGTGAGGCGAGCGTTCATAGTACCCTCTCTGCGTTTGGGAACGGCTGCTCGCCAGCGAGCCAGTCGACCGCCGCCTCGACGGTCTCGACCGCGTCCCCCGGCTCGAGAGCGGGACGCCGCACCATGATGACCGGAAGGCCCAGCTCGCGGGCGGCCACAACCTTGGCTTCGGTCGCGGCACCCCCGCTCGCCTTGCACACCACCACGTCGATCGCATGCTGTTCGAGCCGACGGCGCTCCTCGGCCAGGGTGAAGGGCCCGCGGCCGACGATGATCTGATAACGGCGCAACGGCAGGCGGCGGCGCGGCGGATCGACGAGCCGGACGAGAAACCGCACCTCGGTCGCCGCGGCAAAGCACGCGATCTCGCCAGAGCCGACAGTGAGGAAGGCGCGCCGGCCCGAGCGGCCGACGATCTCGGCGGCAGCCGCCATGCTGTCGACCTCGATCCAGCGATCGAGTGGATGGCGACGCCAAGGTGGCCGTAGCAGCAGCAATCGCGGCACCCGAGCCTGTTCGCAGGCGAGCCGGGCGGCAGTCGAGATCCGCGCCGCGAAGGGATGGGTCGCGTCGATCAGCCGATCCACACCATGTTCGGTCAAGTAGGCAGCGAGGCCTGCTGCGCCGCCAAAACCGCCGACGCGGATCCGCCCCACAAACGGGCCCGGCCGCTCTGTTCGTCCTGCGAGCGAGGTCGTGATGTTGAGCGCATCGCCAAAGCGGGCGAGCGCGGCGCGGGCGAGTGCGGCGGCTTCGCCTGTGCCGCCCAGGATCAGGAGCTCATTCGCTGTCACCCGCCGGCCCGCGCGAGAAATTCGCCCTGGCGATCGACGATCGCCACCTCGACTGCAGTCTTGCCTGACAATGTTGCGAGCGCGACTTCCCGCGCCCGGGCCGCGACCAGGCGGGCAAGGGCACCCTTTCTGCTGCCGGCGACGGCGAGGACCTCAGCGGCCCCCGCAGCGCAGCCTGCCGCCTCGACGGTCGCTTCATCGGCGCCGAGCCTGGCCAGCATTGCAGCGAGTGCCGCGGTGTCGACCCGGCTGCGTGCCGAATGCAGATCGAGATGTCCGGCCGCGAGCTTGGCAAGCTTGGCGAAGCCGCCGGCGATGGTCAGGCGCGGTACCGAATGACCGCGGAGATATTTCAGGGTGCCGCCGACAAAGTCGCCCATGTCGATCAGCGCGTGGTCGGGAAGATTGTAGAGGCGCTGCACGGCCCGTTCCGAGGTGGCACCGGTCGACGCGGCGATATGGCCGAGACCGGCGGCGCGGGCAACGTCGATCCCGCGCCTGATCGAATGAATCCATGATGAACATGAATACGGTACGACGATGCCGGTCGTCCCCAGGATCGACAGACCACCGACGATCCCGAGCCGCGCGTTCATGGTCTTTTCGGCGAGACGCTCGCCGCCGGGGATTGAGATCGTAACGGTGACGTCGGGCGGGGGTGCGCCGTTCTCTTTGGCCGCCTCGACGAGCGCGTCCGATATCATCGCGCGCGGCGCCGGGTTTATCGCCGGCTCGCCGACAGTCAGTGCCAAGCCGGCCCTGGTCACCGTGCCGACCCCTTCCCCTGCAGCGAAGCCGATGCCCGAGCCTGGTGCTGCCCAGGCGATGTCGGCGACGACCAGGGCGCCATGGGTGACGTCGGGATCATCGCCGGCATCCTTAACGATCCCGGCGCGGGCATGGCCTTCGCCCATTTCGCCGAGTGCCAGCGGGAAGCTCGCGGTTCCGCCTCGCGGCAAGCGGATCGCGACCGGGTCGGGGAACCGACCGGACAACAAGGCGCTAAAGGCTGCCCGGGCCGCAGCGGTGGCACAGGCCCCAGTCGTCCAGCCCCGCCGCAGCAATCCGGTCTGCTGCCGTGCCATAGGCCGATCTTAGCAAAACCGGCCGGGATGACTACCTTGTGGCCTTTCGTCGTATGGCTCCTCGTGGCATCTCTGGTCGACGAATGATCGACGGCGCGCTCCTCGGATTACCGGATTTCGAAGGCGGCCACGTCTGGCTGGTCGGGGCTGGCCCGGGCGACCCCGGTCTGCTCTCCGTCCTGGCGCTATATGCCCTCGAACGCGCCGATGTCGTCGTCTACGACGCGCTCGTCGACCCGCAGATCCTGCGTCTATCGCGCCCTGGCGCGGTGCTCCATTTTGCCGGCAAGCGCGGCGGCCGGCCCTCGCCGAGCCAGCCCGACATCTCGGCGCGGCTGATCCGGCTCGCCCGAGAGGGCAAGCGGGTGTTGCGCCTCAAAGGCGGCGACCCGTGCGTCTTCGGCCGCGGCGGCGAGGAGGCATTGGCGTTGTCCGCCGCCTGCGTCCCGTTCCGTCTCGTGCCGGGTATCACGGCAGGCATCGGCGGGCTCGCTTATGCGGGAATCCCGGTCACCCATCGCGATACGAACTCCGCCGTCACCTTCCTTACCGGCCACGACAGCGACGGAAAGGTGCCGGGCGGGCTCGATTGGCGGGCGATTGCTCAAGGCGCCCCGGTCCTCGTGCTGTACATGGCGACACGACATTTGCCGAGCATCGCCGAGCGGCTGATGTGGGGCGGCCGCCGGTCCGAGGAGCCCGTCGCCGTTATCAGCAAGGCGACGACCGCGGAGCAACGCGTTGTCGTGTCGACCTTGGGTGAGGTCGGTGCGGCTTCGGCCGGGATCGAGGCCCCTTCGATCGTTGTCATCGGCGAGGTCGTCCGGTTTCACGCGGCGCTCGATTGGGCGGCAGCCACTGGCACCCGAAAGGTCGATCCCAAGCCGAGCTGAGCCGTCCGCAACGCCGGCGGATCGCGAATCGACGGGCTTGGGATCACGCGCCGCGGCGGACGATTGGGTCCACCGGGTTCGGCGACAGCCGCGACTGGACTCGGCAGCAACTTGTCGAGGCCGGGATCCGGGTCCGGCTGCGGTGACTGTAAAAGGGGTTTTGATGACTGGAGAAATCCATGATTGCGACCAACGAATTTGACCGATTTCGTGTGCTGTTCGACCGGGGGGCCGGTGAAACGAACCTATCTGGGTCAGGTCGATGCCCCAGCGCTCGACTTCGTTTGGTTCACCCCGCAATCGGCATGCTGCACGCCGTTTGCGGCGCCGACGATGATGGGAATGGACGGCGATGATCGCCGAGCCGCAGCTGCTGCTGATTAGCGCTGTCGCGATGGTCGGCGTGCTGCACACGCTGGTCCCCGACCACTGGGCGCCGATCGTCGCGATCGCCCGCCAGCGCGGCTGGTCGCGCGCCGAGACGGCACGGGCCGCGATGATCGCAGGGATGGGTCATGTCGGCTCGACACTGATAATTGCGACCGCCGTCTGGATCGCCGGCATCGCCGCGGCAACGCGATTGGGGCATTTCGTCGATATTGCATCGAGCGTGGCCCTTGTCGGCTTCGGCAGCTGGATTGCGGTGTCGGCCTGGCATGAAGCGCGGCGAACTGCGGGGTACGGCCATCATCACCATCATTCGCACTCGCACGTTCACGATCATTACCATGGCCACGATCACGAAGAGTCCGGATACGGGTTCGCCGCGGACCCGCTCTACCTGCCCCTTCCCGCCGGTACGGCAGGCCTAACGCGGCACTTTCACCGGCACTGGCACGCGGGCGGCATCCCGCGTCGGCACTGGCACGACCACACCCCGGAAACCAACCACCCGATCACCGCTGCGCTCGACGGGAAGCCGCCGCTGCACGCACACCGGCACAAGATGACGGGTCGCACGGCGCTTCTGCTGATCGTCGGATCCTCGCCGATGGTCGAGGGCATTCCGGCGTTTTTTGCCGCCTCGCCCTATGGCGTTGGACAGCTTGCGGCGATGGCCGCCGTGTTCGCGGTCAGCACGATCGCCACCTATACCCTCCTTTGCATCGGCTCGTTGAAGGGGATCGCGCGCCTGAAGCTTGGCGCGCTCGAACGCTACGGCGAAGTGTTCAGCGGTGCATTCATCGCGCTCGTCGGCGTCGCCTTCGGGCTTTGGCCGGCGCTGTAGCGCAAGGTTCTGCACCGTATGCGGCGCGCTGAAACCGCCCTGGCGAGCGATCGCTGGACCTTCCCTGTTAGATGGCCTTTCGGTCCGTGTTCGACCGATTTAATTCCCTGTTCGGCCGCTTAGGGAATTGCCATCCCGCACATCGAGTATTCAATAACTTAGGCGCAGCGATTCGTTCCTTCGAAGGCGTGAAACGGCGTTTTTGCCGGTATTCGGGCGCAAATGGGACCAATCGAGAAGGCTACATAATTCCGATATTGTCTGACTCCTCCTCTGCGCGTCAGGGAGTTCGCTCGCCATCATGGCGTTTCGGTCGGCGGCTCAATCTTGATGTCGATGGTGATCTTGCCTTTCAGCTTATAGGCAAACCTCAAATTGTAAGCAGCCGCATGTAGCCAGTCCGCCGCTTCATCGAGGGTCCACGGCTTTCCATTTTCGGGTAAGCTCTGGAACATTCCCTCTATCAGTGGATGACGCGGCGGTGCGGTACCATCTCCGCCACCGCTACTGCCGCCACCAAGCTTACCCTTGTTTTTGCCGTCATCACTTACCCCATCGATCGGGCGCGTCCCTGGCCCCCCAGGAGGAAAGGACGGCCTGACAAGACGATCTTCACCGTGAGCGAAAAATCCTGCCTGCCGGGCAGAACGCATGAATGCCTGTCGCGCTTTCCCGGTCTGTTTTGGGGATACGCCAGCATCCTGCATGAACCTTTCCAACGGTCCCGGTCCAGGCAACGTGAAGCCGTCATGAGCTTCAAAGATCCGCTGATATAGCGGCACATGAAGAAATGCCTCGACTCGCGCGCCGGGCTCAGCGACGGGATCGGCGATGCGACGACCGAGTGGCGTCAACGTCACCTCGCGGCGCGCATTCTCGGTCAATCCATAAATCCGCGCATTCGATATCCGAAGGCGGAACGCCCCGCTGCTGATCGGCGCGCCCACGAAAGCCGCCAATTGGCTCAGCGAACAGGACATGCCTGCGTTGGTTTGGATTGCACGTGCGATGCCTACGGCATCGTCCAGATCGCCATAGGGGAACTCGATTGATGATCGTTCATATTTGCCAGCTTCTGCAGCGACAGTTTGCGCACTGTCTGCTAAAGTCTGCGTGTTCTCGGCTTGTTCCGTCGACATGTTCCTCGCCTCGTTTCGCGCGCACGGCACGCGCAAATGGCCTTATACCACGGCGTGCGGATCACGGCAAACACAAATGAGGAACTGCGCATTATATGTTTGACTCTCGAATGCGAGGCGGTAAAATGGGCCGCATCGGAGGTTAGGTAGATGCTGATAGCGTCAGAGCCCCGGCCGAGTGCCGACCCGGATGCGGGGCGATGATCAAAACGGAGGGCCGCTTCCCGACGCCCTGATCAAGCAGAGGAAGCGGCCCGCTGGTCGGTAATCGGAACCGGCCGTCGTTGGCGCGGCGACCGGCTCCTAGATCGCAACAAACGGATCAGCCCCGTCGTCGCGATCGTCCTTTGGAATATAACCGCGTTGGCGCGCGGTTTCCAGGATGACGACAGGGCCGATCCCAAACCGAGGGATCAGCCCCCTTGCCACAACATTTCTTACTCAGCCCCACGGCGCGCACGTTGTCGCTACGAGACATCATGCGGATGTCCGACGAGGAAGCGCATGCGCGGTTCGTCGCCATCCGATTCGCCGCGAATAACGGCGAGCCGTTCTGCCCGCATTGCGGAGGATTGAAGGTCTACACGCTCGCGGAAACCCCAGTCCGTTGGAGATGTGCGGGTTGCCGCCACAAATTCTCCGTCACTTCGGGAACGCTGTTTCACTCCCGCAAGCTGTCGATCCGCGATTACCTCGCGGTCATTGGTTTGTTCTGCAACGGCGTCAAAGGCGTGGCTGCGCTGCGTATGGCTCGCGATATGAACATCAATCCGAAGAGCGCTTTTGTGTTGCTGCACAAATTGCGTGAGGCAATGGGTGCGGCGATCGGTGCCGACGAGCTGGAAGGCGAGGTCGAGATCGACGGTGCCTATTTCGGCTCTCGCATTCGCCCTGAGAACCGCAGAGCAGATCGTCGGCAGGAACGTCGCCCAGAGCGCCAAGTTGTCGTTGTCGCCCGTGAGCGTGGTCTAGGCCAGACGCGGGCATGGGTCGTGTCGCGGGAGAGCGAAGCGGTTCCGGCTATCCGTGCTGCCGTTGCGGACGGGACCGAGGTTCACGCCGACGAAGCGGGCGCATGGAACATCCTGCATGCGTCCTACCCGATGAAGCGGGTCAATCATTCGGTCGAGTTCAAGGCCGATGACGGTGCATGCACCAATCAAGCGGAAAGCTACTTCTCCCGGCTGCGCCGCTCCGAGTTCGGCATTCACCATCGGATCAGCGGCCATCTGCTCCAAGCCTACGCGAATGAATGTGCATGGCGGGAAGATAACCGCCGCGTCGCGAATGGCACGCAATGGCGCTGGGTCATCGCTGCCGCTCTGCTTAGCGCCAAGAGCGCCCGCTGGGCCGGCTACTGGCACCGGGAGCGCGCGGTATGACCGAGCGCCCGAGCCATCTTGTCGCCGGGCTCATCGCAAAGCGGGCTGAGCTTGCCGGCGTCATCGCTGAACTCGAACGCCAGCTTGCGCAGCACCGAGCCGACCTGACGCATATCGACGGGGTGCTCCGCGTTCTGGCGAAGGATCTTGATCCTGAGACCATCAAGCCGAAGCGGATCTATCGCCGCTCCCGGTACTTTGCGCGGAACGAACTCTCGCGGCTATGCCTCGCTGCGCTCCGAATCGCCGACACGAAGCCTCTGAGCATCGATGATCTTGCCACCCAGGCGATGACCGCTAAAGGCTTCGATGCCGCTGATGCGATCTTGCGGGCTTCTGTGCGCGGTCAGGTCGGTTCGATCGTCAAGCGGCTGCACCGGGAAGGCATCATCGGGAACATCGGAGCGGGCCGAGCGAGCAAATGGAAGCTGGCCGACGGTTTGCCGATCCCGCGCTCTCCTTGAAGCTACGCCCCCGGTTTTTTAATCCCCGCGATGATTTCGAGAGAGTTGGCGAGATCGTAGAAAGACTTTAAGAAATGATCGCGGCTTTTTTTCATAGTTTCCAATATAAAACCGCTTTGGCCTATTTGTTCATCCGAAAGAGCAAATACAGGAACACTACTCTCCTGCGATTTAGCTATAAGAGAGTTGAAATCGGCAATGTTGATCAAGTTATAAGGCGTGTCAGATGGAGACGATGCATTAAACTCTAATTCTGATATGCTCATATTGGTGGCGCGCAATGCAGGAACCAATTCTGTATCGACAGTTTCCTTGATCCGATCAATCCATTGCTGAAAGGAATAGGCTGGGGTGCCGCTACGCGGCCGATAACGCTGCGAAATTATCCCGCAGAACCGCGGAGGTGATTTAGGGAAGGGATAGAGCAGCGACTGATCTCGAAATTGCTCCACCGAGCGGTTCCATCTGGGCAGCACCCGCGACAGCGAAGAAATTGCCTGGTTGCAATAATAATCTGGCGACGTCGGCACGATGAAATAGTCACTTCCCATGAGAAAACATTGATTTAATGCGCCCACGCTCGGACTCATATCAACGATAACGACATCGTATTTATTTTCTTCTGCCGTTTTCTGTAGCAACGCACACAACGACCCCGGAATGTTTTGCAGGGCCGGGATCGCGCTGCTGGTAGATAACGCGACAGCGACTTGCGTTTCGTTTTCGGACAATTCAATGTTGCCAGCCAACAGAAACAGATTAGGATTTGGGGTTTCGCAGATTGGGGCTGGCTCAAGCGGAACCCCTGTTGCTTTGAAAATCGGTTCAAGACACGCACTTATATTCGCTCCCGGCGTGGAGGCATAGAAATCGGCGAAATCGTTTATTCCATCGAAGCCGAGAACGGTGCCCGTCAGATTGCATTGTGGATCACCATCTACGATCAAAACGCGGTGTCCGCGATCGGCAAGAGCCCAGCCGAGGTTGAAAGCGGTAGTTGTCTTGCTGACCCCGCCCTTGTGATTGAAGAGCGAAATTACCGGTGCCATAGATCCTCCCTGAGCGAGCCTGTTAGAAATCCTACGCTCCTCAGGGGTACCTGCCAATGATTGACGCCCTATTACCGTTATGTCGCGGCGCGATCGAGGTTGTGTCGGCCATGATGGGGCTCGCATTTAGAATCACCTCGCCCTACGCGGCACGAGATTGGTCCCATTTGCGCCCGAATACCGGTTTTTGCCAGTTTCTTCCCGGGCACCAGGGAAACCGAGGTCAGCCGGCGCGCAAATATTGGACCGCCTCGTCGCGGCGGAACAGGTAGAGGAGGACGCGCAATGCACGGCCGCGCTCGCTCTCGAGCTGCGCGTCGCGCTCGAGCACGAGCCGGGCGTCGTCATGGGCGATCGCAATCAGCTCCTCATGCGCCGCGAGATCCGCCAGCCGCAGGCTCGGCAACCCGCTCTGCCGCGTCCCCAGCACCTCGCCGGCGCCGCGCAGGCGCAAATCCTCCTCGGCGATGCAGAACCCGTCCTCGGTCTCGCGCAGGATCTCGAGGCGGCGCTTCGCCACCGCGCCGAGCGGCGACTGGTAGAGCAGCAGGCAGGTCGAGGGTTTATCGCCGCGCCCGATGCGGCCGCGCAGCTGGTGCAGCTGGGCGAGGCCGAAACGCTCGGCGTGCTCGATGACCATGACGGTCGCATCGGGCACGTCGACTCCGACCTCGATCACCGTCGTCGCGACCAAAAGGTCGATCTCGCCGCCGGCAAAACCGGCCATAACGTGGTCCTTGTCGTGCGCCTTCATGCGACCGTGCACCAGCCCGACGCGACCCGGCATCAGTGCTGCGAGCGCCCGGTGGCGCTCCTCGGCAGCTGCGAGGTCGGCGGTCTCCGACTCCTCGACCATCGGGCAGATCCAATACACCCTGGCCTGTTGCCCGAGCGCTCGGCCCACTGCCGCGACGACATCGTCGAGGCGCTCCAGCGCTACGGTCCGGGTATCGACCGGCCGCCTTCCCGGCGGCTTCTCGGTCAGCCGCGAGACGTCGAGATCGCCATAAGCCGTCATCATCAAGGTGCGCGGGATAGGGGTGGCGCTCATCAACAACGTGTCGGCGTCACGGCCCTTTGCGGAAAGCGCCAGGCGCTGCTCGACGCCAAAGCGGTGCTGTTCGTCGATGACGACGAGGGCGAGGTCGCGAAATTCGACATCGGGCTGCAGCAGCGCGTGAGTCCCGACGACAACCGGGGTCAGCCCCGAGGCAAGGCTCGCCAGCATCGAGGCGCGCGCCCGGCCCTTCTCGCGGCCGGTCAGAAAGCCGATCTCGACATTTGCCGCCGCGGCATGGCGCTGCAAGGTCGCGTGATGCTGGCGGGCGAGGATCTCGGTCGGCGCCATCAATGCCGCCTGGCCGCCGCTCTCGACCGCGCTCAGCATCGCCAAAAGCGCCACCACAGTCTTGCCGCTGCCCACATCTCCTTGCAACAGGCGCATCATGCGCCGCGGCTGCGCCATATCGGCGGCGATCTCCGCGATCGCCAGACGTTGCGCGCCGGTCAGCGCAAAGCCGAGCCCGGCCTCGACCGGCCCGGTCAGCGCCCCTGAGCCGATGAGCACCCGGCCTTTCTGGCGACGGCGGCGCCCGCGCACCAATGCCACCGCGAGCTGGCTCGCGAACACCTCGTCGTAAGCAAGCCGCTCGCGCGCCGGATCGGTCGGCGCGAGATCAATCTCCGCGACCGGAGAATGGACGCGACGGATCGCCTCGGCCCAGCCCGGCCAGGAGCTGCGCTCGCGAAGCGCTGGGTCGATCCACTCAGGCAGTTCGGGTGCCTTATCCACCGCGCTCGTCACTGCCCGCTGCACGACCCGCGGCGCCAGCCCGGCGGTCAGCGGGTAGACCGGCTCGATCGGCTTCAACCGGTCGAGCTCGTCGGGCCGCAAGACGAGGTCGGGGTGGGTAATCTGGGGCGCGCGGTTGTAGAACTCGACCCGCCCGCTGACCACGCGCTCGGCACCGACCGGCAACAGGCGCGCGAGGTAGTCGCCCTTGACGTTGAAATAGGTCAGGGTTAGCCGCCCTGTGGGGTCGGCACAAATAACCCGATAGGGCCGCGGGCCACGACCCGGTTGGTGCGCCTCGACCCGCACCGCGATCGTGACGATCTCGTCGGCACGAAGTTCACTGATTGGCGGCGAGGCGCGGCGATCGACGATGCCGCTCGGCAGGTGCCATAAGAGATCAACAACGAGAAGACCCGCAAGGCGTTCGAACAGCTTGGCAAGCTGCGCACCTATGCCCGGCAGCACCGTGACCGGGGCGAAGAGCGGATCGAGGATGGCGGGACGCACAACGGATCTCTATATCCCCGCAGGGGTACCGCCAAGAGCACCTGTTGACCTCATCATCGGACATCCGCCGCAAGCGGCTTTCGTTCCGCTCCTGGCATCGCGGCACTCGGGAGAGCGATCTGATCCTCGGCCGCTTTGCCGATGCCCACCTTGCCCGCTTTGACGAGCGCCAGCTCGACCGCTACGAGGCATTGCTCGAATGCGCCGACGCCGATCTTTTCGATTGGATCACCGGCCGCGGAGTGCCGCCACCGGAGCATGACCACGACGTGACCCGCCTCCTCCTTTCCTTCAGCAACCCGGCGTGAAGCCGCTCGGCGACCTCGCGCGCTCTCTGGCCGAGCGGCCGCGGGCGGTGACCTTGTATGGCGCACCGGAAGGCTACGAGGCTGCCGCGATCGGCGACATCGTCGCCGAGGGTCATGTCCTCCCCTGGCTGCATGTCTGCCGCGACGACGGCAGGATGGCGCGCTTTGCCGCCGCCCTCGCCTTCTTTCATCCCGAGCTCGACGCGCTGACCTTCCCGGCCTGGGACTGCCTGCCCTACGACCGGGTCTCGCCGAACAGCGAGATCGTCAGCCGGCGTATCGACACCCTAACGCGGCTGGCGACCGGCGGTGGCGACATGCCTCTCGTCGTGCTGACCACGGTCAACGCGCTGATCCAGCGCGTGCCGCCGCGCAGCCTCTTCGATGGCCGCGTCCTGACCCTGCGTCCGAGTGGCCAGATTGGGCTCGACCGGCTGCAGAGCTTTTTTCGCAACAATGGGTACATCCGGACCGACACGGTGCGCGAACCCGGCGAATTCGCGGTGCGCGGCGGCATCGTCGACCTCTACCCGGCCGGGGCGGCCGAGCCGCTGCGCCTCGATTTCTTTGGCGAGGTGCTCGAAAGCATCCGCAGCTTTGATCCGCTGACTCAGCGTTCGACCGGCAAGCTCGATCAGGCGGCGCTGCGCCCGGTCAGCGAAGTATTGCTCGACGATGCTGCGATCCGGCGCTTCCGCTCGCGTTATCGCGAGCAGTTCGGGGCCACAGGCACCGACGACCCGCTCTACGAGTCGGTCAGTGCAGGCCGTCGCTATGTCGGCATGGAGCATTGGCTGCCGCTTTATTACGAACAGTTGGAGACACTATTCGACTATCTGCCCGGCGCCGGCGTTTCGTTCGACCACCAGGCGGACGAGGTGCGCGATCATCGTCTCGAAGCCATCGCCGACTTCTACGCGGCGCGCCATAACGTCACCGGGGCAGCACGTGGCGGAGCGCCGATCTACCGCCCGGTCCGGCCCGCACAGCTCTACCTCGACAATCTCGAATGGCAGGCCGGGCTGCGCGAGGGCCCGGTCGTCCGGCTGTCACCTTTCGCTTCCCCCGAAGACACCGGCGATCAGTTCGATGCCGGCGCCCGCCCGGCGCGCAACTTCGCGGCCGAACGCGCCGACCCGAAAATCGTGCTGTTCGAAGCGGTGCGCGATTACCTCGAGAGCGAGCGCAAAGCCGGGCGGCGGACGGCTGTCGCCGCCTTTAGCGAGGGCTCCGCCGAGCGGCTCCTGAGCGTGTTGCGCGAACGCGGCGTCAGCGACCTGCGGCGGATCGCCGACGGCGACGCATTGGCAAAGCTCCCGCTCACAGCGGTCGGGCTTGCGGTGCTGCCGGTCGAACAGGGTTTCGCAACCCGAGAGTTCGTGCTGCTCGGTGAGCAGGACATCCTCGGCGACCGCCTGGCGCGGGTCCCGCGACGCCGGCGCAATCTCGACCAGTTCATCACCGAGGTGAACAACCTGTCGTCCGGCGATCTCGTCGTCCATGCCGATCACGGCATCGGCCGCTACCAGGCGCTGGAGACGATCGACGTCGCCGGAGCCCCGCACGATTGCTTGCGCGTGCTCTATGCCGGCGATGACAAACTGTTCGTCCCGGTCGAGAACATCGAGGTGCTGTCGCGGTTCGGCTCCGAGGATGCGGGGGTGCAGCTCGACCGCCTCGGCGGAGTGGCCTGGCAGTCGCGCAAGGCGCGGGTCAAAAAGCGCATCCGCGACATCGCCGGCGAGCTGATCCGCGTCGCTGCTGAGCGCCAGCTGCGGCCCGGCGATGTCGTGACGCCGCCGGAAGGGATCTACGAGGAGTTTGCCGCGCGTTTTCCCTATCCCGAGACCGAGGACCAGCTGACCGCGATCGCCGACACCTTAACCGACATGGCCTCGGGCAAACCGATGGACCGGCTGATCTGTGGCGATGTCGGCTTTGGTAAGACCGAGGTGGCGTTGCGCGCCGCCTTTATCGCGGCGATGGCCGGAAGCCAGGTCGCGGTGATCGTGCCGACGACCCTGCTGGCGCGGCAGCATTACCGCAGCTTCACCGAGCGCTTTGCCGGGCTGCCGTTGCGCATCGCGCAGCTGTCGCGGCTGGTCGCCGCCAAGGACGCGCGCGCGGTCAAAGACGAGCTCTCCGATGGCCGTCTCGACATCGTCATCGGCACGCATGCGCTGCTCGCCAAGGATGTTCGCTTCGCCCATCTCGGGCTCCTCGTCGTCGACGAGGAGCAGCATTTCGGCGTCGTGCAGAAGGAGAAGCTGAAGCAGCTCAAGGCCGACGTCCATGTCCTGACGATGACCGCGACCCCGATCCCACGCACGTTGCAATTGGCGCTGTCGGGGGTACGCGAAATGAGCATCATCGCTTCGCCGCCGATCGATCGCCTCGCGGTGCGGACCTTTGTGATGCCCTACGACCCGGTGACGATCCGCGAGGCGATCATGCGCGAGCGCGATCGCGGCGGACAGATCTTCTACGTCGTGCCGCGTATCGCCGATCTCGACGAGGTGCGCGAGCAGCTGCGTGAGATCGTGCCCGAGATCAAATATGCGGTGGCGCATGGCCGCATGGCGCCCTCCGAGCTCGAAGCGGCGATGACCGCCTTCGATGATCGCGCGTACGATTTGTTGCTATCGACCAACATCATCGAGAGCGGGCTCGACATCCCGTCGGCCAACACCTTGATCGTGCACCGCTCCGACATGTTCGGGTTGGCCCAGCTCTACCAGCTGCGCGGCCGTATCGGCCGCGCCAAGATCCGCGCCTATGCCTATCTGACCCTGCCTGAGAAGAAGAAACTGACACCGACGGCGCAGCGCCGCCTCGAAGTCATGCAGACCTTGGACAATCTGGGTGCCGGGTTTCAGCTGGCGAGCCACGACCTCGACATCCGCGGCGCCGGCAATCTGTTGGGTGACGAGCAATCCGGCCACATCCGCGAGGTCGGGATCGAGCTCTACCAGCACATGCTCGAAGAGGCGGTCGCCGCCGCACGGACCGAGGGCGGTGACGAGGCCGCACAAGAGGAGTGGACCCCGCAAATCACGCTCGGCACGCCGGTGTTGATCCCGGAAGCCTATGTCGCCGATCTCGGCGTGCGGCTCGGGCTCTACCGGCGGATCGCCGCACTTTCCGACCGGCGCGAGATCGACGGCTTTGCCGCCGAGCTGATCGACCGCTTCGGCCCATTGCCTCCCGAGGTCGAGAACCTGCTCGAAATCATCGCGATCAAACGTGCTTGTCGCGAGGCCGGGGTCGAGCGGGTGGAAGCGGGGCCCAAGGGGGCGGTGATCGCGTTGCGCGGCAACCGTTTCGCGAACCCGGCGGGGCTCGTCGAGTTGATCCAGCGCCACGCCGGGACCTTGAAGCTCCGCCCCGACCAGAAGATCGTCTATCTGCGCAACTGGGAAGATGAAAAGACCCGTCTTGAGGGCGTCGCAAAGCTGCTTCAAGCGCTAGTCAAGATCGCCCGCACCGAGAAACCCCATGCCGACGCGGCGCCACCGCCGCCGACCGTGGCGCTCGTCAAGTCTATGGTTGCGAGACGAGCGTAATCCGATGATCAGCCAACGACTTGCATCGGATTCAGGAATTCGACCACATCGCGAAAGTGGCGCTCGTTAACAGTGACCACGACACAGCGGTTTGCTGCCGCGGTTGCAGCGATGATCATATCGATCGGGTTGCGCGGACGGCCGACTGCGGTTCCCGCAGCCATGATGCGGGCCCACTCCATAGCCGCTCGCTCCTCGAAGGGGAGAATGCGGCCAGAGAACAGCGAGGCCGGCCCCTCGGCGCCGCCGAACCACGCCTCCAAACTCCGCCGTCGTCGGCCGGAAGCCGTCTCGAGCACACCCCGCCATATCTCGGCGATGGTCAGGGTCGAGACGAAGAGATCACTATCGGCTTGATTCTGGATCCAGTTGGCAACCGCGGATGAGGGTCGCGGTCTGGAGGCTTCGCTGACGATGTTGGTGTCGAGCAAGTAACGTGTCACAGATCGACGTCGCGCGGCGGCGCAACCTCGCGTTCAAGATTCAGATCGGCTCCAACGAGGGGCGAGCGGCGCAGCGCCGCCCAAATGCCGCCACGACGAGGCGGCTCATCGGCAACCTGCCTGAAAATCTCCATGCGTAATCGCGCAGCGTTCGCATCGTCCGCAGCGAGCCGCTTGGCGAGCTTGCGGACGAGTTCCTTGTCTTTTGCCAGCCCGCGCACCTCGTAACGGCTGATGCCCCGCTCGGCGAGGCGTCGGCGATGATTCTCTACCGCCCGCTTCTGCGACACTTGTGCCATTATTTGCTCCGAACAGACACCGGCTATATAACCGGTCACCGACACTGGTTCAACAGAGGGCGAAGAGGGAACCGACGACATGCCGGCTGAACTCACCGAGCTCAGGGTCCGAGACGTCACCATAAAGCTGCACCGCGCTGGGCATGGCCAACAGGTGCTGTTCCTGCATGGCGCGGGTGGGGTGCCGCAATGGCTGCCATTCTTCGACGCCCTGGCGGAGCGTTACGAGCTCTTTGTACCCGAGCATCCTGGGTTTGGCGGCTCAGACGATCCGCCGTGGATCACCTCGATGTCTGACCTCGCGATGTTCTATCTGGACCTGGTCGAGGAGGCCGGGCTCGACCGGATCCACCTGATCGGCAACTCACTCGGCGGCTGGCTCGCCGCCGAAATCCTGATCCGCGACCGCTCGCGCTTTCGGAGCCTTGTCCAGCTGGCGCCGGCTGGCATCCGGGTCAAAGGGGTTCCGTGTGGCGACAATTTCATCTGGGGGCCGGAGGAGGCGGTGCGCAACCTCTATCACGACCAGGCCATTGCCGACTGCATCCTGGCGCTGACGCCTGATGAGGCGCAGATGGACGTGATGCTGCGGAACCGCTTTACGGTGGCAAAGCTCGGCTGGCAGCCGCGCTGGTTCAATCCCGATCTGGAGAAGTGGCTGCACCGAATCAAATTGCCGGCGCTCGTCGTTTGGGGCGACGATGACAAGATCATGCCGCCGGCCAATGCCGCCCTGTGGCGCGAGCGCCTGCCGGATGCGCGTCTCGTGATGGTCGAAGGCTGCGGGCATCTCCCGCATGTCGAGCAGGCCGCGTTCGTCGCCCGTCATGTCCTCGACTTCCTGGAAGGAGCCGCGTGATGCAGCTCGTCTCCTTTCATCTGATGCCGTACCGGCCGCTCGACCTCGCCGAGGCGGCGAAGCACCGCTCGCCCTGGGTGGTACTGCCGAACCGCCTTTACGACCCGGTCAAGGGCGCCGAGGAATACGCCCGCCACATCGATGCGCTTGTCTATGCCGAGGAGCTCGGGTTTGACGCGATCGGCGTCAACGAGCATCACCAGACCGCTTACGGTTTGATGCCGGCGCCCAATCTGATCGCCAGCGCGCTGATCCAGCGAACCAAGACGATCAAGATCGCGATCCTCGGCCGCGCATTGCCGTTGGTGAACAACCCGATCTACATCGCAGAAGAGTTCGCGATGCTCGACGTCATGTCGAGAGGCCGCATCATCGCCGGCTTTGTGCGCGGCATCGGCTCGGAATACCATTCCTCGGGCACCAACCCCTATTTCTCGCATGAGCGCTTTCACGAGGCGCACGACCTGATCATCCGGGCCTGGACCGAGCCCGGTCCCTTCGCCTTCGACGGCGACCACTTCAGCTTGCGCTACGTCAATCTGTGGCCCAGGCCCTATCAGAGCCCGCATCCGCCGGTCTGGATCCCGTCGCAGGGGTCGAGCGAGACGGTTGCCTGGGCAGCCGATCCCAGCCGCAGATATCCGTTTCTTGTGACTTTCTCGTCGGCCGATCTCGTTGCCCGCTACCACAACACCTATCGCGACAAGGCGCGTCAATACGGCTATGAGGCCGCACCCGATCAGCTCGGCTGGGCCTGCCCGATCTATGTCGCCGAGACCGACGGACGCGCGCGGGAGGAGGCGGGGCGGGCGGTCGAAACCCTCTTCAACGATTTCCTTCGCCAGACCTTCGAGATGCTGATGCCCCCGGGCTACACCTCGATCGGCTCGATGAAGAACTTCATCAGGAGCCGCACCGCACTGGGCGGCGGCAAGGCCACCGCCGAAGGTCTGATCGAGAGCGGCACCGCGCTGATCGGCAGCCCGAAGACGGTGCTCGCGGGTATCGAGCGGATGCGCGAGCGCACCGGCTTCGGCATCCTCGTGACGCTCCTTCAGTTCGGCATCCTGTCGGACGAGTTGACGCGGCGCAACATGGATCTCTTCGCCGCCGAGGTGATGCCGCACCTGCGCGACTAGGGCTTGGCCCTTTCGACTGTTGCGCTTAGCCCGACTGGCCTCGGGCGGTAGTGGAATCGATACCACGCCAAGCCGATCAGCTCGTGCAGCGCGCGGTGGCTGGCGAGCAGATACGGAACTTGCGGGAAGAAGTCGCTCACGGAAAGTGATCGGATCTCGTCGTCGGGTCGCCGCTGGCCGGCTTGTTTAGGGGAACAAATGGCGGGGACTACCGGGTAGCCGGCGGCATAGAACGACCAGAGAGCTCGCGCCATATCCCGGCAATGCGTGATCAGCAGTGCCGACGGCACGCCTGCCCGGCGCAGGATGTCCGCCGAGAAAGCGGCGTTCTCGTACGTATTCAGCGAACGATCCTCGCGCCACCGCACGGACACGCCAAAATCGTCCTGTAGCACCGTGGTCATCAGCGTCGCGAGGGAATCATCGATCGCGTCCGGCCGCCCGCCGCTGACCAGCACCGGCAGCCCGAGACGCCGCTCTGCTCGTGCCGCCTCGGCGAGGCGCTCGAGGGTCAGCGGTCCTACGGTATACGACTGGCCGGGAGTATCGCTTTTCCGGTAATCGGCGGACAGCACGATGATCGCCCCGGGCGGCGCCTCGGCGGGCAGGATGGGCATCGCTCCGGCGAGGGCCTTGACCGACCCGATCAGGCGATCCGCCACGACCGGCATCGAGGCAGGGTAAAGAAGGGCGCCGCCGACAGTCGCGACGGCGAGGCCGAGCCTGGTCCACCGCCAGGCCAGGACGAGCCCGATGCCCGTCAGCAATATGAACAAATTCGGCGGGACCAGGGACGAATAAGAGAGCCAGGACATCGCAGTTTCAGCCGCGCAGTTGATGCCGGTTCTGTACAACGAGGCGTTCGAGCCGCAAGCCGGAACTCGCTGCGGTGCCCCCCGGGGGCTGGACTTTCCGGCAAAGATTTATGTATCAATCGGCATCTGAACCCGTCACGGCGGCGCGGTTCCACCGAAGCGGCCGCGGGTTTTTGGGGAGGAGGTCGGACATGCCTGAATACAAATTGATCTCTGCGGATTCCCACGTCAGCGAGCCGCCGGATTTGTGGAAGACCCGCGTCGACGCAAAGTATCGCGAGCGGGCGCCGCAATTGATGGTCAACCCGCCCGGCAAGGAAGGCGCCTATTTTCATTACGAGGGTTTTGCGCCGCATCCGATCGGCATCGGTCTCGGCGCCGGCAAGAGCCCCGAGGAATTGAAGGAATTTCTGACCAAGGCGACCTATGCCGATGCCCGGCCGGGCGGCTGGGACCCCGCTGAGCGAAAGAAGGACAACGCACTCGACGGGGTCGAGGCCGACGTGCTTTACACGACCCTCGGCTTCCGCATTTTCTGGCTCAAAGACCCCGCGCTGCAGGCCGACTGCTTCCGCGTCTACAACGACTGGCTCGCCGAATTCGTCAGCTATGACAGGAAGCACATGGCAGGGCTGCCGATGATCTCGTTGTACGATCCGAAGGCCGGCGCCCGCGAGCTCGAGCGCTGCGCCAAGATGGGTCTCAAGGGGGCGATGATCTGGTGCTCGCCGCCCGAGAGCCAGCCCTACAGCTCGGACATCTACGATCCGTTCTGGGCGGCCGCACAGGAGCTCAAGATGCCGGTCAGCCTGCACGCGATCACCGGCATGGGCATGGAGAGCCAGTACAATTGGGGCGAGCGCTACATGCGCGCGACCGTGCTGTCGCACGAGGTCGAAAAGTCGTTCAGCGTGCTGATCTTCTCCGGCGTGCTCGACCGCTTCCCGGAACTGCAGATCGTCTCGGCCGAGAACAACATCGGCTGGCTGCCCTATTATTTGCAACGCATGGACCGTGCTTTCGAGCGCCAGCGCATCTCCGCCGGCTTTACCAACAAGCTGAAGCCGAGCGAGTACTTCCAGCGCCAGATGTGGGCCACTTATATCGACGACTTCGTCGGCGTCGCCAGCCGCCACTTCATCGGCGTCGACAAGCTGATGTGGTCGTCCGATTACCCGCATCAGGCCTCGACCTGGCCGCACTCGCAAGAGGTCGTCGCCCGCGACTTCAAGGACGCCAGTGCGGAGGACAAGTTCAAGATCACCCGCGCCAACGCCGCCCGTCTCTACGGCTTCGACGCCTAGCAGGCATCCGGGGGGGTGCGCGCGAGCGAGACTAGTACGGCCGAAGAAAGGTCCGGCGCCGCGTGCTGCGAGCGGCCCCGGACGCGATTTCACGCCCGTGCCGAATGGTATATGCCAGGGTCGCTAGCCAGCCGAGCTCGGCGTCCGACTGGGCGAATTCCACGCTGGCCGACCGACCTTTCGCCGGTCTGATTAAAGACGTCCTGCTACTTGCTTGGCGACGGCGCGCGGGCGTCTTATTGATCCACGCATGACCGGAAATGAGCTGCTGCGCCGATTGAGACGGCTTGGCAGCCAACGAGGGGTTGCAATCCGCTTTGAAGAGGAGCGCGGTAAGGGCAGCCACGGCACACTCTATCTCGGCGATCGATTTACCGTGCTCAAAGACCGACGCGCCGAAATCAGGCCCGGTTTACTCCACTCGATGCTGCGCCAACTAGGGCTTAGCGAGCGGGATTTGCGATAGGAGAATGACAACTTGGCGATAGGTCGTTACGGATTTCCAGCACGGCTGGAGCCCGATGAGGAGGGCCGGCTAGTCGTCCATTTTCCGGATTTGCCCGAGGCGCTGACCGATGGCGCCGACAAAGCGGAGGCGCTCGCCGAAGCCGCCGATTGCTTGTCCGAGGCTCTCGCCGGCCGAATCAACCGGGGTGAGGACATCCCGTCGCCAAGCCGCTTGCGCCGCGGGCAACACTGGGTCGCGCCCGATCCGACAATGGCGCTGAAGGCGGCGCTTTACAGCGCCTTGCGCGCTCGCAAGATGTCCGTTGCCGACCTCGCTCATCGGCTCGGTATCGACGATCGCAAGGCGGCGCGCTTGGTCGATCCTCGCGCCTCCGGCAGGTTGAGCAGCCTTGAATCTGCCTTATCGTCGCTCGGCTATTCGATTGCGATCGAGGTGCATGAAAAGCCGGCGGCCTAATCGCGGTCCCCGCTGGAGCGCGTAGCCGGTGATCGGCGGCCGGCCCGCAGGGTTATCCGGAGGTGTCGGAGTCGGGGGTCTCGCTCAAGGTCGCGCGCTCAGCCCCAATTGTCTGCCGCCAGCGATCGTCGATGTCGTGCCAGTCGACGAGATCGACCTTATAGGGCAAGTCGCTATCGCTGAATGCCTCCGCTAGTTCGGCGACTTCATCAAGCGTCAGCGGCCGGCCGGCGTCGATCGCCAAATCGAGATCGGAATAACGCCTTGCGCGGCCGGTCACACGCGAGCCGAACACCCATGTCTGGGTGTGTTGCGGCAAATGGGCCTGAAGGATATCGAGCACCAGCCGCCGGTGATCCGCCGGCAAGTCGATATGCGGGGGTCGCATCATGCGAGCCGCCGCTGCAGTTCCGCGTGGAGGTGCTCGGCTTCTTCTACGAACGCCGGGATAGCCGAGACGACTTGCCCCGCCACCTTGGCGTCGTAAGTATGGCTCGTGCGCGTGCGCATTTCGCGAAACTGCCGCCAAGCGGACCAATCGCTTCGCAACACGCCCTGAGCGTTTCCGGTTCGGATCAAGTCGGCGAACGGCATCCGCTCCACTTCATCGGGAGAAGCCGCAATCTCCTTGAGATACCGCCTGAGCATCTTGTGGCTCAGCTCATAGGTAAACTCGAAGCGCTGGATCAGCCCGTCGCGAATCTGTTCGTCCATCGGCTCGCGCTGACAACGGGCGAGCCCCTCGCGGAGGCGCCGCACTGCGTTGCCGAGCGAAGTGGTGTCGAGTTTCATCGACGGTCGAGGAGCGCATTCAGTTTCGCCCCCATGTAGGGCATCGGCGCACAACTTCCTATACGAATACGTCCTTGCGGCCCCTCCGTCATCTCGGCGCCGCATTCTGGGCGTATGGTTCGAGGCTCAGCAGGGAGCGAGAGTCGGGCGTTAGCCCTCCCTCAGCACAGCGTTTTGCCTCCCTGCAAGCTTCCCTCAGCGGGCGTCCAAGAACCGTCCCAGTGTGGCTTTAAGCATCGAAAAGAACTAATATTTTCGGCGCTTTCTCGAAGCTCGCGAAAATTTTTCTCCCTCAGCAGGAGATCCGTGCATCCCTCTTTGTCGCAGTGGCCGACTTCGGCTTGGCGGCGCTTGACCTCGGCCAAGGCTCCCAGGAGGATGCCGGTATGGAATCCGTCGTGTCATCGGCTGGCGACCATTACGACGCGCCGCATCTCGCTAAAAACGCGGCGAATTACACGGCGCTGACGCCGCTCGTCTTTTTGCGGCGCGCCGCTGCGGTCTACCCCGACAAGCTCGCCGTCATTCATGGCACCACAACGTTCACCTACCGCGAGCTCTATAGCCGCTGCCGCCGACTCGCCGATGCGCTGCGCCGGCGCGGCATCGGACGAAGCGACACCGTCGCGGTCATGGCGCCGAACGTACCGGCGTTGCTTGAGGCGCATTACGGCGTGCCGATGGCGGGTGCCGTCCTCAACGCGCTGAATTACCGGCTCGACGCAAGATCTATCGGCTTCATCCTGCGGCACGGCGAAGCCAAGCTGCTGATCGCCGACCGCGAATTCGCGCCGATTGTCAAGCCGGCACTCGAGGAGCTTGGCGGCCAAGTGCCGTTGGTCGAAATCGACGACGGCGCAGGCGGCGCCTCGCTCGGCGGCACCGAATACGAGACCTTTCTCGGCGAAGGCGATCCCGAGACGGAATGGGCCCTGCCGCGTGACGAATGGGAGCCGATCGCGCTCAACTACACCTCGGGCACCACCGGCAACCCAAAGGGTGTGGTCTATCACCACCGCGGCGCCTTTCTGAACGCGCTCGGCAACGCGATCACCCTCGGGCTCGACCGCCACTCGGTCTATCTGTGGACCCTGCCGATGTTCCACTGCAACGGCTGGACCCACAGCTGGGCGGTGACCGCCGTCGCCGGGACCCATGTCTGCCTAAGCCGTGTCGATCCGGCCCCGATCTTTGCGGCGATCGCCGAGCACCGGGTCACCCATCTATGCGGCGCGCCGATCGTGTTGAACCTGCTCGTGCACGCGCCCGATGAGGTCAAGCGCCGCTTCGACCACCGGGTCGAGGTCGCGACCGGTGGTGCTGCGCCGCCGTCAGTGGTGATCGAGGCGATGGAACGGATGGGTTTTCGCGTCACGCACCTCTACGGGCTGACCGAAAGCTACGGCCCCTCGACGGTCTGCGCCTGGCAGGAGGAGTGGGCCACGCTGCCGATCGCGGAACGTTCCGCGCATATGGCGCGCCAGGGAACGGCCTACCTGACCCTCGACCACCAGCGTGTCGTCGATCCGCAGACGATGGCCGACGTTCCGGCCGACGGCGTCACGATGGGCGAGCTGGTGCTGCGCAGCAGCACGGTCATGAAAGGCTATCTGAAGAACCCGGCGGCGACCGCGGCGGCTTTCGAGCACGGCTGGTTTCACACCGGCGACCTCGCAGTCTCGCACCCTGACGGTTATGTCGAGATCAAGGACCGGTCGAAGGACATCATCATCTCGGGCGGCGAAAACATCTCTTCGCTCGAGGTCGAGGAGGCGCTCTATCGCCACCCGGAAGTTATGGAAGCGGCGGTAGTCGCCAAGCCCGATCCTGTCTGGGGCGAGACACCCTGCGCCTTCGTGACCCTCAAGCCGGAGAGCGGCCGGGTCGCGGCCGAGGACATCATCGCCTGGTGCCGCGCCACCCTCGCGCATTACAAGATGCCGCGCACCGTTGTCTTTGGGCCGTTGCCAAAAACCTCGACCGGCAAAATCCAGAAATTCGAGCTGCGCGAGCGCGCCAAGGGGATCGCCTCGTGACGGCGCTGCCGAGCTTCGACCTCACGGGTGAGGTCGCTCTGGTGACCGGCGCCTCGAGCGGGATCGGCCGCCACTTGGCCGAGCTGCTCGCCGCCGCCGGCGCCAAGGTGGCGTTGGCCGCACGCCGGGTCGATCGGCTCGCGGAGGCCGCCCGCGATATCGACGCGGCGGGGGGAATGTGTCTGCCGATCAGCCTTGACGTGACCCGGTCCGACAGCGTCGTCGGCGCTGTCACGAAAGCCGAGACCGACCTCGGGCCGCTGACAATCCTGGTCAACAACGCCGGCGTCGTCGTCTCGAAGCCGCTGTTCGAACACACCGAGGCCGATTGGGACTATGTGGTCGACACAAATCTCAAAGGCGCCTGGCTCGCAGCGCGCGAATTCGCTCATCACCTGGTTGGACTGAAACGCCCGGGCCGCATCATCAATATCTCGTCGGTGCTCGGTTTCCGCACGATCGGTCGGGTGCCAGCCTATTGCGCCGCCAAGGCCGGGCTGACCCACCTGACGCAAGTGCTGGCGATGGAGCTGGCGCGCCACGGCATACTGGTCAACGCGCTGGCGCCGGGCTATGTCGAGACCGATTTCAACCGCGCCTTCTTTCAGACCGAGGCCGGCAAAGCGCTGATCTCTCGCATTCCGCTGAAGCGCCTCGGGCAGACCGAGGATCTCGACGGTGCGCTGTTGTTTCTGGCCTCGCCGGCAAGCGCTTATGTGACGGGCGCGGTGATCTCGGTCGATGGCGGGCACGGCGTCGCCGCGATCTGAACCTTGCCGGGCGGCGTTGGCCAGGTTTCTTGCTGCGGCGAGCGCAGCGAGCGTGGTCGAGATTACGGCTCTGAGCCGGCTCAGAGGTGGGGCGCTCCAGGAGAATTGGGGGCTCGACGCGCGCTTCTCGGGTGGGGCATTCGACGGCGAACAGCGGCTCGTTTTGCGGGCGTCAGCCGCGACAGGGATTGCGGCAAGCATGACGCGCCTTCAGGAGTTTGCGGTGCAAAAGGCGGCTTTCGTGGCCGGGGTGACTGTTCCCGAGCCGCTCTTCGCAAGCCAGGATCCGGCGATCGTCGGCAGGCAGTTTTTTATCATGCGGCGGGCCCATGGGATCGTCGCACCCGACCGGATCACCAGCGATACGGCGCTCGAACCCATGCGCCCGACGATCACCGAAAGGCTCGGCCGCGAGCTCGCTCGCATTCATGCGATCCGCCCGCCGCGCTCCGACCTCGCGTTTCTCGCGCCCTACCAGGAAGTCGGGCCCGCGCAGCAAATAGCCGGGTTTCGTGCCTATCTCGACCGCCATCCGACGCCGCGGCCAGTGCTCGAATGGGGTATGCGCTGGCTCGAAACGCACATCCCGCCCGCGGTCGAGCCGGTGCTTTGCCATCACGATTTCCGCACCGGCAACTATATGCTGGCGGGGACGGCGCTGACCGCGATCCTCGATTGGGAATTCGCCGGGTGGGGTGACCCACACGAGGATATCGGCTGGTTTTGCTGCAAGAGCTGGCGCTTTGCGCGGCTCGACCGGGAGGCCGGCGGGATCGCCGACCGCGCCCCGTTCTACCGCGGCTACAAGAGAGAATCCGGAAGGTCGATCGACCCGCGTCGGGTCCGTTTTTGGGAGGTCTTGGCGAGCGTGCGGTGGGCGATAACTGCCCTCGAGCAGAGCGACCGCCATATGATCGGCGGCGAGCGCGACCTCGATCTCGCATTGACCGGGCGGCGCGCGACGGAGTGCGAGCTCGAGATCCTGATGCTGCTCGATCGCGAAGGCTGTCCTCGCGATGCGTGACCTGCCGAGCGGGCCTGCGCTCCTTGCGCTGGCCCTTGACGTCCTGACGAACGAGCTGATGCTGCTGCTGCCCGAGGAGCGTCGCCCGGATGCTCTGCTCGTCGCCAGGTGCATGGTGATCGCCCAGCGCGAGGCTGAGGTTTCGCCGGAGGAGCGGCCAGCAATCCTTCGCGAGATCGAGATGTTGTGCGGGCAAGGAGTGGACGCCCTGCGCCGCTTTGCAAACGACCTGCGCATCGGCGCCTTCGAAAAATTGCAGCCCCGCGAGCGGGCTGCGCGCGCCATTCTGTGGCGGCTGACCATCGCCAAGCTCCGCCAATCCAATCCGAAGTTTCTGGCGGACAATGGGGTCGGTTAGCCGAGCGGCCTCGCCGGGAGAGCAAACCGTGTCCCAGTCCCGTGTCCGCCAAGCGGTCGACGCCTTCGCCCAAGGTGAGATCGTCGTCGTCACGACGACCGCGAAAACGAGGGCGACCTGATCCTCGCGGCGGTGCACACGACGCCGGAAAAGATGGCCTTCATCATCCGCCACACCGCGGGCATCGTCTGCGCGCCGCTGACGACGGAGATCGCGCGGCGTCTCGAGCTGGCGCCGATGGTCGCCGACAGCGAGGCGATCCACGGCACCGCCTTCACCGTTTCGGTCGATTATCGGCACGGCACGACGACCGGGATCTCGGCCGACGATCGCACGGCGACGATCCGCAACCTGGCTAACGGCAATGCCGGTCGCTCGGACTTTGTCAGGCCCGGCCACATCTTCCCGCTGATCGCCAAGGACGGCGGGGTGCTGATGCGCTCCGGCCACACCGAGGCGGCGATCGATCTCTGCCGGCTGGCGGGCATAGCGCCGGTGGCCGCGATCTGCGAGCTCGTCAACGACGATGGCACGGTGATGCGAGGACCACAAGTCACCAATTTCGCCAAGCAGCACGGGCTCAGGCGGATGTCGGTCGCCGATCTGATCGCCTACCGTCAGGCGCGCGAGAAGCTGGTGACCCGGGTCGCCGAATTCACGGTTGCGAGCGAGATCGGGGATCTGTCCGGCTATGGCTATGTGACGCCCTTTGACAAGGTGCATCACTTCGCCTTCGTTTATGGCAGTATCGGCGACGGCAAGAACGTGGCCACGCGGCTCCATCGCGGCAACGTGATCGAGGACGTGTTCGGCGGCGCCCAGCCGATCCATGCCGCTCTGAGCCATTTCACGGCAGCCGGACGGGGTGTTCTCGTCTATTTGCGCGACGGCACCTCTGGCGTGCCGGTCTCGGTGATCGGCGAGGAAAGCACCGGCTCGGAGCAGGAGCGCAATGTCCAGTGGCGCGAGGTCGGACTCGGCGCGCAGATTCTGCGCGACCTCGGGATCTCGTCGATCCGGCTCTTGGCGACGCGCGAGCGCACCTATGTCGGGCTCGCCGGCTTCGGCATTGAGATCACCGCGACCGAGCCGCTCGAGGGCGATTAGAGGGCTCGTCCGACCGATCAGCCGGATGCAAGATTTATCGCGGCTGTGGTATCCTGCGCAGATGGAGAACTCGACAGACTTGTCGCCGCAGCCAGCCGACTATTATCGGCGGAAGGCGGCTCGCGCCCGTGAGGTCGCGGCAGGAGTAACGACGCGCGCTGTCAAGACGCGACTGCTCGACTTGGCGGTCGAATATGACCGGCTTGCCGACGGCGCCGACAACGCGACGCGGCCGCCTGAAGGCTTCCCGGGCAAGTAGGCGTCATCCGATGCGGCTGGGTTTCGTCGGCACCGGCACGATGGGTGCCCCGATGGCATTGTGCCTGATCGATGCCGGCCACGAGCTCACGGTCTATGATGTCCGGCCCGCGGCGACAGCGCCACTCGCTGCGCGCGGCGCGCGTGCGGCCGGCAGCCCGGCCGAAGCCGCCCGGCTGAGCGAGCTGGTGTTCACCTCGCTGCCCGGTCCGCACGAGGTCGAAAATGCGGTGCTCGATTCGTCGAGCGGGATCCTCGCGGGGCTGGCGGCGGGGGGCGCCTACATCGACATGACGACAAACGCGCCCGGCGTGGCGCGGCGAATTGCCGAGGCCTGCCGTGCGCGCGATGTCGAGATGCTCGATGCGCCGGTCAGCG
>Ga0187846_10000054_pt1 | contig 66435 bp, 68 predicted proteins | sample TC_taG_FD_161473 | JGI IMG/M metagenome (GOLD analysis project Ga0187846, IMG submission 161473) | Biofilm microbial communities from the roof of an iron ore cave, State of Minas Gerais, Brazil - TC_06 Biofilm (v2) | ecosystem: Environmental > Terrestrial > Deep subsurface > Cave > Wall biofilm... | reverse complement strand
GTGACCCGTATGCCCGGTGGTGTGGGAGGGGTGGCACCGTGAGGTGTCCCCCTATCCCGATCATCGGCGCATCCTCGTCGTTCGAGGGGGGGCCTGAACCGACCGCTAACCACCTCAGCGGGCCCCGGCCATCTAGGTCTCCGGGTAACACTCCCATTGTGTAATGCCGATCGGCTCAAACCCCCATTCTCCGGATGACCAGACTATTTTGAGCAAGCCGGAGACGGTTTTCATACAAGATTTCAGTTTCTTATCGAGAACAAAAACGGGTGCGAGGGCGGTGCCGACGGGTGAAGCGGATAAGGGCTGCGGTGGAACTTAACGGGTCTTTGATTGCTCAAGCCGGTCAAAGGGACGATCCTGGCCTTGGAACCGGCGGAAATCTCGCGAATATCGGTCTGGACCAGGAAAAGGAGAAGACGATGAGCAGGTTGTTCGGGCCGACGCGGCAGGTCGGGATCGTCGTCCGCGACATCGAGAAGGCGATGCGCCACTGGGTCGAGGTGTGCGGCGTCGGCCCGTGGTTCTACGCCGAGCAGCTGCCATTGGATGAATTCCGTTACAAGGGACGGCCCTATGATCTCAAGGTGTCGATCGCGCTTGCCAACTCGGGCGATGTGCAGCTCGAGTTGATCCAGCAGCGCAACGACGTGCCGAGCCTCTACCAGGATTTCCTCTCTGCCGGCCATGAGGGGATGCAGCATTGGTCGAGCTGGCCGGTGAACTACCACGAGATCCGCGAGCGCGCGCTAAGATCCGGCTGGCAGATTGGCCAGGAGGGTGACACACCGCGCGGCCCTTTCATCTATTTCCTCAACGAAGGTCACCCCGGTACAGTTATCGAGATGGCGGAGGCGACACCCTTGCGCATGCGCATCTTTGACCAGGTACGCGAAGCCGCGCTGAACTGGGATGGGCGCGACTCCATCCGCATCAACTGGCCGCAAGGGTAGGCGACCCTCCGAAAGCGATAGGCGGCGCGCCACGGTCTCAAGGCGGCGCGGCCAACTGGCCGATGATCGGGCCAGCATCTGAACCCTGGGGGAGGAACCTCTCTTGCTTGGTGTTCTTTACGCCGCCCTCGGCGCGTTTACCTTTGCCCTCAACAATGTGGCGATGCGCCGGGGGGTAGTGACGGGTAGCGTGCTGCAAGGCATGGCCATGACCGTGCCGATCGGTGGCCTTTCCTTCCTGGTCATGACTGTCGCCTTTGGCGAGCTGGGTCAGCTCGTGGTGTTCCCGGCGGTGGCGTTCGCCTGGCTGGCGGGCCAGGGCATCGTGCATTTCGTGTTCGGCCGCTACTGTAACTACAAATCTAACCAGCTGATGGGCGTGAACCTCGCCGCTCCGGTAGTCCAGCTGCAGGTGCCGTTCGCAATGATGCTGGCAGTCGCGACGCTGCACGAGAAATTCACTATGCTGCAGGTCATCGGCTCGGTATTGATGCTCGGCGGCTCCTTCGTCACCCAGACCAAAACCGGCAAGGGCATCAAGAAGACGTCGGCGGCGCTGGCGGCGGCGACGCCCACCGGAACCGTGACTTCGCAGCAGAAGCGGGCCGTGCCGAGACCGGGTTTCCGGCCGCGTATCTTCTCGGGCTATCTCTTCGCCCTCGGCGCGGCGATGTGCTATGGCAGCTCACCGCTGATGGCCCGGCAGGCCTTCCTGAACGCGCCCGGTGCCGGCACCGCGGCTGCGGGATGCCTAGCCTATGCGGCGGCGACGCTATTATTCTCGCTGATCCTGCTCAAGCCCGGCTCCTGGGACGACATCAAGGGTATGAGCAGCGAAAACCTGCCGTGGTTTCTTTCCTCGGCCGTGCTGGTCGCCATTTCCCAGGCCTTCGTCTACGCCTCGCTTGCCGTAGCGCCGCTGATGGTGGTGACGCCGATCCTCCAGCTCTCTCTAGTCTTCCGGCTGTTCCTGTCACAATGCATCAACCGCGACTACGAGGTGATGAACGCCGCCGTCCTCGTCGGCGCCCTGACAGCGGTGCTGGGTTCAATCCTCGTGTCGCTCGACACCGACGTACTGATGAAGTTGTTGGACCTCCCGCCGTCGCTCACCGATTTCCTGCGCTACCGGCTGGCGCGAGGATGATCAGCTGCCCCCCGGTCGTTTCTTGCCGCGCTACACGCTGTTAGTGGACGGCCGGGCCTCAAAAGGTTGACGGTGTGCAGGATTACTTTCAGCGCGAAGGCGTCACTCGACCGCGCAGATTCTGGACTGGTTCAAGCGCGGCAGTGGCCCAGCCTTAACGCGGGATCTTCGAACTTTAAGGATGCGGCCGACGGAGCCGGCGGAAGCCGGCGCCACGCGACTCAAGTCTCTCCGATCGGCTTAGCGCAGTCTAGTTTAAGCCGCGCCCGCCTGCTGCTAGATCGCTTTGCCGACCGCGACAATTAGAGCGGTGATCGGAGTGCAGCGGCTCTCTATTCGCCGTGGAAGTGCGCCGCTTAGTCTGCCGTCAATGCAGCTCGGCCAAGCCCATCGCCTCGCCGAACCGCCGGCTCGCCTCGAACGTGTCGCCGTATTTCCGATGGCCGGCTGAAATATGCGCGCAGGCCAACAATAGACGCTCGCGGTCGCGGCAACGGTTCTTGCCGTAGTCCTCTAAGAGGCATTGCGGAATCTCTTGGTTGTGCGGGTCGTTGCCGAAGCGCGCCGCCATCAACGCGAGCTGCTGCACCAATGTCGAGCGGTCTTCGCCGCTGTCGAGATAGGCCTTGGTCCAGGCGACCGACGCGGGCGGGTCGAGCGCCGCGAGTGCCGCCTCCAGGCGTTCGATAATTTGGCTTCCGGTCATCCGGTCGGCGCCGCTCGGCGCGCTGATCGGTTGCGATTTCAGCCAGCCGCTGTGCCTCTGATTCCACGCCGCCTGGTTGACCATCGAGCCCGCCACATACAGCAATTTGAGCCGCTGCGGGTGCGCGAAATTGTCGTAGAACCAGCCGAGCGTATTGCAATACTCGTAGGTGTGCTGCGGCATCGAGAAGTTGTTTGGGCCCCCCGTCTCCAGCACGACCCGAGCGGCGGCCAACTGGATCGCGTCGACGATCCGGCGCGGCGCTTTCCCGGCCAACAGCAGGGCGCTGATCCTCTCGATGTAGGCGGGCTCGTGTTGCTGCGTAAGAGCGTCGACCAGCTCGTCGGTCTCATCCTTGCTCAGGGTCCCGGTATTCGCCAGCAACTCCCGCTCGCGTTCGGTCGTGCCGCTTTGCGGAACCGCGTGAACCTCTTTGCCTTCGATGAAGATTGTAACGACGTTGCATGCCATCTCGTAAACCGAGTGCCAGCGGGGACCAACGGCGATGTCGAGCGCGCCGGCGTAGATGACGTCGTGGGCATTGTCCCAGCCGATCGCATTGCCGATCTCGACCACCGAGCGCGCACGGTAGGCCTTGTGACCGGTCGTATAGGAGCGGTTGTACAGCATACGGTCCTGGACATCGATCATGCCGGCAAAGACCAGCTGCGCCAGCACCTCCTGGCGGTGCTCGGTATCCTCCATCAGGCCGAGAAAGGTGCGGTAGGCGTCGATGACCTGACCGCGCTCGACCAGGGTCAGCCAGTTGCTCAGGCGCTCGTTGAGCGGGCCCGATTCTCTGAGCGGCTCCTGATCGGGCCAATAGACGACCGGCGCCGGCGGGGTCGCGTTCGGGATCTTGTAGCCGCGTGTCGCATAGTGACCCGGAGCCTTCAGGATTTTCTGGTTCCAGATGTCGAGCCCGGACGGGATGTACCAGATCGTCTGCGCGAGAGGCAGCCCGGCGAGCTTCTCCGGCAGCATCTTCTGCAGGTTGATCGCCGCTCGTGAGCTGAGCAGGCAATGATCATTGTTGACGAAGTTCGGAAAACCGTCATCGATGCGCTGATGGTATGGCACATGCGTGTAGGGCGCATGAATGCGCACCGCTTCGCCCATGATCTCGGGCAAGGGCCGGCCGCGGCTCAGCAGTTCGTAGTAAATGCGGCTGCCGCCTTCCTGATCGCGAGCAAGGAGACGTTCTTCAAGCTCGCTATAGAGATGGGCCGCTTCGTGGCGGCCGTTTTCGCGCGGCGCGGCTTGCGTTGCCATCGTTTTTTCACCCCTCGGGTCGCGGTCATGGTCGAACATTACTAACTTAGCCATGAGCCGCCACCGGCGGCAACCGCGTTGCCCGCATGCGAGGAATGACGGTCGATGCACCCCGATATTTTCCACAAGGATTTCACGCCCACCCCTTATTGGTGGGAGGCCTACAGGCCGACGGCCGGCAAACTGGTCGACGTGCCTCGCTCGACGCGCGTGGCGATCGTCGGCGGCGGGTATGCGGGATTGTCGGCGGTGCTCGAATTGGCCAAACACGGCGTCGACGCCGTTGTTCTCGAGGCGAATGAGCTCGGCTTTGGCGCCAGCACCAGAAACGGCGGTGCCGTCAGCGGTGGCGTCAATGTCGGCAAGAGCTTTACCGGCAAAACCATCGAGGTCGACGGCAACCGGGTAGATCGGATATTATCCGATGCTGCCGATGCCTTCGCGCTGATCGACCGGCTGATCGACGACGAAAAGATCGACTGCTTCTGGGAAAAGCCGGGCCGCTTTGTCGGCGCCTGGGCCAGAGGGCATTACGCTGCACAATCGCGGCGGCTCACCATGCTCAATGCGGCTGCGCAGTCCGGTGCGTACATGGTGCCGCGCGAGAGCCAGCGCGAGGAAATCGCCAGCGACTATTATTTCGGCGGCATGGTCGTGGAGCGGTCGGGCAAGCTGCATCCGGCGCTCTACTACAAGGGTCTGCTCGACGCGTGCCGCCGGCGCGATATCTCGATCTGCGCCAAGGCTGCGGTTACCGAAATCAGCCGGGAGGGCAGCGCCTGGCGGGTCGAGACGGCCCGCGGGACCCTTTCGGCCGGTGACGTCGTGATTGCCACCAACGGCTATACCGGCGGCGTGACACCCGCGCTCCGCCGCCGGGTCGTGCCGATCGCCAGCCACATCATCGCAACCGAGGAATTGCCGCCGGATCTTGCGCAGTCTCTGATCCCCAAGGCGAGGACCCTGTCCGATACCAGGCGCGTGCTCTGCTATTACCGGATGTCGCCTGACGGCAGGCGCATGGTGTTCGGCGGACGGGCGCGCTTCACCCAGGTCGATGCAACCGTCAGCGCGCCGATCCTCCACCGCTATATGATAGACCGCTTTCCGCAGCTACGCGGCGCCAAGGTCACTCATGCTTGGACCGGCAATGTCGCCTTCACCCTCGACGCATTGCCGCATATGGGGCAGCGGGACGGCCTTCACTACTGTCTCGGCTGCAACGGCAGCGGGGTTGCGATGATGACCTATCTCGGCTGGCAGACAGCGCGCAAGATCGCCCGAGCCGCAAACTACGCCTGCGGCTTCGATAGAGAGGAATTTCCCGACCATCCTCTCTACTCCGGCAATCCCTGGTTTCTACCTGCCGTCGGCGGCTACTATCGCCTGCGCGACAATCTCGATCGGCTGCTCGGCTGACCTGCGGTATACTTCCGACAGGCAGCTCGAAGAGGAGAGAGGAGATGGATTTCGCGACCTATAAAGGCTCGCTCGCCGGCGACGCCCCGCCTGCGGGGCTCAGCATGGCGGCGCAGGCATTGTGGTGGGAGGCCAAGGGTGATTGGCACCTGGCGCATCAATGCGCACAGAAGCAGGCCGACGCCCAAGGCGCTTGGGCGCATGCCTATTTGCACCGTGTGGAAGGCGATCTGTCGAATGCCGGGGGCTGGTATCGACGCGCCGGCCGTCCACCCTCGACCACGCCGTTGCAGGAGGAATGGGAGACGATCGCGCGGGCGCTGCTGGGTTAAGCCACCACCACATCGGCTCGGGTCCCGTGGCGGTCGCGGTCTTCTTATGCCACGCGCCTGCCTCGGACCAGGCCGTGTTCGGGTCAAGGCCCAGCAATGGCTGCCCTGATGCAGAAAGATTTGCTTGGGTAGTTCACTATATTCCTTCAGATTTCATTAGCCTTAAGTCGACCAACCTTGGTTACTCTTTCAGATTTGAGGAATTCGCGCGCGCCTTTTTTTACGGGTTAACGTCTTGTCAAATTTTTCGCGGCAACGTGGGCGCGTTTGAACCGCTAGGAGAAATCAATGCGCGTGTTTTTTACGAGGCTGATCCAGGACGAGGCCGGTGTTACGGCAATCGAATATGGGCTGATTGCCGCGCTCATCGCTGTCGCCGCCGTCACCATTATGGGAACGGTCGGCAACAACCTCAGCAGCACCTTCAGCACTGTTGCGGGCAAGCTGTAAGTTTCGTCGGTCGACGCTCGATGGCTCTCGTTGCGCCGTCGAGCGTCGCTCGTCCTGACATACTGCTGAATAAGACAGGGTCGCGCGGCGGCTCGCGAACCGGAGAAATCGGTCGGCAGTCAGAACGCGCTAAGGTCATCATCCGCAGACCACAATTGCCGCGCGCTGGCGGTCACTGAGCATCGAGCAAAGCCAACACTGCGTCATTCCTCGCGCGAACGGGGCTACCGCCTAAACTGCTAACATGATGAGTGACGCTGTGGCGAGCCTGAGCACGTCCGCTCCACGATCTTTCAACATTTTTACGACCTCGCGCCTAAACCTGTATGGCTACGGCTTGGCGATAATCTACGCCGCCGCTTTGATCCATTTTTATCTAGCCGGTGCCTGGATCGTCGATGGCTCAGGGAGGCCTCTCTACGGCGATTTCACCGATGGGTGGGCAGCCGGATGGCATGCGCTGAACGCGGACGCTTCCCAACTCTACGATTCAAATAAATTCATCGGGATCCAGCAGGCGCTACTCGGAGCGCGGGATTACTTCTATCCGAATTGGCCTTACCCGCCCACCTTCTTTCTGATCCTGGCGCCTCTTTCGACGCTTCCTTACGTTAACGCCTTTCTGACCTGGGATGTGGCGACGCTCCTCGGCTGCCTCGTCGTCGTTTATCTGATCGTGCGGCGGCCACCGGCAATTGCTCTGCTGCTGGCATCGCCGTTTACCGCCTGGAATTTCCTCGCCGGACAAAACGGGTTCTTGACAGCCTCGCTGCTCGGTGCGTCGCTCTTCTTTCTAGAGAAGCAGCCAGTTGTGGCGGGTGCGATCATCGGTTGTCTAACCTACAAGCCGCAATTCGGGATATTGCTACCGGTAGCCCTTGTCGCTTCCCGACAATGGCACGCCGTCGTCAGCGCCGGGGTCGCCGCTGCAGTGCTGGCAATCGCCTCAATTGCGCTGTTCGGCGCCGACGCGTGGGCCGCCTTTCCGAACGGGCTTGTCGAGCAAAGCAAACTAAACCTAGGGGCAAGTGCCGACAGCAACTGGGGATATCTTCAAACGGTGTACGGGTTGATCCGTAACTTCCATGGTGCCGCCGGTGCGGCGTGGCTGGTTCAAGGATTAACGACACTTGCGGCGGGTATAGTCGTTTGGATCCTCTGGCGGTCCCCGGTAAGGTACCCACTGAAAGCTGCAATATTGTCAGCGGCAGCGCTCATCGCCACACCTTATGCCTTCGCCTACGACATGGCTGCGCTTGCGATTCCGGTTGCCTTTCTTGTGAAAGATCAGATCGGATACGGAATGCTCAGGGGCGAGCAGACGATCATGATCGCCCTGTTCGGCGCGACTGTGGCAATGCTCGTCATATTGGGAGACAGCGCGGACCACATCACGTTTGGCGGGGTGCAACTCGGGCCTTTTGTCGTAACCACGCTTTTGGCGGTGATACTGCGCCGTGCTTTTTACGGTCGTCAGCCCGTCCTTGGATAACGCTGCGGAAGGCGCTTCCAGAGAGCCGTGGGATTGGCCACATCCCCTGCCTGGACACCGAGGGCGCGGTGCGGGCGATGGTGGTTGGCGTTTCAGTCGTCGCAACTGGTCGGCGCATCGACTTGGCGGCTTTGGTGCATGGTTTGCGAGTCTTTTCGCGGCGGGTTGCAGTGCAGCGCGATTTGAAAACCAACAACATGAATCACGGGCGTAATAAGCTCCAGATAAGAGAAAAGTTGGGGCAAAGATCACGCGATTTCCTCGAGGTTGCTTCGGGCTGGAGCAAGTTGCTCGAGATCGAAGACCGCATCTTTGCCGAGCGGCGCCTCTGGTTTTACGGATCCAACCTGGTGGTGACCTATGGTATCGCCATGGTCTTGGCCTGGGGACTGAATCAAGGAGAATGGGTTATTCGCCCAGACGGGAGCCTCCCGAATATCGATTTCTGCTGGATATGGGTGAGCGGGAAATTCGCCGCGTCGAGTGATCCCGCCCGTGTATATGATTATGCGGTGTTCTCGGCGGCCCAGGCCTCCTTGGTCGGCCCGCCTACCGGAAATGCCCTCCCGTACCATTTTCTTTATCCCCCGATCCTCCTGTTCTTCGTTTACCCCCTAGGCCTGATTTCATACCTGACCGCCTACTCGGTGTGGATTTTCGTTACACTCCTTCTGTACCTGGCCGCCGCATACACGATCATACCGCGTTCGGCGGTTTACATTGGAGCACTCGCGCCAGCGGTGGTGGTCAAGAATATCCAACTCGGGCACAACGGGTTTCTTACCGCGGCCATAATTGGCCTGTCACTCGGTTTAATGGAGCGTCGGCCATGGCTGGCCGGGCTTATCTTGGGCTGTCTGACCTATAAACCACAGTTCGGGATTCTCTTCCCGCTCGCGCTTTTGGCCTCGCGGAATTGGCGCACGCTCTGCAGTGCAACGGTGACCAGCGTGCTGCTTGGTGTAGCGGCGGCGGTCGCCTTTGGTTATCAGGGATGGCTGTCATTCATCGGGTCCCTGCTCGCTCGGAATTCCAGCTTGAGCCCGGATGGCGAGATGGAGCTCAGTCTTCAATCCCTCTACGGGTTGCTTCATTGGGCGGGCGCGAGCGACTGGATCTCGTGGAGTGTGCACCTGACATCCGCCGCTATCGTGGCAGCGATGGTATGCGCGATATGGGCCAAGCCGATCTCTTACTATTTGAAGGCAGCAGTCCTTTGCATCGCGTCGGTCGCAGTCAGCCCCTACGTGCTCGCGTACGATCTTTGTATTCTGTCGATTGCTGGCGCGTTCCTGATCAGGGACGGAATGTCGCGCGGCTTTCTTCCCGGCGAACGAATGGGAATGCTGATTTGCTTCGCTGGTCTCTTCCCCGTAGCGACGCCGATTGCCCCGATCGTATGCGTCGGTCTTCTCGTCCTTTGCGCTCGCCGGATCGTAACGTACCGATGCGGCCTGCTCACAACTTAACCCGCTTACGACTTAGGGAGACTAGCACTACACTCGCCGCGATCGTAGTTGTTCTGTTCCCGCCGCGGACCGACCACGCTTAACCACCGCGATAGGTTTTAACGGTTGGCGGCATGCTGAAGGTCGGTTTCGCGGCGACCGGCAAATTTGCGCTGTCGTCTGGCGCGTCGCGTGACGCGCACGTTGCGCCGTCTGCGAGACCTCGCAATGGGTTCGATCCCGCGGACACTCGACCTGAAGTTCTCCCGGGCCTGGAGCCTGATCCTTGCAATCTAGGAGGCCCTTACCCAACATCCCTTTCACTTCGATTCAGGAGCTCCCGGGTGAGGTTCACCGAGATCAACCTGTTTGGCGTCTATGTCGCACCGATGTCGGTGATGATGGTCGCGGCCTAGGTGGTTACGATTGGCCTGCGCTGGTTCGCCGCCCGCTTCGGTCTACTGCGCTACGTCTGGCACCCTTCGCTGTTCGTGTTCGCCGTTTACATGATGGTGCTCTCGTCGATGGTGCTCGTCGCTGCACGCTGAGTTCTCCATGTCGGATGTCGAAACAAAGGCGAAGCGACAATCAGCGGCAGACAGCCCGGCCGCCGTCTGGTTGCCCGAGCCGGCACCACGCGAACCGCCTACGCGGCGCCTTCGTATCATCCCGCTGCTGATCACCCTGGCAGCGATCGCGATCGCCGGGGTGCTCGGTTGGGCGATGTGGGACGCCTATATGGGAGCGCCCTGGACGCGCGACGGCACGGTGCGCGTCTATGTCGTCACGATGGCGCCGCAAGTCGCCGGACAGATCGTCGAGCTGCCCGTCGCCGACAATCAGTTCGTGCACAAGGGCGACTTGTTGATGGTGATCGATCCGACCAACTACAAGATCGCCGTAAGTCTCGCCGAGGCGGCCGTGCAGCAGGCTCAGGTCACCGCGCAGAACGCCGAGAGAGAAGCGAAGCGCCGGCAGGAGCTGACCAGCTTGGCGGTAACCACCGAAGAAAAGCAGACATTTGAGAGCACCGCGGTGGCCGCGCAGGCCCAATATCAGCAGGCGGCCGCCAACCTCGACCAGGCACGAGTGAACCTCCAGCGCACAGAGATCCGCTCACCCGTCAATGGCTGGGTGACGAACCTGCTGGCGCAACTCGGAGACTACGCCACCATCGGCCAGAATGAGATCTCAGTGGTCGACGCCGATTCATTCTGGATCGACGGCTATTTCGAGGAGACCAATCTCGACCGGATCCAGGTAGGCGACCCGGCCAGCGTCAAGCTGATGGGGTACAGCCAGATCGTTCGCGGCCATGTCGGCAGTATCGCTCGCGGTATCAACGTCGCGAACGCGCAGCCTAACGGGCAAGGGCTGGCGACGGTCAACCCGATCTTCACCTGGGTGCGCCTCGCCCAGCGCATCCCGGCGCGCATCCACATCGATCAGCTGCCCGAGGGTGTGGTTCTCGCCGCCGGGATGACCGCGACCGTGCAGACCGACCCGCGGCGCCCGCAGGCAGCGAAGTGAGCTAGCGCACGCTGTCGATTTGGAGCGGGTGAGGGGAATCGAACCCCCGTCAGAAGCTTGGGAAGCTCCTGCTCTGCCATTGAGCTACACCCGCGCGCGTGGGATCATAGGCGATCCGCAGCGGTCCGCAAGCGCGCCGCAACCGCGAGAGGCGGCCTCAGGAGCCGTTGGGACGGCCCTCCGGAGGCTCGACCGGGACAGTTCCCATGTCGGCCGGCAGACAGACTTCGAGGATCTCGAGGTCGTCCGAAGTGCCGATCTCGTTGTGGCGCATGCCGCCCGGAATGAAGCACGAGTCGCCGGCTTCGAGCCGGCAGCTGGTGCCATCCTCGAATGCGAGCTCGACCCAGCCTTTCAGCGCGTAGACGAACTGGCCTTCGCAGACGTGATAATGCCAGCCGGTCGGCTTGGTCATACCGGTGATCGCCGTGGTCAGCTGTGCCCGCATCCAGCCGTTGCTCGCCTTGGTCACGCCGAGGTCGCGGTATTTGAAAAAGGTCCGCCGCCCCTCGACATAGTCGGGCGTCTTGGCGCTGGTTACTGCGACCTTCATCGGCGGCTGTGCGCCGACCGCCTTATCCTTGAGTGTCGTTGCCTCGATCGTCATCGTGCACCCTCCTACCGCGGAATCGTCGCCATCATAGCAGGACTTCGGCGGATCGAGGTGTTATCCTTTTCAATCTCGATTAACGGAGGGACCGATGGCGAATATCCCGGGTGCAGTGACCGACCCCAGCCGCGTCCGCGGCGAAGCGATCGAGTTCAAGAGCGGCGTCGACACGATCCGAGGCTATCTGGCCCGGCCGAGCCAGCCCGGCCGCAATCCCGGCATCGTCGTCATCCATGAAGCCTTCGGGCTCGTCGAGCACATCCGCGACATCTCTCGGCGCTTTGCCAATATCGGCTACAACGCCTTGGCGCCGGATCTCTACACCCGCGCCGGAGGCCCGTCCAATCCGGATGACATCGCCACCGTTATGCCGGTCATGTTCGGACTGCCGGACGCCCAAGCGGTGAGCGATCTCGAAGCGGCGGCAGCGCATTTGCGCGGCCTTTCCGGCGCAACGGCGAAAGTCGGCGCCATAGGCTTCTGTTCGGGCGGCCGTCAGACATTGCTCTTCGCTTGCAGCAGCGACAAAGTCGACGCGGCGGTCGACTGCTGGGGCGGCTTTATCCATCGCGCGACCCCCGACGCCGAAACCACACCTTCGCGGCCGAAGCCGATCCTCGATTTGGTCGGGCAGCTTCACTGCCCGCTCTTCGCGGTGTTCGGCGAGGAGGACCAAAACCCGACCGTCGCGCAATCCGAAGAGCTGCGCACGCGGGCGCAACGCGCCGGCAAAGACGTCACGATCAAGGTCTACAAGAATGCCGGGCACGCTTTCCTCGCCGATTACCGGCCGAGCTATCGCGAGCAACCGGCCACCGAGCTGTGGTCAGATGCCGTCGCGTTCTTCGACAAGCGGCTTAAGGGCTAACCCGAACTCTCCGCGGCAGCCGAGATTGCCCGCTGCTTAGTCCGGCAAATCGAAGAATTTGCACCACCCGTTCGGGCTGATGTCGCCTTGCACGACCTCGCAGGATCGCGGCGGGCGAAACAACGTGCAGGCGGCACAGGCGAGGCCGCTCTTTGGCTGCTCTTGATACTCCGCCTCGGCCTTCGACATCTTCTGCTGCGCCACTGCCCATGGGGTCGTAAAGATCCCCGCACCGAAAAGGGCCAAATGCAGCATTCTGCGCCGCAAAAGCCCGGAAGGCTCGTTTGACAACAGTCCAACTGAAAAGATAGCCTTGACCGATCCGAGGGTGTGCCGGAGAGCGCACCCCAAGGTCAAGGAGGGTCGCATCATGTCGCAGGAAGCAGCGCCGCGCCTGAGCCATGTCGGAATATACGTGGCCGACCTACCGAAGATGCTCGACTTCTACACGCGCGTCCTGGGCTTTGTGGTCAGCGATGCCGCACCCGACGGCCGCATAAACTTCTTGAGCCGCAACCCCAGCGACCATCATCAGGTGGTTCTCGTACCTGGCCGCAAGACCGAGCTCGAAACGCCGATGGTGCAGCAGATCTCATTCAATGTCGGCACGCTCGCCAATGTGCAGCGGGCCTTTCGTAAGGTGCGCGACGCCGGCTGCCAGGGCATCCGCCCGGTCAGCCACGGCAACGCCTGGTCGGTCTATTTCCACGATCCCGAGGGCAATCGCATCGAGATGTTCTGCGACACCCCCTGGTATGTGGCCCAGCCCTGCGGCTTCGAGATCGACCTGGATAAATCCGAGGACGAGCTTTATCGCGAGACCGAGGTCCACTGCCGCACCTTGCCGGGTTTCAAGCCGATGGAGGAGTGGCGAGCCGAGATTTCCCGGAAAATCGCGGCAAAGCTGGAAGCCTGACTCTTTGGGCAACAGCGCCGAAGCGTGGTAGAGTTTTGCGAACCCAAATTCTCCCGTGGAGTGGATAACAAGCGAGGACGCGATGAGTAAACGACCGATGTATCTGCAGCACGTCAACATCTATGTTCGCAACGCCGAGCGGTCGAAGGAGTGGTATGAGGATCTGCTTGGGTTGCACACCTACGAATACCGCCCGGGCTGGGCGGCCTTCATGTCGGCCGACACCGACCAGTCGCACGAGGTCGCCTTGATGCAGCTGGGCGACGACGCGCCGCTGCAGCAGAAGGGCCAAGTCGGGCTCAACCATATGGCTTGGCGGCTCCAGAGCCTCGACGACCTCAAGGATTTCTATCACCGCATCAAGGCGAAGGGGTGGCCGATCGAGCACATTTCCGATCACGGCATCTCGCTCGGCATCTACACGCGGGACCCCGACGGCAACGGCGTCGAGGTCTTCTACGAGCTGCCGCGCGCCGAATGGCCGGTCGACTATCACATCTTTTCGCGCGACAAGGTCGGCCGCGGCCGGTTCCCGGGCCCGTGGGATGCCGAGATAAGGGCCGACGGGCCACCGCTGCCGCAAGCGCAGCCGGTAGCGGCGGAGTAAGCAGGCGCTCGCACCCTCGTCCCCTCCGCCTCTCCAGGGCGAGGAGGACGAGGTCAAAACGCCTTAGCCGCGTGACTCGTGTCGAGCCGGGGACCACTCACGGCGCATGCAGAGCTTATGCTGATCCTCGTGAGTGACCCGGAAACCCAGTCGCTCATAGAGCCGGGCGACAGTGACGACGCGCACCTCCGCCAACTGCCACTGCTGCAGAAGGCTTTTGCGCTGCCGCGTCATATCGAGCCTCAGCGCCTCGATGATCGCGGCCATACCCTCGAAATAAGCGCTCGAGCACAGCGATCTCTCTTCAGTAATGCCGCGAAGGTGTGTTTAACCAGCTCTTCCGCCACCGCCGCATTGTCCCGAGAGATCGCGTCAATAGAGATCTCGACCTACGGACCAAATTTGCCGCGCAGCCGTTCCGCGGCATAGTCGATGAACAAGCGGACCTTGGCGGGGAGGTGCCGGCCTTCGGGATGCACGATATGAATAGGTGCGGGCGGCGGCTCGTATTCGACGAGGACGATCTGTAATCGGCCTGCCGCCGCGTGCGGTTCCGCCTGATAGGACCTGATGCAGGTGAACCCCAAGCCGTCGAGCGCCGCCTCGACCGCCCCTGCAGTCGTATTCACCACCAGCCGCGGCCTCACCGCTGCGGACGTGACGCCGCTCGGACCGTGGAACGACCAGCGATCGGGAATAGGTGTGACGGCTGTGCATGCCACCACATCGTGGCTACGGAGATCGCGCGGCGTCATTGGCGCGCCGTGGCGGGCAATGTATTGCGGGGCCGCACAAACGACGCGTCGTACCTGCCCGACATGGACCGCCCGCAGCGAGGAGTCGGGAAGCTCTCCGATCCTGACGCCGAGATCGAGCCCCTCGTCGACCAAAGAGACCACGCGGTCGAGCAAAAGCAGCCGAACATCGACCTGTGAATATTCGCCGAGAAAGGTCCGCACGAGCGGCAATACATGAAGCCGCCCGAACATCGTCGGCGCTGTGACATTGATCCAGCCCCGCGGCTGCACTCGCTCGCCGAGATTAACCGCCTCGAGCTCATCGTAAGTTGCCAGCAGCCGCCGGCAGCTTTCGAGATAACGCACGCCGGCATCGGTTAGCGCGACCGAGCGCGTCGTCCGATTAAGAAGTCGGATCTGGAGACGCTCCTCGAGCGCCGCGACCGCCCGCGTGACAGAAGCGGGTGAACGACCTAACTGGCGGGCGGCTTCGGCGAAGCTCTGCTGCTCCGCTACCGCGACGAAGATCGTCAAGGCATCGAATCGGTCCTGCATACTGTTGCACAAACTGAAATAGAGAAACGCGAGTTTGCTCCATTCAGTTGCATGTTGCAGTGCGTATTTTCCGCTTCGACACCCTACGCACCCGATCGCTTCCGGCTAATCGAACCGGACATTCCGGACTTTGGACAATCTGCCACACAAATCGGAGTCTGGTGACATGGCCGCTCTTCCGCTGATTGTTTTTGATGTCAATGAGACGCTTTTGGATCTTCAAACAATGGAGCCGACTTTTGAACGCATCTTTGGCGAGAGGACGGCCATGCGCCTTTGGTTCGCTAATTTCATCATGTATTCCGCGGCCTTGACTGTGGCCGGCTGCTACGTCCCATTCACCGATATCGGTTCGGCTGTGATGAAGATGCTTGCGGATACGCGCGGCATCAAAATTAATGACGCGGATAAGCAAGAGCTCACGGAGAAGTTTTCGACGATGCCGCCGCACCCCGAGGTGCCGGCAGCACTACGCAAGCTGCGCGATGCAGGTTTCCGGCTGTTCACCCTCACGGACAATCTGCTCGAGGTTCAGACCCGTCAGCTTGAGCATGGCGGCATTGTCGATCTTTTCGAGCGGCGCTTCAGCGCGGATGGCGTGAAGCACCATAAGCCCTCGCGCCAGGCTTACGCCTACGTCGAGAGGGAGCTTGGAGTTGAGCCCTCGCGGCTCTGTCTTATCGCGTGCCACACATGGGACACGCTTGGCGCCGTGGCGGCCGGCTGGCAGGCAGCGCTGATCAAGCGCGACGGCGATGATGTTTTGGGGGTCGGCCCGCAGCCGCAGATCCTCGGCGATGACCTGAATGACGTCGCCGATCAGCTCGTCGCCCGACATCAGAGACGGGGTTGATCAGCCCGGTCATTACCGCTTTCGGGCCCAACACACGACGCATCAAGGAGCCGCGCATGCCCCCGATCACCTACCGTACGATCGAGGTCGACGGTCTCAACATTTTTTACCGCGAAGCTGGCCGGGCCAACGCCCGGACACTGCTCCTGCTGCATGGCTTCCCGAGCGCCGGCCACATGTTCCGCGATCTGATCCCGCTCCTCGCCGATCGCTTTCATCTTGTCGCGCCTGACCTGCCTGGCTTTGGTCAGTCGGACATGCCGTCCCGCAATGACTTCAAATATACGTTTGAAAATCTGGCAAAGGTGATCGACCGCTTCACCGAAGTTATCGGCCTAAAGCGGTTCGCAATCTACATCTTCGATTACGGTGCTCCTGTCGGCTTGCGGATCGCCGCGAAGCACCCGAAGCGCATCACCGCGATCATCTCCCAGAATGGCAACGCCTACGAGGAAGGGTTGAGCGAAGGCTGGAACCCGATTCAGGCCTATTGGCGTGAACCTACTCAGGCGAACCGCGACGCACTGCGCGGCTTCCTGGCTCCAGAGGCAACGCGCTTCCAATACACCCACGGCGTCGCAGATCCCTCGCTTGTATCTCCTGATGGCCGCTCACTGGACGATCATTACCTGGCGCGCCCAGGGGCGCACGAGGCGCAGCTCGACCTGTTCCTTGACTATGCCAGCAATGTCGCTCTCTACCCTGACTTCCACTCCTACTTCCGCAATCATAAGCCGCCGTTTCTAGCGGTGTGGGGCAAGAACGATCCGTTCTTCCTGCCCGCGGGCGCCGAAGCGTTCAAGCGCGACATCCCTGGCGCCGACGTCCGCTTCTTCGACACGGGCCACTTCGCGCTGGAGACGCACTGCGCGGAGGTTGCGGCAGCCATTCGCGACTTCGTCGACCGGGCGCTTCGTCCGTAGTCCGGCGGGGAGCAACGCACGCAGCACCTTAAGTCTGTGCTCAGCAGCAAACTTAATCCGGAGGATTCCCGATGCGTGCAATCGTCAGACAGAAGTTCGGTGGACCCGAAAATTTGGTCATCAAGGAGCTCCCCGCCCCTGAACCCATGCCGGGTCATGTCGTCATCCAAGTCAAGGCGTTCGGGATCAACCACGCCGAGATGCACATGCGAAGGGGCGAATGGGCAGAAGCCGCGGAAGTCAGCGGCATCGAGTGTGTGGGCCTTGTCAAATCTTGCCCCGGCGGCGAATTCGCGGTCGGAACCAAGGTAGCCGCGTTGATGGGCGGCATGGGCCGGACCATCAACGGCAGCTATGCTGAATATACTCGCCCACCGGCGGCAAATGTCGCGCCGATCGAGTCCAGCCTTCCTTGGGAAGAACTCGCCGCGATCCCGGAATCCTACGCCACGGCCTGGACCTGCCTGTTCCGCAACCTGGAGCTCGCCGAAGGCCAGACGCTGGTCATCCGCGGCGCAATGTCATCGTTTGGACAAGCAGCCCTGAACATGGCTGTAAATGCCGGCGCACATGTCATTGCAACGGCGCGCGATCAACATCGCTTCCAGAAGTTGGAGGAGCTAGGCGCACGCCGCGTCGAGATCGAAGGCCCGGACTTGTCGGAGCGCATTGCCGAACGGAACCGGATAGACGCGGTTCTCGATCTCGTCGGCAACAGCACGATCCTGGATTCCCTCGCAATGCTGCGGCGGGGCGGACGCGCGTGCCTGGCAGGCTTTCTCGGCGGGCTTGCTCCGGTGCCCGACTTCAACCCTCTGCTGCAGATGTCGAGCGGAGTCCACTTCAGCTTCTTTGGCAGCTTCGTGTTCGGCACTCCGGGCTTTCCTCTATCGGACGTTCCGCTCCAGACTATCGCCGAACAAGTGGCCGCCGGTCGCTACAAAGCAAAACCGGCGCGAGTGTTTCGCTTTGAAGACATTCGGGAAGCGCATCGGGTCATGGAATCGGGCCAGGCCGGTGGCAAAATGGTAGCGCTGGTCTGAACGGTACGTGCCAGCGATTCCTCGAAGTAGTTCTCGAACGTGCCTTCGGGCTTCCCGACCACAGCCTTCTTGATGCGCTGGTCGAAAAGGGCGAGATCTTTCTATCTTTCTTCAATAACTCCGCGAAGGTGTTTTTAAGCAGCCTTCCGCCAATGCCGCATTGTACGCGAGGTTGACGAACGCGATCTCCGGCTCGACCATCCAGACCCGGGCGCGCGAGGGAGGTTCGCGAGGTGGGAGGGAGCAAGATCAAGCGAACATTGACCAGCCCGCAATCTCTCAGCACGATCTGAGTGCTCGCGTATTCACTATTGAAGAAACGTGAACCATGTCACATTCAGCTGCGAACGCAGGGCCGAATAGTCTATATCTGCGCCATGTACAGTATGCTGACTCAAAAAAGCTGTCTGTTCGAGCCACCATCCACGCGAAATATGGAAGAGGCGACTGGTTCTCTTGGTTGGCCTCGCAACCTGACTGGCCACCGGATGGCGAAGTGTTGGAGGTTGGCTGCGGAGCTGGCTGGTTCTGGGCAGAAGCCGCGCCGTACCTATCGTCCGGGCTGCGGATACAATTGACCGATCTCTCTCCTGGCATGGTGAAAGAGGCGGTGATCCGAGCTCGGGAAACCGGCCATTGGAGCCAGGCCGAGGGCTGCGTAGCCGATGTCTCCCGCCTGCCATTCCCGGACGCAAGCTTTGACGCGGTTCTCGCCAGCCATATGCTCTATCACGTACTTGATCCGCGGGACGCATTGGCCGAGATCGCTCGAGTACTACGTCCCAACAACGGCATAGCCGTGATCGCTACCAACGGAATTTCAAACTTGCGCGAACTGTTCGACCTACGCCGGTTGGTGTTCGGCGGTGAGCACGGCGATCAGGTGAGCGCGGCCTTCACTCTGGAAAATGGCCAGCCTTTGGTGGAGGCGGTGTTCGCAACTGTTGAGCTACGAAAATATCCTGACAGGCTTGTATGTACCGAGCCGCGGGACATTATTGATTATCTGACGTCCAGCCCTCCTGGGGATGGAGCTTCACAGGCCCAGATTGAGGCCCTACGCCAGACAGTGGCGGCTGCTTTCGAGAAGGGCTACGGAAAGCTCGTCGTGACCAAGGACGTCGGCGTTTTTCTGTGCCGGGCCAGTTATGCGACCAACCGGGAAGCCGTTTAGTTTAGTCTGAGAGGAGCCGGCCCCCGCGGCGCGACAGCCGGGTTTGCCTCGGCGGTAATAGTGGAGACGCGAGCGCCGGCTTAATACGAGTCAATACCGTGCGTTGCCGGGGGTGCGCGGGAACGGGATCGCGTCGCGCACGTTGGAGAGGCCAGTGACGTAGGCGAGGGTGCGCTCGAAACCGAGGCCGAAACCGGCATGCGGCACCGTGCCATAGCGCCTGAGATCGCGGTACCAGGCGTACTCGTCCCGGTCGATGCCGCGCTCGGCCATGGTCCGATCAAGCACTTCGAGCCGCTCCTCGCGCTGGCTGCCGCCGATGATCTCGCCGATCCCCGGCGCCAGCACGTCCATTGCCGCGACTGTCCTGCCGTCGTCGTTGAGCCGCATGTAGAAGGCCTTGATCGCCTTCGGGTAGTTCATCACGATGACCGGCTTCTTTGCGTATTTCTCGGTCAGATAACGCTCGTGCTCGGACTGCAGGTCCACACCCCAACTGACCGGGAACTCGAATTTCTCGTTCGACCGCTCAAGCACCTCGATCGCCTCGTCGTAATCCATATGCACGAATTCCGAGCCGACGATCCCTTCGAGTTTGGCGACCAGCCCCTTCTCGATGCGCTGGTCGAAAAAGGCGAGATCTTCTTCCCCGTCCTTCAGTAATGCCGTGAAGGTGTATTTCAGCAATGCCTCCGCCAAAGCCGCATTGTCTGAGAGGTCGGCGAACGCGATCTCCGGCTCGATCATCCAGAACTCGGCGAGGTGACGGCTGGTGTTCGAGTTCTCGGCGCGGAACGTCGGCCCGAAGGTGTAGACCTTGGTCAATGCCAGGCAGTAGGCCTCGATATTGAGCTGGCCCGAGACCGTCAGGAACGCCTCGCGGCCGAAGAAATCCTGCGCGAAATCCACTTTGCCTTCCGGTGTGCGCGGCAGGTTCGCGAGATCCAATGTCGACACACGGAACAATGCCCCGGCCCCTTCCGCATCGGAGGCGGTGATGATCGGGGTATTGACCCAGAAAAAGCCGTTCTCGTCGAAGAAGCGGTGGATTGCCCGCGCCAAACTATGACGCACTCGCGTCGCCGCCCCGATCACATTGGTGCGCGGCCGCAGATGCGCGACCTCACGCAGGTATTCCAAGGTGTGCGGCTTTGGCTGGATCGGGTAGGTATCCGGGTCCTCCACCCAGCCGATGACCTCGATGGCGCTCGCCTGCATTTCGAAGGCCTGCCCCTTCGCCGGCGACGGCACAATCGTCCCCGTCGCCTCGACCGCGCACCCGGCCGAGAGCTTGAGGACCTCGTCGGCGTAATTCGCCAATGTGTTCGGCACCACGACCTGCAGCGGGTGGAAAGACGACCCGTCCGACAGATGCACGAACGAAATGCCGGCTCGCGAGTCCCGCCGGGTGCGCACCCAGCCTTTGACCGTGACCGGCGCGTCGTCAGACGCCTCTCCGGCCAGGATCCCGCGCACGCTGCACTCTCTCTTGTCCATTAGTCGAGAGTCGCTCGGCAGAACGACTTTGTCCAGGGATTCCCCGGTCGCCCTCAAATCACCGGGGAGCTCCCAGGCGAACGCATAATCGCATAGGCTATGTGACCCAGTTCACATTGGGGTTCGGCCCCCTGCGATATTTTAGCGGGCACCTCGATTTTCTCTGACTGACGGAGGAAATGATGCCCAATCCAGGTCAACCCACGATCGGCCCCGGCGCAACGGGCGATGTCGTCCGGCGCTTGCAGCGGGCGCTGCGACGGACTCCCGATTTTGGACTCACAGTCGATGGGATATTCGGCCCTCAGGTGGAAGCGGCGGTGAAATTCTTCCAGGAGGGTTCCGGGCTTGTCGTCGACGGCATTGTTGGCCCGCTGACCTGGAACGCCTTGCCCGATGGCGGGCCAATGCCGGTTCTTAGCGAGGGATCCTCAGGCGCTGTGGTCCAGAGCCTGCAGACGCTGCTCACCAATGGCGCCCTCGATGAGTGGGGAACGACGCCGCAAGGGATCGACGGCATCTTCGGGCCGCATACCAAGGCCTCAGTCGAGGCCTTTCAAGCCTGGGGTGGTGTTGCGGCCGACGGGATCGTCGGAGACCAGACCTGGGCGGTCTCTCTGCACGCAGCGGGCGCCACGCTGGAGACTAAAGTGGGCCTAAATTTCGTGATCAATTGAATTTGACCGGGCGAGCATTGGGAGACGTGCTATGACTTCACTTGTAGCCACGGTCGGCGGGCGGAGCAGAGCGCTGATGACATTGGTTCCTGCCGGCCGTGGATACCTTGCGGGTGATGAGTGCAACGGCTCGCTGGTCGGCCTCATCGATTTCGGGCGACTAATGCGGGACATTGGGCTTGGCGTATTGTGCGGAGTGGGCTTGGGTGCATTCGTTGCCATGCTCGGCGACCTATGTTGAGAATTCCTCCGTCGCCGCCGGATCTCTTGTAGTCGGTGTCGACCCGATGAGAAAGCACTGGCGAGGGCTCACGGTCGAAGTGTCAAGACCAGCCCGGTCGCGATCAGCACGATGCCAGCGACGATATCGATGGTGATCGCACCGCCGAAGATCATGGTCGACAGCAGGAACCCGCAGATCGGGGTCAGGGTGAGCACCTGACCGGCGACCGCCGGCGACATCACCGCCAACACTTTGTTCCACAGGAAATAGCCGAGCGTCGTTGTCACGATCCAGTTGTAGGCAAGGATCGCGGAGAAACCCGGTGTCCATTGAACCGACCAATCGCGCTCGAAGGCGAAGGCCGGTACCAAGATCGTGATCGTCCCCACAGCGAGCTGCCAGAAGGTCTGCGCCCAAAAGCTCGAACGCCACGGGCGACGCCCGTAGAGGCAGGAGCCGAGCGCCCAGCAGATTGCGGCGAGCAGCAGCAGCAGGTTGCCGGCAAGCTCGCGCGGGTCCGCCCAATCGACCAGCGCCGGGTTCATGAACACGACGAGGCCGGCAAAGCCGACGGTCGCACCCGCGAGCTTGCTCAGTGATGGCAGCTCTCGCGACAAGCCCAGACTGATCGGGATCGCCCAGAGCGGCATGGTATAGGCGAGGACGATCGCGCGACCCGGGGCGACGATCGCCAAGCCGATGATGCTGAAGACGATAAACCCCGTTACCTGGAAGAGACCCACCCAGAAGAGCGCGCGCCGCTCCTTCGGAACAGGCAGCAACGGGCGGCGCAGCACCGCGAGTACCGGGGCAAGGATTACGATACTTCCCGCCATCCGCAGTGAGGCAAAGACCATTGGCTCGGTATGAGCCAGCGCCAGTCGCATCAGCGGCCAATTGGCCGCCCAAGTCGCGACCATCACCCCGAGATAAATATAAGCGAGGTGAGGCGAGGCCCGGCGGTCCGGCGCTTCGACGCGATCGATTGATCGGCCCGAAATTCGCAATCAGCTAGCGCAGTCCGTTTTCGCGAACTCGCAGCGCAACGCCGTTAGCGCAAGCGATCACGGACCCGCCCAGTCGAATGGGATGTGCTTGCTCGAATTGGTCGTCCACTGGAACTTGTAGCCGAACGCGTCGACCGAGCAGAACGTCGATTTGCCCCAGGTCACGATCTGACCGGGTCCGGTCTCAGATCCGGGCGGGTTGATCAGCTGCGGATACTTCCCCGGCAGGCTCGTCGGTCCGGTCAGGGCCTCGGCCCAGGCCTTGACCTTCCCCGCGATCTCGGTTCCCCAATGTGCGCGGTCGGGCGCGATCTCGAAGGTGATGCGGGCGCGCTCTACACCGCGGATTTGCCGGCCTTCGGTGAACATCCCGGCGACGAGAGCCGGAAACCCTCCGACCTGGCCACCGAAAATCCGGGGAAGCACTTCCGCCTGTCGCTCATCCGCGCGCTCGTCGATAAAGATGCCTGCGGCTCCCCTCGCCTTGCCCGCCCACAGATCGCCCTCCCATCGTCCGACTCGGACGAAGCTCAGGTCGTCGAGGTTGACATCGCCGTAGCGACCTTGCCGGATATGCCAGAACAGAACCGATTCACAGACGCCATTATCCGGAGCTTGCGCGAAGGTGCACGGGCAGGCGACCGCGCAGCTGCAATTGTCGAACCAGTCTCCCGAAATGTGCCAGCCGGGAATCTCGGTCATCGGGGAGCTTCCTTCTTGGATCGCATACTTCTGTTCTTACGCCCACTGCTCGCCGTCGTCGGGGCGACCCCTCGCTGTTCCCGCGGGCTGGCCCGCGTGCCGTCTCGACTGTTCATTTGAGTTGATCACAGCCAGGGTGTCTCGGGTAAATTGCTGATATACCGTCGCAATTTGCGAGTGCGTTCCTTGGTATTACGTAATATTTCAATTGAATTGGTGAGCCCGTCGGGATTCGAACCCGAGACCTACTGATTAAAAGTCAGTTGCTCTGCCGGCTGAGCTACGGGCTCGCTGCGCCGCGCAAGAACATAAGCGGCGCCAGAGAGGCCCTGTCAAGCAGCAGATCGGGTTTGGCGGAACCAGGTGCCGCGGCTGGCCTGACCGGGCTCGCAAGGTCTTGGGTCAGCGTCGATCGAGGATCATCTTCATATTTTGCGTGCTGGTCTTCGCGACGGTATCGTCGGGATGATTGTCAGCTATGCTGCGCCTCGTTGCGAGGTGCCGGCAAGTGTGAGACGCGCAAGGCGGCCGATGCCGTCGCAGGTGGGACACCCGGAGGAGAAGCCGATGTCGGGTGGAGAGAACGTCGTCCCGTATCCCTCCCGGGCAATGGTCGCCGCGGCACTGCTGATGTTCAGCGCTGCAAGCGCGGTCGCAGCCGAATCGGAAGGCGAGCTGGCACATCGGCTTGAGGCAGTCGTCCGGGTCCATGCCGATATCCCGGTCGATGCGCGGACCGCCGAATATCTCGGCACCCAGCGCGGCGGCGCCGGCGTGGTGATCGACGATGCCGGTCTCGTTGTGACGATCGGTTATTTGATCACCGAGGCAATGGGAGCGGAGGTGACGACCGGGTCAGGCCGGATAAGCCGGGCAGATGTCGTCGGCGTCGACATCGCCTCGGGGCTCGGTCTGTTGCGCGCAGCCGAGCCATTGGCGGTCAAGCCGATGCCGATCGGCACGGCGACCGCGCTCGCCGAGAAAACGCCGGTGGTGGTCGCCGGCTCCGGCGGGCCGGAGGCGGCCCTGCCGGCGGTGGTGGTGTCGCGACGAAGCTTCGCCGGCTATTGGGAGTACCTGCTCGAGGATGCGATCTTCACCGCACCGCCGCACCCCGCCTGGAGCGGCGCCGCCTTGCTCGGGCCCGACGGCAAGCTCGCTGGGATCGGCTCGCTGGTGGTCAGCGACGCCAAGGCAGACCTGCCCGGCAATATGTTCGTGCCGATCGATCGTTTGCAGCCGGTCATGGGTGACCTGCTAACGCTGGGCCGGCCATCGACGCCGCCGCGCCCCTGGCTGGGCGTCAATTTGCGAGGGTTGGACGGCAAGCTCGTGGTCAGCCGCGTCGCGCCGGAAGGTCCGAGCGACAAAGCGGGCGTCCATCACGGCGATCGGGTGACCGCGATCGACGGTGCTCCGGTGCATGAACTCGCCGATTTCTATCACACGCTGTGGCGGCAGGGCGACGCCGGGGTCACCGTGAGGCTCGGCGTGACCCGGCAAGGCGAGGAGCGCGAGATCGAGGTCAAGACGATCGATCGGTACCGCTATCTGAAGCTCGATACGACGTACTGAGCGACCGGTCAAAACAATCTACTGGATACGGCGGCGTGGTGCCGCGGCTCCGGGAGGGCGATCCAATCATTGCCGAGAGGAAACTCCGCTCTGCCCGATTTGGTGCTGTCGGATTTCTTTACACCCGCCGTTGATTCGAGAGACCGAATCTTAACTCGACAGAAACCCGCCTCGGCAGTTGCCCGAAGCCGCGCAGGTCCAGCCCTCATTCGCCAGCAACCGATGCCGAAGAACGGCTGAGTGAGGGCTGGGAGCGCGGGTGGCCAACCGGCGGGTCTCCGGTTCTCCCGGGCAGGCGGAGCAGTTGTGTCGGCATTTCTGACACTTTTTTGTCCCGCTGGCGCGTGAGCCCAGCGCATGAGAGCCGGAAATCATTTGATTTTGCTTGACTTTCTGACACCAAGACCGCTCCAGGCCTCGAAGCCAGGTGTCGGAGAATCTTACAGCCACAGGTTTTATTAAACTTAATAATATTCTAACCCTCTGACGAATATTACATGGCATGAAAAATGCTCGGGTGTCTGTGTCGAATTGATTCGAGAAGGAGAAGAATATTATGCGAAAGCGCCAGGCACTGCTCTACGGAACAGCGGTTATCGCCTGCGGCCTTTGTGCGGCAGGGGCGAAGGCGGACGCGGTGACCGGAACATTCTTTTTTACGACGTTCAGCCCGGACACCATCGGCGGCTTTACCGGTAACGTCTGGTCGGACACGTTCAACTTCAACGGCTCGACCTTTACGCTCGGTACGCCGACGGGGATCGCAAACACGGTCGGCGCCGACGGGTTATTGTTTCTGCCGGACGGGAATCTGGCGATCGCCGGGCAAGGCAACGACCACGTCTCGGAGGTCAACACCACGTCGCATGCTATCGGCCCGGTGGTGGACGCGGGAACAGGCTCGTATCATATGGCGCTCAACGCTGTCACCGCGCCTACGCTATTGTACAACATGTGGAATGGCCCCGGCGCTGGCGGGAGCACGGCCATTTCCGCCCTCCCGATACAGCCCGGCTCGCCTTCGCTAAGCGTCGCGGGAACGCCCTACACGGTCTCTTGCGCGGCCGGTCACGCGGGCTGCAGTACCGATGTGCGCGGTGTCGTTTTCGATCCCAACAATGGCAAGTTTTACTACGGGACAGCCGGAGACGGGCTCACCAACGGAGATTTCGGCACGGTTGCTTTCGACAATACCTTGCACACAGCGACGCTTACCCCGCTAGTTTCCGGCACCGCGGCGGCGCACGGCGTGTCGTTCGACCCGTTTACCGGGGACATCATCGCGAACAGTGCGACCGAAATCGATCAGCGCGACCCCACGACTGGTGCCATTCTTTCTTCGATCACTTTCCCGGGCACGCAGTTCGATCAGGCGGCCGAAGATGGGCATGGTCACTTGTTCGTCGCCTCCAATAGCGGGCAGCTAGCATTCATCGACTACGATGCGACCGGACTGATCGGCGCCGCGGGGAATTTCTCGGCAGATCCGTTCTTGGCGGGCAGTCTCGACGATATCGCCCCGCTGTCGGGGTCGGGAGCGCCAACGACGCCCGAGCCGGGCTCGCTGGCGCTGCTCGCCACTAGCCTCCTCGGGTTCGGCCTGCTCGGGCGTCGCCGGAATCGAGTGTAAAGAAACCCGACACATCCGAGAAAAGGGCGGCGCCTACGGGCGCCGCCGGTGTTTTCGGTACCGGTGTGTTCCTCGGCGTGCGTTCAGCTGCGCCATTCAAGGGTCCGGGGCTCGATCAGGTTTTCAAACGGCCGGCCCTCCGCGCGCGCCCGGAGATATTCGCGCTTCAGCCGGTAATACCACTTCGCCTGGGTGTCGGCGTCATCGATCAGGGTTAGTGGCGGGTCGTAGCGCAGACCTTGCTGCTGGCGTTCCATGATCGCGCGGTCCTGGCGCAGAAATGCGCGCACGTAATGCCGCAGAAAGGGCTTCATCACGGTGAGCCAGGGTACCGTCCAATAGACGCAGTGGTTGATCTCGGTCACTCCTTTCTCGATCGGAGTGATGGCGGTCAGACTGCCCACGCGATAATGGCCGGCGCGGATCTGCTCGATCCTGACACTGGGCAGCCGAAAGATGATTTCGGTGTCTGGCGTGCCGCCCAGCAGACGGTAGGCGCGCGAATTCGTTGAGGGCGCGTGGCGACTCATCGTAAAGCCGAACGACGAGGGGGCGAAGACCTTGCTCTTGGGCTGGATCGAATGGCGCGAGCGCCACCACCAAGCGCGGTGGACAAAGGGCCCGTGGGCCGGGTCCATCAACCCGACAACGGCGTGGTCGATCGATGCCGCGAAGCTGACCCTCTCGACGAGGTCGGGCGGTCTTCGGTCGAACCCATCGAGCGACGGGATCTCCGGCGCCCCGGCGGGGTCATCGCCAAAGAACACCCAGATATTCCCTTGCAACTCGCGCACCGGATAGCTGCGCACACGGATGCGGTCCGGCGTGAAGGCTTGGCCCGGCACCAGCGACGGGATCAAGGTGCATCGCCCGCCGGTGTCGAAGCGCCAGCCGTGATAGCAGCATTCGATCTCGCGCCCGTCGAAATGGCCGGCGCTGAGCGGCATCCCACGATGCGGACAGGGGTCGCGCAACGCGAATGGAGCACCGGCAGTGTCGCGGCCGATCAGGATCGGCTCTCCGAGCATAACCTTCGCCAAGGTCGCCCGGCGCCGTAAGCGCCGGCTCGGGAATGCGTAATACCAAGCCTCGCGCAAGGGTGCCGCAGCGTCCCGCAGAGAGGTTGTCCCGGCGATACCGGTTAGAAGCGGGTCGAGAGCCAAATCGCAATCCGCGAGCCGGCCTTAACCGCGACGCTGATAAGATCGTATCCTAGGGCATCTTCGGCGCCGTGGGCGATCGCGATTTCGCGATGCGCCAACTCGTCGTCGCGGAAGGCGAGGACCGTCTCTCTCAGCGCGGGATCCTCTTCTGCGAGATATTCGGCTTGCCCCCGGTAATGTTCATCGATCGTGTCCTCGACCGCGACCGTGCAGGCCATTGCGGCGCGCTCGCCGAGGAGTGCCGTCGCGGCGCCGAGCGCGTAGCCCGCGATCGACCATAACGGGTAAAGGAGCGTTGGACGGACCCGCCGTTGATGCAACAGTTCTTCAAACCGCGCGAGATGGCCTTTCTCGGCCTCGGCCATCCGGCGGATTTCTCCGGCGGCGGGACTGCGCCCGAGCACATCGAGCTGACCCTGGTAGATCCGCGTCGCCCCGTACTCGCCGGCATGATCAACGCGCAGCATACGCGCGATTTCCTCGGCGGGCTGGCGATCTCCTGGCAGGCGGCGCGGACGCTGCTCGCTCATGCGATACCCCGCCGTACGTCGGCGCGCCGTCGCGGTCGGCGCAACCGCCAAAACACCGCAAGACAGCTGCCACCCATCAGCAGGGAAGCCAGCAGGTTCCAGCCGGCGAGCGAAATCCCCCACAGCAACCACCCCGGTTCATCGCAGCGCACCGGCACTTGCCCGAGAATGCGCGCCTTCAACGCCTCGACTGTATCGGCCGCTGTGGCAGCCCCAGTGCAGGCGTTGGGACCGGCGAACCAGTGCTTCTCGACCCCGACATGATAAAAGGCGAGCGCGCTGCCGACTGCGAAAACCGCGATGAGCAGCAGCGCTACCCATGGCAGCGCGACCCGGTTGCCGACCACGGTCGCGATTAAAGAAATTATGATTGCCGCGACCCAAGGCCAGCGCTGCAGCAAGCAGAGCTCGCATGGGGCGAGCCCGCCCCAATATTGCGATAATAGCGCGCCGCCCAGCACCGCAGCGCTCACCGCCAGAACAACGACCGGAAAACGACGCGGATCGGTCCTCATGACCTCATAGATAGCGCAGCACGACGAACCCGCCAACGAGAGCAGCGGCTACTAGGCTGGTGACCAACATCAGCCGGCGCTCGATAAAGTCGCGGATCGGCTCGCCAAACCGCCACAACAGGGCGGCGATCAGGAAAAACCGCAGACTGCGTGAGACGAGGGACGCGACGGTAAAAGCGACGAGGTTGAACCGCGCCGCACCGCTGGCGATCGTAACAAGCTTGAAGGGGATTGGTGTCAGCCCCTTGATTACGATGATCCAAGCGCCCCATTCGGCAAAAGCCGATTTGAACGCCTCGTACTTGTCCATCGCGTGATAGAATTCGAGCAACGGCCGGCCAAGCGCGTCGAACAAAAAAAAGCCGATCGCATAGCCGACATAGCCGCCAACGACCGAGGTGATCGTGCAGACTGTGGCGATCAGCCAGGCCCGGCGGGGCTGCGCCAGGGTCATCGGCACGAGCAGGAAGTCCGGTGGCAGCGGAAGGAACGAACTCTCAGCGAAGGAGATCAGCGCCATCGCCGCCATCGCGTGACGGTGCGCCGCCATCGCGAGCGTCCGGGAATAGAGGCGGTCGATCACGTCTCAGGGCGGATTGGTGAAGGCGACGGGGATTCGTCGAGGGTCATGTATTTGATCGCCGGCTCGCTGATCCCGGACCTTTGGCCACAGGTATATGGCGATTTTCCGTACGATGATCCGGGCGGAGTCGATCCGTTATTCGGCAGCAGCGGCGTCCAGTGGGATGGCCGCATCGACGTCGGTAAATCCGCCGGATTGCCGCTGCCACAAGCGCGCGTAAGTGCCGCCGCGGGCGAGCAGCTGGGCATGAGTGCCTTCCTCGACTATCCTTCCCTGGTCGAGCACGACGAGTCGATCCATACGCGCGATCGTCGACAGCCGATGAGCGATGGCGATGACCGTGCGCCCGCGCATCAGGCTGTCGAGCTGCTCCTGGATCGCCGCCTCGACTTCCGAATCGAGCGACGAAGTAGCCTCGTCGAGCACCAGAATTGGAGCATCCTTGAGGATGACCCGGGCGAGCGCGATGCGCTGGCGTTGCCCGGCCGACAGCTTGACGCCGCGTTCGCCGACATGCGCGTCGAAGCTCCGACGGCCGTACCAATCCTCGAGCCCCTCGATGAATTCGAGCGCGTGCGCCTGTGCCGCAGCGCGACGTACCTCCCACTCGCTCGCCTGCAGCCTGCCATAGCGGATGTTGTCGCGAATCGACCGATGCAACAGCGAGGTGTCCTGGGTCACCATCGCGATATGCGCGCGCAAGCTTTCCTGGGTAACGAGGGCGATGTCCTGCTCGTCGATCAGGATCCGGCCGGCCTCGATTTCGTAAAACCGCAGCAGCAGGTTGACCAAGGTCGACTTGCCGGCGCCCGAGCGCCCCACGAGGCCTACGCGTTCGCCGGGTGCCACCGAAAGGTCGATCCCGTGCAGCACGCCCTTCGCGGTGCCGTAACCAAAGCGCACACCTTCGAAGCGCACGGCGCCGCGCGCGACCTGCAGGGCGACGGCATCGGGCCGGTCCGGCATCTGGCGAGGTACCGCGATCGACCGCATGCCTTCCTGCACGACGCCGATATTCTCGAAAATCGTCGTGACGTTCTGCGCCACCCAGCCCGCGATCGCGGCGACGTGCCAGGTTAGCGGCAATGCCATGGCCACGGTCCCGACCGCGATGCGTCCGTCGTTCCACAGCCAGATCGCCAACGCGCCGGTACCAACCACCATGCTTGCGTTCAACACGGCGAGGCACAACCCAAGCAATGTGGTCAATTGCACCTGCTGGCGATGCGCTTCGGTGAGATCGTCCATCGCCGCCCGAACGAACTCGTCCTCGTCCCGCGGCCGCGCGAACAGTTTGACCGTTGCAATATTGGTGTAGCTGTCGACGACACGGCCCGTGAGGGCCGAGCGCGTCTCCGACATACGGCGCGAGCGGGTGCGCAGCTGCGGGACAAAATACCGGAGCAGCGCCGCGTAGCCGGCGAACCACAGAACCACGGGGATCGCCAGTCGCCCGTCGTTAGAGGCGAGCAGGAAGATCGCGCCGCCGCCATACACGAGGATGTACCAAACTGCCGTGGTGGCCGAGACGACGCTCTCGCGGAGCGAGGGGCCGGTTTGCATAACCCGTTGCGCGATTCGCCCGGCGTAATCGTTCTGGAAGAAACTCCAACTCTGCCGGACCACGTGCCAGTGGCTCTGCCATCGGATCAGGTTCGAGAACCCGGGGATGATCGCTTGGTTGGTCAGCATGTTCTGCAGCAGCATCGCCAGCGGTCGCGCGACCAGAAGGACGAAGGCCATGCCGAGCAGCGGCGGCCAGGAATCGCGCAGCAGAGACCCCGGCTCGCGGCTGGAGACGAGCGTGATCACCCGGCCGACGAATACCGGAATCGTCGTATCGATCAGAGCGACGATGAAGCCGGCGACGAACAGCGCGACGACGAGACCGCGCGCCTGCCGGGCGTAATGCCAATAAAAGGCCCCGAGCCCAGACGGCGGGGGGCCTTGCGGCGGCAGAGCCGTGGGTTCGAGGAGGCTTTCAAAATACCGGAACAAGCGCATGGAAAAACTTCGCTTCGAGGACCCTGGTGAGACGGAGAGAAGCGGGCGAGACCGTTCAGGCTCAGATAGCGCCGCAGGCCGATGATGCAACCTTAGCACATCTCGGAGCGATTCGTCCGAACAACATCCGATCCGGCCCGCTATGGAACGACCCTGCTCTCGACATTGGCTGGCCGGTGTCGACCGACGAAGCGTTGGTCTCCGACAGAGATCCGACACATCCGGTTCTATCTTGTTTGCCGCGATATTTTTGTTATGAACCGCAGCGCAACCTCAACGGCGGGGGGCGATGAAAGGAATTATTCTCGCCGGCGGCTCAGGTACCCGGCTTTATCCGGTCACCCTGGCGGTCAGCAAGCAGCTCCTGCCGGTTTACGACAAGCCTATGATCTATTATCCGCTGACGACCCTGATGCTCGCCGGCATTCGCCAAATCCTCGTGATCACCACGCCGACGGATCGCCCCCGCTTCGAGGCGCTGCTGGAGGACGGCAGCCAATGGGGTTTGTCGATTGCCTATGCCGAGCAGCCGCGGCCCGACGGGCTCGCGCAGGCCTTTCTGATCGGACGGGACTTCATAGGCAGTGACAATGTCGCCCTCGTGCTCGGCGACAACATCTTCTACGGCGACGGTTTGTCGGCGATCCTGCAGCGGGCGGCGCAGCCGCGCCCCGGCGCCACCGTCTTCGGCCACCAGGTCCGCAGCGCCGAAGCCTACGGCGTGGTCGAGTTTGACGCATACGGCAAGGCCGTCTCGATCGAGGAGAAGCCGCGACAGGCACGGTCGCATTGGGCGGTGACAGGGCTCTATTTTTACGATGCCGCGGTCGTCGAGATCGCGGCCGCGCTCAAGCCCTCGGCACGAGGGGAGCTCGAAATCACCGATGTCAACAACGTCTATCTCGAGCGCGGGCTGCTGACGGTCGAGAGGCTCGGGCGCGGCTACGCGTGGTTCGACACCGGTACCCACGAATCATTGCTTGAGGCGGCCGAATTCGTCCGAACGATCGAGATGCGCCAGGACCTCAAGATCGCGTGCGTCGAAGAAGTCGCCTATCACATGGGTTATATCGACCGCGAGCGTCTTCTAACACTGGCTCGGCACCTCGGCAGAGGCGACTATGCCCGGTACCTCGAAAGGCTGCCGGAGTATGAATAGCGATCGCGCCCTGTCTCACTCGGGTACGCCCTCGACGCGCAAAATCTCTTCGAGCTGAGGGCTCATCGGCAGGTCGAGGGTCTCGCCGGTCGGCAAGCGCTGCTGAAACCATTTGTTGTAGAGCTGCACGAGTTCGCGGCTTTGCGCGAGACGGGTAAAGGTCCGGTCGACCACTGCGGCGAAATCAGGATCGTCCTTGCGATACATCAGCCCGTAGGGGTCATAGGACAAATATTCGCCGACGACATGGTACTGATCGCCCGACTGGGCGGTCGCCGCCAGGCCGTAGAGCAGGACGTCGTCGGTGGCAAAGGCATCGGCCTTGCCTTCCCTTAGCATCGCGAAGGATTCGTCATGGTCCTTGCCGACCAGGATCTTGATGCCGAGGTGCTGCTTGTCCGAAATCGCCCGCACGGCCTCTTCATTGGTGGTGCCAGCGGTCACAACAACGGTCTTGTCGCGCAAATCGCGGTAGGAGGTGATGCTGGAAGAGCGCGGCACCAGAAGCTTGGTGCCGGCGACAAAGAAGATCGGCGAGAAGGCGACCTCCTTCTTGCGTTGGAAGTTGGCGGTCGTCGAGCCGCATTCGAGATCGATCTCGCCCGAGCGTACGGCAGGGATCCGGGTCTCTGCTCTGACCAACTTGTAGCCGACACCGATTTCGACCCCTTCGAGCTCACTTGAGATTTCTTTGACAACCGCGTTGCAGAGATCGATCGAATAGCCGATCGGCTCATGCAACTTGTTGAGGTAGGAGAACGGGATCGAGCTCGCGCGATAGCCGAGCGTCACTGTCTTGCTGTCCTTGATCTTTTTCAGGGTTCCAGTCAGCTCTTGGGCGCGCGCGCCGGGAAACACCAACAGCGGCGCGATCAGCGCGGCGGCGAGCAATGATCGCGGCATCACGCCGCCTGCGCCTCCGCCGGCATGCCGATCGTCTCCGCCGTTTCGCCCTCCCAACGGCCGATGACCGCAGTCGCCAGGCTGTTGCCGATCACGTTGGTTGCGGTGCGGCCCATATCGAGGAACTGGTCGATCCCGATGATCAGCAGCAGCCCCGCCTCCGGCAGATTGAAGGTCACCAAGGTCGCGGCGATCACGACGAGCGAAGCGCGCGGCACCCCGGCCATGCCCTTGCTGGTCAGCATCAGCACCAGCAGCATTGTGACCTGCTGTGGGATCGACAGCTGGATATTGTAGGCTTGCGCAATGAATAGCGTTGCAAAGGTGCAATACATCATCGAGCCGTCGAGGTTGAACGAATAGCCCATCGGCAAGACAAAACTGATGATCTTCTTGCTGACCGGCAGCTTTTCGAGCTGCGCCATCGTCACCGGATAGGCGGCCTCGCTGCTCGCCGTGCTGAAGCCCAGTAGAAACGGCTCGCGAATCAACGATATGAGGCGGAACACGGCGCGGCCAAGGAAGAGAAAGCCGGCGCCGATCAGCACCAGCCACAAGATGCCGAGGCTGAAATAAAACTGGACCAGATACTTGCCGTAGGTCACCAAAATGCCGATCCCCTGCGTCGTCACCGTCGCCGCCATCGCTGCAAAGACAGCGATCGGGGCAAGCGCCATGATGTAGCCGGTTATCGTCAGGATGATCTGCGAGGTCTCCTCGATGATCTTGATGACCCCCGCCGCCCGCTCGCCGAGTGCCGCTGCAGCGACGCCAAAGAACAGCGAGAAGACGACGATCTGCAGGATCTCGTTGTTGGCCATCGCCTCGACCGCGCTCTTTGGCACGAGGTGGGTCACGAAATCCTTGAACGACAGCGAGGCAGCGTTGAGATTCGTCGCGGCGCTCGTGTCCGGCAGCGGCAGGTTGAGGTTGTCGCCCGGACGCAGGATGTTGACCATGATCAGGCCGAGCAGCAGCGACACGAGCGAGGCGCTGACGAACCACAGCATCGCCTTGCCGCCGATCCGGCCGACCGACTTGGTGTCGCCCATATGCGCCACGCCGACCACCAGAGTCGTGAAGACGAGCGGCGCGATGATCATCTTGATCAGACGCAGAAAGATGTCGGTAAACAGCGAGATGTAGCCGGCAATCGTCTTCGCCGTCTGCGGATCGGGCCACAAGCTGTGGCAGGCGTAGCCGACGGCGATGCCGAGCAGCATGCCGATAAAGATGATCATCGTCAGTCGTTGCGAGCGCATTGCTCTCCCCCCTCCGGCGGCCGCTCGCAGCATGCGTCATTACACCGCGTAAGAAAACTGTCATGTCCGAGGCGGCACGCCTCGGCACGGACGCTAATGTCTTGGCCGCAGCTGAAAAAGCGGAGGATGGTCGGGTTGGGTCGTGACGATCCCGATCGGCATCACCGGCTCACCGTCGGCGCGCTCGATCTCGAAGGCCTTGATCATTGTGGCCAAGACCAAGGTGGCCTCGGTCAGCGCGAACTGTGCGCCGATGCAGACTCGCGGACCGACGCCGAACGGCAGATAGGCGAAGCGGTTAGGCGGCGGCGCACCGGGCAAGAACCGCGCCGGATCGAAGACTTCCGGTTGCGACCACAGCCGGCGGTGCCGGTGTAGCACCCAAGGCGAAATAAAGACCATGCCGCCGGCCGGTACCCTGACGCCGCCGGCGTCGTCGTCGGCGCGTGCCTGCCGCACGATAATGAATGCCGGCGGATACAGACGCAGTGCTTCTTGCACCACCGCGCGGGTATAGACGAGCCGCGGTAGGATTTCGGACGCGGTATCCGGACCGAGATCGAGGCTCTCCACTTCAGCGGCGAGCAGCTCCTGAACAGCTGGCGCCGCGGCGATGAGCCAGAGAGACCAAAACAGCGCGACACCGGTCGTCTCGTGACCGGCGGCGATCAGAGTCGCAACCTGATCGACGAGACCTTCGGGCGAGAACGGAGCGCCCGTTTCCGGATCACGCGCCGTCGACAAAAGGTCGAAGAGGTCGCGCGGCGCTGCCTGCGAAGCCTGTATCCGCCGCTCGGCGATGATGCGGCCGATCAGCGCTACCCATTGCCGCCGCACGCGGCGGCGCGCGAGATCATGCGGGCTCGGGATCGCCAGCGGCAGCAAGAAGTCGAGCAGGCTCGGGCGGCCGAGACCCGCGGTATAGCGGGTGATCAGATCGCGCAGTTCGGGACGATAACGGTCCATCGCCAATGAAAACATCGACGTGCCCGCGATCTCCAGCGCGAGCGATTGCATCGCTGTGAGAAGGTCGGCGGGCTGCGCGCTGTAGGCTGCCAGCTTGGTGACCGTGGCCTGCGCGGCGCGAGCGACGTGGCCCGCCAGCAGCGGCATCGTGCGCGGGGCAAAGGCGGGGGCCACGGTGCGGCGCTGATACTTCCAGTCTTCGCCTTGGCTGAGCAACAGTCCGTTGCCGAGCAGCGGGCGCAGCATCCGCATCGTGGCAGGGGTGCGGCGGTAATTCTCGGGATTGTCAATGAGGATATGCTGGATCCCGGCCGGCCTGTTGAGAATTATCTGCCGTCGGCCGAAAAAGCTGCGGCAGACCACATCTTCTTCGAAGGCCTCTGGCGGAAAGGCCAAGAGGGCGTTCTCGCGCATCGCTTTGGCGATGACTCGGCCGGAAAGTGTGCCGGCCGGCGCGTGAGGCGTCGAAAGGACCAGTGGCTGCGCCTCGGTCACTCGGGATACCCGTCAGTGCCTATGCGATACGCGAAAGATCGGGATCACTGCGCCGCGTTCCAACCCGCTGTGGCGGTGATCGGAAGAGCGGCAGCGCCAACATCGACAGCAGAACCAGGCCGCCAACCATGAGCCAAGCGTCATTGAAGGCGGCGACGAGCCCGGCGCGTTCGACCAGCGGTGCAACCAGGGCGCGCGTCGCCTCGTCGATCGGGCCGATCGGTACGCCGACGAAACGCTCGGTCGGCAATCCGACCAGCCGTGCCGCCGATGCATCGCCGGCTTGAAGCCGTGCGACGATGGCGTCGACATGTGTGGGGGTACGCTGCTCAAGCACGGTGTCGATCAACGCCAGGCCGATCGCTCCGCCGAGATTGCGCATCAGGTTGAACAACCCGCTGGCGTTCGGAACGAGAAACGGGTCGAAGCCGCCCAGGGCCACAGAGGTTGTCGGCAAAAGACAAAGCATCACCGCGGCACCTCGCGCGATCTGCTGCCAGAACAATCCCCAGAAGTCGGTTTCGAAGGTCATAAAGCCGTTGCCGATGAACCCGATCGCGAGCAAGGCGTAGCCCGCGGTGGTCATTAGCCGGGTGTCGGCACGTCGTTCGAGCGCGGTGGCGATTGGTGCCACAATCAATTGCGCGGCGCCGGTCACCATCATGATCCCGCCGATGGCCAGCGCATCGTAATTTCGGATCAGACCGAGGAAAACCGGCAACAGGTAGGTCGCTCCGTAGAGTCCAATACCAAGGACGAAGCTGAACCAGCACCCCGCAGCAAAATTACGGTCGCGGAACGCCGACAGATCGATCAGCGGCATTGGCCGTCGCAGCAAGCGGCGGAGCAGGCCACCCCCGCAAGCTACACAGAGACCAGCGAGCAGCAGCATATCGGTGTTCGTCCAGCCGCGCTGCGGGGCTTGCTTGAGAAGCAGTTGGAGGCTGGCGAGAAATACCGCGAGCAGCGGAAGCGCGAGCAGATCGACCGAGCCGAAGGCGCGTCGGTCGGGCCGATCGACGTCTACTGCCCAGACGACCAGCAGAGCCAGGATGATCCCTGGCGGCACATTGATCAGAAACAACCAGTGCCAGGAGAAGCGGTCGGTGATAAAGCCGCCGGCGCTCGGCCCGAGGGTCGGGGCCAGCATCGCCAACAGTCCGGCCCACAATACCGCCCGCTCCCGTGCGGGCCATCGGAACATCAGGAAAACCGCCGAGAACACGAGCGGGATCAGAGCCCCGCCGCAAAAACCCTGCACCACCCGCGCCGACGCCAGCGACCAGAAGCTGGACGAGGCGGCGCATGCAAGGCTAGCGGCGGTGAAACCGCAGATGCAGGCGAAAAAGGCGCCGCGTGTCGACATCAACCGGGTCAACCAGCCGGTCAGCGGGATCGCGACGATCTCGGCCATCAAATAGGCCGTCTGGACCCAGCTCAACTGGTCGAGGGGAATGCCGAGACCGGTTTGGATCTCCGGCAAGGAGCTCGCGACGATCTGCGTGTCGAGGATCGCCAGGAACATTCCGAAAGCCATCGCGAGGAACCCGACCCAGGTCTTGATGCCGACCTTGCCGGCCGGCGTCGGGCGTACCGACACCTGTTGGGACGTCATCACGACGTTGCCGCCAAAGCAGCCCCTCACCCTCCCGCTACGCGGGTCTCTTCCTCTCCCCGCTCGCGGGAGAGGGTTGGGGTGAGGGGCCGTCGATCACCTCCGGCCATGACGACTGTGGCGCCAGCAGCCCTCGCCGGGGCGCGAGGACGCTCTCCTCGATCCGGATGCGCCGGATGATCAGCACCAGGTTGAGAGCCGAAAATGCCGCCGCGATCGCGATGGCTCCGAAGGCGAGCGGCAGAACGGCAATTTCCGCGACCACGAGCAAGTAATTCGGATGCCGGACCCAGCGGAACGGACCGGTACGCACCAGTGGTGCGCCAGACAGGGTTACGATTCGTGTCGTCCAGTAATGGCCTAGGCTCGAAATTACCCAGAGCCGGCCTAGCTGGAGCAGGGCGAAGAGGCCGAGCACCGGCCAGGTTGGCGCAGTAGCGGCGGGCACAAAGAGTGCGAGGCTCAGCAGCCACCCAGCGTGCAACAGGACGAGATACGGATAGCCTTCGGCGTCCGCTTCCGTGCCCCCCAGCCGCCGCAATCGGAGGGTATTACGGCGCGCCCAAACGAGCTCCGCAACGCGCTGCAGCAAGACCAGACCGGGTGTCCAGTGGAGTACAGTCAACGGTTGTCGAGCACCAAAAACCCAGCCGTGAAGCCGGGTCCGAGCGCATTCATCAGCGCACGCTCCCAGCGTTCCCCGGTTGCGCGCGCCTCGGCCAGCATGCGCTCGAGCACGAACATCACGGTCGTTGCCGACATGTTGCCATAATCGCGCAGCACGCCCCATGACTCGACCAGCGCGCCTTGTCCGAGGCCGAAGGCATGCTCGAGTGCCGCGACCACCTTGGCGCCGCCCGGGTGGCACACGAACCGGTCGATGTCGCCGAGCCCGAGACCGTGGCGAGCGAGGAAGCTCGACGCGACGCCCTGCAGTTGTGTTGTGACGAGCTGAGGAATGTCGCGGGAAAAGACCGCGCTGAACCCGTTGTCGGCGACCTCCCACCCCATCACGCCAAGACTGTCGGGCCAAGTGTGCTCGCCCGAAGCAACGATGGCGGGGCCGTCGCCGTCGGTCGAAAGCAGCGCACCGGATGCACCGTCGCCGAACAACGCAGTCGCGACGATGTTGCTCTTCGACCAGTCGTCCCGCCGGAAGGCCAGGGCACAGAGTTCGACGGTCAGAAACAGCACCGTCTCGCCGGGAGCTGCCGCGGCTTGGCTCGCGGCGCGGGCGAGGCCGATGACGCCGCCGGCGCAGCCGAGCCCGAAGATCGGCGAGCGGCGCACCGTGCGCCCCAGCCCCATCCGTTCGATCAGCAGTGCGTCGAGGCTCGGCGTCGCAATTCCGGTCGTCGAGACGACGACGATGCTGTCGATCTCACTTTTGTCTCGACCGGTCCGGTCCAAGAGCTGCCGGGTCGCCGCCTCGAGCAGATCGAGTGCCGAAGCAAGATAGATGCGGTTGCGCTCGGCCCAGCCGTGCTCCCGGTCGTACCATTCTATTGGCACGCAGGAGTAGCGTGTGCGAATCCCGGTATTGGTAAATACTGGGAGTAGGCGGTCGAGGTTCTCCGCGCGGCCGAACAACAGCTTGACGCGCTCGACGACATCGTCCTGGTCGAGCGGATAGGGCGGGACCGCGGTGGCGACGGCGAGGAGACGCGGCAAAGCATGCATCGAGGACGGGTGACCAGATGGCCCGAGGAAATTCCGCGGGACTATGCCACAGAGACGGCTCCGCGCACCGTGTTATTCCGGGCGAGCTATCGCTGTCGGTAGCGGATCCCAGGCGATGTCGATATCTCCGGCGGCGGCGGACAAGATCCGGCAGTAGCCGGAAACTCAAGTGCAGAGCGCGACCACCATATCGAACAGAGTGTTGGCGCCGTTGATGCCCCACAGCGCGAAGGCGAGGATACCGAGAACGAAGGCGATGCATCCGGTCGACCACAGCAGCAAATAGGGTGTGTTAGTGGGCGACTTGGACCTGGCGGCGGGATCTACTTGCTCGGGACGAAAATTCCGGGCGAGCCGGGCGGCACGACCGTCTCGGACCGGGGCGCCGATAATGCTCATGCTGGTGCCACCGCCATCGCCAGCCGCGGCACCGGCCGCTCGCGAATGCACCAGTGGATTATCGCCGCGAATACCCCGAGTCCGACCGCGATCCACCACATCAGATCGTAGCTGCCCCGGATGTCGTAGAGCCGACCGGCACCCCAGCCGCCCAAAAAGCTCCCGAGCTGATGGCTGAAGAACACGATGCCCCACAGCATCGACATGTGCGCCGGACCAAACAGGTAACCAACGAGGCCGCTGGTCAGCGGAACCGTGCCGAGCCAGAGGAACCCGAGTGCCGCCGAGAACAGCAGCACCGAGGTCAACGACAGCGGCAACGCCAGAAACATCAGGAATGCGAGCGCGCGCAGCGCGTACAGCAGCGCTAGCATGTCCTTCTTCGGGTGTCGGCTCCCGAGCCAGCCCCAGATCAACGAGCCGGCCAGGTTGAACAGGCCGACAAGGCCGATCGCCCAGCCTCCCACTTCGAGTGCCGAAACCGGCGTGCCCAAAAAGGACATGCCGACCGCTTTGTCGGAAATGTATGCCGGGAGGTGGAGCCCGATAAATGTCACGTGGAAGCCGCACACAAAGAACCCGATGGTCAGAAGCCAGAAGCCTTGCGTGCCGAACGCCTCCTGCAGCGCGTCTTTGGTGCCTTGCCGGATCGCCGCGCCTTGTTTTGCGGCCGCAGCGCGTTGCTCCCGCAGTCCGAAGGCAAGCGGCACCATGACTATCGACATCACCCCGAGGATCAGCATGGTCGAATGCCAGTTGTCGAGCCGATATTGCAGCAGCGAGGCAAACGGCACGATGGCGAATTGGCCAAAAGATCCGCCGGCTGTCACGACGCCAAGCGCGGCCGAACGTCTCTCAGGCGGCGTCTGCCGGCTGATCGCGCCGAGAATGGGACCGAACCCCGCGGCCGCCATGCCGATCCCGCACAGCACATTCCCCATCGTCAGCATGAAGCCTTCGGTCGCGAACGCGATCATGAACATGCCGACGACGTAAAGGATGCCGCCGCCGGCCACGGTCCGCGCCGTGCCGAAACGGTCTGCGAGATTGCCGACGAACGGCGAGAACGCCCCCATCAGCAGCATCGCCAGCGCGTTGGCGAACGACCACAGCTCACGCCCGACCTTGAGATCCGCCGCGATCGGCTTCTGGAAGATACCGAAGCTCTGGCGCGCTCCGATCCCGATGGTGAGGATCACCGCCCCGCAAATCACGGCTATCCAGAAACTGCGCTGCTCCGGCTCGACGGCTTTTTCGGATAGAGGCATGAGGATGTTCTGCTCGTCCCCGGGTTTTGATGCTCGCATCGACATATATCGGATCGGATTGCGGCGGCCCCACCGGCCGCCGCCGTAGTTTGGCTACACCGGCTCAGGTTCGATCCTCGGCTTCCAGCCGGGTTTTGATGAACCGGCGCTCCATAGGGTTGCGTGCCAGAGCCAGCGCTGCTCGGAAATGCTCTCGTGCGGTCTCCCGTCTCCCGCGGCGAAGCTCGAGTTCGCCGAGCGTCGCGGAGTAGAAGGGATAGGCGGCGAGGCGATCGCTGTCGCCAATTGAGCGGATCTCTTCGAGCCCCCGCTCGGGACCCTCGCTCTGGGCGATCGCGATGGCGCGGTTCAGCGCGACAACCGGGGAAGGACGAAACGTCATCAACGCATCGTACAGTGACACGATGGTTTCCCAGTCCGTCTCCTCCGTGCGGAGAGCGCACGAGTGGATCGACGCGATCGCGGCTTCGAGGTGATACTCGCTGAGTTCGGAATCCGTCGCGGAAAGCTCCAGAAACCTCAGCCCTTCGCCGACAAGCTGTTGATCCCATTTGGATCGATCTTGGTCCAACAGCGAGATCAAGTTACCCGCCGCATCGACGCGCGTTGGCAGGCGCGCCGCGTCGAGACACATCAGCGCGGCGAGCGCGTAGGTCACGGGCGTCGCACCGAGCGGGTGCTCCAGCAGCACCGCACTGAGCCGCATTGCCTCCCGGCACAGCTCGACACGGACCGCCGTCTCGGCGGAGGCGCCATGGTAACCCTCGTTGAACAGCAGGTAGAGCGCACGGTGGACCGCCGGAAGTCGAGCCGCAAAGTCGGCCGGTGCCGTAACGTCGAACAGCCTCTTTGATCCCGCCAGCACCTTTTTCGCCCGGGTAAGCCGTTTCTCGGTCGCGGCATGGGTGGTGACGAACGCGCTCGCGATCTCGTCCACGCTGAAGCCGCACAGGATATGGAGAATCAGTGCCACCTGCGCCGGCTCGGGCAACCGCGGATGACAGCACGAAAACATCATGCGAAGCAGATCGTCCTTGATCGCGTCTGCTGCAAAGAGTTCCTCGACCACCGGGGCGAGTGTCCATTCGCTCTGGAGAAACCTGCCGAGCTCCGGCGCAAAGTTGCGTGCTGTGCGCTGACGCCGCAGGACGTCGAGCGCGCTGTTTTTGGCGGTGGCCATCAGCCACGCGGAAGGATTCTCGGGCATGCCCCTAATTCGCCACACCTCCAGCGCGCGGCAGAAGGCGTCTTGAACGACGTCCTCTGCCAGCGCGAGGTTGTGGACGCCAAAGATGCGCGTCAGCGCGGCGACCATGCGCCCCGACTCGTGCCGGAAGAGATGATCGCCGGGCTGCATCACATGTTCAGCTGCATGACCGGGCGGACTTCCACGGAACCCCCGACCTCCAGAATCGGGCAGCCCTTGGAGAGCTCGACGGCGTGGGCGAGGTCTTTAGCCTCGATCAGGCTAAAGCCGCCGACGAGATCCTTGGCCTCGGCGTAGGGACCGTCGGTGACGATCTTCTGGTTGCCCTTGACCACCATGCCGGCGCTCTCCAGCGGATGTCCGAGCTCCTTGAGATGGCCGCTCGTGCCGAGCTCCTTGAACCAGGCGGCCCATTTCTGCAGCTGTTTCTGCCGCTGCTCGGGGGATTGGGGTGTATCCCTCCCGCCGCGATACAGATAGGTAAATTCGCTCATCGTCTTCCCTCCTCGGTGTGGGATGTCGAACAGCCCTACGACGTTTGAAAGCCACCGCAACAGACAATTTTTTATTTGTGCTTCTCGTGGTCCCGGCCCGCGTGTGTCACCGGCAGGAACGATGAAGCGGCCGCTATACACAAAGACGAGCAATTCGTTGAGTGATAGCGGCCAATCACTGGAAGAACTCGCAACCGTGCCTGAGGACTGGTCCATGGCTCTGGATAAAGATCTGGCTGAGCGCATGCGTGGTGCTCTCGTCGGGGCCGGCGCGATCCGGGAAGTGAGGATGTTCGGCGGGCTGTGCTTTATGCTCAACGGCAACATGGTTGCCGGGACGTCGACGCGCGGCCTCCTCGTCCGCGTCGGCAAAGACCAACAGTCCAATGCGCTGGCGCGGCCCGGTGCGAAGCCTATGGAGATGGCTGGACGGCCGATGGCGGGCTACGTCGTTGTCGACCCACCCCCTTCCGACGATCGCTCGTTGCAGGACTGGCTCGATCTCGCCGTCGCCTTCGTCAAAACCCTGCCGTCCAAGATGCCGAAATCGAAGGCCCGGCGCGGCAAAACCAAATAAGAGAGTTCCTGCATAGCGCCGTCGCGCTTCAGGCAGTCGTTTCTTGAAGGCACTGTTCCGCGTCCGGGCGTCAATGGGCTCCGACGCGCCAAAAACAGGGTTGGCCAGCTTGGCCTAGAGTATCTGACACCATATTCAATCCTACATGGCACAGAAGGAAAATAGACCATGAATGCTGTGCAAGGGCGCGTCTCCGAATCCGGGCGCCTCAGCATTCCAGCGACGTTTCGCAAGGCGGTCGGGCTTGAGCGGGGCGGTGACGTCGTGATCGAACTCGTCGGACATGAGATCCGCATCAGGACCATCGAGGAAGTGGTTGCTCAGGCTCAGTCAATCGCGCGTCGCCTAGCCGCAGGCAGATCGGACGCTTCGGTGGACGCGTTTCTCGCCGAACGGCGACGCGCGGCCGAGCGCGAATGACAGCCGCTGTTATCGACGCTTCCGCGCTATTGGCCCTCATTCTCGGTGAGCCCGGCAGCGAAAAAGTACAAGGTGTCCTCACCGATTGCGCGATGACGACAGTCAATCTGGCGGAAGTTGTCGGCCATTTCGCTCGCATTGGCGCCCGCGAGGCCGACATCCGGCTGATGCTCGACCCCTTGCCGTTCGTGCGTGTAGCCCTGGACGAGGAGCTGGCGTTCACAGCCGGGCTGAGGTTGCCTGCGACAAGGCGGGCCGGCCTATCATTTGGCGATCGCGCGTGCCTGGCTCTCGCCAACAAGCTTGGAGTCCGGGCCGTGACAGCGGATCGGGGATGGCAGCGCATAGCAAAAGCAGTCGGGGTCGAGATCGAGCTGATCCGCGCCGATCCGCACTGACATCAGCGGCTGCTGCCCGGCGCATGGTCCCGGGACCGGGATCTCGGTGCCCGCATCTTGCGGAGGGGCGGGGTCACGGGCATGCTTTACGGAAATAACGCGGTCTTCGGAGAGCCTGTCATGAACGGCGCGGAAAGCTTGGTGCGCACCCTGGTCGGCGGCGGTGTGAACGTTTGCTTTGCCAACCCCGGCACCTCGGAGATGCATTTTGTCGCCGCCCTCGATCGGGTCGAGGGCATGCGCTGCGTGTTGGGTCTCTTCGAGGGTGTTGTCACCGGGGCGGCCGACGGCTACGCCCGGATGACCGGCAACCCGGCGGCGACCCTGCTGCATCTCGGTCCCGGCATGGCCAACGGGCTCGCCAATATCCACAATGCCAACAAGGCGTCGACACCGATGGTCAACATCGTCGGCGACCACGCGACCTATCACCGGCGTTACGACGCACCGCTGACCACCGACATCGAGACGGCGGCCAAGCCGTTCTCACGCTGGGTCAAAACCTCACCGGACGCGAAGTCGGTCGCGGCTGACGGTGCGGCGGCAATCGCCGCCGCGCGCACCCCGCCGGGGCAAATCGCGACCCTGATCCTGCCGGCCGACACGGCGTGGAACGAGGGCTCCAGCCCAGCCAATGTACCGCCGGCGCCGCAGCCCAAGGCGGTGTCCCCCGAGGCGGTCGCCGAGGCGGCGCGGGTGTTGCGCTCGGGCGAGCCGACCTTGCTGCTGGTCACCGGCCGCGCCTTGCGCCAGGAAGGGCTCGATCTCGCCGGCCGGATCGCCGCCAAGACCGGTGCCCGGCTGATCGCGCAGGGCTCCAACGCCCGCACCCAGCGCGGCCGCGGCCGGGTGTTTGTCGAGCGGGTGCCCTATGTCGTCGACCAGGCGGTCAAGGTCCTCGCCGGGCTCAAGCACATCATCCTGGTCGGTTCGAAGATGCCGGTCGCGTTTTTCGCCTACCCCGACAAACCGAGCCTGCTCTCTCCGCCGGACGCGGTCGGCCATGTGCTGGCCCGGCCGGAGGAGGATTTGATCGGCGCGCTGGAGGCATTGGCCGACGAGGTCGGCGCGCGCTCGACCCCGGCCCCGTTGACCAATGGTCCGGCGCCAAAGCCCGCCGCGGGTGCCATCACATCCGAAACGCTCGGCGCCTCGCTCGCGGCATTGCTGCCGGAGTATGCGATCGTTGTCGACGAGGCAGTGACGACCGGCCGCGGCTTCTTCGCGCCGACCCGCCTGGCGGCACCACATGATTGGCTCTCGAATATGGGCGGATCGATCGGCATGGGCATGCCGGTTGCGACCGGTGCGGCGGTCGCCTGCCCGGACCGCAAGGTCGTCTGCCTCGAAGGCGACGGCAGCGGTATGTACACCCTGCAGGCACTGTGGACGCAGGCGCGCGAAGGACTCGACGTCACCACCTTGCTGTTCTCGAACCGGAGCTACGCGATCCTCAAAGGCGAGCTCGCCAATGTCGGCGCCGGCAATCCCGGCAGAAAGGCGCTCGACATGCTCGATATCGGCCATCCCGATCTCGACTGGGTGGGTCTCGCGCGCTCGATGGGTGTCCCCGGCGAGCGGGTCACGACGATGGAGGCGTTCAACGACCGCTTTGCCGAAGGGATCGCCACCCCCGGTCCGTTCCTAGTTGAAGTTGTTTTGTAGTCGTCATCCTCGCCGGACGGTCGTACATATTCCCAGGTCCTTCCCTGCTCAAGCCGGAATGGCCGAAGCCGCTCCCTGTTCGAGGCGAAGGACTTCGCTATTTGGTCGAAATAAATCGCTGTTCGCTAAGTTAGGGAATTTTGGCCGCAAGTTTTTGATTCGGCGCCGCGCCCATTGTGCGACGCGGCGGTCCGGACCGGCGTTTTGCTGAATTCGCTGTATTGTACGTCGCCGGGAATTTGTCAGAGCCCTTATCGCTCGCTGCCGATTTCGATCCGGCCGTGCAGCCAGTCCTCGATCAGCCGTCGGGCGATTGAATCGAGCCGCGGCATTCGGAACGTCTCGTCGTCGGCATGGGAGAGAAGCCAGTCGCGCTCGAACCATCGGGCGTCCTGCAACTCGCCGTAGTCGATCGTGATCTCCGTGGTCAGTGCCTGGGCGTGGAAGCCGAGCATGATGTTGGCCGGGAAGGGCCAGGGCTGCGAGGAATGATAATAGACCGCACCCACCTCGATCCCGGTCTCCTCGCGCACCTCGCGGGCAACCGCCATTTCGAGGCTCTCGCCAGGTTCGACAAAGCCAGCGAGCGTCGAATACATGCCCGGAGGAAACTGCTTCGAGCGGCCCATCAGCGCGCGCTCGCCGTCGCTGACCAGCATGATCACGGCGGGGTCGGTGCGCGGGAAATGCATCGTGTCGCAGGCGGGATCGGTGCAGCGGCGCATGTGCCCGGCCTCTTCGCTGCGGGTCGGGTTGCCGCACAACCCGCAGAACCGATGTCGCGCGTGCCAGAACAGCATCGCCCGGGCGAGCGCCAGCAGAGCGGCCTCGCGTCGCTCGATCCGTCCCCCCAGCTGGCGCAAATCGGTAAACCGGACGCGGGCTTCGTCGATCCCGCTCGCCGCCAGCGCCGGCGACCGAAGCATGTCGAGCGGTGCCTCGAGCCGCGACAGGTCCAAGGCAAAATGTGCCCGCTCCTCGATCACCCCGAGAAACACGACCTCGCCGCGAGTGAGGCGCTCCTCGGCGGGGGTGAGGCTCGCCGCGACGGCGACCGCGGAGAGCACGACGGCACTCGGTTCCGCGCCGTCGAGTTCGATGACGAGATTTTGGTTGCGCCACACCGGAACGAAGAGGCTCGCCGGGTCGGCGATCCGTTCGAGGATCCAGCCGGTATCGCGTCGGCGCAGACCGGCGCGCTCGAAGCCGGGATGGGCATAAAAATTGGGTGCTCGCATCTGGCGAGACTGGCATATCGTCAGCCACCGCTGCAACCCGCCGGGGGGTCACAGCGCTGCGAGGCGGCGCTGCAGAAAGGCCCGTTCGACCGTGTTGGTCGTCAGCTCGATCGCCCGGCGATAGGCATCGGCGGCCGCACTCCGGGATCCGAGGCGGCGCAGCATATCGGCGCGCGCGGCATGAAACAGGTGGTAGCGGTCAAGTTCCCCGGAGCCTCCGATCTGGTCTATCAGCGCTAGCCCGCGCCCCGCACCCTCGCTCATGCCGACCGCAACCGCGCCGTTCAGCAGCACGACCGGTGTTGGGTTGATGCGGGCAAGTTCGTCGTAGAGTGCCGCGATTTGCGCCCAATCGGTCGTCGCCGCGTCCCGGGCATCGGCGTGCAGCGCCGCGATCGCCGCCTGCAGCTGGTAGCGTCCGACCCGGCCTAGGCGCAGGGCCTGCTCGACCAGCGCCAAGCCTTCCCCGATCCGCTCGCGATCCCACAGCGAGCGGTCCTGCTCCTCCAGGGTTACCAGCGCGCCCGCGCCATCAATCCGCGCATCGCGGCGCGAATCGTGCAGCAGCATCAGCGCGAGCAGCCCGAGGCTCTCCGGCTCCCGCGCATCGGTTTCGCACAGCATGCGGCCGAGGCGAATGGCTTCGGCGCAGAGCTCGCGGCGGATCAGCGCCTCGCCCGCGGTCGCGAGATAGCCTTCGTTGAAAATCAGGTAGATCACCGCCTGCGCCGCGGCGCGTCGCTCGGCAAGCGCGCGGTCGGGCGGCACCTCGAAGGGGATGCGGGCGTCGTGGATCTTGCGCTTCGCGCGCACGAGCCGCTGCGCCAGGGTGGCTTCCGGCACGAGAAACGCCCGCGCGATCTCGCCGGTCGACAGGCCGCCTAGGGTCCGCAAGGTCAGGGCGATCTGCGCCTCGTGATTAAGCGCGGGGTGACAGCAGGTGAAGATCAGCCGCAACCGGTCATCCGGAAGTGAGGACGGCGCCGGCATCGGGTTCTCATAAGCCGAGGCCGCGGCCTCGTGCTCCAGAAGGCCTTGCTTTTCGCGCTGGGTGCGCTCGCGCCGCGCCACATCGATCAGCTTGCGGTGAGCGGCGGTCATGATCCACGCGGCGGGATTTTGCGGGATGCCGCGGTGGGGCCAATGCGCAAGCGCGGCCGCAAGTGCCTCCTGCATCGCTTCCTCGGCGCGGTCAAACGAGCCGCACAGCCGGATCAAGCCGGCGATGATTCGGCCGTGCTCCTGGCGAAACACCGATTCCGCGCAGGCCCCGGCATCGGTCCCTCTTACCGCGACGGCAACGCCATGATCGGGCGGATTTCGACGCAGCCCTCGCCGCCCTTGCATGCCGTTGGAATCCTGGCGGCCCATGCGATCGCCTCGTCGAGATCCTTGCAGTCGAGAATGTAATATCCGGCAAGCTGCTCCTTCGTCTCGGCGAACGGCCCGTCGAGCACGAGCGGCTTGCCGCCGCCATTCACACGGACCGTGGTCGCGGTGGTAGTGGGATGGAGCGGCTCGGCCCCTTGGAAGATGCCCTTGGCCCGGGTCTCGTCCATGACCGCCCAATGTGCCGCCTTCAGCTCATCCATATCGGTGGTCGACATCCCGGCCATATCGGTCTCGCGGCTGTAGATCAGGAACATGTAGCGCATGGCTCATTCTTTCTCGATGTCCCACGAAGAGCGGCCAGGGAACGGCGGTGGGATCGTGCCCTTGACACTCGCCCGCGCCTGGTGCCGATCGAAATACGCCCCGAGGCTCTTGCTTCGACCGAGCATAGCGCGGCTTTCCGGCGCCTTGTCCATGAAGAACAAGATCGGCAGTAGGTTCATGTCGGCGAGGGTGAAAGTGTCGCCGACGAGGTGACCCGTCTTGGCGACGGCGCGGTCAAGCACCGCAAAGTGCTCTTCCATCCTTGGCAGGACCGTATCAACGGTCGCGCGGTTTGGGCGGCCGTCGGCGGTCCGCGGGAAGAAATAGGCGGCGAGATATTGGCGCACCAGCAGCGGGTCGATATGCGTGTTGACGAGCGAGATCCATTCTTCTGTCCGCGCGCCCTCCACCGGCCACCGGGGAACCAAGTCGGGGCCGTCGAACGCATGGTCGATGTAAAAGCAGATCGCGCGCGACTCGCTGAGCGTCACGTCGCCGTGACGCATGACCGGGATCTTGCCGAAGGGATGAATTGCATCGACTTCGGGAGTGTGCGGCATGACGGGAACAAGGGTGTAAGGAACACCCTTTTCGGCGCAGGCAATGCGGGCGACCCTCACGTAATTGCTCTGTGGTCCGCCGATGATCTGAAGCTCCGGCATGTGTACCTTCCTTGATGAATGGTTGGCACCTTACGACGCGCCAGCCGAACGGAATCGACAGCGCAGTCGATTTTTTTGGGAATGACCGGATATAGTGCTTGCGGGAGCCCGGCGGCGGACAGGCCCCTCGCCAACCCGGTCAGGTCCGGAAGGAAGCAGCCGTAACGAGTTCCGGCCTGGGTCGTCCGTCCGGTCTCCCGCCTCGACAGGTCCGCCCATGAATGATCAGGCGACCGCGTATCGCGTCCTCGCCCGCAAATACAGGCCTTCGACCTTCGCCGAGCTGATCGGGCAGGAGGCGATGGTGCGCACTCTGTCGAACGCGTTTGCGACAGATCGGGTGGCGCATGCGTTCATCCTGACCGGTGTGCGTGGCGTCGGCAAGACGACGACTGCACGGATTCTGGCGCGCGGGCTCAATTGCGTGGGCCCGGACGGATCGGGCGGGCCGACCATCGCTCCCTGCGGGGTGTGCGCGAATTGTCGTCAGATCGCCGAGGATCGCTATAGCGATGTCGTCGAGATGGACGCTGCCTCGCGCACCGGCGTCGACGATATCCGCGAGCTGACCGAGGGGTTGCTGTACCGCAAGCCGGATTTGGGGCGCTACCGGGTCTACATCATCGACGAAGTGCACATGCTCTCGCGGAATGCCTTCAACGCATTGTTGAAGACGCTCGAGGAACCGCCGCCGCATGCCAAATTCGTGTTCGCCACGACCGAGATCCAGAAGGTCCCGCTGACCGTCCTGTCGCGCTGCCAGCGGTTTTCGCTCCGCCGCGTCCCGGTCGAGCTGCTCGTCGAACACTACCGCCGGATTGTCGAGGCGGAAGCAGTGGAGGCCGAGCCCGCCGCCGTGGCATTGATCGCCCGCGCTGCTGACGGGTCGGTGCGCGACGGGTTATCGCTGCTCGATCAGGCGATCGCATTGACTGACGGCCGGATCACCGAAGCGGCGGTGCGCAACATGCTTGGCATCGCTGATCGAGGTCGCGTTTTCGATCTGCTGGAGAGCGTGCTGCGCGGCGATGCGGCCGACGCGCTCGACCGGATGGACCGCCTCTATCAGGACGGCGCGGATCCGCTGATTGTGCTCCAGGATCTGCTCGATCTCAGCCATTTCCTGACCCGCCTAAAGCTCGCGCCCGACGCCGGTGTCGGCGATCCTATCGCCGAGGGTGACCGCAAGCGCGCCGGCCCGCTCGCCGAGAAGCTGGCATTGCCGGTGCTCGCGCGGGTATGGCAGATGCTCCTGAAGGGGCTGGAGGAAGTTCAGGCGGCGCCTTCGCCAATACAGGCGATGGAAATGGTGCTGGTGCGCCTTGCTTATGTCGCGGACCTGCCGGCTCCGGCCGAGCTGGTCCGGTCGCTTGACGCGCCACCGTCCCGCCATGGCTCGAGTACGGAAGCGCCGGCCGCGAACCGTGAAGGTGGCGTGGAACCGCCGCGGCCGCCGGAGTCCGTCGGAGCCGCCGCGCCCATTTCGACCGCCGTTGGCTCGTTGACCGCTGTCAGGGTCGACCCCGGCGAGCTCGGCGATCCGCCGCCGACGAGCTCGATCGAATACGACCCAATGCCGCAAAGCTTTGCCGATGTCGTGTCACTGTTCGACAAGCGGCGTGAGGCGGTGATCCGCTCGCATTTACGAGAGCATGTGCATCTTATCGCTTTCGAGCCGGGGCGTATCGAATTTCGTCCTGCCGACGGGGCGCCGAGCAATCTCGCCAACCGCATTAGCCAGCTGCTCGGTGAGTGGACCGGCGAGCGCTGGCTCGTTGCCCGTTCGGAAGCGGCTCCGGGAGAGCCCACTCTGCGCGAGCGGGAAGAGCGCGGTGAGAGCGATTTGCGGAACGAGGTGGCGAGGCATCCGTTGGTTCAGGCGGTGCTCGAGACTTTCCCCGGAGCGACGATCGCCGCGGTCCGCGAGCGTTTTTTGCCCGCGGGGTCCGGGGCGGATGAGCCGCCCGCGGGGCTGGACTCTGGGGATGAGACGACTACCGAAGGGGATGGAGCATGAAGAATATCGGCCAGCTGATGAAGCAGGCGCAGGCGATGCAGGAAAAGATGGCCGAGATGCAGTCCCAGCTCGAGGCCGCCGAGATGATCGGCGTCGCCGGAGGAGGCACTGTCCAGCTGACGCTGAACGGCAAGGGTGATTTGAAGAAAGTGAAGATCGACAAGACGCTGATCGATCCCGAAGAGGTCGAGGTGTTGGAGGATCTGATCGTCGCCGCATTCAATGACGCCAAGCGAAAGGTATCCGCGCACGCTGAGCAAGAAATGCATAAGCTTACGGGCGGCCTAGAGTTGCCGGGCGGTTTCAAGCTGCCCTTCTGATCGGAGCCGCATGCTGCTGCGCCGAACCTCGCCCCGATGTCTGAACTCGATACGCTAATCCAGCTCCTTGCCAAGCTGCCTGGCCTTGGCCCGCGCTCGGCGCGGCGCGCCGCGCTGCATCTGATCAAGCGCCGGGAGAGCCTGCTCGAGCCGCTCGCTGCAGCACTCGCAAAGGCGGCAGAGGCGATCCGGTCCTGTCCGATCTGCGGCAATCTCGATACGATCCAGCCGTGTGCGATCTGTCGCGATCCGGAACGGGATCAGATGGCAATCTGCGTCGTCGAAGATCTCGCCGACCTTTGGGCCATGGAACGCACGGGGGCCTTCCGCGGCCGCTATCACGTGCTCGGCGGAACCTTGTCCGCGCTCGACGGCGTCGGTCCCGACGACCTCAACATCGAGCGCCTCGTCAGCCGGCTGAAACCAGGCCAGGAGCTGATTTTTGCGCTGAATGCGACGGTCGAGGGCCAAACCACCGCGCACTACCTCGCTGACCGCGTCGCCGGTCGCGGGATCGCTGTTTCGCAGCTCGCCCAGGGCGTCCCGATCGGCGGCGAACTCGACTATCTTGACGACGGTACCCTGACCGCGGCGCTCAGAGCGCGCCGGTCGCTGTAGCGACCATCAGCGGGGCAGTACTGACGCTGCGTTGACGCGCCCTCTGCGAGGGTTCAGTAAGCGGTTTACAAATCGCCGTAAAATCTTCGATCCGCCGACACAAAGCGGTCACGCTTTGTGATGATGCTGCCTACAATCCGAAAGGTAAGGAGGGGAATCATGGACGGACGGTTTGAGTGCTGCCGCTATGAGCCGAGCCTCGAAGATCTGCTCGCGGACGAGGTGATGGAGCCTGTGTTGCGCAGCGCCGGTCTCGAGCCACAAGAATTCCGTCAGATGATCATAGAAACCGCCCGTCGCATCGAGGATCGAGAGCGCCGGAGCGATACGGAAGCGGATACGCGCGCGAAATAGTCACGTTACCAGCTCCGGGAGCTCGAGCCGGACCCGTAGCCCGGGCCGATTGTCGGCGAGTTCAACTGTACCCTGGTGCCGCCGCATAATGGCCCGGACGAGACTGAGCCCAAGGCCATTTCCTGGGGTGCTGCGGCTCCGCTCGAGACGGACGAACCGGTCGAAGACAGTGTCTCGTTCGTCCTCCGGGATGCCTTGGCCCCGATCAGTTACCTCAAGAGCGGCCCGGCCTTCGCCGCGCAAGACTCGGATCTGAATTTCGCCGCCGCCGGCATATTTGAGTGCATTATCGAGCAAATTGGCGAGTGCTTGGGACAGCAGGTGTCGCGAGCCGCGAATTCTGATGCCAGGCTCGGTCGCGAGCGATAAGACGAACCCCTTTTCCTCGGCGACCGGCTCATAGAGTTCGGCTGCCGACCGGGCCACTTCTGAGAGATCTAACGCCTCGCTCTCGTCGCGGCGCGTTCCCGACTCCAACTCGGCAATGCTGAGGAGAGCATTAAATGTTGCGAGCAGGCGGTCGGCTTCGTCGATTGCGGCGCGAATTGCTTCGGTTTGGCTGGGACCGTCGGTCGGACCGAGCAACGCCAATTCGAGCCGGACGCGAAGGCGCGACAGTGGAGTCTTCAAGTCGTGGGCGACGTCATCGGTGACCTCACGCATGGCGGTCATCAGGCGCTCGATCTGATCGAGCATGCGGTTGAGATTGGCAGCGAGTTGGTCGAACTCGTCGCTCGTACCGTCGAGCGGAACGCGGTCCGATAAATTTCCGGCCATGACGCGCTCGCTGGTCCGGTTCACCTGCTCGACGCGTCGCAGCAGGTTGCGGCTCATTGCCGTACCGCCCAAAAGACCGACGCCGAGAGCGATTAATCCGGCCCACAATAGGGTAATCTTGACCCGGTTGCGGAACGCCGTCGCGTCACTGATGTCGCGGCCGACCAACAAGCGGTAACCGCCGGGGATGATGAACGACGCGCCCTGCGCGGGATGAGTCTCGACCTGTTCCCTGACGCGCGCCGCGGTCGTGAAGGACAGCCGGCCCGCATGGGCTGGTACTCCCGCCGGCCATGCGGCGATATTTCCGGCGAGCGGCGCGCCATTGGGATCGGTTACGAGATACAGCATTCCGTCACCTCGATCGCCGGCGCTGCGGGCCGCCACGATCTGAACGAGGCCGCTCAAACCGCGTTGGGCATATTGCTCGGCCAGGCCGGTAATCTCAGCGTCGAGAGTCGCTTCGGTCTGGCGCTCGACGAAATCCGCGCTCGTCCAATACACAAACAGCAAAACGCCCAATACCGAGACAGCGAATACCAGAAAATAAAGAGCGGCGAGGCGAAAGGCATGCGTCCGAATTAGCCGCTGCGCATTGCCGATCACACGTCCTGGAGCGGTCCACGACCCCCGCGCAGGCAGCAAAAGCTTCTCGGTGATCATCGGGGCGCAGACGGCTCGGGTGCGCGCAGACAATAGCCGGCGCCACGCACCGTGTGCAGCAAGGGACTCTCGAAATTCTTGTCGATTTTCTGCCGCAGCCGGCTCACGTGGACGTCGATGACGTTGGTTTGCGGGTCGAAATGATAATCCCAGACGTGCTCGAGCAGCATCGTGCGGGTGACGACATGGCCGGCATTGCGCATCAGATATTCGAGCAGGCGGAACTCACGCGGTAGCACCTCGATCGGCTTGTCGCGACGCCTGACCGTGCGCGTCAACAGATCGAGCTCGAGGTCCGCGACCCGTAGTTTTGTCGTTGCCGCCGTCGCCGCTCCGCGCCGCAGCAGCGCCTCGAGACGCGCGAGCAACTCGCTGAAGGCAAAGGGTTTCACCAAATAATCATCGCCGCCGGCGCGCAAGCCCTTGACACGGTCATCGACGCTGCCAAGGGCACTGAGAATCAGCGCCGGCGTGGAGATTCCGGCCGCGCGCAGCGCTCCGAGCATCGCGAGGCCGTCCATGCTCGGGAGCATGCGATCGAGAACGATCGCGTCGTAACTCCCCGAGGATGCGAGAAACAATCCCTCGCGTCCATCGCCGGCTCGGTCCACCGTATAGCCGCTCTCGCTCAAACCCTTGGCCAGATAGAGGACGGTTTCACGGTCGTCTTCAACGACTAGTAGCTTCATCGCATGCTTATGTTGGCGTGGGCTCCGGGGATGACAACGAAGTGGTGTCCGGCGGTGTAGTGAGCAAGCAGAGGGATCGAAAACACCGACCGCTTCGGAAGCGCGGCCGGCGTCCGGTTGAGATTTTGGGCTTGACCCGCCCCGGCTCGGGCACGATTTATAACGTACCAAATCAGTCCGAATTTGGACTCCACCCAAATCGGACATCGAGGAAGCGATGATTATCCTCAGCAAGCTCGCCGATTACGGCGTCATTGTCGCTACCCACCTCGCGGCGTTTCCTGATCGCCAGGTAACCGCGGCTGCGGTGTCTACTGCCACGCGATTACCCCAGGCAACTGTTGCCAAGCTGTTGAAGAGCTTGGCCCACGCCGGCTTGGCGACGGCCACCCGGGGCGCGTCCGGCGGGTATCGCCTGGCTCGCGCGGCAAAGGCGATTTCAGTGGCCGAGGTAGTTGCCGCGATCGATGGCGATATCGGCCTTACCCAGTGCTCTGTGCACGTTGATGAATGTGCACGCACGACCTACTGCCCGACCCGACCCCACTGGGCGGCGATCAACCGGGCGGTGGGAGAGGCCCTCGCGGCGGTGTCACTCGACGCGATGATCACCCCGGCCGCTTTTGTTCCCCGAACGCCCGTGCGCGCCACCTCGCCAGAAACCGACGAGCCCAGATACTCCGTATGACCGCCTCAACAGACACGCTTCAGACCGTCCGGTCGCTCTCCCAAGAGGGCTACAAATACGGCTTTGTAACCGACATCGAAGCCGAAGAGGCTCCGCCCGGCCTCAGCGAAGACACGGTCCGCTTCATCTCGGCCAAGAAAGAAGAGCCGAATTGGTTGCTCGAATGGCGGCTCGCCGCCTTCGCGGCGTGGCGGAAGATGGCACAGCCGAATTGGGCAAAGCTGCACCTTGCGCCGATCGACTATCAAGCCGCGACCTATTACTCCGCGCCGAAAAAGAGCACCGGGCCGAAATCGCTCGACGAGGTCGATCCGGAGCTGCTGCGCACTTACGAGAAGCTCGGAATCCCACTGCGCGAGCGCGAGGCGCTCGCCGGCGTCGCCGTCGACGCAGTGTTCGACAGCATTTCGGTAGCGACGACCTTCAAGGAGGAGCTGGCGAAGCTCGGCATCGTCTTCTGCTCGATGGGCGAGGCGGTGCGCGAGCACCCCGAGCTTGTCCGCCGCTATCTCGGGACGGTGGTGCCGCAGAACGATAATTTCTTCGCTGCGCTCAACTCGGCCGTGTTCAGCGACGGCTCTTTTGCCTATGTGCCGCCCGGCGTGCGCTGCCCAATGGAACTCAGCACCTATTTCCGCATCAATGCCGCCAAGAGCGGACAGTTCGAACGCACTCTGCTGATCGCGGATGTCGGAAGCTACGTCAGCTACCTCGAAGGCTGTACCGCGCCGCAGCGCGACGAGAACCAGCTGCACGCTGCGGTCGTCGAGCTGATTGCGCATCAAGGCGCCGAAATCAAGTACTCGACGGTACAGAACTGGTATCCTGGCGACGCCGAGGGGCGCGGCGGTATCTACAACTTTGTGACCAAGCGCGGCGCCTGTCGCGGTGCGCGAGCCAAGATCTCGTGGACCCAGGTCGAGACTGGTTCGGCGATCACTTGGAAATATCCGAGCTGCGTGCTCGAGGGAGACCACTCAGTCGGCGAATTCTACTCGATCGCGATCACTAACAATCGCCAGCAAGCCGACACCGGGACAAAGATGATCCACATCGGCAAGGACACTCGGTCGACCATCGTCGCGAAGGGAATCTCTGCCGGTCGCGGCCAGAACACTTATCGCGGGCTCGTGCGGGTGCAGCCGCGGGCAGAGGGTGCACACAACAACACGCAATGCGACTCGCTACTGATCGGAGAACGCTGCGGCGCGCACACTGTGCCCTATATCGAGGTGCGCAACCCCTCGGCGCGCGTCGAGCACGAGGCGACAACCTCGAAGATCAGCGAAGATCAGCTGTTCTACTGCCGACAGCGGGGGTTGAGCGCCGAAGACGCGGTCTCGCTGATCGTCAATGGCTTCTGCAGGGAAGTGCTCAAGGAGCTGCCGATGGAGTTTGCGGTCGAGGCTCAGAAGCTGCTCGCCGTGAGCCTCGAAGGCAGTGTCGGTTGATGGCGACTTTATGACTACTGCAGTGCCAATGCTCGAGATCAGCAATTTGCACGCGCGGCTCGCGGATGGCCGCGAGATCCTGCGCGGTATCGAGCTTTCGGTAAACGCCGGCGAGGTCCACGCGATCATGGGGCCGAACGGCTCCGGCAAGAGCACGCTCGCCGCCGTGCTCACCGGTCGCGAGGGCTACGAGGTGAGCGAGGGGACCGTTACCTATCTTGGCCATGATCTGTTGACGATGCCAGCGGACGAACGGGCACGCCAAGGGCTGTTTCTCGCCTTTCAGTACCCTGTCGAGATCCCTGGCGTGAACAACCTGTATTTTCTGCGCACCGCGATGAACGCCCAGCGCCGCTACCGCGGCGAGCCCGAACTCGACGCCGGCCAGTTTCTTAGGGCGGTGCGTGCCAAGCTCAAGCTCCTGGACGTCGGCGAGGACCTTTTGCAGCGCGCCGTCAATGTCGGTTTTTCCGGCGGCGAGAAAAAACGCAACGAAATCTTTCAAATGGCGATGTTGGAGCCGCGTCTGGCGATCCTCGACGAGACCGACAGCGGTCTCGACATCGACGCACTAAAGGCGGTTGCGCGAGGCGTCAACGAGCAACGCGCGCCGAACCGCGCGATCGTCATGATCACCCACTACCAGCGCCTGCTCGGCTATGTCGAGCCGGATCGCGTGCACGTGCTGCAAGACGGACGTATCGTCGAGTCCGGCGATAAAAATCTCGCAGTAGAGCTTGAGCAGCGCGGATACGGTCTCCTCGGTGACGTCGCCTGACCGCTGCGGAGCACACCGATGAGCGCCGTCGTCGATTTTCCAGTCAACCCTGAAGCACGACCCTACGTCGATGCGTTTGTCCACCACCCGAGCGGCGAGCCTGAATGGCTCGGCGCGCACCGCCGACGGGGTCTAGCCCGCTTTGTCGAACAAGGTTTTCCGAACCGTCGGAGCGAAGCCTGGCGATATATCGATCTGCGCGCTCTCGAGGAAAAGCCGATGCTCCCGACGGGCGCGTTGGCCATTGTTACCAGTGCAGCGACCCGCGCCCAACTCGCCGAGGTCGCGTTTTCCGAGTCGGCATATCGCCTCGTCCTCATCGACGGGCGGTACGCCTCGGAGTTTTCCGCGGTCGGCGGACTGCCTTCGGGTGTCCGGCTCAGCGGGACAGCGATGACGATCGCCGAGCGACCGGATCTGGTTCGCTCCACCATCGAAGCATCCCTTTTTGACGCCGAGCGGCCATTTGCCGCGCTCAATGCCGCGTTCTTTGGCGACGGCTTTGTTCTCGACATCGCAGAAGGGGTCGCCCTCGATCGACCAATTGAGATTATCCATCTGGCATCGGCCGGGACGGGTGGGTCGTTGCACACACGAAGCCTGGTTCTGGCCGGGGCGGGCAGCCGCGCGTCGATCTTCGAGACCTTTGCCGGCAATGGCAACTACTGGCGCAATGATCTCGTCGAATTGCGGCTCGCCGAAGGAGCCCAATTCGCCCGGGTCGCGCTGGTCGAAGAGGCGACCGAGGCGCTGCATATCGGCGAGTTGCTGGCCGCGCTCGGACCCGCCTCGCGGCTCACCAGTCTGGTGCTGTTGCTCGGCGGACGCACGGTACGACACGAGGCGACAGTTCGAAGCGACGGCGAAGCGACGCGATGCGCGCTTCACGGCGCCTTTATGCTCTCGGGGCGCCAGGAAGCGAACATCGTCACCACGGTCGACCATGCGGCGCCGGGTGGTGAGACCCGTGAAATATTCAAGGGGGTCGCCTCTGGACGGTCGCATGGCGCCTTTCAGGGCCGCATTGTGGTTCGGCCGGGCGCACAAAAAGTCGACGCGCACCAGCTCAGCCGCAACCTGGTATTGAGCCCGCGCGCGGCGATCGATACCAAGCCCGAGCTCGAGATCTACGCCGATGACGTGAAGTGCAGCCACGGTGCCGCGGTCGGCGCTCTCGACGAGGCGGCGCTCTTTTACTTGCGCACCCGCGGCATCGGGCGCGAGGAGGCGCGGCGCATGCTGATCGAGGCTTTTGTCCGGGAGGTGGTCGATCTTGTCGAGTTGCCGCCGGTGCGCGAGCACGTGCTTTCCCGTCTCGCGCGTCGGTTGGCGATGTTGGAGGAGTGAGAATGACGACGGTGAGACTGCGGAGCGTCTACCCCGGGCCAAGCGAGTTCGATCCGCGTCAGCTGAGGCGCGAATTTCCAATCTTTGCGAACAACCCCGATCTGATTTTTCTCGATTCCGGCGCCAGCGCTCAGAAACCGCGTGCCGTGATCGATCGCATCGCCGACTACTACCGCACCGACTACGCCAACGTGCATCGCGGCGTCTATCGACTGAGCGCCCGCTCGACTGAGCTCTTCGAAGAAGCACGTGAAAAGGTGCGGCGTTTTCTGAATGCCGCTGACCCGCGCGAGATCGTGTTTGTGCGCAACACCACCGAGGCGATCAACCTTGTCGCCCAGAGTTGGGGGCCGGCGTTCCTTCAACCCGGCGACGAGGTGCTGATCAGTGTACTCGAGCATCATTCCAACATCGTCCCCTGGCAGCTGCTGCGCGACCGAATCGGCATCCGGCTGGTCATAGCGCCGCTCGACGCGACCGGCGGACTGGATCTGGCCGGCTTAGAGGCTCGCCTTTCGCCACGCACGCGGCTCGTCGCAATCACCCACATCGCCAACGCTACTGGGGCGGTCGTTCCGGTCGAAACGATAGTGCGCCTGGCGCACGCGAAGGGCGCCAAGGTGCTGATCGACGGTAGCCAGGCAGCGCCGCGGCTGCCGGTCGATGTGCAAGCGCTCGACTGTGACTTCTACGCCTTCACCGGTCACAAGGTCTACGGACCGACAGGAATCGGCGCGCTTTACGGCCGCTACGAGCTGCTGTCGGCGATGCCTCCGTGGCAGGGTGGGGGCGAGATGATCTTGCACGTCACCTTCGACAAGACCGAATACCAGGAGCCGCCGCACCGGTTCGAGGCCGGCACCCCGGACATTTCGGGCGCGATTGGGCTCGGCGCCGCTGTCGACTTCATCGAAGCGCTCGGCCGCGACAACATCATCGAGCACGAGGAGGCATTGACTGGCTATGGCGTCGACCGGCTCTCGCGCATTCCCGGTCTCAAGCTGCTCGATGCAGGACAGCGACGGCTCGGGATCCTTTCCTTCGACCTCGAGGGGGTGCATCCGCACGATGTCGCTCAAGTGCTCGATCAGCATCACGTCGCAGTGCGCGCCGGACACCATTGCGCCCAGCCCTTGATGGCTTGGTTCGGTCTTTCCGGGACGACGCGGGCTTCGCTCGGCGTCTACAATGACGAGCGCGACATAGATCGGCTGGCCGAAGCAGTCGAGGCGGCTCAGGAGATGTTTCGGCGATGATGGATCTGCGTGAGCTCTACCAGGACATCATCCTCGATCACGGGCGCCACCCGCGCAACTTTCGCAAGATCGAGCATCCGACGCATTTGGCTCACGGGCACAACCCGCTGTGCGGCGACCGGGTAACGGTATATCTGTCGCTCGACGACGATCGCATCGCCGACCTCGCGTTCCAGGGCCGCGGCTGCGCGATCTCGACCGCGGCGGCCTCGCTGATGACCGAGGTGCTCAAAGGCAAGACCGTCGAAGACGCCCGCGCCCTCTTTGCGCAATTTCATGCCAGGGTCACCGGCGGTGAGCCCGCGGAGCTGCCCGAGCCGTTGGCCGAGGAGGCTGAGCGGCTCGAGCCTCTGACGGGGGTCAAGGCGTATCCGGCTCGGGTCAAGTGCGCGACATTGTCCTGGCATGCGCTCGAAGCCGCGCTGAAGGACGGTGGCACCGGCGCCACAGTGAAGACGGAGTGAAGAAATGGATCGCGATCCGTTCGACTTTGCGGAAGAAACAAACGCCGACGAGACCGACGTCGAGCGCCCAGCGGGCGAAGACGATCTGGCGCTGATGGCGCCGGTGCTCGCGGCGCTGAAAACCGTCCGGGATCCGGAAATCCCTATGGATCTCGTCGAGCTCGGTCTGATCTACGAGCTGATCGTCAAGCAGGGTGGTACGGTTTATGTCGAAATGACATTGACGACACCCCACTGCCCGGTCGCCGCCAGCATGCCGGGCGAGGTCGAGGCGGCGATCCGGGCCGTCCCCGACGTCAATGATGTCCGGGTCAAGCTCGTCTGGACACCACCTTGGGGTCCGGAGCGGATGAGCGAGGAAGCTCGGCTCGAGCTCGGCATGATGTGAAGTCGGCCGATTCGCAACGGGCCGCTTGAGCCGGCGAGGAGCGCCGCGATGACGGCAGAGCCTATCGGGGCGGTGTCGGCATTTGCCCGCTGGCGCCGGCCTGATAGCCGGCGTTATACGACGCAGCTTGGTCTTGCTTTACCTTATTGAAGATCAGCCCGCCCGCGAGCCCCGCGGCGGCACCGATGCCGGCACCAAGGCCCGCATTGCCGGCCATTGCACCAATAACGGCACCGCCGCCCGCGCCGATCGCCGTACCCGACAGGGCCCGCTGCTGGGTCGGGCTCATATCCGCACAACCGGCTAGCGGGGCTGCCGTTACCGCCGCCGCGAGAATGAGTCTTCTCATCGCGCCCTCCGCCTGCTGGAGGCTTCTGTCGGGCAAGGAAATCGTTCCGCCAAATATATGAATACGCCGTCGATCGACGGCGTATCGAGCCGTCCCGGCTGCTCGTTCGCCCATGTGATAAAGTTGGTCAGTTCGGAGGCTCTCGGTGGCCGCGGTGACGGAAGGCAAAACAGCTTGCGCGCGCCTTTATGGGCTTCATTCGCCTCCTCGACGATTACCGCGCCCTCGACAAAGCCATGACAGAAATTGACCGCCGCCGTCATTCTCGGATCGTCTTTGTCCGGCGCGCAAATCGCGATCAGATCGCGCACATTATTGGGCGGAAACTGCGCATCCGTCACGGCCGCCGGCGCCAAGCTCAACGGTGCGACAGTGGCGCCAGTCAACAAGGCTGCGCCCACCAGTAAGCACCTCGATCTCATAAGAATCCCCCATCTAGCGATGACACGCAATCGGTTAGCCGAGTGCGTCTTCCAGCGTCAATTCTGTTGCGCGATTCCCAGCTCTGCCACCAGATTCAGTATAAAATCGCCCGCCTGTACGGAGAGATCGCCGGCTCGGAAGACGAGCAAGATGATCACGACCACCAGGCAGACAGACACCGCCCTTTGCAGCAATTTCCAAATCCTCTTTTCGGTTCCTTTGCGCGAGCGCGAAAAGAAACGTTAAAGGTTCTTTAAGGTATCACCTTCGCAACACAAAGCACGAAAATTGTTCGTTAATCTCCTGATAATCTTGGTTAAATATTATCGATCGAGCGTTGAGCGCCGGCCCGGTGGAGCGGCTAGTCGCTGTGATAAGATCTTCGGTCCGTAGTCGCATCGATCGGCGGTGCTCGGCGCAGCAGCAACATCGGCCTGCGGCGATACTGGTTGTCCGCATCGCGCGCACGGGATCGTCGCAGGCGGAGTGATTTGCCAGTCGTCCCCAAGCCTTTCGGTGTATGCTCTGTGATCGTCGTTCCGATCGGGTAACCCCAAGCCGCCGCATGACGACGCGCCGGAACCTGTTGCTGCTGGCTCCCGCGATTGCCGCAAGCTCATTCGCATTTCCGGCCCGCGCCCAACTGCAGCGCTTTGCGACATCCGAGCTGACCATCGTCAGCGCAACGGGTCCTCATCGTTTTACGGTAGAAGTCGCCGAAACGCCGCAGCAAATGGAGCAGGGGCTGATGTTTCGGCGCACCATGGCTCCGGACGCCGGAATGCTGTTCGACTACAAGACGCCGACCGTAGCAACGATGTGGATGCGTAACACGCTGATCCCGCTCGACATGTTGTTCGTCGATGCGCAAGGCCGGATTGTCAATATCCACGAGCGCGCGGTCCCCCAATCGCTCGATTTGATTGCGGCAGCGGCGCCGGTGCGCGCGGTGATCGAGCTGAATGGCGGAACTGCAGCGCGCCTCGGCATTGTTCCGGGCGACCGGGTGCAGCATCCGATCTTCGGCAATACGTCGTGACGGGTCGTCCGGCCCTTACCGCGCAACGCCGTCGCGGCAGATCAGTCGACCGTCTGGCGGCTACAGAAACTCGACGAGCAGGCTGAGAAAGCCGCCGAGGCGGTCGTGGTGCACCCAATGGCCAGCACCGTCGAACGAGACCACACGGGCGTGCCGGAAATGGCTCAGGCGACCGTCGGTCTGCGGGTTCGCGGCCCAGCTTTCCTTGCCGTAGACGAGCAGGGTGGGACAGCTGATGCGCGCCCAGAGCTGCTCGATCTCGGCCTGCGGCATACCATAGGCCGAATTGGCGCGCGTGTAGTTGTCGAACTTCCAGCTGTAAGTGCCATCTTCATTCTGGTTGACGCCATGCTGGGTCAGGTGGCGCGCTTGTTCGGGCGAGAGATGCCGGTTGGCCTCCTGCATGCGCTTTAGGGCGTCGTCGATCGAACGATAGCGGCGCGGCAACCGTCCCGAGAGCCGGCGGGTCTCCTCGATCCATTCCTGCATCCGCTCGGCGAGCGGCACCCGCGCCCGCTCGGCCGTCTTTTCTGGCGATGCCCCGACACCTTCGATCGCCACCAAGCGGCGCACATTGTCGGGAAAGATGCCGGTGTAGCGTAGGGCGATGTTGCCGCCGAGCGAATGGCCGATGATAGCGACCGGCGCCAGTTCTTGCTGATGGATCAACTGGGCGAGGTCATAGATGAAGGCGGCGACCGTGTAGTTACCGTCGGGCGACCATTGGCTGTCACCGGACCGCGCAGATCGGGTGCCAGGACGTGCCAGTCGCGCCGCAACGCAGTCGCGACCCAGTCCCAATTGCGGCAATGATCCCGACCGCCATGCAGGAGTATTAGCGGGGGCGCCCCAGGATTTCCCCAATCGACGTAGTGCAGCCGAAGGCGTTGCGAGAAAAAAATGCGCGAGGTCGGTCCGGAGCTATCGAGCGTCATCCATACGTCTCGTTGGTGGGACGGCAACAAAGCGCCGCCCTAAACATGCGAAGACCCCCGCGCGCTCACAGGCGTCAGGCGGGGGTCGCTGTCGCGAAGGTCTTCCTTCGCGCTCGGGTTGGAAACCGAGCTAACTCTTGGACTTTGAACTCGGTTGCCGATGCCAAGCGGTCGGCAACTCGGTCTCTCCGGGTGGCGTCATGTCTGTTGCGCACCCTCCCTCTAAGTTGACGACAAAAGTCATCTACGACTGTCGTTGCGCCGCGTCAAGGGGCAAGTTCCTACCCGGTGCTCACCGGTGCTTGAAACCGACGGAACCCTCCTCTATCTTGTTGGCACTCTCGATCGGCGAGTGCCAACTTCGCGTTCGAGGATGTGCTATTTTTATGGAGGGGTTCCGTGAAATTTCGACCGTTGCAGGACCGCGTGCTGGTCCGCCGCATCGATGAAGAGGAGAAGACGAAGGGCGGCATCATCATCCCCGACACCGCCAAAGAAAAGCCGATGGAAGGCGAGGTGCTCGCCGCCGGGCCCGGCACGCGCGGCGATGACGGTAAGTTGCACCCGCTCGATGTCAAGGTCGGTGACCGCGTGCTGTTCGGGAAATGGTCGGGCACCGAGATCAAGATCGACGGCGAAGACCTCGTCGTGATGAAGGAGAGCGACATCATGGGCGTGGTCGCATAACGGGAGAGGATCATGGCAGCAAAGGAAATCAGGTTTCACACCGACGCGCGCGAGCGGATGATTCGCGGCGTCGATGTGCTCGCTAATGCGGTACGGGTGACGTTGGGTCCGAAGGGCCGCAACGTTGTGCTCGACAAATCATTTGGCGCGCCGCGGATCAGCAAGGATGGCGTCACAGTCGCCAAAGAAATCGAGCTCGCCGACAAGTTCGAGAACATGGGTGCGCAGATGGTGCGCGAGGTGGCCTCGAAGACCAGCGATCAGGCCGGCGACGGCACGACAACCGCAACCGTCCTCGCGCAAACGATCGTGAAAGAAGGTGCTAAGGCGGTGGCTGCGGGCATGAACCCGATGGATCTGAAGCGCGGCATCGACCGGGCAACCGATGCCGTCGTCAAGGAAATCGAAAAGCGCTCGAAGAAGGTTTCGACCAACGACGAAATCGCCCAGGTTGGTACTGTGTCGGCCAATAATGACCGGGAAATCGGCAAGATGATCGCCGAGGCGATGCAGAAAGTCGGCAACGAGGGCGTGATCACAGTCGAAGAGGCAAAGTCGCTCGAGACCGAGCTCGACGTGGTCGAGGGCATGCAGTTCGACCGCGGCTATGTCAGCCCGTATTTCGTGACCAATGCCGAGAAGATGGTGGCCGAGCTCGAGGAGCCCTACATCCTTCTCCACGAGAAGAAGCTGTCGAGCCTGCAGACGCTGCTGCCATTGCTTGAATCGGTGGTGCAATCTGCAAAGCCGTTGCTGATCGTCGCCGAGGACGTCGAGGGCGAGGCCTTGGCGACTCTCGTCGTCAACAAGCTGCGCGGCGGTCTCAAGGTAGCGGCGGTCAAGGCCCCCGGTTTCGGCGACCGGCGCAAGGCGATGCTCGAAGACATGGCGATCCTGACCGGCGGTCAGGTCATCAGCGAAGACCTCGGCATCAAGCTTGAGAACGTCACGCTCGACATGTTGGGCAAGTCCAAGCGCATCCGGGTCGAGAAAGAGAACACGACGATCATCGACGGCGCCGGCCAAAAGGACGACATCCAGGGCCGCTGCACTCAGATCCGCCAGCAGATCGAGGAGACGACCTCGGATTACGACCGCGAGAAGCTGCAAGAGCGTCTTGCGAAGCTCGCGGGCGGTGTCGCCGTGATCCGCGTCGGCGGGGCCACCGAAGTCGAGGTGAAAGAGAGAAAGGATCGGGTGGACGACGCCACGCATGCAACGCGAGCGGCGGTCGAGGAAGGCATCGTTCCCGGTGGCGGTGTCGCTCTGCTGTATGCCGCCAAGGCACTCGACGGGTTGACGCCCGAGAACAACGATCAGAAGGTCGGGATCGACATCGTCAAGCGTGCGTTGCAGTCGCCGGTTCGGCAAGTCGCCGAGAATGCCGGGACCGAGGGATCGGTCGTCGTCGGCAAGCTGCTCGAGTCGAACGATCTCAACCGCGGCTTCGACGCACAAACCGGTGAATACGTCGACATGGTAAAGGCCGGCATCATCGATCCGACCAAGGTGGTACGGCTAGCCCTGCAGAACGCCGCATCGGTAGCAGGCCTCTTGGTCACGACCGAGGCAATGGTCGCCGAGAAGCCGAAGAAGGAGACCGCGCCTACGATGCCGCATGGCGGCGGAATGGACGGGATGGACGACTTTTAATCCATCGCAGCCGACACGCGAGGCCGGCATCCCCCACGGGATGCCGGCCTCTTTTCTTTTCAGCGCGGCAATGCCGAAGCGGGTGGCATCGCCCAGGCCGCTGCAAAATGCCTGCGCGAGTAAAAAAATCATCCCGGCCGCAGCGAAGCAGAGAGCCGGGATCCGTGACCGCCCGGACCAATGGCCCTGGCTGCACCAACGCCGGCCGGACTAGCCCGCATTTCTCATACCGGGGTATTTTTGGGCGGCAATCTGCGCAGCGCGTAATCGAGCGGATGAAGAGGGCGATGGTTGTGAGATGAACGGGCTGGTTTCAACTTTTACGAGTCTTGTT